>Ga0180432_10010796_pt1 | contig 10866 bp, 8 predicted proteins | sample SS_ome_10_FD_132414 | JGI IMG/M metagenome (GOLD analysis project Ga0180432, IMG submission 132414) | Hypersaline lake sediment archaeal communities from the Salton Sea, California, USA - SS_1_MS_2 metaG | ecosystem: Environmental > Aquatic > Non-marine Saline and Alkaline > Hypersaline >...
AGCATTATAATGACTTTTTAAATTGCTGTAGGCGATTCCCCTGTTGCCATAGGCAAAATCATATCCCGGATTGATTTGTATGGCCCTTGTGAAGTCTCTTATCGCTTCGTTGTACATCTTCAAGTTACTATAAGCCGACCCCCTGTTGTTGAATTTTATATGACTTTTCGGGTCGAGTCTTATGGCCCTGTTCAGATCATTCAATGCCTGATTGTATCTGCCTAATTTGTTGTAGCAGTATCCTCTGTTTCCATAAGCATCGGCGAAATTCGGGTCAATGCTTATGGCCCTTGAGTAATACTCTATCTTTTTGTTGAGGTCCGTTTCATCAACTCCCCTGTTGTACCAATCAACCGCACTCTCCGTCTTTACGTAACTCGAGCTCGTTCCGCAGTTGATTAAGTATACCGCGCAAATTGCAACGGCCAATAAAATTAGCGTTACTCTTGTCTTCTTCATTTTTTCCCCCCTTAAAAAGGTTTCATTAGTTTTAAAAGATTAAGCTAAAGCAGCGTTGGCTCTTCTTCCTTCGGTTTTTTTGGCTTTGGTTTGTATTTGTATCTCTTATACGCCGCACACGCTTCTTTAACTCCCATGTCGCAGGCCTTTTTGATGTCTTCGAGTCCCCTGCTCCTCTTGCCCATAGCGATGTAGTTAAGGCCCCGGGTGTAGTAGGCAAACCAATAATCCGGCTTAATACTGATTGACCTATTTATATCCTCCATCGCCTCGGAATATCTTCCCAACTCCCTGTAGATATTTGACCGGGAATCATAGCTTAAAGAAAGAACGTATTTATCGTCTGCATTTGCATAAATCAATGCTTTAGTTACATCTTCAAGTGCCTTGTCGTATTTCTTGATAAGGTAATAAACCCAACCCCTGTTATTGTAAGCAAGGGCGTAATTAGTTTTTATGCTTATTGCTTTAGTATAACATTTAATTGCCTTTTCCCATTCCCTCTTCTTTCCGTATTCAAGTCCCCTATCCACCCATTCTTTTGCGCTCTGGGCGCTTGCCAGGGCGGGCGTTAGGGAAAAAACACCCAGCACAAACAGAGCAACGGCCCGTCTCGGGATTTTCATGTTCGTCTCCTAAAAATCGTTCTTCGTTTCTCTGGCGAGCAACCTCGCTTTTTAATTCCTTAAATTCCTGCAGCCGAGCTTCTCCCCAAGATCACACGCTTTTTTAAAGTCCTCGCGGGCCTCCTTTCTCTTTCGCAATCTATTGTAAGCAACCCCCCTGTTGTTGTATGCGGTTGAATAATTTGGATCAAGTTTTATGACCTTGTTATAATCTTCGACGGCTTCTTTATATTTCCTTAAATCTAAATACGCGTAACCCCTGCTGAAAAATGCTTCTGTAAAAGTTGGATCAAGCTCTATCGCCTTTGTGAAATCTTCAACGGCTTCCTCACGTTTTCGCAAATGGATGTAGGTCCAACCTCTCCCATGATAAGGCCATTTGAAATTTGTATCTAAATCTATAGCTTTAGTGTAATCTTTAACGGCTTCTTTATACTTTCGCAAAGCATCATAGGCATAACCCCTGTTGTAGTAAAACCATTTCTCATTAGTCTTCAGATCTATCGCTTTTGTGTAGTCTTTGAGGGCCTCCTTATACTTCCGTAATTTACTATAGGCATACCCCCTGTGGTAGTAAGCCCATTCATCATTCGGGTCTAAATCTATGATTTTGCTGTAATCCCCTATTGCTTCCTCATACTTCTCCAATTTTTCATATATTTTAATCCTTTTATAGTATAAAAGCGGGTTTTTCGGCTCAAGGCTTATCGCCTTTGTACAATCCTCGACTCCCTTTTCGTTTTTTCCCAAATGGTGATAAACAAGGCCCCTGTTGCAATACGCCAACGCGTAGTTTGGATCAAGCTTTATGGCCTCCGTATAACATTCGATAGCCTTTAACATATTCCCTTTATTTGCGTAAGACAGTCCTTTATGAAGCCTATATGACGGCGATTGTCTCATGCCTATAACAGTAATAAATATTACAGTTGATAAAGTGGCTAAAATAACTATGAAAATTAAAATTTTCTCTGCTTTACTCATCGCTATCTTGGTGGGGTCACCTTGAGATTTGGGAGCCGCAGCTTCACTCTTTTTGACAACATCCGGCGCCGATGTTACGGGGATGTGGGAAAACGTTCCCCCCGATCCCTCATTCACGGCTTCGATAAACTCCCTTGTCGAGCCAAAGCGGTCATCCCTGTTTTTTGCCATTAACTTGTTGACGACGTCAACGGCCCACTCGGGGAGGTCGAATCTTATATCTTCTATCGGCTCCGCATCCTCGCTCAGGATAGTGGCGATTGCGGAGATGCCGCTGCTGGAGCGGAAAGGTGATCTTCCCGTCAGCATCTCGTAAAGAACAACACCGAGGGAGTAGATATCGGTCCTGCCGTCGAGCTCGTCCCCCTTGATCTGCTCGAGGCTCATATACTCGGGCGTGCCGACGGATGTACCCGTGGTGGTCTGTCCCTTCTCGCCGATCGCCTTGGCAATGCCGAAATCGGTAATCACGGCCCTGCCGGCTGTGTCAACGATAATATTCGCCGGCTTTATGTCGCGGTGGAGTATGCCCCTCCCGTGGGCGTAGGCAAGGCCCTCCGCCACCTGCGAGGCGATGGAAAACGCCTCGTCGACCTGAAGCCGCCCCTTCCTCTCGATCATGTCTACGAGGTCCTCCCCGTTAACGAAGTCCATTGCGATATAGTACGTATCACGAACCGGGCCGGTGTCATATACAAGGGCTATGTTGTCATGGCGAAGCTTCGCGACGGTCTTGGCCTCATTCTCGAATCTCGCATAGAGCTTTTTATCCCTTGCCAGCTCCGGATGCAGAATCTTGATCGCTATATCGTGGTCAAGTCTCGTGTCCCTCGCTCGATAGACCGCGCCCATCCCCCCCTCGGCGATCTTCTCCAGCACCTCGTATCGCCGATCTATTACCGTGCCGATAAAGGGGTCTTTACCCTCTTCAAGTCTCGTTCCGCATTTTCCGCAGAAAAACAAGGTATCATCATTCTCAAAGCCGCAGTTCGGACAGATATTCATCCCCGTCTCCAATAAATCAGCTCAAAAATTTTTCGGCATCGCATATATCATAATATCGCGCCCAGAAAAGGTATAGATAAGATACCCATAAACAGCAGAATCACCGCAATAATCGTAATTGCCAGGCCGATCAGCTGCCAGATCAACAAGGCTACGAGACATCCCTTTCCCTCCGGGGGCACCCCTGAGACCTTTTCTATCCTGTTGGCCTCGGAGAGGTAGATTAGATTTAAAATCAAACCGAGAGGCCATATAAAGATATAAAGAAAGAATATCAAGCAGCTCCATCCCGTATAGCTCTTATACATGGCCGGGGACGGCGAGCTTACATTAACGTGCTGCTGTATGTTCTGCTGAGGCTGAGGCCTTACCGCCTCCTCCCTCGGCTGGCGGGGAGGGGCGTAATGATGGACGGGACTTTGAATCTCGGTCGGGACGCGGGAGACTGCGCCCGCACTGCCGACGTATTTTATGCTGTCCCCCCACAATTCAACGGTATCCCCCGGTGACAGCCTTCTGCCGACATTATTAATATGTTCACCATTCACGTAGCTGCCGTTCATGCTTCTATCGTAGTAAGATACAACATCTCCTTCGATCTTGAAGTATCCATGATCCGAGGAGACTTTTGAACCTTCCAGTTTCAAATCACAGCCGGATCCTCTCCCTACATAGATTATTGCACGACCGGACTCGAATCTGCGTGCGGCTCCGTATTTATCCTTAATTGAAAAAACCTTCATAATATAATTCCTAAAATTATCAACCCGATATTCTCACATAGTCGTCTATAACCCACCCGACGGAGCCCCCGGAAGTCCTGACCTTATACCAGTAATCCCCTTTAAACACCTTTACGGCTCCCTTGTTAACATGTCCATAATAGGTTTTGGTTGCGTTCGTTACCTTGAATTTAACCCTGTAATTAGATCCGCTTTCCCCTAATATTGTAACGGCATGTCCCTTGTTTAATCTCTTGGTGCCCCCCCCTTCCAGGTATATCTTTGTGACGTTCCACAGCCTCCCCTCGGAATCGCTTCCCGTAATCCTCTTGTCGATAATGGAAACCCTGTCACCCTTGTTCAGCTTTGTTACTATACTGTTATTCACCCCGGGGCCGTCCCTGACGTTAACCCGATTGCCCGTGATATAACCATATTCTACCTTCGGAGCGGGTGGAGGCTTTGATTCAACCTCGACGGGCTTTTTCTCCGCGGGATAGGCGGGCTCCGACGGAGGTGGGGGGGAGGGCTGCTTTTCCCCGTAGATCACCGGCGTCCGGTTGTCAACGGAGACAATCGCCAACATAACGGTGGCAATAATTCCTATAATAATGAGGGCGACAAGGATCGCGATAATCGCCTGTCTCTTTTTCTCCGGTGTAAGTACGAACGGGCCCGATTTCGGCTTCGGCGGCTTTTCCCTGGGGGGGGGCTTCTCAACTTTAATAGTCTTTTTGGGTGGAGGGGCCGCGGAAACAGGCAAGGGTTTTTGACCCGTCTCCTTTCTCACGGCGTTCAAAAAATCAACGGCGGATCCATATCTCTCACCTTTGTCCTTTGCTATCGTCTTTTTGACAACCTCCACCGCCCATCCGGGGATGTCGGAGGCCAGCCGCTCTATCGGCTCCGGAGCCTCGCTCAATACATTCGCTATTGTAGACACACCACTTTCCGAGCGAAACGGAGATTTTCCCGTAAGCATCTCGTATAGAACAACGCCGAGGGAATAAACGTCCGTCCTGCCGTCAAGTTCCTTCCCCTTGACCTGCTCGAGGCTCATGTACTCGGGCGTCCCTATGGATGTCCCGGTCTTCGTCTGTCCCTTCTCACCGACGGCCTTCGCTATACCGAAGTCGGTTATAATCGCCTTTCCGGATTCGGCTACGATGATATTTGCGGGCTTGATGTCGCGGTGAAGAACGTTCCTCTCGTGAGCATAGGCAAGGCCTTCCGCAACCTGAGAGGCTATCGCAAACGCCTCATCTGTGGGCAGCTTTCCCCTTCTCTTGATCATGTCGATGAGGCTCTCCCCCTTGACGTAGTCCATTACGATAAAACAGGTATCGCGAACGGGGCCGGTGTCCTGGACTCGAACGATGTTTCTGTGATTGAGCATCGCTATCGTCTTGGCCTCCTTCTCGAAGCGGGCGAGAAACTCCCTGTCCCGCGCCAGCTCGGGATGGAGGATCTTCATCGCTATTTCCGTGTCGATCCTTACATGGTGCGCCCGGTAAACCGTCCCCATCCCCCCCTCGGCGATCTTTTCGAGGACCTCGTATCGCTTGTCGATTATGGCCCCGATAAACGGGTCCTGCCCCGACTCGAGCCTCGCCGCGCACTCGACACAGAACTTCGCCCCGTCCGGGTTTTCGTAACCGCATTGCGGACAGGTGGTCATGGTTCGCTCCTAAAATATTCGAAGAAAACTATTCATAATTTCTCAGATTCTTGCATGCAGTCTTATTCCCAAGATTACAAGCCTTTCTAAAATAGCTTTTTGCACTACTACGCTTACCTAATTTTCCATAGCACCAGCCAATGTTGTTGTATGCCTCCTTATACTTAGAATCAATACGGATTGCCTTTTTGTAGTAACTAATCGAGTCGTTGTAATAGCCTCGTTCCCCATAAGCATATCCTATATGGAAGTAGACATATTTATTGCCTTCTCCATAGGTAAGTCCCTTTTTATAACACTCTATGGCGCTTTTCCAGCTCTTCTTTTTGTAATACTTGTCTCCCTTGCTGAACCACTCGTTTGCATGGCTGTTTTTCAGGCTCTTTAGGTGGCTGCAGCCCGAGGAATACCCCTTGTTGCAGGCGGTTCTGTAATCGCTGATCGCATAGTCTACCTTCTTTGCGTACTCGTATGCCTTGCCCCTCTTGTCGTACAGGGATGAACTGTCCTTGGCGATTCTTATCGCCATGGTGTAGTACTCGACGGCGCTGTCATAGTTGCTTGATTTGTAATACTCGTCACCTTTGTTCTCGTACACCTTTACCTGCGCCTCTGTTTTTTTATCGCAGGCTGAATAATGCCCCAGCTTACACGCCTTCTCGAAGTCCCTCAGAGCGTAATCATACTTATCCTGATGGCTATATGCCTCACCTCTATAGTAAAAAACATACGAATCATCGTCCTTGATCTTTATTGCCTTTGTGTAGAATTCTACAGCCTTGCTGTAATTCTTCGATTGAAGATATTTTTTCCCCTGGTCTTTGTACACTTCAAACTGAAGCTCGTTATATTTTTCGCAGCCCTTCTTGCTGCCCCCGTCACACGCCCTCTCGTAATCCAATATCGCCAAATCATTCTTGTCCATTGATGCGTATGTATCCCCCCTCATGTAATAAGTATAGGGATTTTTCGGGTCGAGGTTTATCGCCTTCGTGTAATATTCCACCGCTGCATTGTAGCTTTTGCTTTTAAGTGCCTTATCCCCCTTCGACCTGTAATAAGCCGCCCTGTCCGCTTTCGTTATCGGCACACCGCTCAGCAAAATCGCGATAACCGCTATACCCAGGACTATGAGGCTCACCAAGGATATGATCAGCGCCTTTCTCTTCTTCTCGGGCGATTTCAAGGGAGTCGCGGCAGCGGTCGCTTTCGGCTCCACCCCCTTACCCTTGTCTTTCTTTGTTTTCTCCTTCGGCGCTCCGGCCACCGGAACGGGCGGGGGCCCTTCGCCCATCCCTTCCTTTATTGCATCTAAAAATTCAGCGGCCGATCCATACCTCTCATCCTTGTCCTTGGCCATCGCCTTGTTGACCACCTCCATCGCCCACCCGGGAATCTCGGGAACCAATCGCTCTATCGGCTCCGGCTTCTCGCTCAAGACTTTCGCCAGGGCGGACACGCCGCTGTCCGAGCGAAACGGCGATTTTCCCGAGAGCATCTCGTATAGAACAACACCGAGGGAATAAACATCCGTCCTGCCGTCAAGCTTCTTCCCCTTTACCTGCTCGAGGCTCATATACTCCGGCGTGCCGATGGATGTTCCCGTGGTGGTCTGCCCTTTATCGCCGATCGCCTTGGCTATCCCAAAGTCCGTTATTACAGCTTTGCCCGATTTTTTGACTATTATATTTGCGGGCTTTATATCCCTGTGGAGGATATCCCGCTCGTGGGCATAGGCCAGGCCATCCGCAACCTGAGAAGCTATTGAAAACGCCTCCTCAATCGGAATTTGCACTCTCCTCCCTATCATATCAATCAGGTCTTCACCCTCCACGTGATCCATGGCGATAAAATAGGTTTCGCGAATCGGGCCGGTGTCCTGGACACGGACAATGTTTTCGTGATCGAGCGAAGCTATCACCTTCGCCTCGTTTTCAAAACGCTTAATGACTTTCTTGTCGTGGGTGAGTTCCGGGTGTAATATCTTTAAAGCGATATCTTTATCGATCCTCAAGTGCTTGGCCCGGTAAACCGTCCCCATCCCCCCCTCGGCTATCTTCGAGAGAATTTTGTAGCGGTTTTCTATAGTCGTGCCTAAAAAAAGATCCTCTTCCGCATCGAATCTCGCCGCGCACTCGATACAAAATTTGGCCTTATTGGCATTTTTGTATCCACAAGAAGGGCATTCCTTCATACGAAACCCCCGTAAAATTTTACTGTCGAGAAATTAGAAAGGGGTGAAGGATTGTTCTCCCTCACCCCTTATATGATGCTCTATAGTCTTCCCGTTGAAGGAGAAAATCAAGTCGTGTATTTGAATCTTACCTTGACCGTGCCCAACAAGATCTCATCTTTTTCCTTAAGCTCATATTCCTCGCCCACTTCCTTGCCGTTTACCTTCAGCGGATTTGTCAGGCTTACATTCGTGATGTAATACCTCCCGCCAACGTACTTGATCCTGGCGTGCTCCCCCGATACTCCCCTGTCGGAGGGAAAGCGTATGTTCCCTTCATCTCTCCCTATAACGTTCTCCATCACAAGAAGTATCTCGTCTCCCTTCCTGTCACCGTTCAACACCTCCAGCTGGGCGGGCTTGGCGGGAACCTTGTCCGTCCTGGGCCTGCCCCTGCCGGCAATGGCCTTCGCCTCCGTCTCGCTTACCTTCTCCGTCCTGGGGCGCGCGGCGGCCGGCGCTGCGGAGGCCGTAGCTAACTGCGGCTGTTGAGCCGGCTTTTTCAATATGATAACCAGAACGATAATCAACGCAAGCACCACCAGAGCGGCGATTATCGCCAGGATTGGAATCGTCCCGACCACCATAGGATTGACTATATAAGGCATCTGGGTGGAAGTATCTATCTTCACTATACCGTAAAGTGAGATCTTCGATCCGGGTGCCGGCGGATCATAGGTAATTATCGTAATCGTCTCGAAGCTGTCGTCCACAAGGACGAATGACCCGGGGGTGGCGGGGCCTGCGGGCTTGGAATTCTGAACACGACCGGACAGGTGAACCCGGGTGTTCAGATAATTGGTGGGATTCCTGTTAATATCGCTGATGTATGTCGTCGGCCCTCCCATAGAACAGGCACATGAAATCAAGATAACAACGATGCATAGTAAAAAAACATTTCCCTTAATTGAGTCTCGCATATTACACTCCTCCTACAGATTTTGTGAAGACAAAAAAGACATGGCAAATTTTAATGGAAAAAACTTGAAAATGCAAGTATTAAAATCCCTGAAAATAAAATGAATTTATTTTTTGATTGCATCGTTGACGATTTGATTTTAAGGATGACGACTTATCAAGTGACGAGTCATGGACTTGCTGTAGAGGTGGATAAAGTGATAAACATCCTAACAAGGATGGGAGCCCATGCTTAAGGCTGTCCTCGGCTCCTTCTTAAGCATATACGCCGTTAGAGTGATCCCGGAGCTTGGGGGCGCCGTCGTCGGCTTTGATCTTACGGATGGGGGATTCGTGAAGAGCGGCGTCACGACCGGCCTTAAATATTGTGGGGGCGCGGACCGGGATTTTTCGGGCGTGGGGGTGTAGGGGGTAATAAAAACTATAAGGTTATATGTAGTCTTATCTCTCCTTTTGGAGATCTCCTATCTTTTTATCTTCATTACAACATAATAGATTAGGGCCGACGTGACGATTGCAGGAAGCGAAGCCCCGAAATTTGGGAAGAAGGTTGCTATCCCGTGATAAATAAAAAATCCGACACCCCAGGAGAGTAGTGCGGTGATGTTAAAGCCCCCCAGATACCAGTATTTCCCCCCTTTTTTGAAAAGCTCCTTTGTCTCTATTTTCAGCTTCGAGAGTATAAAGTAGTCAGAAAGCACAACCCCGAAGAGGGGACAGAAGATAGAGCCGATAAAGAGGAGAAACGTCTCGTATTGTGTAACCGGGAAAAATAGGGCGATTATCGTACCGAGGATCCCGGCACCTAAAATCCCCCATCTCCCCGAGAGTCTGGAAAAGATGTTTTGGGTCGAGACCGAGGCCGAGTAAATATCAAGAAATGTGGTCGTTACGGTGGAAAAAATGACAATTATCACTGCCGGGATAATAAGACCGACCTTCCCCATAAGCTCGATTATCATGGAGTCTGGCGTCTCAGACCCGGTGGCGATCGATGCACAGAGCCCTATTAGATACATCCACGAGCCGACGATCAAATATCCCAACCATGTTCCCCAGAAGGCCCCCTTGCTGGATTTAGAAAAGCGCGAGTAGTCAGAGACGAGCGGAAGCCAGGAAATAGGCATTGCGATGACGAGATCCATGGCGAGGCCGAAGCCGATTGGGGATTCGATATTGGGTCCCGTCCTCATTATCTGTGAGATGTCATAGTTTATTAGCACCACATACGTCATCACCACACACAATATGAGGAGGAGCGTTACTGCCGCCCTCTGCATCCATTTCCAGAAGCGGTGTCCGACGATCGCCCAGAGGGTGGTTATGATCCCGGCGACGGCAACCCAGATGCGGTAATTTATGTCGTCAAATAATGCATTTATTGTAAATCCACATATAAGGAGCATTACGGCCGTCCAGCCGACAAGCTGGATGATATTGAGCAGGGCGGCAAATTGCGATCCCACGACTCCGAACGAGGGCCTGATGCTGACCATAGTGGGTACACCGTGACGGCTTCCCAGGATTCCCCCCAGGGCCAGAGGTGTGTTGCCGATGACGTGTCCTATGACGATTGCAACGGCCGCCACCAAAAAGCCGGCCCCCGAGATCCTCCCGCCCGCCCATATCTCCGCGAGCGAGACCGCGGCTCCCGCCCACAACAGAAAAAAGTCTACGCCCGAGAGGGTTCTCTCCTTGGCGCTTGTCGGTTTGATATCTTCCATTTTTCTTTTTCCCCTTTCTTAAAAAAAGAAAAGGCCGAAATTCGGGGATTGAATTTCGACCGTCTGTCCTTTTTTTACGCTTCCCTACGCAGGTATTAACCTGGTCAGGTTCAAGGAGTTACGGAAAATCCGAATTCTCAGCCCGATCCTTTTCACCAAATTGAAAGAAATCGGGCTCCCCCAGCATGTATCTTTTTACAGAATTATAAGTAATCTTGGGGCATATGTCAAGATTTTTAATGAATAGGGCATCTTAACAAGGATGGGAGCTTATGCCTAAGCCGTTCTCGGCTGCTCCTTAAGCGTATACGCCGTTAGAGTGATCCCGGAGCTTGGGGGGGTCGTCGTCGGCTTTGACCTGAAGGACGGGGGGTTCGTGAAGAGCGGCGTCACGACCGGATTCAAGAGCACGAATAGAGATTTTTCGGGGGTTGGGGTGTAGGGGGGGCTATTTTTTCTTTTGGGTTTCTTCTATTTCTGTGATTGCGTTTAATACTTCATCTTTCCCACAAGTCAG
>Ga0180432_10010797_pt1 | contig 10865 bp, 10 predicted proteins | sample SS_ome_10_FD_132414 | JGI IMG/M metagenome (GOLD analysis project Ga0180432, IMG submission 132414) | Hypersaline lake sediment archaeal communities from the Salton Sea, California, USA - SS_1_MS_2 metaG | ecosystem: Environmental > Aquatic > Non-marine Saline and Alkaline > Hypersaline >...
CCGCCCCGACCACCGCCCGCGATGGGATCAGCATCTGGAAGTGCGCAAGCGCGGGCACGATGAGCAAAACCGCTGCTGCGAGCCCCACAAGGATACGAATGCTGGCCCTTCCAGTCCGTTGCGCGTTCATCACGTGTCCTCCCTCGATTCTCTATTGGTACTCAGTTTCGAGCTACGTCCCGGGCAAGCGCCGCCGCAATAGCACACCTTGCGGGAAAGCCCTACGAAAACGCCGAAAGAAACGCCGCCAAGGTGGCTGCTGCCTCCGAAACGGAACGCCGTGTGGCGCTTCAGAAGAAACTTGATGGGTTGTACAACGCGCTGCTTGACGCGAACCAGCCGCACCACAAGCCGGCGATGGCGGCGCACTGAGCGCTCCCTCGGAACTATGCATACGGAAATCTATTTCATCTCGTCGGTGTGGACCCAGATAAGCGCCCCGAGCTCGACGCCCTTCTCCTCGCCGTCCTTCGTCTTGAGCGTGTAGTCCGCCTCGCTCAGCGCCGCGAAGCCCCACCAGCCCGCCTTCGGCATCGCATAGGAGAACTCGCCGTCCTTGTCGGCCTTGATCACCTGGGTAATGTGCGCGTCCGTCGGCGGCTTGACCGCCTTCGCGCCCGGCTCGTTGTAGTACTCAACCTCAATCTCCGCGTACGGCACCGGCTCGCCGTCAAGCTTCACGATGCCGCGGAACACGTTGCCCGCCCACAGCCCGTACGGCCGCACGAGCGGCACGATCTCGGTCTTCAGGCCCAGCTCCGCGTCCCAGCCCTCCTCGAGACCCAGCGCGTTCACGACCACCTTCGTATAGTGGATGATAAAGCAATCCTCCGCCGGCTCCCAGTACGGCTCGGGCTCGACGTAGAAGACGTGGTCCCCCGGCCGCCTGATGCGGTACGTCGTCGTCCACGTCGAGTACTTGCCGACTTTCTTCTCCTTGAGCGTGCCGAGCAGGTCAACCGGATCACCCCCCTTGATGGACACACCGAAGGCCTTCGGCTTGACCATGTTCATCATGTGGCCTTCCATCGGGTGCGAGAAGATCAGGTCGAGCTCGACCGTCTTCGAGTCGTCCGCCCCGACCACCGCGGTCGATGGGATCAGCATCTGGAAATGCGCAAGCGCGGGCACAATGAGCAAAGCCGCTGCTCCGACGCCAGCAAGGAGACGAATGCTGGTCCGTCCGGTCCGTCGCGCGTTCATCATCTGTCCTCCCCTGTCTTGACGTTGGTGCTTGGTTTCAAGCTACACGCGAGGCAAGCGTGTGCAGAACGGTAGCACGTTCTATGGATAAGTGCTACGAAAACGCGCCGAAAAAAGGCCCCTGCGGGAAGTGGCCTGACCCTCTAAGAAGTACGGGCGGGGCTACGGGCCGGTGCTCGTCGTCACCTCGAACTCCGGCGGATCGCTGATGGCTTTCTTCACCGTGCACAGGTTGGCGGCACGCACGAGCGCCCGATGATATTTCGCCGGGAAGTGGGGCGGCACATTGATTGTGATCGTGACCTTTGCCAGCCGTCCGCCCGACTCGTCATATGCCTGCTCCTGGATAATCTCGATCCCGTCCGTCGGGAGGTTCCTTCCCTGGCAAAAGCTCAGGACGTATATGCCGGCGCATGTCCCGATTGAGGCGAGAAAAAGCCGAAAGGGCGCGGGCGCGGAGCCTTCGCCGCCACTGAGCCTTGACTGGTCGGTCCGGATCAGCTCGCCGTCGAAATCCGCGTCCACGCGTCGGCCGCCAGGAAAGGTCACTCGAATCGCCATGCTGGAGTTCTCCTTTCAATCAACTCGTCGAGAAATCGGGAGGGATCGCCATGACGCAGATGTTCTGGACATCGGCCGCTGCAACGGTCGTTTTGTGGTCCACGACCAGCGTCCGCCCCGCCTCGATCGCCAGGAGCGCCGCTCCGGCCTTGACCATTGCCTCGATCGTCTCGGGCCCCACCACCGGCACGTCGAAGCGCATGTCCTGGTCCGGCTTGGCCATCTTGACCACGACGGTCCCGGCGCCGCCCAGCCGGCCGGCACGCGCGATCGTCTCGTTGGTCCCCTCGATCGCCTCGACCGCCACCACCGCACGGCCCTTCACCACCACCGCCTGCCCGACGTCCAGCCCCCCGAGCTCGCGCGCGATCCCCGCCCCGAACGCGACGTCCTCGAGCTGCTCAGCCGTCGGCTGCGTGCGACCAAGCACGCCTTCGGCGGGCAAGTGCTCGTCAAGGTAGCGGGTCGAATCCACAAGCCGGATGCCGTCCCTGGCCAGCTCGTCCCCGACCGCCGCAAAGATCGTGTCCGCCTTCCGGTCCTTCAGCCCCGCGAGCGCCCTCAGGCCGCGGGCATCGAACGCGATCTTGGCGAACAGGCGCGTCGGCGTGATCTGCCCGGCCATCACCGCCTCCTCGGCGCCCGCCTGCTTGAACCGGCGGATGAGCCGCCCAAGTTGGCCCACGCCGATCCAGGCGAACTCGTCCACGAAGTCTGCAAGTGCGGGGTCCGTATCCCCCTTGAATCCGACGGCGACGACCCGGTGCTCCGCCCGCGAGCCGTACGCGCGCGCCACAAGGAAAGGAAGTCGGCCGTTGCCGGCGATCAGACCAAGCGTGGGCATCGTTAGCGCCCGATCCCTCGCTCCGAGGTCCGCACGAACTCGAGCAGGTGCTCGACCTCCGGCAGCAAGGGCCCTTCGGCCTCGACGAGCTCGATCGCGCGATTCATTGGGTGCCCGGCGAAAAACAGCGTTTTGAACGCGTGGTGCAGCGCCGCCCGCGTCGCCTCGGGCACGTTGCGCCGCTTGAGACCCACGGTGTTCAGTCCCCGCACGCGGCACGGGTTCCCGTCGCTCAAGCCGTAGGGCGGCACGTCCGCGTTCACCTTCGAGCCGCCGCCCGTCATGGACATCGTGCCGATCCGCACGAACTGGTGCACGCCCACCAGCCCGCTCAGGATCGCCTTGTCCTCGATGGTGATGTGGCCCGACAGCGACGCCACGTTTGCCATGATGACCTCGTCGCCGAGCACGCAGTTGTGCGCGATGTGCGCGTAGGCCATGATGAGGCAGTTGCGCCCGACGACGGTCGCGCCCCCCTCGCCCGTGCTCGAGTTGACCGTCACGTACTCGCGGATCGTCGTCCCCTCCCCGATCCGCACGTACGTTGTCTCGCCCCCGTACTTGAGGTCCTGGCAGCGCAGCCCGATCGCCGCGCCCGGAAAGATCTCGCACCGCGCGCCGATCGTCGTGTTGCCGTCAATGACTGCGTGCGGATGGATTTTTGTGCCGGCCCCGATCTGCACGTTCGGGCCGATGACCGCGTATGGGCCGATCTCGACCCCGGGCTCGATCACCGCGCCGGGGTCCACCACGGCTGTGGCGTGGATAAGCGCGCCGGAGCCCATCGTCACCGCTCCGCCAGCGAGCACATCAGCTCGGCCTCGGCCACCTTCTCCTCGCCGACGTAAGCCTCCGCCTTGAACTTGGCGACTTTCGAGCGGGTCGCCACCGCCCGAGCCTCCAGGCGCAACTGGTCCCCCGGCATGACCGGCTTGCGGAAGCGGCACTTGTCCACGCTGCCGAAGTAGGCGATCTTGCCGTCGTTGCCCGACATGCTCAGCAGCAGGATCGCCCCCACCTGGGCCATCGCCTCGATAATCAGCACCCCCGGCATGATCGGGTGCTCCGGGAAATGGCCCGTGAAGAACGGCTCATTGATCGTCACGTTCTTGAGGCCGACGATCCGCTCGTTGCCCTCGATCTCGACGATGCGATCGACGAGCAGGAACGGATACCGGTGCGGCAGCGCGCGCATGATCTGCGCGATGTCGAAAACCTCGCCCGTCTGCGGGTGCACGACCCCGGGCGTCGCCGATCCCGTGGATTCCCTCATCTTCGCTCTCTCTCTCAGCAAGCGCGTGAGCTTGATGTGTGATAAGTGTCCCGACTTGATCGCCACCACGTGCGCGCGCAGCGGGCGCCCCAAAAGGTACAGGTCGCCCATCAGATCGAGAATCTTGTGGCGAACGAACTCGTTGGGGAACCGCAGTCCCTCCTTGCTCAAGACCGACTCGTCCTTGATCACCACCGCGTTGTCCAGGCTGCCGCCTTTGATCAGCCCGTTGCGCATCAGGTGCTCAACGTCATTGTAGAAACAGAACGTCCGCGACGGCGCGATCTCGTTGACGAACGTCTCCTTGTCGATCGCAAGCGAGCAGTACTGGCTGTCCAGTCCCGGCCGCTGGTAGGAAATCGTGGCCGAGATCGTCAGCGAGTCCGCCGGCAGCACAATCAGCGTGACCCCGTCCTCGAAGAAGTGGACCGCCTCGGTCGGCGTGTACCAGCGCTTCGGCGCCGGCTGCTCCTCGACCCCCGCCTCCTCGAGCATGGCCACAAACGGCAACGAGCTGCCGTCGCCCACGGGCGGCTCGTTCGCGTCCAGCTCGACCACCAGGTTGTCGATGCCGAAGCCCATCAGCGCAGCGAGGACGTGCTCGACCGTATGGATCTTCACCCCGTTCGACGAGATCGTCGTCCCGCGCACCACGTCGCTGACGTTCTCGATCAGCGCCTCGATCACCACCGGCTCGCCGACGTCCGTGCGCACGAACTTCACCCCGTGGTTCGGCGGCGCCGGCTTGAAGATGAGCTGCGCCCGGTTGCCGGTGTGCACGCCGATGCCCGCGTGGCTTACCTCGTGTCGAATCGTTCGCTGCTTGTCCATCACGTGCCTGCCCGCGACTGTCCTTCTCGCCGCCGCAGCGCGTCCTCCAACTCGGTGACGCGCCGCTCGAGCGCGCGTACTTTTCGGGTCCACTCGGGCATCATCGCCAGCGCCGCCTGTCCCCGCCAGAATTGCCCGATCGGGCGCGCCGGCATGCCGGCCACCGTCTGGCCCGCAGGGACCGACTTCGTCACGCCCGCCTGGGCCGCTACAACCGCGCCCTTGCCAACGCGGAGGTGCCCCGCAAGCCCGGCCTGCCCGGCCAGAACCACGTTGTCGCCGACCTCCGTGCTCCCGGAAATCCCGACCTGCGCGATCACGAGGCTGTCCGCACCAATTCGAACATTGTGCGCCACCTGCACGAGGTTGTCAATCTTCGTCCCTCGCTCGATCACGGTCTTGTCGAACCGCGCCCGGTCCACGCACACGTTGGCGCCAAGCTCCACGTCATCGCCGATCTCGACGGTCCCCACCTGCGGGATCTTCCGATGCCGCCCGCCGATCCGCACGTACCCGTACCCGTCCGAGCCGATGACCGCCCCGCAATGCACGATCACACGGTCGCCCAACACGCACCGCTCGCGCACCGACACGTGCGGGTACAGCAGACAATCGGCCCCCACGCGCGCCTCCCGGCCCACGTAGACGAACGGCGCCAGCACGCTCCGGTCGCCGATCCGCGCGCCGGCTTCGACCACCACGAACGCGCCGATCGAAACCTCCGCACCGAGCGACGCGCTCGGATCCACCACCGCCCCCGGATGGATCCCCGGCTCCGGGCGTGCTGGCGGGGGGAACAGCATCTCGACGACCTGCGCGAACGCGAGCGACGGGTTCTCGTGCACGATCCCGCTGAGCCCCTCCGGGGCGGCGATCCCCTCCGCAACGATGACCGCCGAGGCGCCCGTCTTCGCCAGGTCGGGCACGTAGCGCGGATTGGCCACGAACGTAATGTCCCCGCGCGCTGCGTCGCGGATACCCGCCACGCCGGTGATCTCGCACCGGGCGTCGCCGAAAAGCCGGCCGCCCGTGCGCTCGGCGATGTCGGCGAGGGTGTGTGTCGTCACGCTCCGGTCAATCGCCCCCGTCGTCGCCGGCTTCTTTGGGCTCCGTGTCCGTCTCTGCATGCTCGCTATCGAACAGCGCGTCGAGCTTGGTCAGCACCGCGTCGGTCAGGTCCAGGGTCCCATTGTTGAAGATCACCATGACGCTGTTGAGCACCAGGTTCAACCCCTTGGCCGTCGCTACTTCCTCGACGATCGCCGTCACCTTCTCGTCGAACTCCTTCAAGTACTGGCGCTTCCGCTCCTCGACTTCCCGTTCCGCTGTGGCCCGGTACTCCTTCAGCTTGTTCTGCTCACCGGTGATCTCGGCCTGCTTCCTCTTGCGCGCCTCATCGGTAAGCAGAAACATGTCCTGCTTCATCTTCTCGATCTTCTGCAGCCCCTCGCTGAGCTTGACCCGGATACTCGTCACGAGCTCCTGCAGGCTTTTTTCGTACTCCGCCTTGTACTTGCTCTCCTCGTACACGCGCTGCATGTCGACAATCCCGATCTTGGGCGCCCCCGCCGCGGCCGCCGCGGCCGCCGCGCTTGCCGCCGCCACGCCGATGAGAACGATCGCCGTCACCGTCAATGCATATCGCATGGGCACTCCCCTTTCGCTGAAGTGTTCGGTCAAAACTGGAATCCAAACGAAAAGTCGAGCCGCGGATCGTCATCAACGAACTCGTCGCGGTCGATCGGCCACGCATAGTCGATGTTGAACGGAAACTGCCCGCCGAGGATCGGGATCATGATCCGCAAACCGATGCCCGTGCCGGCGCGCAGGTCGCCCACGTCGTAGTCGTACGCGTCCGCCCACACGTTGCCCGTGTCGTAAAAGATCGCCCCGCGAATCGGGTCAACGAGCGGGAACGTGTACTCGACCGAAAGCAACAGGCTCGACTTGCCGCCGACCGCCTCGCCAAGCTCGTCCTTGGGCCCCACGTCGCGGAAATCGAACCCGCGCACCGTGCGCGCACCGCCGAGGAACAGTCGCTCGAAGATCGATACGTCCTCGGAATCTCCGAACTCCTCGACCGCCCCGATCTCGCCGCGGAACTTCACCACGTGCCCCTCGAAGGGCGACACGTACCACGTCGCTTTGAACGTCTCCTTGTGGAACTCTTCGTCCCCACCGAGCCAGCTCGCGCCGACCTCCTCGGCCAGGACCAGCCGCGTGCCCCGCGTCGGCATGAAGTAGCTGTCGCGCGAGTCCCGGAGAAGCTGCGCCGTCAGGCTCCCCACCGTCTTCTCGCCCTCCTCGCGCCGGATCAGCTCCGAGGCCGTGTCCTCCGCGTCAATCTCGACCTCCTTGAGCGTGTAGATGAGCGTGCCGCGCACGCGCCGCCACAACTGCTTCGAGAACCGCACGTCGAACCCCACCGTCTTCTCGTCGTAATCCTCAGGCGTCAGGTAGTCGTGCGCGAACACGCTGAACCCGAACAGCAGCCGGCGGTCGAAAAACCACGGCTCCGTAAAACTCAGCACCGCGTCGCGCCGCTTCGTGCCGAAGTCGAACTTGAGCCGCGCCTTCTGCCCGCCGCCTCGAAACGACCACGGATTCTTGATGTCGAAGTTCGACTGGCCGATCTCAATCGTGCCGATCACCTTGTCGATGGAGCTGAACCCGAGCCCGCCGAGAAAGCGGCCCGTGTTGCGCTCCTCGATCACCACCACCAGGTCCCGCACGTCCTCCTGCTCGGTCGGCTCGAGCAGCATGTCCACCCGCGCGAAATACTGCAGGTTCATCAGCCGCGAGCGCGACTTGCGCAGCTTCACCCCGTCGAAGTAGTCGCCCGGCGCCAGGCTGATCTCGCGGCGGATCACCTTGTCCTCCGTCACCAGGTTGCCCGTGATCTCCACCTTGCCGATCCGCACGCGCTTGTTTTCCTCGATCGCATACTCGATGTCGAGCACGTGCTCCCCTTCGCCCGGCGAGAACCGCCGGACCACCCGCACGTCAACGTAACCGCGCTCCGAATAGAAGTCGGCGATCGCGCCTTGCTGCGTGTCCGCCTTGTCCGCCGCGAGCACCGCCCCCGGCTCGAGCACCAGCAGCTCGCGCAGCGCCGCCTCGGGGAACGACCGGGCCCCCGAAAAGCTCGTCCGGCCCGTCACGTATTGCGGGCCCTCGACGATGGTGAACACGAGCCGCACCCTGTCCCGGCCCTTCTCGAGGAATTCCTCGACCGGCCCCTCGATCTTCACGTCAAGAAAGCCCAGCGAGTGGAAATGCGCCGCCAGCCGCCGCATGTCCTCTTCCAGCACCTCGCGGCGAAGCTTGCCCCGCCGCGTCAGCCAGCTCATCGCGTTGCGCCGCTTCGTCTTCATCAACCGCAGCAGCGTGCGCCGCCGCGCGTGCTCCGCGCCGACGAACTGGATGTCGGCCACGATCGCGCGCCGGCCCTCGCGCACCGTAATGACGACCGTCACCTCGTTCGCCTTCCGGTCGTACTCGAGCCGGTCCACCACGGCCACGTCGTAGTAACCCTTCTTCTCGTAGAGCTCGTAGATCTTGGCGATCCCCTCGGCGAGTTCGACCCCGTCGTAGATCTCGCCGCGCCCGGCCGTGATCCGCTTGCGCAACTTGGCCGTCTTGTAGCGTTCGTTGCCCTCGAACAGGATCGCCTTGATCATCGGCTTCTCGCTGAAGCTGAAGATCACGCGCACGCCGTCCTCGAGCGGCTGCGTCAGCACCGTCACCGAGCTGAAGTACCCGCTCTCGACGAGGCGGCGCTCGTCGGCGCTGACCGTGTCCGCCGAGTACGGCTTCCCCACCCTCGTCTTGATCTTGTGCTGGACGATCGCCTCCCGGGTACGCTGCAGGCCCTTGAACTCGATGTCTTGAACGACCTGCCCCTCGAAGGAGGCGGCCTCCTCGCCGGAGGCGGCCTCCTCGCCGGAGGCGGCCTCCTCGCCCGCAAGCGCGACAAGCCAGACACACAGACACACCGCGGTGCCGCACACCAGCGCCAGCCGTTTCAGCATCCCATCCTCCTCTCGTGGTCTCGGGCCGCGGGGCGCCCGCATGCCGCCCCACTAAATGTCTACGTCGAAGGCTTCCTCGGGCGCCTCCTCAAACGGTTCCTCGCCCCGCCTGAGGGGCTCAAACCGGGTGTACTCTTTCAGGAACGCAAGCTGCACCTCGCCGGTGGGGCCGTTGCGCTGCTTGGCCAGATTGACAAACGCGATGCCGGGCCGGTCCGTCGGGTCGTAGAACTCTGGGCGCGCAAGCAGCATGACCACGTCGGCGTCCTGCTCGATCGCCCCGGACTCGCGCAGGTCGGCCAGTTGCGGCCGCCGGTCCTGGCGCGTCTCGGCCTCCCGCCTCAACTGGCTGCACACGATCACCGGCACGTTCAGCTCGCGCGCGAGCGACTTCAACAACCGCGATATCTCGGAAATCTCCTGCTGGCGGTTCTCCGGGCGGCGCGTCCCCGCGCTCATCAGTTGCAGGTAATCCACAATGATCAAGCGCACGTCGTACGTCGCCTTGAGCCGCCGCGCGATCGCCCGCAACTGCAGCGGCGTCAGCCCCGGCGTGTCGTTGATATAGATCGGCGCCACCGTCAGCTCGCTCGCCGCGTTGACGATGTCCTGCCAGCGCTCTTTCCTGAAAATGCCGCGGCGTACGTCCCTCAAGTTCATTCCCGCGCGCACGCACAACAGCCGCTGCGTGACCTGCTCGGCCGACATCTCGAGGCTGAAGATCGCCACGGGCACTTTGGGGCCGTCTTTATCTGCGGCGCAGTGCTCGGCGATCCCCAGCGCGAGCGCCGTCTTGCCGATCGAGGGCCGTGCCGCAATCACGATCATCTCCGAGTCCTGGAACCCGCTCGTCATCTCGTCGAGATCGTGGAAGCCGCTCGGCAGGCCGGTCACGTAGTGCTGGTCCTCGAACATGCGCTCGATCTTGTCCACCGCCCCCTGCACCAGCGGCTTCATCTCCCGGAAGCTCTCCGTCACCTTCTTCTCGGCGATCGCGAACACCGCCTGCTCCGCCTCGTCAAGCAGGTCTTCCGGATCCTCGGCGCTCGCGTAGCACCGCCGAACCACCCTCGTCGAAGCTGTAATCAGCGTCCGAAGCAAGTACTTGCCCCGGATGATCCGGATGTACGAATCAACGTGCGCCGTCGTGGCGACCCGGTCGATCAGGTCCGTGAGATAGATGGCGCCGCCGACCTCCTCGAGCGCGCTCACCGCACGCAGCCGCTCGGCCACCGTGTTGAAGTCCACGTCCACACGGTGCTCGTACAGATCGAGCAGCACGCGGCAAATCGTCTGGTGGGGCCGGTGATAGAACATCTCCGGCGTGAGGTGCTCGGCCGTCTTGTCGAGCGCTTCCCGCTCGAGCAGCGCGCAGCCGAGCGCGGCCATCTCCGCATCAACGTCGTGCGGCGGCACCTTGTCGAGCGAAACATCCTGGGCGAGCGGTTCGGGAGCCATTCGTCGCCGTTACTCTTTCACCACCCAGAGCTTGATCGTCGCGGTGACCTCCGGATGCAGCCGGAGGTCAATCGCATAGACGCCAAGCGCCTTGATCGGGTTCTCCAAAACAACGTTCTTGCGGTCTATCTCGAAACCTTCCTCTCGCAGCAGTGCGGAAATGTCCTGCCCCGTCACCGAGCCGTAGAGCTGCTCGTCCTCGCCCACCTTGACCGGCGTCGTGAGCGACACCGTCGACAGCTTCTCCGCAAGCTCCTCAAACTCCTGCCGCTCGTGCGCCTCCCGCGCAAGGCGCTCCGCCCGGATCTTCTCCTGCAGCTTCAGCGTCTGTTCGCTCGCCGCTACCGCGCAGCCCTTCGGGATGAGGAAATTGCGCGCGTACCCGCTGGCCACGGTCACGATGTCGCCCTCCCGGCCGAGCGTCTCCACGTCCTTGATGAGCAGCACTTCCATAAGTCGGTCCTTCTATTACTCCACATACCATGACGACGGGACTTGCGCAGGCACCATCCCGCCACGCCTCACGCTGTCCCCAGCGCCTCCCGTTGTCCGCAACGCCTCACGCTGTCCGCAACGCCTCACGTTGTCCGCAACGCCTCACGTTGTCCGCAACGCCTCACGTTGTCCGCAACGCCTCACGTTGTCCGCAACGCCTCACGTTGTC
>Ga0180432_10010799_pt1 | contig 10864 bp, 7 predicted proteins | sample SS_ome_10_FD_132414 | JGI IMG/M metagenome (GOLD analysis project Ga0180432, IMG submission 132414) | Hypersaline lake sediment archaeal communities from the Salton Sea, California, USA - SS_1_MS_2 metaG | ecosystem: Environmental > Aquatic > Non-marine Saline and Alkaline > Hypersaline >...
AGCTATCATACGAGCATATATGTTCGGCGCCGTTGCCGAACAATAGAGAATTTCAACAGGTCGAAATCGACATCAGGTCAAGGAGTTCATCATGAAAATGAAATCGAAAAGTTTGAGAATCGTTGTCAGCTTATTAACGGCGACGCTTCTTTTGAGTACGATCAGCTACGCCGAAGACGTAGAAAAATACGGCGTGCATGACAAAGGGCGTAAAAACCCCCCAGTCGTCACACCGCCCAAGCAAGTCGGTCAGCCGCCGTCCGATGCGATTGTCCTTTTCGATGGCAACAGGGATACATTGGATTCGCAATGGGTCAGTGAACGAAAAGAAGGCGGAAACGTGCCGTGGAAAATTGAAAACGGCTACATGGAAGTGATCAAAAAAGGCGGCGGAATACGCACGAAGAAGCAGTTCGGCAACTGCCAGTTGCACGTCGAGTGGCGTACGCCCGAAGGCATCGATCCGAAGATCACCGACCAAAAACGATGCAACAGCGGCGTCTTTCTCATGGACCGATACGAGGTCCAGGTGCTCGATTCCTATACGGACGACAACTATAAAACCAATCGCACCTACGCGGACGGCCAGGCGTCGGCGCTGTACGGCCAGCATCCGCCCATGGTCAACGCCTGTCGTAAACCGGGCGAATGGCAGACGTACGATATCAACTTCCTCAAACCATTGTTCGACGAAAACGGTAAGCTCATCCGTAAGGCGCGTATCACGGTGATGCTCAACGGCGTCGTCGTGCACAACAATCTCGAAATCGAAGGCACGACGTTTCATAAAAGAAAAGCCAGCTACCGACCTCATGAAGAGGGACATATCCGTTTGCAGGATCACGGCAATCCGATCCGCTTCCGGAACATCTGGATACGGGAATTACCGGAGCAACCGTATCTTATTAAATAAGACCGATAATTGTTCACCTGCACAGCGTATTGGCTCTATATTCGGAAACTCGTTTTCCGCATTAAGGCTGACGACAAAGCGAGTCTCTGCAAATTCAGTTGGAGATGGCTTCGATGAGAATGCATAGCCCCGGACGCCGAAGTTTCTTAAAAGCCGCCGGTATCGGAATGGCATCGCTGGTTCTTCAAGGGGACCCCAAGACATTCGCGCAACCTGCCGAGATGGATGCCGCCAACAAGCCGAATATCATTTATATCATGGTCGATGATATGGGCTGGGCGGACCTGGGCTGTTACGGCAGCCGGCAGATCAATACCCCGAACATCGACAAGATGGCTTCCGAGGGCATCCGTTTCACTCAGGCGTATTCCGGCTGCACCGTCTGCGCCCCCGCCCGAAGTGTGCTGATGACGGGCCTGCACACGGGCCATACGTCCGTGCGCGGCAACACGGGCGGCATTCCACTGCGGGACAGCGACGTCACGGTGGCCGAAGTGCTCAAACAAGCGGGCTACGCCACCGGCTGTTTCGGCAAATGGGGCCTGGGTGACGCCGGGACCGGCGGCGTTGCAGAGAAACAGGGTTTCAATGAGTTCTTCGGCTATTATCACCAGGTCCATGCCCACGACTATTGGACGGACTATTTATGGCATAACAGTCAAAAAGTGCCGATGGCGGGCGCCGAAGAAAGCCCGGAACGATATACACACTATCGTATCTTCGAGCGGATGAAGGCCTTCATCCGCCGGAATAAAAATGAACCGTTCTTCTGCTACGCCCCATGGACGCCGCCGCACGGAAAATACCAAATCCCCGAATCCGACCCGGCCTGGCAGATGTACAAGGACACCCCCTGGGACAAGCGTGCAAAAGTTGTGGCCGCCATGGATACGATGATCGATCGCCATGTCGGGGAGGTTCTGGATTTATTAAAGCAACTCGGGATCGACCGTCGCACGATTGTCTTTTTCTGTTCGGACAACGGAGCCGCGTACCGGTTTGACGGCGTTCTGGATTCAAGCGGCCCGCTGCGAGGCGCCAAACGGTCGATGTACGAGGGTGGAATTCGCGTGCCGTTGATCGCCTGCTGGCCGGGCCAGATCAAAGCCGGGACGGTCAGCCAACATGTCTGCTACTTCGCCGACATGATGCCGACGCTGGCTCAATTAGCCGGGGCGTCGCGATACATGCCGGCGAATATCGATGGCCTGTCGATTGTGCCGACGTTAATGGGTCAAAACGCCAAACAAGCCCAACACCCATTCTTATACTGGGAGTGGCAGTTGTACAACTGGGGCAAACGTCAAGATGTGCCCAACGGTCTGATGCAGGCCGTTCGTATGGGGAAATGGAAAGCGGTGCGACACAAATCCAACGTCCCGTTCGAGCTGTATGATCTGAGCCAGGACGTGGGTGAGAAAAACAACCTGGCTTCGCAACAGCCTGAGATTGTCGCCAGGATCGAAGCCTATATCCGGCGAGACCGCACGGAACCGCGCGCCCAGATCGAGCCTGAACATCCGGATGGAAAACGCTTCAGGTAAAATCATCTTCCCCAAACAAGATTTAAAAACCTAAGAGTTTTTTCTAAAAGAAAGAGAGAGGCTGCGATGAACAGACGTGATTTCTTAAGAGCCACCGGCATCGCTTCGATGTCCCTGGCGTGGCCAAACGCGATGATGGGTAAAACGAAGGCCCGTCAGCCCAATTTGCTTATCATCCATACAGACCAATTAAGCTGCTGGGCCGTCAGCGCTTATGCACGTGAATTAAATCGAACACCGAATTACGGAAAAATCCTCGTCGAGACCCCCCATATTGACGCTCTGGCCGAAGAGGGCGCCGTGTTCTACAACTTTTTCACGAACAGCGCCGTATGCACTCCGTCTCGCGGCTGCCTGCTCACCGGGCGCTATCCTCATGCCCACGGAGCGTACAGGAATAACATTGAGATGAATCGCGATGAGGTTACGATCGCCCGTATTCTCAACCGCCACGGCTACGAGACCGGCTACGCCGGAAAGTGGCACCTGGACGGCGAACCGAAACCGGGCTGGGTCGGCGTGGATCGCTCGATGGGCTTTGCCGATTGTCGTTTCATGTTTAACCGCGGCCACTGGAAAAAGATCGTCGAAAAACAAGAAGGCAATCCCGAAGTTTCCCCGTACAAGACAATCGGTGACATAAAAACCTATACAACCGACTGGCTCACCGATAAAACAATTGAGTTTATCCGGAGACCGAGAAACCGCCCGTTTTTCTACATGGTGAGCATCCCCGATCCGCACACGCCGTTTACCGTGCGAGAACCGTATATGACGATGTACGATCCGGAAAAGATGGTCGTGCCCAATACCTTCAAAGAATCCGCACCGGGCAACAAGAAAAAGCGACAGGGAAACGTCGAAGCATTGAAAAGAAACAAAGCACGCTATTGCGGTCTTGTCAAATGCATCGACGACAACCTCGGGCGCATTCTCGATTGCCTTAAACAGAAGCACATTCTCGACGAGACCATTATCGTTTTTACGACCGATCACGGGGAGTACATGGGCGAGCATGGTCTTTACGGCAAGAATCAATGGTATCGAACGGCCTATCAAATTCCATTTCTTATCCGTTGGCCGAAGAGGATTAAGGCGGGAACTCAAATCCGTCATTTCATAACGAACGTCGATATACAACAGACACTTTTAGGCCTGATGGACATTAAGCCTTCCGGACGAGAACAAGGCCGGGACGCCTCCGGCCTGCTGCGCGGCGAGAGGATCGAGTGGAAAGATGAGGCGATGATCCATCATTCTTCGCTTGAATCGGCGGGCATCTTCACGCCGGAGTACGAACTCGTTCTAAAAGCCAACGGCAGTCACATGCTTTTTAGTCGCCTGAACGATCCCGAACAGATGAAGAATCTGCATGACAATCCCGAATATACGAACGTTATGAAGGAACTCACAGAACGCATTATCCGGCATAACATCAACGTTGATGCTCCCGCTGCTTCGTGGCTGAAAAAGCAGGCCCAAAAACGGGTATGATGAAGGATCTGAAAATGAACGGAAAGAGCAAATTAAGTCATGCCGGATATATACAATCCACCCTTATTTCGATCCTGGTTGTCGTGGCGATTATCAATACCACAACGCCTGCCGCCGGAGACACGAGGAAGCTCAGGGTATTGAACGACGCGTATCCTCGTGTGTTCTTCTTCCGGCAAGCGGAGGGCTTTGCCGCGCAAAACAGGATTCCTTACGGACAATGGGAGGAAGCGTTCGAGCGATTGATGGGCATTGAAGGTTCCGAAGCCGTCCGGATTCACCGCATCCGGGCCTACGCTCACCCCGATGTGATCTATCGCGTATTCGAGAAGGGTCTGGTTATAGCCAATCCGTCACATTTGAATTGGATTTACTCTCATCGAATGATTATCATAAAGACGCGTTATTTCACAATATAAGGATGCGATACTGCGCCGCGTTCTGAAACATGATTTTACCTGTAAGGAGAACGAAACAATGAGATGTCATCCGGCAATGAAATCACGGCTATGGGGCTTATTGGTACTCTTTTTTCTGACGAGCACTAATGTAGCACAAACGAACGATCCGACAAGATTAGCTCGTAAGATTCTCAACGCCACGGCCGCAAAAGGCGGCATCGTGGTCCACCTCGGCTGTGGTGATGGGAAGTTAACGGCGGCGTTGCGCGCCGACGAATCGTACACGGTTCATGGGCTCGACACAGACCCGGATACGATTGCCGAAGCCAGACGGTATATCCACGAGCAAGGTCTCTATGGGTCAGTCTCGGTTGAAGCGTTTTCAGGTTCGATACTGCCGTACGCGGACAATCTCATTAACCTTGTCGTCGTGCAGGATGCGGGCGCCGTTCAAAGGGATGAAGTGATGCGAATTCTGGCTCCCGGAGGCGTGGCCTGCGCTCAGCGTAACGGTCGGTGGAAAAAGGTCGTCAAGCCCTGGCCCGACGATATCGATCAATGGACACACTTTTTGCACGATGCAAGCAACAATGCCGTGGCTGATGATACCGTGGTCGGCCCCCCTCGAAGTCTCCAGTGGGTGGCGCCGCCGCTATGGCTTCGCAGCCATGAGACGCCATCGGGCATTCAATGCTCTGTCTCAGCGAACGGTCGGATATTTTACTTCTTCGACGAGGGCCTCATTGGTATCACAGACGAACGGCTGCCGGACCGCTGGGCGATCGTGTGTCGAGATGCGTTCAACGGCAAACTCCTCTGGAAGCGGCCCCTCGAATCGTGGGGCTGGCGCGAATGGGACCCGGAGAGATGGCGGGGAAAAGATTGGACGACGATACGCGGCGGCAGGACCAATGTCCCTAACGAGAACCAGCGTCGCATGGTGGCCGATGGCGACCGGCTTTATACGACTCTGGCGTATCGCGCGCCCATGTCGATTCTTAATGCGGTTACGGGGGACATCATCGCCACCGTTGAAGCCACACGGGACGTCAGTGAAATACTGGTCTGTGACGGAGTGGTGATTGCCTACACCCGAAATGAACCGGAGGCAGCGGCGCGCCGAAGAGGAATAAAGGACATCGCCGGAGGATCGCTGGTTGCGGTCAATGGTCGAAATGCAGAGGTACTGTGGCAAAAACAGGTGGGTCAAATTCGTCCCCTGGCTCTGGCGATCGATAACGGCCGGATCGTCTATCTAAGCGGTAAAAACCTCGTGGCCCGCGATCTGAAGAATGGCGAGGAGCTATGGAGGATTCAACCGAAACAGACGTCACCGAGAACGCTGCTGACGGTCGATGATACGGTCGTCATGCAAGGGGGTAAGTTCGTCGCCGCTTATGATGCAACGGACGGTTCGTTGCTCTGGAACAAAACCGTCCCGCCCATTAGCGGCGGCGAAGGAGACGACTTGTTCGTCATCGACGGATTGGTCTGGCGCGGGATCGTCAGTGTGGACGATCAGGGCAAGCCGGTCCGTAAAAGTCCGAACGCCCTGGTTATCGGTTGGGACCTTCGCTCGGGCGAGGAAAAGAAACGCGTCCTCGTCAAGGACCTGCGCAGTCCGGAACATCACCATCGGTGCTATCGCAATAAGGCAACGCTTCGATATCTGATCAGCTCGTACGAGGGCGCCGAGTTTCTCGATTTCCAGGCCGACAATCATTCGCAAAACAATTGGATTCGCGGCGCGTGTAGATATGGGATGGTGCCGTGCAACGGGATGCTGTACGTTCCGGCGGACCAGTGTTTTTGCCAGCCCGGGGCGAAACTGCTCGGATATACCGCTTTAATAGCAGGGCCGGACACCCCACTTAAAGAGGTGCCGGATAACAAGCGTCTCGAGAAAGGCCCGGCCTTTGGAAAAATCTCAAATTTCAAATCTCACATTTCAAATGCCAACGATTGGCCGACGTTCCGTCACGATTCGTCCCGGACCGGCACGACAACAATGGGCGTTCCTTCTCATGTGTCTATCGCCTGGAAAACGAAGCTGAACGGCGCGCTCACACCACCGGTCGCGGCGAATGGCAGGGTATTCGTGGCCCAATCGGATGCCCATACGATTTATGCGCTTGATAGAGCGAATGGCAGGAGAGTTTGGCACTTCACGGCCGGCGGGAGAATTGACTCGCCGCCGACGATCCATGACGGCCTGGTTCTCTTCGGATCGAAGGACGGTTACGTCTATTGCCTCGGCGCCGCCGACGGCGCGCTCGCGTGGCGATTTCTGGCCGCCCCGCTGGATCGACGCGTTGCCTCCGACGATCAGATCGAATCGACCTGGCCGGTTCACGGCAGTGTTCTTGTTGAGAACGGGACGGCGTATTGTACAGCGGGACGCTCCACTTATCTTGACGGCGGAATCCGTGTTTACGGACTCGATCCGGCCACGGGCGCCATCCGCTACCAATCCGTCCTGAAAGGACCGAATCCCTTCGCGGAAGGAGAACGGGACGTCGCCTTTTTCGTCCTCGGCGCCAATTCGGACGTGCTCGTCAGTGAAGGCGGATTTCTCTACATGCGTCAAAAGAAACTGACCCCCGACTTGAAGGAAATCCAAGCCCCGGTGTTGTCGAGCAAAGGCGCTCAAGATGTGGGTATGCACATCTTCTCCACCTCCGGCCTTCTCGACGGCTCGTGGTACAATCGCACATTCTGGATGTACGCGAAGCGCTGGCCGGGCTTTCAGTTGGCGAACCAGGCTTCAAAGACCGGACAACTCCTCGTTGTCGATGCTACGAAGACGTACGCCGTGCGTGTCTTCTACCGCCGAAATGTGCATAGTACGATGTTTTTCCCAGGCAAGGAAGGCTATCTATTATTTGCCGATCTCAACACGAATGAGCCTCAACTGGTCGGTGAGCCCGGCTGGCGAAAACCACTCGCATGGTTGCCCCAATCGCATATCCCTCGTGAAGGCAATCCCGGGCTGGATAATGTCGGTCGCGGCTTCGGCGCCGACAAGGGCATCGGTTATACACGGGCGGACCTGCCCGTGTGGAGGGAGTGGCTTCCCGTGCGAATCCGCGCTATGGTCAAAGCCGGAGACATTCTGTTTGCGGCCGGTCCGCCGGATGTTTTGGATCCGAAAGATCCCTACGCCGCCTTCGAAGGGCGCAAAGGCGCCAAGCTGTTGGCCATTTCCGCCGAAAACGGAAAAACGCTTTCCGACATGGACATCGCGTCTCCCCCCGTGTTCGACGGCCTGATCGCGGCGAACGGCCGGTTGTTTGCCTCCCTGCGGGACGGCAGTGTGATATGCATAGCTGAGAAGTAGAACAACGGCTTTGAAAGGAAAAATCAATGTTTCCCTGAGGCGGAAACAAAAGTATGTCCTTTTCGTACGTTCCAAATCTCCTTGAACAGGTCCACGACAACCGAGCGCTTCAAAACGAAGCCGGATGCCCCCGCGGACATCACCTCATCGATGACCGTCGAATCATGATCGATAGAACACTACTCGTAAAATTACGGGTTTAGACATGAAAAACTACGTGACGTCTCTCTTAGATGGAGACGATGCCGTGCTTGATGGCAAAGTGTACGAGCTCCGCACTGGTCTTGATGCCCAACTGCTCCATCATATTGTATTTATGAAATTCTACGGTCCTCGTGGAAATATGCAGAATAGTGCCGATTTCCTTGGCCGACTTGCCTTCGGCCAAAAGCTGCATAACCTCTCGTTGTCGCAGGGTGAGGGTCCCGGAGGCCCCGGCTCTGGAATCCACCTCTCCTTTATAGAGCTGCATGACTTCCTGAGCAATGGCCGGGCTGATATAGGTGTTTCCTTTCAACGCCTCTTCTATCGCCTTTTTCAGCTCAGAGGGCGCCGAGTGTTTCAGAACGAAACCTAACGCGCCCGCGTCAAACGCTTCCTTGGCGTACATGGCATCATGATGCATCGTAAGGAAAACAACCTTCGTATCGAAGCCGGATTTCTTGATTTGCTTAACCGCGTCAATGCCATTGAGCAATGGCATCGCAACGTCCACGACGATCACATCCGGGCATAGCTCGTTAACCTGCGCCAGAAGCGTGCGACCGTCCTCAACCGTTCCAACCACCTCAAAGTCGTCCGCCAAAAGGCCTTTGAGACCTTCCAATACAATTCGATGATCGTCGGCCAATAAAACCGTCGTTTTTTCCATTTTTCAGTCTCCCGTTACGTTGGCGGTCACCTGGATGACCGTGCCCTGCCCCGGCTGTGATTGCACTCGGAATTCCCCCTGGATCAAACGCGTACGCTCTTCCATGCTGACGAGTCCCAGCCCGGCTTGGCCGCGCTTCTGAGCCGGATCGAATCCAATCCCCGAGTCCTCGATGGTCAAAGTAATCGTATGGCCCTGCCCTTTGAGCCTAACCTTCGCTTCAGTCACTTTAGCATGTTTGGCAATATTCCTCAAGCCTTCCTGGGCAATTCTGAAAAGGCATAAAGAGATATCCCTTCGGATTTTGAGCGGGATATTATCCGGCTCATATTTGACCACGATGCCCTCCCGCTTCGTGAAATTGACACACTCGGATTGAATGGCCTGCCCGAGTCCAAGATCGTCAATAATCGAAGGATGAAGCTGACGGGAGATGTCGTGCACATCGGAACAGAGCTTGACGATCTGTCCCTTCATCTGTGAAATCTTCTTTCGGATTTCGCATGGTAAAGCTTCGAGTTGCTTCTCAAGTTTTCCGGCTTCAATCGCCAGCACGGCCAAGCGCTGCGTCAGATCGTCATGCAGTTCCCGAGCCAGGCGCCGCCGTTCCTCTTCCTGGACCGATAGTAATCCGCCGGCCAGCATTCGCAGGGCTTCACGACTTTCCGCCAGTTTGGCCTCAGCCAGCTTGCGCTCGGTAATATCACGGTTACTCGCCCGAAATCCAAGAAACTCGCCTTCCCGGCTGCTCACCGGCCGACAGGCGTGCTCGATCCAGCGAACCTCGCCGTTTCTTCTACGAATTCGAAATTGGATCTCACGTCCCCTGGGATCCGCTAACGCCTCTTGACGATGCTGCTTCCATGCTTGCCTATCCCCCGCCGCAACAATGTCTGTCAATAGCTTGGGATTGGCCACAAAGTCGTCCACCGTGTAGCCGGTAATGCGCTCGCATGAAGGGGAAACATATCTAAACGAACGGTCAGGATTCTCCCAGTATTCCCAGTCATAGTTAAAATCCGCAACCGTTCTATAACGAAGCTCGGTCTCTCGAAGCTTTTCGACACTCTGCCGTAACTGGGCCGTACGTTCACTTACTTCGATTTCTAAACTCTCTTTCGTTGTTTTAAGCGCCTCTCCACTGCGTTTCAGGTCTCTAAGCAGTAAATCATAAGGCTTCGTCAGGCCGGTTTGAATAATCGCTTTATAAATGAGGTAGAATGAAATGATCTTCAAGTAATGACCGATCAGATTCGGGAAACCTTCGACACTAACGTAAAGCGTGAATGCTAATTCCGAGACAATCGTAACGGCAATGGAACCAACCAACAATTGTACAACATACGGTTCAAATGCCGACCGCCGGCTCAACAGCATACCAATCGAGAGCAGCAACAAAATACAGATAATGTATTCACTCACCTTTTTGAAAAGCGTCAGTCCCACCCCCTCAACAAAACATGCTGGAAATATCTTCCAATAGAAGATAGAAATCAACAGGAAAGTCATCACGGCGCCATACATCGCTAAGACGGCCTGAATTCTGAGTCTCCGACGAATAACAAAAGCCGCGGCAAGCAGGGAACCACTCTCAACGTATCGCGCCAAAATCCATAGCTGAGTGGCCAGGTTGGATTCGAATCCTTGAAACACTCCCATACCTTTGTAGGCAAGTGTATGGAGCAGATCCAGCCCCGCAACAAATAAATAGGCGATCCCAACGAAGAGAAGATAATTATTTTGGGCAAAGCGACGGCTGTTCCAGGCCAGCACGAAGATTCCGCAGGCGACAACGATGCTAAATATCTCTGCGATACTATGAAAAATGAGGTAGTTGTATTGACTGGCCGCCCAAAGACCAATGAGGACCGACAGGCAAAATAGAACCGGCCAGTAGTATTTTTTCAAACGGTCCATCATCACATTACCCTACGATTGTCATCCAGGATATTGTACAGGCAAATGAAAAAGACCTCAATCGTTGTCTCAATCTAAAGATCGAGAAAGCATGGAAAGCCTATTAAAGTGCCTATACCTTATAACACATTGCGATTCATTCATGATGGGTGGCAGCCTCAGGCGAAGCTTGGGGATGGTTCACTCCCACCGACCCCAAAGCCTGTCCACTTTGTCGCCCAGATGTGATCGTCCATTTATATCTGGCCTGATATAAGATCATTCGGATAAACATTCTATCAGTGTTCCCTCACAGGAACCGATGCGCATCATCAACAGTGATCCGTCGTTGCTGTCCATTCATCGTATCTGTGGATAATGTGTTTGCACTAACAAAAACCACTTTAT
>Ga0180432_10010800_pt1 | contig 10864 bp, 3 predicted proteins | sample SS_ome_10_FD_132414 | JGI IMG/M metagenome (GOLD analysis project Ga0180432, IMG submission 132414) | Hypersaline lake sediment archaeal communities from the Salton Sea, California, USA - SS_1_MS_2 metaG | ecosystem: Environmental > Aquatic > Non-marine Saline and Alkaline > Hypersaline >...
ATCGTTGCCACGCTGAGAGTTGCCGCGACATCAAATCATTGAAAACTGCCCGCGCTTCCTCGAAGTGCCCGCAGACGTAGTACAACTGTGCTTTCCACAGAACCTTGTCATCCGCAGTGGGGTCGGGAAGGCTTTCGAAGAAATCGAGCCCATAACGCAGGACTTCTTCGATGTTTCTGTCCTCGGCATCGACGAGGCGGAGTTTCAGGGGAAGATCCCGGAATACGACCCACCAATTCTGATGTGTATATCTCTGCTCTTCGACACACTCTCGCAGCATGTCCATGGCCTGACGGGTTTTCCCGACCATGACGAGAGCCATGATCTCGCATGCGTCCGCCCAGAGACTGTCCTGGGAGGAGACCGCGGCTCCGGCCCGGAATTCCCGCGCTACAGCCAGGGCTGTCCGGTACTCCCGGAGTGCCCAGAGTGTATTGCAGTAATCACTCAAGGTGGTCCAAGGACCCTGTAGCGGCAGTGTCCGGTCAGGATCGGTTTCAAATATCTCCGGATTCTCACAGACCGTCTGGAGACAGGTCCCCATGAAATCAGCGGCATCCTGGAGATAGTTGGCTTCGGCACCAGTGAAACCGGCATACGACGTGAACTTCGACCAGGGGGCTTGATCGGCGATCTCCATTTGCTTGAAGAACCTATCCCTTGGAGAAGCGTTATCGCGCCAGAGTTCGATGTACTCAACCAGCAGTGGTTCCGATCGCTGCAGCCGGTTCGTTTCCCTGAGTTCGATAAGTACGGCCATGAGACTGTCGAATACCGCACTCTCCAGCCCGACGCGCGACATACCTGTCGTCAGAAGAGCTGCCCATACCAGGGGTGCCGTATAGGCTGAATCCAGTTGTCCGGCCTCCAGACACTGATTGGCGTTGGTGTAATCAACTCCGTCTCTGAACAGCCGATAGATCTCGAGCGAGGGCGGCGGAGAGATATCGCCCGTGAGGAACCGGAACCGTTCATCAAGGTAGAATGCCAGGGCGCCCAGCAGGCGATCTGAAAGCGTTTCACCAAGAGCGTCCGGTTCCTGCAGAGTGCCCCGGACCGGGCTCAGACTGATCTGATCCTCCAGGCCGATGATGCCGGTCGTACTGATATTCCGGATCCTTAATCTGATCTCGATCTCCTCGGACTGGCCGACCCGGCGATATGATCCGCTCACCGCCAAACCGGCCTGCGTCCTGAGAGCCGAGGCTCTGACCGGGTCCTCTCTTTCCCTTCGTTTCCGCGAAGTGAGAAGATCTTCATAGACGCGATTCAGCCTGTCGTTCTCGACAACATCGAGGCGACCGGAGATCCCGGAGCGGATCACTTCATCGGTGAGTTCGCTGGCCAGGTTCCGGCCCAGGTAATCGAGCCCGGCATCCGTGGTTTCGTTCTGCAGCGGGAGAATCGCGATCGACGGGGGACCTGCGTCGGCCGGGCGTGACGGGAAAAGAAGCAGGCCGGCGCCGATCACAATCGCCAATCCCACGATAACCCCGGCGGCTACCCGGGCAATGTTCTGTGTCCGGCGCCGCTTTTTTATGTATTCGAAAGCGCGAATGGCCGACGTCGAGCCGGTCTCCAGATCCCGATGCAAGGCGGTGAGATCACCGGCCAGCTCGCCCATGCTCTGGTAGCGCTGCAGGGGATCCTTTTCGAGCATCCTGCCAATGACACCTTCGACCAGGACGTTCACATCCTCGCGCATCTCGTGCAGCGGCGCGGGTTCGTTGTTGATGATGCCGAAAATCAACTCGGCTTCGTTGCCGGCCTCAAAAGGCAGATGCCCGGCCAGCATCTCGTAGAACACCACCCCCAGGGACCAGATCTCGCTGCGCGCATCATAGGGCCGGCCGGCGATCTGCTCCGGACAGGTATAGGCCAGGGTTCCCATCATGGTGCCGGTACGGGTGAGCTGGCTGCGTTCGCCCAGGTGAGCCAGGCCAAAGTCCATGACTTTGACCCGGCCTTCCATCGTGACCATGATATTGGCGCTTTTGATATCCCGGTGCAGGATCTGCTGTCGGTGAGCGGCTTCCAGGGCTTCGGCAACCTGCAGGGTAATGGAGACGGCTTTCTTCACTGAGATCCGCCCGCTCTCGAGCATGTCCCGGATCGTCTTGCCTTCCACGTACTCCATGCAGATGAGGTGGGAGTCATCGTCCCGGACGAGTTCGTGCACCACCGTGATATTGGGGTGGTTCAAAGAGGAGGCGGCCCGGGCTTCGCGGACGAAGCGCTCGCGGGCTTCTTCATTCGTTGCGAGATGCGGGGAGAGGGTTTTCAGGGCCACCAGCCGGCCGAGGGAGGTATCCTCGGCCTTCCAGACGGCGCCCATACCTCCCTCGCCGATCTTGTCGATGATGTGGTACTGGCCGATCGTTTCGCCGATCATGGTGACCGGATTCTACACCAGGAAGGAATCCGGTCGTAGAAGATATCGAACAGATGAGTATGCAGCTCAGATTCGTCCCCAGAGCCAGTATTCCAGGATTCCGGTCAGAGCCGGTTTTCAGAATCGCAGAAAGACCAGATCTGATGCAGCATGAGCGATCGCTGCATATACTCCTCCTTCAAAACAAGTGACCAATCCAACAACATGCTCATAACTTCCCAGTTGCCCCCATGGTTCCGGTGATCCAACAGGAGCACCTGCACTATCTGTTCTGATGCGCCAGATATTGTTTCCCGCTGTTCTATTCAGGTAATACAGGAATCCCGTTTCAGACGACCACGCATAAGGATTACTGCTCCGCTCGACAAGCAGCCCGGTGTTTGTGCCCTCCAGATCTGTGACAACGACTTCCGTACCGGAAACAGGGTGACTTCGACAATATGCCATGTGAGCCCCATCTGGTGCCCAATAGGCATTAATGCCCATTAATTGGAGATCCCTGATTCCCCCTTCAACTACTCCGTGTTCCTGATCGATCTCAATCCATCCAAGTCTTCGATGATTGAGAGAATCATCCCTCCTGACATACGCCAGAGAGAGCTTCGTTCCGTCCGGTGACCAATCATAGATCCAGACTCCCTCGTATTGCTCCTCCCAAGAATCATCGAGGTACTTCCTCTCGCTCCCATCCGTTCTCATGATATAGGGGACCGCAGGTATCGATTCCCTGGTACTCGGACTCGGAGAGACGATCACCCACCGACCGGTCGGATCAATAACCAGTGTCCCCTGGGAAATGAACTCCGGCGGGAAAACATCGGTACTCCCGGAAGGTAGTGACACCCTGACGACGCCATATCCTGTCATTCGGGAACTGAAAGCGAAAAAAGCAGCTCCCCCCGGCAGCATATGAACCTGTTCGTAGAGATAGGGATCATTGGTTTTGCGTGTGCCCTGCATCAGATTCTGAACCGGCCCTTCACTCTCCGGAAAGACAAACACATCGTTGAAAGCCTCTTCCGCCCAACTCAAGACTGCCACGCTGTCCTCAGGACCAAAGGAGTATGAATGAATGCGTCGTTGGGAAGTCCGGCGGTGTGGTTCACCGATCATTCTCAACCGTTGCGGATCGATCCGAACACTCCAGAGATCGTTTGGCCCCCCCTCAAAATACACGAAGTGAATGGAGCGATCATCATGCCCCCAACGGGCCCGGGAACCGGTGACAGGCAGCTGGGCCTGTTCTCCGCTTTCCAGGTCGAGCAGGATGATCGCATCATCCCGATTCCGCCTGCCCGTACAGCACACCAGGAAGCGACCTGAACGGGACAGATCTGCTGTCCAGACCCCCTCCGGAATATCGTGTGTCAGACAGGTCCGTCCGGTGCCATCGGGAGCGATAACATACGCTCGTCTGACGCCACTCGAGTCCTCATCGACGAAAACGATCCGGTCAGAGCACCGCCAGGAGAGGAATGAATGAAGGAACAAAGACTGGATGTTCGTCACGAGCTGAATCCGGTCGCCATCAGGCGACATGATATAGATCCCATTGCCCTCGCGATTCGATTTGAAGGCAATCCTGTCTCCGGAAGGCGACCAGACGGCTTGACAATCCCTGGCTTGATCGTCGGTCAGTGGCTGGCTCTCGCCGGCATGTTCGGCGTAGTAGATATCCCAGTAGCCGTTCCGGTCTGAATCGAACAGGACTCCCCGTCCCTCCGGATGGATCGAGGGATGCTGTTCGAGAGGCTCTGAAACCGGCAGGAACGCCGGATAGAGTTGAGCCATAGGAAAAGCTGAATCTCGCCGTTGTCCGATCTGCCGGAATAAAACTGTGAGCAGTGCAATCAGCAGAACTGCAGCAGCCCCGGCAAACCAGACCTGCCGCCGACGGGAGAGGGGAAGCGCAAGGGGCAGCCCCCGGATCGCGGAGGTATCCTCAAGCAGTTCAGCAAGTCCTTCTCTGACCTGAGACAGCGACGCCGGCCGCTGTTCAACCCCTTTGGCAAGCAGCTTGTCGAGGAAGGGCTGGAGCCGGTGCTCGGGTTCTTCATGATCGTCGGGGATACGGGGGGCCTCTTCGGTAATGATCGCCGCCGCCGTCTCCAGCGGCGAACCGGTACGGAACGGGTGCCGGCCGGTGATCATCTCATACAGGATCACACCGAAAGCGAAGATGTCGGACCGGGCATCGACCTCCTGAGCCCGTACCTGTTCCGGCGACATATAGGAAACCGTGCCGACCAGGACACTCTCATCGGTCAAACTCATCGAAAGAGAATGGATGTGATCCTCCACTCCCTCAGCGCCGGTGACCGTCTTGGCCAGCCCGAAGTCCATGACCTTGGCGTGTCCCTCGGGGGTGATCATGATGTTGGAGGGTTTCAGATCGCGGTGGATGATGCCGTTCTGGTGGGCTTTCTCGAGGGCTTCAGCCACCTCGATGCCGATGCGCAGAGCCTCACGGAGCGGGATCGGGCCTTTGAGGAGGCGCTCGTAGAGGGTTTCCCCCTCGACGTACTCCATCGCCAGGTAGGTCGAGCCCTCCTCTTCCCCCATCCCGTAGATACTGCAGATGAAGGGCTGATTCAGGGCCGCTATCGCTCGGGCCTCGCGGAGCAGGCGCTGTTTGGCCTTCTCATCGACCTGCAGATCAGCCCGCAGGAATTTGAGCGCGACCTTGCGGTTGAGCTGAGTGTCTTCAGCCAGCCAGACATCGCCCATGCCGCCGGAGCCGAGTTTGTCGATAATGCGGTACTGGCCGATGGTTTTGTCAATCATGATCAGTCCTTATCTGGCTTTGTGCATTCCCTCCAGATCGACGGTCTTGATCAGAACGTGAGTCTCAATATCCGTGAATGTGCCTTGGTCACTGACATGAGTATCCTATCCTCGTGGAATGACCACGGAGGATACATCCTGATATCATGACTCATGCTGCGCCAGTGCTCAGGTTCACCTGACGGGTGCCCGTCGGCATCCATCCTGATGCGGAAGAAATCTTCTAAGTTCCAGTGGAAATACAGGTAGGAGCTGTGCTTCGACCACCCGCATACTTCGGCCCAGACTCCCCTGCCCAGCAGAGTACGTTCCGGCCTGTTGAGAAACCACTCATGCGGCACAAGCATAGAGAGATTTCCGCCCGTTCGGTCAGCAATCCAGACCGTACCCTCCTTATTGAAGGCAAGGTATTTTCCATCGGGTGACCAGACCGGACTGGCCCCGTAGATACCCAATCGATGAATCCGCACCAGTTGCCCATTTTCAGGATCGAGCTCTGCCCAGCCGATCTGAGAAGCATCAAGGGAATCACCCCGCACGCGGGCATGAAAGGCAATATCCCCATCGCTGAACCAGTCGCTGACCCGCATGGAGGTGAACGAATCCGGGAGTGCCTCATGCACGATACGCAATCCACTGCCACCGATTTCCCGGATATGCGGGAAGGTGGCCGATTGTCCTTCCGGGCGGGTTGCAAGGATTATCCAGCGTCCGTCGGGGCTCACTACCGGCTGACCGAGCACATCCTTCGTTAACAGAAATTCCGGCTCTCCAGGGTCGTTGAGTGAATCCATGAGGAGCGATGATTGCCGGATATTCGAGGTATAGAAAAACCGGTCACCATCCGGATGGAAAGCAACCCACATCTCCCAGAAATGGTCCTCCGTCACCTGCTCTGTCTGTTCCAGATTCCGGGCGAAACCCGTAGTTTCGGATACAAGATACAGATCGATTTCCACCATACCTGATTCGTCGATCACGACCTGAGTGCCGTCTGGTGAAAAATCGAAGGTGTTGATATTGAGAGCTGATGTCCGACGAGCCGGTTCACCCCGGATACGCAACCGCCGGGGATTAACTCGGACACTGAACAGATTCGCATAGGGATATGGGTCACTTATGAAATGCACGATCTTGTCGGAGGGATCCCATCGAGGGGCCACCCCGGGAAAAGGGAAGACGCTATATTCAGACTTCATCAGATCAATGAGAACAAGTCGATCTTGTGGACTATCCCGTTCATAACCATGGCAAATCAGATACCGCCCGGACCTAGAGAGGTCACCAGCTAGTGCCTCTCCCAGCATATTACCCGTCAGGCATTCAGGCGTACCCCCCTCAGGTGAAATACGAAAGAGGTGGCGGCTACCCTGGTACCCATCAAGATAGACGATCCAGTCGGGATGCCTCCACGACAGATATGAGGGGGGGGAGCCCGAACGATGAACGCTCACATCGGTGATCCTTCGCACGTGAGCACCCTCTGCAGACATGCGATACAAACCAGTATTTCCCTCACGCCTCGAAAAGAAGGCGATCGACTTGCCATCCGGCGACCACACCGGATCACAATCGGGACCATCATTGTCAAGTGTCAGGTTTCGCCGGTATCCAGTCCAATCCGCGATCCAGATATCCCGATGCCCACCTATTCTCACATCCGATTCGAAAACGATCTGGTCTGTTACTGGATTCCAGGAGGCCTTCCACTCCTTGGAAAGTGGATCATCGACGGGAATGAGACCTTCGATCGGTCCGGTAATGACGGTAAGCGGTCGAGCTCTGAACAACAACAGCATCGCCGATCCGATGAGAATCACCGACACAATGACGACGGCCGCCACCGCGATCCATCGGGTCCGCCGTTTCCGAAGGATTCCTGCCAAGCCCAACGTCGCCGACGTTTCATCCAGCAGGCGGGACAGCTCAGCCTGGACCGCCTGCATGGAAGCCGGTCGATGATCGGACTGCTTGGCCAGCATCGCGGTGAGCAGGGATTGAAGCTGGCGTCCGGTTTCTTTCAGTTCATCGGGTATTGCCGGCGCTGCCTCGCTGATAATCGCGACCGCCGTATCCAGTGAAGTGGTACGCCGGAAGGGATGCTGTCCCGTCAGCATCTCCTGGAGCACGGTCCCGAATGAAAAGAGGTCTGTACGGGTGTCGAGTTCCTCGGCTCGGATCTGTTCCGGAGACATATAGGCGACGGTGCCGACTACGACCTCTTCATCGGTCAGAGTCAGCGATAACGAATGGATATTTTCCTCCACTCCCCCGGCCGCCTCCACGGTCTTGGCCAGCCCGAAGTCCATGACCTTGGCGTGTCCCTCGGAGGTGATCATGATGTTCGAAGGTTTCAGATCGCGATGGATGATGCCGTTCTGATGGGCTTTCTCGAGGGCTTCGGCCACCTCGATGCCGATGCGCAGAGCCTCACGGAGCGGAATAGGGCTTCGGAGAAGACGGTCGTGCAGAGTCTCCCCCTCGATGTACTCCATCGCGAGATAGGTCGAGCCTTCTTCCTCACCGATACCGTAGAGGCCGCAGATGAAAGGCTGGTTAAGGGCGGCGATGGCTCGGGCCTCACGGAGAAGGCGCTGTTTGGCCTTCTCATCGACCTGCAGATCGGCCCGCAGGAATTTGAGCGCTACCTTGCGGTTGAGCTGAGTGTCTTCGGCCAGCCAGACATCGCCCATACCGCCGGAGCCGAGTTTGTCGATGATGCGGTACTGGCCGATGGTTTTGTCGAGCATGATTGATCATTTCCTCCAAGTCAGGACCGGACATTGTACGACAGGAGGAGTCAACGCAGGGTGCAGTGAGTCATTAGTGTACCGGAGAAACCATATGCGTGAAACAGCTCAAGTGGTGGGCAGTCTATCCCGCGGGTCGAGCAATCATGATCATCGATTCCTGCGGGTGAAATCAAGAATCAGAAGATCAGTCAGAGATCTCTGTATCGGTGCCAGAACCTTGCCCTGGTAGAAATCCATCTTACCGTAAAAGCTGTTCGCTCCTGTCAGTTGCCCCCAGGGTTCGATCTCTGCCGCGGGATATCCTGTTGCCCCGTTGATTCTGACCCGCCAGACGCTGCTGGATGATTGAAAATACAGATACCCCGTCGCCTCTGACCAACCCACCGGAATAGCTGCGGGCATGCTCCCTAGTGAGTATTCCGGTCGAGCAATCAGCCACTCACGAGGCACAACAATCCGGGGATCCGTACCTTCGCGGTTGACGATCCATACCGTATTGACCCCCCGGTCGGAGGCCCGGTACGCGATAAACCGTCCATCCGGTGACAGGCGCGGTTCCCCTCCAGCTATCTCCAGTATTGTTGTATTCCTGATCATTCCTCGCGAAGTGTCAATCTCAGCCCACCCTATCCGCTGGGTTGCCGGTGATGCACTTCTTCTGACAGCTTGCAGAGCCAGTAATTGCCCATCTACGGACCAATCCCGGACTGCAATTCTGCTGAACTCACCTGGCCATGATTCATTCAGGAGACGGGGAATATCACCACTCGATCTCATGATATGCGGATAAAAGGAAGCTTCATCTTCCCTGAGAACATCCACAATCAGCCACTTTCCGGATGGATCGATGAAGAAGTTATAATTCACTGCGACATCCGAGATGCGTTCCAGGGGCTGGTCACGATTCAGAAGAGAACCCCGGAAGATGAAGTTCCCACCTCCCTGAGAAGACGTCAGGGAAGAGACAAAGTAGTGCTCACCATCAGGGTGGAAGACCGGGGAATCAATAATCATACTCCCTCGATACACAATCTGGCTGTCGGTCGGTTCACTGAAGGGTGCATCCTCCTCATCGATTAGAGCAACCGGCTTGCGAGCATCACTGGCTTCGGCAATGACAGCCTTACTCGAGGTCGGATTGAAATCAAAGGCGTTGAGTTTCAGGGAAATGGAACGGCGTATCTCCGGACCGGACAGATGCAAATTCACGGTATCGATGACCGCGCTGTACATATCGAAATGGTCATATTCAAACCGAATGTAATGGATATGTGTATCACGGGGATCCCATCGGATCTGAAACCAGACTGAATCATCCAGAATCTGCGAGCACTCCCGGTTCAGCAGATCCATCAGGAATACACCCGCAGTACCTTCCAGACTCCGTCCCCTGCCAATCAGATATCTGCCCGATCGGGACAGCTCACCGGCTTCGCACTGCCCCAGGAGATCCACTGTCAAGGTGTCGCGAGTTCCGTCCTCGGGATTGACGCTGAGAAGATGCCAACCCTTCCCTGGGATCGCGTCAGAATAGACAATACGGTCCTGCCGCCTCCATGAGAGCCATAAAGTCCAAGCCTCCATCCTCATGACGGATGTGACACGCCTGACACCACTACCGTCAGCAGACATGGTGTATATACCGCCCTGTCTGCTCCCTGGCCGAACGGAGTAGAAGGCAATTTTCTGACCGTCCGGACTCCAGGTGGGTGAGACATCGTAATTGGTGTTGTCGGATGTCAGGTTTTCATAATGGCCATTTTGCTGCTGGACGAAGATATCCCAATTACCCGTGACATCGGACTGATAGACAATGCTGTCATCAACCGGATTCCAGGACGGATTGATTTCGCAGGTATAATAGTTACTATGGAAACTTTCCGGGATTCCTATACCAGGCGTTTCAGGTACTGAAGGTCTTTCCGGCCAGAGAGCAATAGCACTCACAACCACAGCCAGAATCAGCGCACCCCCCAGCAGAACCGCCTTTCTGCCAGAGGGTTGGGCGATAAAGTCTGAGAATCTGCCGAAAGCCGCCGTCTCCAGCTGATTCTGCAGTTCGATCTGGATCTGCCGCATTGAGCCGGGACGCTGATCACGAGCTTTGGCAAGCATCGACTCCAGAAGAGTCTGAAGCGCTCGCCGTTTTTCTCCGAGAGTTTCTGGAAGCGCAGGGGCGGGATTCCCAACGATCGCGGCAGCTGATTCCAGAGCTGAGTCACTCCTGAACGGATGCCGGCCGGTCAGCATCTCGTACAGCAACAAACCGAAAGAGAAGATATCGGATCGTGCATCCAGGGCTTCGGCCCGGATCTGCTCGGGGGACATATAGGAGATCGTACCGACGATCATCTCCTGATCGGTCAGGGTCAGGGAAAGAGAATGGATGTGCTCTTCAAGACCTCCTGTCTCCGCCACCGTCTTGGCCAGGCCGAAGTCCATCACCTTGGCGTGGCCTTCGGTGGTGATCATGATGTTCGAGGGTTTGAGATCCCGGTGAATGATGCCCTTCTGGTGGGCTTTATCCAGGGCCTCGGAGATCTCCACTCCCAGACGGAGAACTTCACGCACAGGCAGGGATCCCTGCTGCAGGCGCTGCTGCAGAGTTTCCCCCTCGACGTACTCCATGGCCAGGTAGGTGGAGCCCTCTTCCTCGCCGACGCCGTGGATACCGCAGATGAAGGGCTGATTGAGAGCGGCAACGGCCTTGGCTTCACGGATCAGGCGCTGACGGGCGACGTCATCTGTTTGCAGGTCAGCCCGCAGGAACTTGAGCGCGACTTTGCGGTTGAGGGTGGTATCACGAGCGAGGTAGACCTCCCCCATCCCCCCCTCGCCGATCTTCTCGGTGATCTCGTACTGACCCACTGTACGCCCGATCATGACGGCTGGCCTCCTGATACTGCCGGATCAACCCGATTCATTGTCGGTCCTC
>Ga0180432_10010802_pt1 | contig 10864 bp, 6 predicted proteins | sample SS_ome_10_FD_132414 | JGI IMG/M metagenome (GOLD analysis project Ga0180432, IMG submission 132414) | Hypersaline lake sediment archaeal communities from the Salton Sea, California, USA - SS_1_MS_2 metaG | ecosystem: Environmental > Aquatic > Non-marine Saline and Alkaline > Hypersaline >...
GGCGGTCGTCAGTTGGGTCGATATTTCCACCGGACACTTCTTCGTTCAGGAACTTCCGGAAGCGAAGCTGCTTGATGAGCTGCTGCGTCTCTCGCCGGCCGAGTGCCTGTTAGCCGACAGGCGGGGCGAGCTGTTCGAGGCCGAGACGAAAAAGCTAACCAGAGACATCACACAACTGACCAGCGCCATCGTCACCGAGCGCCCCGGCTGGTACTTCGATCCCTATCAGGCGAAGCAGCGCCTGCTCAAGCATTTCGGAACCGCCACGCTAGAAGGCTTCGGCATCGACGATAACGACGACGACCTTATCCCCCCGGCGGGCGCGATTATCGAGTACCTTGCTGAAACGCAGAAAACCACGCTCGGACATATTCAGAGTCTCAAGAAGATCAATCAACAGAACTTCCTGCAGATCGATCCGTCCTCGCTGCGATCTCTGGAGATACTCAGGACAATCCGATCCGAAAGCAGCAAAGGATCGCTTCTGGAATGTATCGACGAGACGATGACCGGCATGGGTGCCCGCAAGTTTCGCAACTGGCTTTGTATGCCGCTCTGCGATCTTAGCGCTATCGAACAGCGGCAGGACGCCGTCGAGGAAATCACCGACGCCGGCGACAAGCTAACCGACATCCGCAGGCTGCTGTCCAACGTTTTCGACACTGAGCGAATCGCAGCCCGGATCAGCACATTTCGCGCATCGCCGAGAGATATGGTCGCCCTGGCGGCGACATTGCGGCAGATACCGTTGCTGCGAGAGATACTGGAAGGATTCGGCGCCGAGCTGCTCAGACGACTGGCGGGTCAGTGCGACAGCATGGACGAACTGGCCGATCTGCTCGAAGCCGCGATCGTGCCCGAGCCGCCGACACATCTGCGCGACGGCGGCGTAATAAGAGAGGGCTTTTCCGAAGAGCTTGACCGGCTGTGCTCGATCTCCAGAGACGGCCAAAGCTGGCTGCGAAACTACCAGCGGGAACAAGCGGAGCGGACGAAAATTGCGAACCTGAAGCTGGGCTACAACAAGGTCTTCGGCTACTATATCGAAGTCAATCACACCTCGGCTGACAAAGTCCCCGCCAACTACGTTCGCAAGCAGACCATAAAGAACGCCGAGCGTTACATCACCGACGAGTTGAAAGAGTACGAGACTCAGGCGCTCAGCGCCGAGGAAAAGGCGCTCGAGCTGGAGCAGCAGCTTTTCGACCAGCTCCGCCGGCAGGCTGCTCAGTACATCAGCCGGCTTCAGGCTCTGGCAGAGACCGTCGCCCAGTGCGATTGCCTGGCCGCTCTCGCATACCTGGCAATGCGGCGAGACTACGTTCGGCCTAAGATTACCGACAGCGGCGAGCTAATTATCCACGAGGGCAAGCACCCGGTTCTTGCCGAATCGCTCGGCGCCGAATTTGTGCCGAACGACGTCGAACTGGGTGACAAGTCCGGCGATATTCTCGTAATCACAGGCCCCAACATGAGCGGCAAGAGCACCTACATACGCCAGGTTGCACTTCTGGTACTGATGGCGCAGACCGGTTCATTCATCCCGTCAAGAAAAGCCGAGATCGGCCTGGTTGACAGGATTTTCACCCGCGTGGGTGCTTCTGACGAACTGGTCCGCGGCCAGTCCACTTTCATGGTCGAGATGACAGAGACGGCGAACATAATCAACAACGCAACTTACAGATCGCTGGTCATTCTCGACGAGGTGGGACGCGGCACGAGCACCTATGACGGATTGTCTCTGGCCTGGGCGATTACCGAGCACCTCGCCAACAAGCTCAAGTGCCGGACGTTTTTCGCCACGCACTATCACGAGCTGACCGAATTGTCAGAGCTGTTCGAGAATGTGAAAAATTGTAACGTCGCCGTGCGCGAGTGGATGGACGAGGTTGTCTTCCTGCACAAGATTCTGCCCGGCGGCACCGACAAGAGCTACGGCATCCACGTGGCAAAGCTGGCCGGAGTCCCGGCAACGATTCTGGAAAGATCGAAAGAAATCCTGGAGGAACTCGAAAGCACGTTCCAAAAGGAGGCTACGGGCGAACATCTGGCCCGTCACAAGACGAAAGAGCGCGACAGCGACAGTCTTTTCGTTCAGAAACACAAATCCGTTCTCGACAAGCTCGGCTCAACAGACGTCAACAACCTGACTCCCATCGAAGCAATAAATCTGCTGAACGAAATCAAGACTGAAATCAACGAAAAGTGATTGACCACTGAAAAAACACTTGTAACAAAACGAACTTGTCTGCTTAAATCTGGATATGTAAGCTTAACTATATGTCAGGTTTTTCTATGCCGATCAATGGCGGTGGGGCAGGCCCCACCCTGTGTATTGGGAAAGGACGGTATGCTATGAAACGTGCCTTTGTGTCGAGACTTTTGGTTTTGTGTGTTTTTGCATTGCTGGCGGCCGGCTGCTCTGAGGTCGCGATCACCGGGAGAAAGCAGTTCAATTTTGTGCCCAGCACAACGATGAATTCGATGAGCTTCGATGCTTATGATGAATTTCTCTCTCAGAACAAGCTCAGCACGAATGCCGAACAGACTCAGATGGTAAAACGCGTAGGCGGCAGGATCCAGAGAGCCGTGGAGAATTACGCCGTCGAAAACGGCATTGAGGACCGATTGGAAGGCTACGAGTGGGAATTCAACCTCGTAGATGACCCCAACGTCAATGCCTGGTGTATGCCCGGGGGCAAAGTTGTTATCTACACGGGAATTATGCCGGTCGCGCAGGATGAGACTGGCCTGGCCGTAGTGATGGGCCACGAAATCGCACATGCCTTTGCCAAGCACGGGGCCGAGAGGATGAGCCAACAGCTTGTCATACAGATGGGCAGCATAGCTCTCTCGACAGCGATGGATAAATACCCCGAGAAGACCAAGAGTATCTTCATGTCGGCTTACGGAGTCGGGTCGCAGGTTGGTTTTCTGCTTCCCTACAGCAGAGTCCACGAGAGCGAGGCGGACCACCTTGGGCTGATATTTATGGCGATGGCCGGCTACAATCCCGAAGAAGCCCCGTTTTTCTGGGAAAGAATGTCCGCACAAAGCAAGGGCTCTGCGGCGCCGGAGTTCCTCAGCACCCACCCGGCCCCCGAAACAAGAATCCAAAAGCTAAAAGACCTGGTTCCCGAGGCCATGACATACTACCGCCGGTCACAGTAAGGCAATCAATTGCGGACAATTCGCTATATATGAGGGCCTGGGATACGGAAAATTCTATATTCCCCGTACAGGTAGTTGTTACCTGACCGTAAGAAAGCTGTTGTGCTTTGCCCCGACAAACCTTATGATCTTTCCAGGCACATTGTAATGACTAAGAGGAGAACTGACATGAAGAATTTACAATTGACGCGACGGGGTTTTCTGAGAAGTGCATGTATTGGCGCGTTGGGAGCGGCCGCAGCGGTGCGAGGGCAGCCCTTGCCGGCAAGCAACAAGCCCAACATCGTGGTCTTTCTGGCCGACGATCAGGGCTGGGGCGATCTGAGCCTCCACGGCAACGTCAATCTTGAGACGCCCAACATCGATTCCCTCTCCCGCGACGGGGCTATGTTCGACCGCTTCTTCGTATGCGCCGTCTGCGCGCCGACGCGTGCCGAGTTCCTGACCGGGCGATACCATCCTCGCGGCGGCGTCCGCGGAGTAACAACCGGCGCCGAGCGGCTGAACACCGACGAAAAGACAATCGCCGACACGTTCAAAACCGCCGGATACGCCACGGGAGCGTTCGGCAAATGGCATAACGGCACCCAGTATCCGTACCATCCGAATGCGCGCGGGTTCGATGAGTATTACGGCTTCTGCTCGGGCCACTGGGGCAATTACTTCGATCCGATCCTCGAACACAACGGAGAAATCGTCAGAGGAAAAGGATATATCACCGACGATCTGACCAATCACGCTATTGAATTCATCGAGCGAAACAGATCGCGGCCGTTCTTCTGCTATCTGCCGTATAATACGCCGCACTCGCCGATGCAGGTGCCCGACCGTTTCTTCGATGAACACAAAGATAATCCGCTGAAAATGCGCAACCGCGATCCGGAAAAGGAGGAGCTTGACAAGACACGCTGCGCTCTGGCGATGTGCGAGAATATCGACTGGAACGTGGGACGGGTTCTTAAAAAGCTCAGTGAGCTGAATCTTTCCAACAATACCATCGTCATCTACTTCAGCGACAACGGGCCCAATAGCTGGCGGTGGAACGACGGCATGAAAGGCCGAAAGGGTTCGACCGATGAAGGCGGCCTGCGGGTGCCCTGCATTGTACGTTGGCCCGGGCGTATCAAACCTGGCAAAAAGATACCGCAGATTGCCGCCGCGATAGATCTTCTGCCGACACTCGCCGACATGGCGGGGATTCAGGTCATTAGCACCAAACGGCTGGATGGAATCAGCGTCAAGCCGCTCCTTATGGCAAGCAGCAAAAGCTGGAAAGATCGTATGATCTTTTCGCACCAGAGGGGCAGGGTAAGCGTGCGCACGCAGCGATATCGGCTTGACTATACCGGCAAGCTCTTTGATATGAAGACCGATCCGATGCAGAACCACGATTTCTCGAAAGACAGGCCGCAGGCCGCCGAGAGTTTGAGAAAAGCGGTCGCCCGCTGGAAAGAAGAAGTGCTGCCCGGCATTGCAAAAGACGACAGACCCTTCCCGGTCGGATACTCAGAATTTCCGGCGGCTTTTCTGCCTGCGCGCGATGGAGTTCCGCACGGAAGCGTCCGCCGAAGCGCCAGAGCCCCAAATTGTTCCTTTTTCACAGGCTGGAGCAGCGCCAAGGACAGAATTACGTGGGATATCGAGGTGGCGAACAAAGGAGATTACGAGGCGGTTGTGTATTACACGTGCCCGCCGGATGATGTCGGTTCGACTGTAGAGCTCAGCTTCGGCCAGAGCCGGGCGCAGGCGACTGTAACCGTGCCGCACGATCCGCCGCTGGTGGGGGCGGAATTCGACCGCTGTGACCGCGGCAGCGAATCGTTTGTCAAAGATTTTCGGCCGCTTCGACTCGGTAAGTTTAGATTGGAAAAGGATCGCGGTCTTTTAACTTTGCGGGCACTGAATGTACCGGGTAAGCAAGTCATGGACGTGCGCGCCGTCAAGCTTACTCTGCTAAAATGAAAGTTTCGTTCTGGTAGTAACGAAACTGTAGGGTGGGGCTTGCCCCACCACCTTAGGATCGGTGGGCCAAGGCCCACCCTGCCTTACTTAAATAGATGCGTTGGATTTGTGATACGACACGAGCCTGAACTGATAATGTGTCAAGCGTGCGAATTTGAACTGTTCTTTCGTGATTGGGTGGCAGCCTCATCCCGATTTCGTTTATCGGGATGGGGATGGCCAATGTCAGAGAAGCCATCCCCAAGCTGCGCTTGACGCTTCCACCCTAACGAATTTGTAAGACTGCAAAGTGGCCTTTAGCCGACTGATCAATAGCTCTGCACAAGTGGGAGACAAATGGAAGGAGAACATTCTATGAATTTTGGTTACCTCAAAGTCTCTGCTATGGCACTTGTGTTGTTGGTCTTTTCAGCCGCCCATGCCCGGCAGCTCCCCAATTGGACCGCGAAAATCCGTAGCGACCATCCGAGGCTCTTCTTCAACGCCGACACGTGGCCCAAGGTTAAGCAGCGGGCTCTCGGCACCGAGCGCAAATGGTACGAGAACATAAAAAATCGCGTCGACAGACTCAATGGACAGTCGCTCGATGCTTCTAAGCCCGGAGAGATGGGGCCGCAGGCGGCGTGCGCCGCATTTGTTTTTCGAGTGACCGGCGACAAGCAATATCTGGAAATTGCCAAAATATGTCTTGAGAGAAGTCTGAGCTTTTACGAAGCCTGTTTCGAGCAGAAGAAATCGGTCAACTGGTACTCGACCTCGCGCGTTCACGCCACGTTAGCCTGGGATTGGCTGTACAACGACTTTACTGAATCCGAGCGCCGAAGCTACATGTCCCGTCTCATCCGCGTCATCGACAAAGTCGTTAAGGCCCGGCCCTCGATCTACCGCGAGAATATGTCCGGCTACACAACGGGCTTTTACGGCGTTAGGAACTGCCTCTGGTTCATAGGCTGCACGGCTTACGGTGCCGGCATCGAAACGGAACTGGTCAACGAGTGGATCGTCTGGGGTCACGATGAGAATAGAAAATTGCTCGAATATCGCAAAAAGGCCCGCGGAGACGACGGCGGCGGAGCTTCGTCGACGCTCGGCTACGTATTCGGCGCCTATCCCTGGGCAGAGCAGAATTTCTTCTACACCTGGCTGTCGGCTACCGGGGAAAATATCGCTCCCGACTGGCCCGGCAGCGCAATGCTCGTCAACTACATAATCTGGAACTGGATCGCCGCCGACCCGGAACCGCTGGAGTTCGGCTACGGCGACACGCCGCACACGAGCAACAGATTGCCGATAAGCCGGCTGTACACGCACATGGCAAACATCCGGCATCTGCACGGCGAGGCGGCGCCGCAAGCGGCCGCCCTGGCGCGGCACATCCAGGGAATCCTCCCGCGGCAATCTTATTCCAGCACCTGGTTCATATACCCCTTCCTGCTGTCTAAGATGGACAGCTCGCCCGAGCCTTTCAAGCCGGAGAACCTGCCCAACGCGCGCCACTTCGACAACATGGGACAGATATTCATGCGATCCGGCACGGGGAAAGACGATACGTATTGCCTCTTCTCCTGCGGCGGCGCGCTGACCCAGCATCGCCACTACGACGCCCTGAATTTCGTGATCTACCATCGCGGTTTCCTGGCCCTCGACTCCGGCACGCGCTATAAGGAATTCGATAACGGCCAGCATCTGGCCAACTACTTCGCCCAGACGGTCGCCCACAACTGCGTGGTTATCCACCAGCCCGGCGAGCCGCCGGCGCGCTACTGGGGCGGCACAGTGGTCGGCAATCACGGCGGCCAGCATAAACAGCTTGGCTCGATTGTCAGAGCTTTCGAGACCAACCGCGATTATGTCTACATCGCCGGGGACGCTACTCGATGCTATCAGCACGGAGGCCGAAACAACTCTCCTGAAAAATGCAGCCTTGTTACTCGGCAGATCGTGTTTCTGATCCCGAATCACTTTGTTATTTTCGACCGCGTTGTCGCAACCGAAGCCTCGTATCGCAAGGATTGGCTCATCCACTCCGCACATAAGCCGAAAATCTCGGACAAAACCATTCGGGCCGACCATCGTGACGGCAGGATGTTCTGCAAGACATTGCTGCCCGCAGATGCGATCCTCACTCCGGTAGGCGGCCCCGGCAAGGAATTCATAGCTGCCGGACGTAATTGGGATATTGTCTCCGGCGGCCTCAAGCCCGAAAGCCTGGCGCTGATGGGCCAGTGGCGAGTCGAGGTCACGCCCGGCAGGTCGAGCAAGTCCGACGTATTCCTTCACGTCATTCAGGTCGGAGATCGACAGCTAAAGGCAATGGGCGAGACCAGGCTGCTCAAGATCGGTAACAAGTGCGGCGTTCGCTTAACAACCAACGATATGACATGGGATATTAGATTCAATTCAACCGGTGAATTGGGAGGATATATCAAGCGATCGGGTGGCTCGCGAAGGATCGACACCAAACTGGCCACGACCGTGCAGGAACAATCCGGAATAAATGTCGATTAGTACCCTATGGCGCAGCCGTCCTTGCGAGGATCCGAGCCTCCGAAATATCGCATTGGATTGTCCTGGCGCCAGATGCTCTGATAACCTCCGTAGACGCCAACGTTCCTGTTGATCCTGTGTCCCATCTCCGCTAATTTGCGCTTTACCGAATCTGCGATGCCGCGCTCGAACACTACTCTGCCGCCACCGACCATCTTCTTGCCCGTCGGTGTTGAGCTTTCGATATGTCTGACTCGCGGCTGCTCGCCCGCCTGCTGCGGCGACATTGCGAAGTCGATCAGGTTCATCAGCACCTGCGCGTGTCCCTGCGGCTGAAAATCACCGCCCATTACGCCGAAAGAGAACACGGGTTTTCCATTCTTTGTCACGAATGCCGGTATGATCGTATGGAAGGGTCGTTTGTGAGGCTCCAGTTTGTTTAGATCGTTCGGATTGAGCGAGAATAGTTGCCCGCGGTTCTGGAGGCAGAAGCCAAGACCGTCCGGTACGAAACCCGAACCCCAGGGATAGTAAATGCTCTGAATGAGCGAGACCATGTTGCCTTCTTTGTCGGCCGTCGTCAAATAGACGGTGTCCGACGAGCCTTTGAGCCTGCCGGGCGCGACATTTCGAGCGGCGCGCCCCGGATCGATCAATTTGACTCTGCGGTTTGCGTATTCTTTAGAGATCAGCTCCTTAACCGGGACGTTAGCAAAGTCCATATCGGCGTAGTAAACCGCTCGATCTTCGAAGGCCAGTTTCTTCGCTTCTATGAAAAGATGCAGATGCTCCGCCGAGTTCGGTTTCATCGAGCCGATATCGAAATGCTCTAACAGGTTCAGTATTTGCAGAGCGGCAATTCCCTGGCCGTTCGGCGGGAGTTCCCAGACGTCGTAGCCGCGATAGTTCGTGCTGACGGGCTCCACCCAGTCAACTGTGTGATCTCGAAAGTCGCGCATCGAAAGACGCCCGCCTTTGGCCCGAGAGAACTTGACGATCCTCTCTGCGATTTGGCCCTTGTAGAACGCATCCGCGCCTTCACGACCGATAATCTCGAAGAAATCAGCCAGATCTGCATTCCTGAAGATATCTCCGAAGCGTATCGGCTTGCCGCCGGGCATAAACGCCCGAGCCAGGCCCGGGTCGTCTGTGCTGTTAAAGGACCACGTGCGGGCAATCACGGGTGAAACCGGGAAACCTTCTCTGGCGTAATAGACAGGAGCTTCAAGAATTTTCCCAAGGTCAAATCTACCAAGTCTTTTCTGCAAAGCGGCCCATCCGCTGACACAGCCGGGGACGCTCCAGGATAGCGGGCCGTAGACCGGGATTTCTTTGAGCCCCAGCGCCCGTGCTTTTTCGATGCTCCAATCATAAGGCGCCCGGCCGCTGGCGTTGAGGCCGATCAGTTCCCGCTCTTTCGCGCTCCAGACAATAGCGAACAGATCGCCGCCTGGCCCGCACATCATCGGCTCGACCAGGCTCAGCATCGCATTGGCACATATAGCGGCATCAATCGCGTTGCCGCCCGCTTTCAAGATGTCTATCCCCGCCATGCTCGCCAGTGGCTGGCTCGTGCAGACGATTCCATTGCGGCACGCAACCGCAGAACGATTTTGGTTTCTGTTTGATAGCAAATCGCGATCGAGAAGAACGCCGCCGTCCGGCTTGCTCGCGGGCATACCCTCGCCGGCGGATAAGTTGTCGCCAAGCAGAGAGGATGCGTATGTACTACCGGCGAGTTTGAGAAATGAACGTCGTTCCATGGGCTTGTAACTCCACGTGCAAAACTTGCTGAATACTTCAATCAATGTGACGCACGCAACGAGAGCGCATCACCATTAACATTGTATACCACGGGGCTTTCTCGTCAATAGGTGTGCACGCTTTATGGCCTGAAGTACTTCACAGACTTCTCAGGCGGCAGGTCTTAAAATGGAAACACGGAGCGCAGTGACTACGCTCCGTGAGGCCGGCCCCCAAGCACTGAATGTGACGCGTTTGCCCTATCAGGGCATACTTCTCGATAACCTCGAAGAGCCCCGATACGCACCACTTCAGGCCACAAATGAGTTACTGCTGTTGCTGCTGTGCGAAGACTTTTCCTCTTTGGAACAGGTAGAGGATAACCCCCAGCGCTATTAGACCAACAAGGCCATCTTCACCGAATGTCCCTATCAGTCCTGTGAGATTGGCCACGACGCCACCGAAGAACGTGACTTGGGCGCCGAACAGGATCTCTACGACAACTCCCAGGGCAACGAGCAACAAGAGAATTTCCGTAATTTCGCCGAGCCACTTCTTCACTTCCTGTAAATAATGCATCTTCGACTCTCCAATTAAAGTACCAAGAAACTGTGTTTGACAAACATCTAAGTATTCTGTTCGGCTTGCTTTTTTGAATTCTTTAATGTTTGTCTTTAAAAATACGCGCGACGTTTTGGCGGTGCCGAGGTCCTCATCTTCGGTGACTTGACGGAACTCGTAGTGAAAATCCCTTATCAGTATTATAACAACGGCTATCTGATCTTGCTTAGTACCTGACCGGCCAAGAAGGTGTCCGGATATCGATGTGTCACTTTTTTATATTTTTTCTTTTTATTGGTTAGCAGTGCCGCTCAGTTTAGAAAAGAGGGCATAATTGCGTGTACACACGTGAGTGCTATCCCGTAAGCATTGCCCAATGCGGTAGTTATGATGGGGTATTTTTGCCTTGACTTGGATGTTAAAATAGGTTATTGTGGGTATATGTTGGAGAGAACCATATTTTTCGTTTTGCGTTTATCGCTCGTGGTGGCGATTTGGGCTTTCATCTGGCGCTATCTGGAGCCCAGGACGCAGTTGATGCGCATAATGAGAGCTGCACTGCTGCTTTTATGCCTTTTGGGTGTGATGGCCGTGGTAAAGCTAACAGGATCGTAAATACGATGCTCTGAATCATGTTAATTTCCACACCTCAAACTTAATTTCTTAGCTGCGCATTAACTGACCGCACAGCAATAGTATTTCATAACAGGTGAATTTGTAGATAGCTGCCCGGTTGCGGGTTTTGAATTTACATATTCGAATGTCTCCATGTACTACAAAATCTCCCTTTTGGATACATGCTATCGCCTAAAATGCGATAAATCCTTCTTTCTTTTTTTGGTTCATGCGGTTAATGCGTAGTTGGCGGCCTAAAACCACCATTCAATCGAACGGACCGTTTTCTTTTGGCCCTGATCTTCTGGTGAAGGGCCAAAAGAGA
>Ga0180432_10010804_pt1 | contig 10862 bp, 9 predicted proteins | sample SS_ome_10_FD_132414 | JGI IMG/M metagenome (GOLD analysis project Ga0180432, IMG submission 132414) | Hypersaline lake sediment archaeal communities from the Salton Sea, California, USA - SS_1_MS_2 metaG | ecosystem: Environmental > Aquatic > Non-marine Saline and Alkaline > Hypersaline >...
CCTCCCAGGCCGGTCTTGCCGCTCCTACTGATCCTGCTAAAGAACACGAATGGCGCAGTGTGATCTCTCTGCTGGTGGGCAAATCGCGTGGAGGGTTTCGGTCGGCGTAGTGGTGGCGCGAGTGGGATCTAAGCTTGGAGTCCAGCAGCTGCCCCGTAGTAAGCAGCGCCAGTCGATCAGCGTCCCTCGCACCTCACTCCCAGCGCGCCAATGAGCCCACACTCCTCACTTGGCGCGCACGGCGAACTCGTCTGAAGGTGGAAATCGCCACTCTCGGGATCGCAGAAGAGGGGGTCTGCCGAGATGTTGCCGCTGACACCGAAATGCTCCGCGATGCACCCTGCCCAGTCGCCGCCGTCGTTCCCGTATATGTCGCAGCAGACTATCGAGGGGACTGCACCAGGATGGCAGTCGATGGCCTCGCCCGAATTTCCGACGATGCAGCAGTTGGTGATTGAGGGGAAGGCATCCAACCAACAGTACACGCCGAAGCCCTCATTCCTCGTGAAGGTGCAATTCCTGAGATTGCCGGAGGACTTCCAGAAGAGCGCTGCACCGGGCTCGTTGTCTACAAACAGGCAGTTCTCAACTGTGGGAGAGGATGTGAAGCAACGGAGGCCTCCACCGGCGTTTCTAGACATGTTGCCGGAGAACACACAGTTCCTGAGTGTCAAGAAGGAAGAGTTCTGGCAGAGCAGTCCGCCGCCATCTTCTGCTTTCCCAAGTCCCCCCCCAGTGATGGTGATGCCCTTGATCACTGTCGTACTGTCCACCCCCTCGCATACGAAGACGTATCCCCCATGCTGGCCGTCCAAGATCACATCCGCTGGATCACCGGTCTCGCCACGGAGACAGATTCCGGATTTCATCCATGTGCGGACGTTGTACGTGCCAGAGGCTACCACGACCGTGTCCCCAACAGACGCGGAGTCAATTCCCGCCCAGATCGTCGGAGCATCCTGAGGCACACGCCAGACGTGCTCGGGGCGACCCGGCGAGGGATTCGTACCCTTATCATCGCCGCAGCCGCTGAACAGCAGACATGCCACTCCCAGTTGAGCGATCCGGAGACCTCGGTGTCCAGAGAACATCGGCGCCCTTCCGTCAGAACCGGCGTTCACGGTAACAGCTGCCACTCACTTCCCGTCACTTCGCTGGCCTTTTCGGGACAGAACCCGATTCCCGAATTCTCCGCCACCGCGATGATGAGACCCCGTGCAGGGCATGCGGGTGCCCGATTGGGGGTCTGTGGCGAGGTCCCTGCCGGTACCCGACAAGTCTCTATCCCAGACTTCCTCCGATGTCCCAAGCTGACTGCGCCCCAAGACCATCGGACCTCCCTCACCGGTCAATCTCGGTGACTTTGTTGGACGCCCCTTCTTCTTCGCTTGGGTGGCCCCATGCGTGTGCGAGCAAGAGCAAAGCGTCGAACGGCGTAGCGTTCTCTTCCTGAAGCAGTCGCGGGAAGTCTTCTGACACTTCGCTAGCAATATGCCTGCAGACTCGGCAACCACACCTTTCGGCAAACGTCAGTAGGAACTGATTCGGATCCGCTGGCCACTCATCGGGGGGAGGGAGCACCCAGACGGAGCATGGGGCACGCTGTGGCCATCCTCCGACCAGTGACCGAATCTCTTGAACGTCAGAAGACGACAGGAAATCCAAGAATCCCCTTGCGGTGCCAGGCGGCCATGGCGCCAAGGGAACAAATCGCCAATGGTAGTGCCAATGGTGCCAGAGTGGCCGAGGCCAGTCACGAATGTGCCTTGCGGCGCGTATTAGCCTCCGCGGGCCCCTCTCAATACGCACATCCGGAAGTGACGCAAGGACTGCATTAACATAGAGAACCACGCCGTTGCCAATGTCGATGAACAGGTTTCCGATGCCGCGCTCGAACGAGCCTGTCGGGTAACCCGCATACTCCGTACCGGTTCTCTCGCGCTCCCAGACAATATAGAGGCAGCCGCTGTTGAGATCACAGAGCTTGCTGAGAATGCTCGTATATGTGGGGCCGAGGTCCGTGTGCCTCTCAGGGGCGTCGATGCCGTATAGTCGAATGTGCACGTCCCGCATGCAATCAGAGAACCGCGACGGAGGATGGACCTCCAGCGTGTCACCGTCGATGACCCGCATCAGCTGGTACACACCATCCTGCAGATTCACTCGGACCAGTGCGGCCCGACGTGCCACAACTCCTCTCCGCAATAAGTAGCCGGAGACAAAGAGCAGGGCGAGACCCACTATAGCCAGTATCCAGTACATCGTTATTCTCCGCGCGGCGTTGTCGGGACAGAGCCCCACACCAGTAACTTGTCGGCTGCCCTGGGATCACAGCATCCTCTTTGTGCCCTGGCAAGGCATGCAGGTGCCTGACAAGTCTCTGTCCCAGGTTCCCTAGTCGGGCAGCTAGGAATCACATCGCGTCACTCTTCGAAGCCAGGCCACGAGTTCGTCGTAGCCCCGAAGCGACATCCTAAAACGTTGATCTTCGGCCTTCTTGAGAGCGTCTGCAGTGAAGCGGGAGGTTGTCACGATCAGACCTTTCGTCGCACGGACATCCTCGACGACTCCGTATAGGGCACGAACCACCCCGACTCCGACAGGGTTTCGTTTTGCGTAGCGCTTGCATTCAACGAGATAGAGCACGGAATCGCCGTGAAGAGTCTTTTGCGCCAGGATGTCCACGCCCCCGTCGCGGGTCTGCTGAGTGAGTTGCGCATCATAGCCCTCTCGCTCAAGCAATTCGCGAACCATCTCCTCGAACTTCCTGGGCGGAAGACTGTAGAGATCGGTAGGTGACTCTGCCAGTTGCCGAAGGAGTGGCCTCCACTCCTCGAACGAGACCCGGACAATACGGTTCTCTACCTCGGGGAGAGTCGTTCGAAGCAGGTCCTCGTACAACAGTTCTCGTTCCATTGGGATTGGGGCGGAGAGGACCCACAGATCCTCGAATTGGTTTAGGAGATTCTCGTATGCGTACGCTTCCGGAAACGCCGAAACCCATTCGCGTGTGCCGGGAGTTCCCCAAACCCCGTGACAGATCCTCCTGTCAACGCAGACCATGTCCAGACTGGGAGACGCTGTCATCCATCGGACTTCCCACCTCGCAGCGCGCAATTCCGAGACGTGAGGCACATTGACATCGCCCCCACGCGCCCGCTCAGTGCTCGCTGAGTACAAGAGGCATCTCCTTGCAATACGGTTGTCTGTAACCGCAGCAAGAGCTGGGAAGGCTCTCAGGATTGAGCTGTTTGGTCCTGTATCAGGATCGAGTGTTGCTATGACTTCAATAGACCTTTCGGCACCTTGGATCTGCCGTACTAGTATGTCCAGGGGCAAGAGCTCCATGGGACCGCCTTTGTCGACTAGGATTGTATTCACCAACCCCGATCAGATTCAATCTTCCCGAGTGATTCGAAACGCATCGATTCCGAAAACAACAGCGCTATTCCGCGTAAAGCAACGACGAGCGGCCTACAGCCACATTTTCGTCAGCGTAGCAACGAAGAGAGCCAAAACCAGCCAACCAAGAGCTCCCTCTACAACTGCCAGCACTCGCCCGCTCAGCCTCTGAACGAGTAGTTGAGCGACCCACCGAATCGGCACGCTGAGCTTCCACCATATAGCCCGGAAACGGCTACAACGCACTCCAGCGAATCGAATCCCAGCTTCCGATGGTGACTTCCCAAAGGGCCGATCTCGCGGCTCCCAATCCCCATATCCGACAGTTGTGAACGTATTGATAGAGAAATAGAGTGCATCCCGAAACCGGAGAGGAGAACCATCGGCTGCTTCTTCATCCATGTCTCTTCGCTTTGCCGCGTTTCTGTTGTAGAAGCCGAACGCAAAAGCGAGAATAATAAGCACCCCGACTGCAATCGGCCGTTCCGGTTTGTAACCGAAGCCGCAGGTGATCCAGGCTAGCCAGTCGCCTGGCCGCTTGAATGCGGCACTCAGCCAGCTACCGTCTGCTCTCATCCTGAAACACCGGAAATCATAGTCGCATGCCTTTTCGCTTGCGGAATCTCCGTTCTCACGAAACGCCCGAATGAAGCGCATGTAGACTGGCGCCGTGCAAGTCACTCGGCCATGAACCTGACTCCAGTCAATACCCAGATGTCCGTGAGAGGCCGTTCCGTTAAGCTCCACGGCTCCGCCGAAACTGGCCCCCCGGAAGTACGTCCCGACGTAGAAGGCGGCGCCTGAGAACCGGGCAACTCCTAGGAATCTCGAGCCCGAGAAGTGCGTCGCGTACCGTGTAGGTCCTAGGGAATACCCTGATGTTGCGTCGCGGGGCCGATCCGGCCCTGCGAACGTGGCGACCTGGAAATCAGCATCTCCGGCGAAGACCACGCTTCGGAAATCTGCACTTCCCTTGAAACTCGCGTGAGTGAACCTAGCATCTCCCTTGAACCTGGCATCATAGAACCCGGCGTATCGCCAGAACTCGGTGTTTGAGAAATCAGCCATTTGAGAGAACACCGTGCCCAGAAGTAGACATCGCCACACAGATCAGCTCGGCTGAAATCAACGTGCCCAAGCACGATGCTGTGCAAGAGTCCGAAGGTGCGACCAGACACGGCGACAGAGTCGAAATCGCCAGATCCGTGCCACTCCAAGTCTCCAATGACCACAGCCTTGTGGAACTCTACATGGTTCAATTCCCCACGGCCCCATTGCTCCAATGCGAGAACCAGCGAATCCGCCTCTATTATCGATTCGTACTCCACCGGGATTGCTCCCGCATCGATGATCGATTGGTTGATGTTGTGTGGAAAGTCAGGATTCCATGAAGCGGTCGCCGCGAATCCTGGGATTGTGGCCATAGCAAGGACAAATGCAGCAAGGAGAGCGGATCTCAGTGTGCAGGCAGGATGATACCGTTTGGCCATGTGGTTTCACTCCAGGTAGCTGCCTCGCCCCTGGTGGATCTAGAGCGTGCGCTTCGTACTGAACGCCCAGCCGGCTGATTCATCATAGGGCCAGAGAGCGTTAACAGACTATCCTCGGCGAGCCGCAGTCGCCAGGCGACGGAATATTCGGCTATCTGCCACTCTAGGCGCGACTCGGCGGACTTGATTGAGCGCATCAGCCAAATCATGCGGAATCACCGAACCTTCGGACGTCCCAATCGTCAGATCAAGAAGTCTTAACAAGCCAGCCGCCTTCTCGCAGTTGTTGATGATGGAGAGATTAGGCTTGTCATCGTCCTCGCCGCCAAACCCGTAATCAACCATGCTCCAGCATTCAAATGGCACTAGGAAGCACGCAATGGCATCCACGGCGTTGGCGAACTCCCCCCGCGCGGTAGCGGGAAGATCCGCCAATGCTCTGCTGACTCCCGGTGTTGAGAGCGATCGCTCCTGTGGCCAGACCAGCTCAAGGAAAGGGGCGGCGGCAGACCGAAAAACCTGCTCCGGTGACGAAGCGGCATCCCCTCCCTCATTCGAAGCAGAGACATCGAGGACGAAGCGTTGAATAGCCGCTGCTCCATAGGCGCGGACTTCGTCATCAAGCGACCGGATCATTTGCTGGATGCGTGTGCAAGGAACAGCGGGTTCACGTTGCTCGCGAAATGCGTGAAGACATTCGATGACAAGGCTGAAGACGAATGAAGATCGCGTTTCTCGGCTAAGCCGCTGGTCGGTAGCACGTTCGGCCATCGGGCCGCCGATTATCGTGAGGACACCAGAGAATCGGGTTTGGCGCGCGACAGCGCGCCAAAGGACCATCGCCTCCGGGTTGTCCGCCATTAGGGGTCCAACAAGATGCTCTTGAGTCCAATCCGGGTCGGCGGCCAAAAAGTAGGGCAACGCTTCAATCATCCGATGGAGGGCAATCAACCCCGATCTACCACTGGCGGCGCTGATCGCATCGCGCATCCTGCGTGGTGAACTCTCGGAACCGAATGGACAGTCGCCCCCCTGGACGCCTGGGCAGGCATCCAGGAAGACCCCGACAAGTTTGCCGGCTGGTGTGTTCAGAGTATCGAAATCGATCGGCTCGCTGTCGTCTGAGGATTGTACCACCCTCTTGAGATGGATCTCCTCACCAACGCGTTGTTCTGCGTTTGTAGCTTCTACGGCGATGGGCCAGAGCTTAAGCCAGACACTGAGACCTTCAGGCCGATTGACAACCCGCCTTCTCCAAGCATAGAACCAGTGCGAGATTCCATCAACGGCCTTCCGGAAGGTCGCATCCGGTAACCTATCAAGGAGAGACAGAACACGAACGCCCTCCGCAGATGAATCGTACTCACCACCATCCTCGGCAGTCCCCGTCCCCGGTGAATGCACCCAGCCGAATTGACTCCAGACTTGTGCGAAGCTACTTCCCCCGTCCGGCACGGATTCAAGATCGGCAAGGATCCGACCTTGATTACCAGGCTGCTTGATCCAGTCCGCTGCCCCTTCGGAAGAATCGTCGTCCCATCCACGACGGGCAAGCGAGAGGGATGTCTCCAGAGTGCTCAAGCGCTCCTCGCCCGCAAGGGAGCCATACTTGCTGTCTGGTCTTGCAGGAACGAGGCTGGCACTGGGCGAGTCCGGGAAGCCCTCATCCGCCCGAGTCATCTGAGATAGATCCTGGAACTCGAGGATCTCCTTATCCAGCCACGACTTGGAGCGCTTTGGCAAAGGAGCTCCGGCAATCTCGATACGCCGCAACTCCCGCACGGCCCAGTACAACCGCGCCCTTTTGAGTCGCTCGGCCTCGATTCCTTTCGGCCATTGATTGCGCGGGGGGCGTCTTCGAATACGGGCTATGAGCGCCGTTTGCTCATGAGCACTGAGATCATTGAATCGCCTGGCCCTAAGCTCCGCGATTTCGGGAAATTCGTGGAGCTTCCAGAAATGCCGATCATCCAATGATAGCAGCCAAGCACCGATTTCGTTAGAAGATGTAACCCGAGAGTCCCGTGAGAGCGCAGCCCAAAGCCGCAGGTAAACTGGCGAGTTTGTTAGCTTCCATCGGCGGACAAGCTGAACGGCGCTAGAAACGTCGATATCGACGAGCCGTGAGACTGCCGCGTGCAGAAGCTTTGCAGATGGCGCAATCCCCCGATGAGACTCATCGGGTTCATGCAGACCCTCTCCACGCTCGTCAGCCGAAACATAGTACACGCGATAAAGCTGTCCGGTCCGCCAAAGGAGCCGCCCCCCATCCCAACCAATACGCCGAGCGGTTTCCAACCCGTTAGCCACAGCAGATTCTAGGGCAAGGCACAGGGACAGAAGGAAGGCCCCATCGGTCAGGTTCTCTAATCCCAGAAGGGCGGGGTCCACGATTCTTCCGCTTGTCAGCCTCGTCGTTAGAAGATCCTCGACTCTTTTTGGCCGCCTTGGTGGTTCTCGGAAGTGCCCGTGCGAATCTGAAAATGGCTCGACCCGAAGCCGCGACGCTACGAGACTGACAATCGCGGCGACAAGGGATCGCGATCTTTCACCAGAACGTAGTCGATGCTGAACACTATATACGCCAGTTGAAGTGTGCTCTTCAACTGGTGGCGCGTCCCAGCTTTCCTCGATCAGGCGCCACGCAGACCGCCAGGGCTCTCTGATCTTTCGCCCGGCGGCACTGTCGATCACACCGAGCAGGGCCTGACGTTTGACCGTGTCGCCAGGCCTAAGTCTCAGTGCCCACCAGACTGTCGCTCGCTCTTCGAGGCGACCACCTAGAAACGCAGTGGCGGCACGGAATGTCGCTTGATCTGATTCACTGAGATTTGTCCAGCGCGGCCTCATCAGTAGTACTCCCGATCATTCTCTGCTGCGATAGCGGCTATAGCGTCAAGCCAACCGAGATCGGCCTTTCGTTTGGATGCCAGAGCGGACAGCCGGACCCGTTCGTTCGAATCGCTGCGACGAATCAGATGATCGAAGAGATCGCGCTCAGCGTCGGACACGTCTGCGCGGTTCGTTCGGACAACGCGCCTCACCTCCGCATCAACTAGACTCCTCTTGCCGTTGATGGCCGACAGAGCCGCCCATCGTTCCAAGGTGTCGTGAAGCGCCGAATGGCCGTTCGCTGTGTCGTAGGGAATGGGTGTAATTCCCCGACCTTTCCAGTCTTCCAGACCAACAGGATCAGGAGGACTATTCCCCACGAAAGCGAAGCGTTCTTTTAGATCATCAAAACGCGAGCCGTCGGCAGCAACGGCGTTCAGGAGGTATCTCATTGGCGGGTCGTTCGCGCTGTACCCCACGAGGACAAGGTTAAACAACCGGGCTGCATCGTAGATGAGGTCCGGCACGACACGCCTTCGCAGATAGAACTCCCCAAAGTCCTGATCGGTCAGGACTAGATCCGAGGTTCTGACCGGATCACGGTCCAGTGCGCCATGAATATGAAGAACGCCGGCAAAATCGTCGCTACGTCCCGGCCTTGGGATCCCCCCGAGGGCATACGTCTGAACGGCAGGGCGTGATCTCTTCGCAGCACGCTCAAGGAGGAGCTCGAAATTAGTCGTTACGATCGTAACCGTTTCGCCACGGTCGGCGAGTTGCATTAACGCTCGGTGAATAGGAGCTGGCTGAACACTAGGAGTGCGTAGCTCGCTTGCCACTGCCTGCCTGACACGGCTAGTGCAATGTGACTGCCCGTCCATTCGCCGTTCAAGCATGCCTAAGACGACATCGTAGTCACCGCTGATGAATCTCTTGACCTCGGCGGCTTGTTGGCTTGTCAAGCTGGACAGGTCGACGCTCCACTGATTGTGTGCTCCAGGCGGGATGTGAGAGATAACATCATGCACGGCCAAATCAAGCAGCGCGTAGACTTTGAGCACGAGACCACGGAAATCAGGCAATCCTGCTGGCCGCGAGATGCCCGCGCCAGCGATGAAGAGAACTTCTCCTCTCGCATGTGCAAGAAGGAGGCGTTCGGGGATGGTGGCCAGACCAGAACCGAGCGAGATAACTCGATCTATACTGGCGTTACTCCCAAGTGAGGACTTCTCTGATCTTCTCATCGTTCTCATGTGAACAGACTTCTTTGAAGGTCGTTCAGCCTGAGGGTGTTAGCTAGATTCGCCACATCTTGCAGCGACGTACTTATCGCTGATGCAAGACCTTGCTCCACGGACTCGGCTGTCGAAAAACCATCAATATCTGCTACTGGCCGATTGCAGCCGCTCACAATAGACCAGACCCTCACCGGGCGTTTTTAGCTTGTCACATGCCTGGCTCGAAAGCCGCCTTCACCTTCACCGGACACGGCTGATGGCACGAGCGGAACAAGCGCGGCCTTTTCGGGACAGCGTCCGATTCTCGGAACCTGCCACAATCGGAGATGAGTGGTCTGTCTCGAAATAGCTCTATGCATTCATATCTGCGAACCGTCCCCGCAAGTACTCTATCCATGACCAAAGGTACACTGCAGCAGGGAATAGCAGAATGCACGCGGCCAGGAGCCAGATCAAACGGGCCTGCTGACGCGTCAACGGCGAGGTGTTCAGTACAATGGATGAGATCACATTGACCGCGCAACCAATCACCACACCACCGTAGACAAACGCTAGGGTCGGTGACGTGATGCTCGTCACCAGCGACTTCCGAACCGAAGGACGGCGGATGCGACGCAAGATCGTCTTCACGAAAGAGACGGTTCTGTCATTCACATTCTTCTCGGCAAGCAGGCCCACCGTTTGCTGGCAGATATCGCATTTCTTGAGTTTGGCGATCTTGTCCGGCTTGTTGCCGGCGAAGTCGAAGAGGCAACCACGGGTCTCTTGATGGAACAGATGGCTCCAAGGTAGGCCGGATGCACGTTGAAATGCGAAGGACACGAGCTCCTGGCAGATTGCGAGGGCATAGTACTCGGACAGTGATCTTCCGGATCTGTCCAAGAGTTCATCCGCTTGAAAGGACGTGCTGATGATCGTGTGAAGGTCTACGCTTCGAGTGAAGAAGTTGTCGGCTATGGGAACGGTCGTGAGAATCGCACAGACATCGAACTGGTCGCGGTACTGCTTGCCCAACTCTCGGAAGACCTTGTCGCTGTAGGCGAACCCGTGCAGATCGGGATCGCCCATCGTCTGGATCCGCGGACCGGACTCGAAGGAGTAGTCGGAGCCTCGAACCGAGAGAATGCGCACAACGGCGTCGATGTCGCATTCGTTGTAGCCCGCAAGGAAAAGTCCTACTCTAGCCATCAGGCAGCTCTCCTGCGTTAGTTCCTAGGCCCAACCAGAAACATCTTGTTCTTCATGAGATCCCTGGCACCGCTGGTGTGAAGCACAAAACACCCGCATGTTCACGCCGAGCATGGAGGCAACGCCTGCGATCTCAACGCATTCGCCTCGCAGTCCTTTTCGGACGCGGACCACATGCGGATCCACATACTCGAACTGAATCGTACTCTCCAAACTTTGGAATGTCCAGCAAAGAATCATTCGGGCGGGCCTGGCGGCTAACTCGCAATACAGTAGTCAGTTAGGCGTTTCCGACTCGCACCTCTACCCTTCGACTGGCTGCCGGGCACACCCGGCCGCCGCTCAGGGCGAACGGAGGACTTGCCGGCACCTTTGGGGGTCGAACCCGATTTCCTTGTCACTTGTGACTCGCCACTTCGTCACTGGGGTACTTCAAACACAGTGACAAGTGACCAGGTGTCAAGTGACGAGGCGTTGGGGTACGACAGGACTACCGAGACCCTGGCCGGAGTGGCGATACCGCCCGAAGGCGTTGGATGATCGGCGGAAGAACTCCGATGACCCTGGCAATGTCCTCGGCCGTCGTGCCGAGCCCGAGGGACATGCGAATCGATGCGCGGGCCAGCTCGGGAGTCATCCCCAGGGCCAGCGTCACGTGGGAGGCTTCGAGGCTCCCCGAACTGCAGGCCGATCCGGTGGACGCGGAAATGCC
>Ga0180432_10010805_pt1 | contig 10861 bp, 5 predicted proteins | sample SS_ome_10_FD_132414 | JGI IMG/M metagenome (GOLD analysis project Ga0180432, IMG submission 132414) | Hypersaline lake sediment archaeal communities from the Salton Sea, California, USA - SS_1_MS_2 metaG | ecosystem: Environmental > Aquatic > Non-marine Saline and Alkaline > Hypersaline >...
GGTGTCCCCAAATCAAAACTCAATGGCACCGAAGAGAGCGCCTGCAGCGCGAAGCCACCGGTGCCTGCGTCCCTTCGCCTGTAGTCCATATGGGAAAGATCACGGGTGTTGGCGGCCACCGCCACGATCACGAATGTGGCGCCGGCAAGAAGACCGATGACAAGCAGGCTCCGGCTCGTGGCGGCCGCAATGTTGCGTAATGACAGGCGCAGCAGCGAGCCGGTGGCGCGCTTTTTGCGTAGCAGGTGCGCCAGGGCAAGATATGCCATGGTAAGACCGGCCAGAAGCAGCAGCGCTCCGATGACGAAGAAGGCCACCTCGGGCGGAAGCAAGTCGCCATACATGGACAGTGCCGCGATTAGCGCCGTCGCGAGTGCCAGAGCCAGGAGTAAAATGACCGCCGGCGTAGTCCGCGCTCGTGCTGGTGAGACGGCCATTGCCTGCCAGCCATGAAGAAGTTCGATCACACCGACGCGGCTCAACCTTCGGCTACTCCAGGCTACGGCAAGCAGCCCGATGATGAGACCGGCTGCGGTCCCGATAGCGATGCTCTGCGGGGCAACATGCAGCCACAAATGCGACGTCGTGCCCAGCGCGCCGCTCCACCAATTGCTCAAAGCGTGGATAATGCCGGCGGCGTAGAGCAAGCCAGCCGGAACACCCACCAGCGTACCGAGCAGGGTCAAAATCGTCCCCTCGGCAAGGAGCGCGCGGCGCACGAGCCCCGCCGGACAACCCGTCGCCAGCATCAGACCCGCTTCCGAAGCGCGGCCATCCACGAGTAAACGCAACAGCATCGCACCCAGTGCGGCTCCGGACAGCACCAGGAACATGCTGAGACCCAGAAACAGCTGGCCGAAGTCGGAGGTGCCCTGTGCGGCCTGCAATGCCAACTCACGCACCGGACGAAAGACGATCCCTGCCTCCTGCGGCGAGAGGTGCCGCAGTAATTCCTTGGTGAACCACGGGCCCACTCCGTCAAAGCTAACTTCACACACCGGCATCGGTTGCACCCTTACAGAGGTCACCCAGCCTGCGTTATCACCGCCGGGCGCGCTCTGCCACATGGTCCTGGCCGTGCGGGGGCTCACAAAGGCCTTCGGGGCGGCACGGTATTTGTCCCAGTATTCCTCATCACGGTCCGTGATCCGGCTGAGGTCCACCGGGAACGGCGGGTCCCAGTCGTCAACATTTCCGGCATCGGTGATGCCCTCGAAATCCGGAACCAGGCCGGCATCAGCGCCCGCGCCTTCCATCTCAACGATAGCCTGCACTTTCAGTTCCACATCCGCTGTCGGATAGGTGCCATCTTCAGTCGGCATCATGTAGGTCAGTCGCACACTCTCGCCGACATGAGCGTTCAAGTCCTGGGCAGCCCATCCGTTGAGCCAGATTTCCTCATCTCCGGGAGCATCGCCAGACCCCTCGCGGAACACGAACGACTGCGGCTGCTCGATGGCGGCCACCATCGCGTAGGCCAACTCCGGAGCATTTGCTGGATGCACTTTCCTTATCGTTGTGGCCAAATAGACGGAAGTGATGGTGGCCTCTGACTGCGAGTCCCGGGCGGCCTGCTTTGCCGCTTCAACCTGTGCATCAGTCAGCACCGTGGCCTCGCTGGTCAGTGAGTAGTAGCCCTGCTCCGTCTCCCTTCTCAGCGCCAGGCCATAGTCGCTCAGCGTACAACTGCTCGCCAGGGCCGATGCGAGTGCATAGCCTGCCCTGTCTGCCGCTTCACCTCTCGAGGTCACGAGTAAAACGTTGGCCAGCCCATCTTTGTCGAGACGTCTTGCCGACCACTCTCTGGACACGAAGATGTTACGCGGCGTCTTGCTCTCTGCATCCAGGCGGAAATCACCCGCGTCGCCTGCTGGAAGTATTGACTTCACTCGCAGCCGCATCGAGGGTGCCGTATCCTGTCGCCCTCGCCAGGCGAACAGGGTGTCGGTCGAAATCGCGCTCTGCTTGTGCGCCGTCAGCAGCAGGTCGTCGCCGACGGCTAAATTTAGTTCACGCGCCACAGTAGTGTTGAGCGCGCACTCGCGCCCGGAGAGGGGAGGGGGTTGTTGCTCAGCGTAGAACTGCCAGAAATCGTCGTCAACGCCGAGAACATCCACATCGGGGATTGTGACCGATGTACGAGGGTTACTCGCCGCGCCGCGTGTCGAAAGTGCGGTACTGATATCGCTGATAACCATTGACGCTTCCGGGTGCTTGAGCAACTCATCGGCGAGTTGCACCCTGAAATGCCTGGGCGAGACGAGAGCATAGTCTATCGTGCCCAGGCGGGAGAGTGCGGTGTCGCGCAGACTGCCTGTCACCGAATCACCGATGACGAGCGAGCCGGTGATGACACCGGTCGCCACCGCGAAACCGAACACAATCGCGATCCCCGTCTTCCAGTAGTAAGCCAGGCTGCGCGTGACGAGGCGGGCCAGATTCACCGACCACCACCTTCGCCCCGCGTGACATCAATGGGGGAGAGCTTCCCGTCGCGCAACTGCAGGCAGCGACCGAGCCTGCTCGCCTGCTGGATGTTGTGCGTTACCATCAACACGGTCACGCCGTCGTCTGCGGCGAGTTCCAGCAGCAGCGAGACCGCCGCCGTGCCGGTGCGCGTGTCGAGGTTCCCGGTCGGCTCATCGCAGAGCAGCAATTTCGCACCATTGATGAGTGCTCTTGCCAGCGCGACTCTCTGCCGTTCGCCGCCGGAGAGCTGGGCCGGGAACGCGTGCCTCCGCTCAGCCAGGCCGATGCGCTCAAGCAGATGCTCGGCCCGCTCCTCACTGTCATCCCCCGCGTCGTTTGCCAGCGTGGGCAGCAGGACATTCTCCAGTGCGGTAAGCTGGTTCAGCAGGTGATGATCCTGAAAGACGAAGCCGACAGCAGAAGCGCGAAATGAGGCCAGCGCCCTCCTCTCCAACGCCGAGACACTGATTGCGCCTAGATGCACCTGCCCGGAGGTCGGCTTGTCAAGCGCGCCGACGATATTGAGCAGAGTGCTCTTACCTGAGCCTGACGGGCCCACGACGGCTACGGTCTCTGCGGGATGGACCAAACAGGACACATCCCTCAGAACAGTAAGCGGCTCGCCGCCCTGACCGTCAAATTGCTTCGTCACTCGGTCTAGGATGAGATCGCCTGGGGGACCTGGCATCATGCCTCCTTTGACGAATGTGTAGCATTACCGGTTCAGGTTTTGTTACCGCCTGCGCCGCCTGGTGCGTGCCGATCGAAACTGACCGGGGAAACGACGGCGTTTCGGGATGCGTGCTCGACGGCTGCCGCGGGCGCAAGGTTCCACGTCCGGTAGCGGCGTCAACTCGCTCGTGTCATCTGCGATTTCCGCATTTCGCAGTGTGATAGCCGCGGTCGGACATGCCTGCGCACACTCGGCGGCGACCTTCTCCAGACCAGCCGCCAGTGACTCGCCAAAAGGCACACTGACAGCGACATCGAAGCCACGACCGATGAAGGTGAGCCCGAGTCGCTCTGCGGCTTTCTTCGCAATCTGCACGCACAGCCCGCAGGCGATGCACTTGCCGGGTTCATAGATCACCAGCGGATGGCTGATCTCGCGAGAGAATGTCCGTCGGTGAGTCCGGTAGCGGTTCGGGTTTGCGCCATAGCGCATAGCCCACTCGCGCAATCTGCAGCCTTCCAATCCGACACATTCGCAGTGGAGGCAGCGGCGGGCCTCCCGGATTGCTTCTCCCTCGGTGAACCCGGCCGTGGAGCCACCCGACGGTACGAGTCTTTCCTCGGGCGATGCCGTAGCGGAGAATGCTTCCATCTCCTGCTCGCTCAACTGCCCCATGTGCACACTAAAAGGGCGCTCCGGAACGGTCATCGGTTCGCCGGCGAGATACTCGATGATGGATTGTGCAGCTGATTTACCGCTGGCAACGGCCCGAGCCGTATGCCTCGAGGGAAAGAGTGCGGCACCGGCAACAAAGACGCCGTCGGCTGACATTGTCTGCATGTGGTGATCGGCCTCCAGCCCTCTGCCGGCCATTGGCAGGCCGAGAGCACTCGCCCCCTCAGCCGACATGTTACCAGTGGCGACTACAATAGCGTCGAATTCCTCCCGCAGGTCCTGCAGGGAGACATCCTGCCCAACGCGAGTGTTCATGCGGAAGTCCATACCGAGTGCGAGAATGGCATCTATCTCTGTGTCAAGGACCCGCCGGGGCAGACGAGCCTCCTGCACACCATGGCGCAGCATCCCCCCGGCCTGGTCATGTTCGTCGAAAACCGTGCACGCATGGCCGGCACGGCGAAGGTAATAGCTGGCAGAAAGCCCAGCCGGTCCGGCTCCCACTATGGCCACCTTTCTCCCGGTGTCCGGCGCGCACTCAGGAACCTCGATATCCCCCTGCGCCAGAGCACACTCGGCGATGTAGCGTTTCAGCAGGCGGATAGCCACTGGGCGGTCGAGTTGGCCGCGGCGGCATCCCTTTTCGCATGGCGCTGGACAAATATGGCTCAGAACCGCAGACAGCGGAACGCATTCCCTGATTGTGGCGACGGCCGCGCCCATGCGCCCTTCAGCCACCAGCCCTATCATCTCGGGGATATTCAGCTGTAGCGGGCACGTGCTTTGGCAGGGGGCGATACAGTCACCGAGATGATCGCCCAGTAATAGTTCGAGGGCAATGCGACGCGCGGCCCTGACCTCGTCGGTTTCACTCTCTACGACCATCCCGTCTTCCGCCTTCGTGGCGCACGATGGCACCAGATGGTCGGACCCATTCACCCGGACGACACAGACCATGCACGAGGTCGCCGTCTGATAGCCCTCGCGAAAGCACAGTGTCGGGATCGCGATACCGAGAGCGCGCGCCGCCTCCAGGATCATCGCCCCGTCTGCGACATATATTTTCCGACCGTCTATTGTGAGTGTTGGCATATACCGCTCTGCTTGCAGAAGGTATCTGGGCGCAGATGTGACAATTACTCGATGACTACTGCATCAACCGGGCAGACCTGGCGGCAGGTGTCGCAGCGGATGCACTTGTCCGGGTCAATCTCGTGCTGCTGATGCGGTCTCATCTCAATGGCCTCGGCTGGGCATCGCTGGGCGCACCGCGTGCATCCGATGCATTCGTCGGTAATCCGGTAGGTAATCAACTCTTTGCACACCCCCGCCGGACATCTGCCCTCGATATGTGCCTCGTATTCATCGCGAAAATAGCGCAGTGTAGTCAGGACGGGATTCGGCGCGGTCTGCCCCAGGCCGCACAGGCTAGTGCTCTTCACCATTAGTGCCAGTTCCTCTAGCTCCTGAAGGTCGCCTTTTTTGCCCTGACCGCTACACAACCTGTCCAGTATATCGAGCATCCGCCGCGTGCCGATACGACAGGGCGTGCATTTGCCACACGACTCCCGCTGGGTGAATTGCAGGAAATAACGCGCGACATCCACCATGCAATCAGTATCATCGAGAACGACCAGGCCGCCGGAGCCCATCATTGCGCCCGCTTCACTGAGCGCCTCATAGTCCACCGGCGTATTGGCCAGCTCGGCAGGTATGCAGCCGCCCGACGGCCCGCCGATCTGCACCGCCTTGAACCGCCGACCCTCAGCAACCCCGCCACCGATCTCCTCTACAATCTGACGAATCGTGATGCCCATCGGCACCTCGATAAGGCCTCCCCGCTTGACCTTTCCAGCCAGCGAAAAAACCTTGGTACCCTTTGACTGTTCACTGCCGAGGCTCGCGAAGGCCTCGGGACCATCACGGATAATGCAGGGGACTAACGCGAGTGTCTCAACGTTGTTGACGCAAGTCGGGCGACCCCACAGCCCACTGGTTGCGGGATAGGGGGGACGCAGATGAGGTGTCCCGCGTCGCCCCTCCAGAGAAGCGATAAGCCCGGTCTCCTCACCACAGACGAACGCCCCGGCGCCCTCCATGATGCCTAGGCGAAGATTGAACCCGGTGCCAAAGATGTTCTCGCCCAGGAAGCCTTGCGCCTCGCAGCGCTGGATCGCTTCCCAGACGGGTCGCACGGCCAGAGCGTACTCCGAGCGGATGTATAGGACGCCCTCGCTGGCGCCGACGGCATGCGCCGCAATCGCCATCCCCTCAAGCACCCTGAACGGGGATGATTCAAGCAGCATGCGGTCCATAAAGGCCCCTGGATCGCCCTCATCGCCATTACACACGATGTACTTGATGCCATCGCCGGCGGCGCGTACCAGTGCCCACTTACGTCCAGTGGGGAAGCCCGCGCCTCCACGGCCTCGCAAACCCGACCGCGTCACTACCTCGATGACTTCCTCGGGCGGCATTTGCGTCAGGCATTTACGCAGCGCCTCAAACCCACCGTGCGCCACATAGGCGCCGAGGTCAAGCGGATCAACGGTGCCATACAACGCGGTGGCAAGATGCTGCTGCGGGCCGAGGAAAGCGCTCAAGCGTTGATCGTCGGCATCAAGCACATAGTTGCTCACAGGTTCCCACGTCTCGTCGGTAAGAAGGTGCTCGAGGGCGATGCTGACGGCGGATTTCAGCTTCCGGGCCAAGCCCTTTGGCGTAAAATGGCGGCGCACGATGGCCTCAGCGTCAACAGCTCGAACATTGGCGTAGATGGCTGCAGGCTTACCGGGCACGCACACCTCGACCAGCGGTGTCTGATGACACATCCAGACACATCCGACGGGCTTGACGACGGCGGACACACCCATCTCTCTCACCGCTGCCTCCAGTGCCACCAGCACATCCATACTGCCGGCGGCGATGCAGCAGGACCCTGTACCGACGCGTATCTCTGCAATGTCGTCTGGTCCATCGTCCTCACTGTGCGGGAGAGGCTGGATGCCGCCCCGTGCGTGCAATTCGAGGAAATCCGTCAGCATTTGCCCAACGCCATCCGGGCCGAGATGGCCGTAGGTGACGCCGTCTATCTGCACTACCGGGGCCAGTGTGCAGCAGCCCAGGCAGTCCACGCGTTCGAGAGTGAAAAGTTCGTCATCGGTAGTAGCCACGTCCTCGCTCAAGCCCAGGTGGCGGCGAATAGCATCGCGCACCCGCGAGGCGCCCTTGACGTGACACGCCGTGCCGTGGCAGACGCTGATTATGTGCTGGCCGACTGGCTCAGTGCGGAACTTGGCGTAGAAGGTGGCGATCCCGGTGATGTCCGCCGGGGTTATTTCGGAGATCTCACAGACGCGCCGCAAGGCCGCCTCCGGGAGATATCGGTAATGCTGCTGCAGCACTTGAAGGATGAGGATGGCCGCATCCTGCTCACGACCCAACTCCGCCACCGTGCGATCAACAAATTCCAGGTCTATTTCTCCCGCGTCGTGGGGGAGAGGTGCCGTGGCAGGGGCTTCAGTCGCGTCTTGTGTCCGTGTAGCGCCAACTTCCGGCGGCGTATGCTCGCTCATCGTGTGTTCGCTTCGCCACCTATGCGATAGATGCTCCTGTTGCCGCGGATGTAGATGCTGCCGTCCACAAAGGCGGGCGTCGCAGTCACCTGCTCGCTGATTTTGCCCGTGCTCACAGCCTTGAACTTACCGGACGCCTCAAAAACATGCGTTACGCCACTTTTGGCGGACAGATATACGTAATCCCCCACGATAGTCGGCGACGAGGTAAAGGAAGTGCCGAACTCGTGCTCCCACAGCTTCTTGCCGTCTTTGATGTCGTAGCAGGTGACATAGCCATAGCTGGCGACAGCGAAGACAAACTTCTCGTTGCAGGCAGGGCTTACCGTGTCCGGCATGTACCCGTCAGCCGTCCAGACTATTTTCCCCTCGGTGCCCTTCCCTGCTGCCGGAGGGCGGATGGCATAAAGTGCGCCATCATCGGCGGCGAGTACCAGTCCGCCGGCATAGCAGGGCGATGGCCCAATGTCCCCGCTGAGGCACCTGGTGCGCCACAGCTCCTTCCCTGTGACCGGGTCATAAGAGATGACGAACGGGTCGCCGCAGGTTATCACCTCGTTCCGCTCTCCGGTATTGACCAAAATCGGGCTGCACCACGAGTTCGGCGCCGGCCGACTCGTGCGCCAGACAATTTCGCCGTCCCGTGTATCAAGCGCCAACAGGCTGGATAGTCCCTGCTCGGCGTCGTAGCCCTGATCAAGCTGGATGATAACGAGATTGCGATACGCAAGCAGCGACGAAGCATGCCCATAGGCGCTGTCAGGGATCCCAAGCGCCTTGGCCCAGACTGGCTCGCCCTCGAAGTCAAAGGCTGCGACATCGCCGTTGCCGAATATCGCAAAGACGTGCCGGCCGTCGGTGGCCATGGTCGGGGCGGCATAGCCGGTGTCTTCCATGACCTCCGGCGTTGCACTAGTGCTGCTTGAGGCGAGCTGCACCTGCTTCCGCCACAGTACCTTGCCGGTGGCCGCATCCAGGCAATAAACACCGCGTCTGTTTTCATCTGCTCCGGTGACGAAGATTTTCCCATCCCAGATAATCGGCGAACTGTGGCCGGGCAGCGGAATCCCCGTCTTCCAGACGATCCCCTTTTGGCTACCGGCATCCCACTGCGTTGGGAAGTTGGGTGCCTTGGCTCGGCCTGCTGTCGGCCCGCGAAACACTGGCCAGTTCTTCGAGATCTGCTCTGCCGTCGGGTATTTCCCTTCAGTATCTGCGGCTCCCTCGACATCTTCAGGGGAGGGATCGAGAGGTTTCCCCGGCTTCTTGCCGTCATCTCGCGCGATTCCTGCTCCCTCTGGTGGCTGCGGCTTCTCTGACGGCAGCGCACCCGGACCGGGTGGTCCCTGAGGTCCGGGCGGCCCTGGGGCCCCGGTCATGCCGGGGCGGCCAGGCGGCCCCGGTGGTCCCGGTGGCCCGGCAGGACCTGGCACCGACGCAGGCGGCACGGGGGGCTCTACGGCAACATCGGTGCCAGCCGTAGGACCGGAGGAGTCCAGCGGCCTCTCACCGGTGTCCTCAAACTTGGCTTGTTGCGCCGCTGCCACATACTCAGATGAGGTATCGTGACGGGCCAGCACCGCCATCGTCAGCAACACACCCGCCATCAGGATACCCAGCGCCGCCATCGAGCGTCTGGCCAGAGCAGCCTCGACCCAGGTGTCGGCCACGCTTTCGGGAGGCGGTGTGGGTGCCCCCTGGCGAAACTGGACGACGAAGTGCAGTGCGACCATCAGCACTGCCAGGCCGCCCAACAGCATATACGCGCCATGGAGCGCACGGGTACGCGTTCTGAAATATGTCTCTCTGATCCGCACATCCAGCGCCCGGATCTGCTTCCTTATCTCGTCGTTGTCGGGATCCCGGGCAAGTTCCCCTCTGAGCAACTCTATCTCTGCCGGCTCAACGGGGTCGGCCAGACGTGCCTGCAGCATGTTCGCCACCAGTAGCCCGACCACGACCAGGCAGAACACAAACGCCACAATGGCAGTCGCCAGCGCCGTCTGGTGGTATGGGCTGCTCACATTCTCATCTTCAGCGCCGGCGTGGGGCTGTTGTATCATGACGTCCTCTCTGAGTGCTGGACAAGTTTGGCACTCCCGCCGGCGTGTTCCACCGGGCATGACGCATAACAACGCGCACACGACATACACGCCACCACATCCGCCTCGTACGTCTCTCTCCGTCGGCGTACTGAAGCAATGATCATCCGCACTGCGAAAACCAGTCCGAGCCAGCCGCCGAGTATCGCCGAACCGATATCGAACTTGTGCTTTATGATGGTGGCCTCACGGTAGGCTTCCATATACGGCCGCCCCTGTATGTCGTACGCTTCGCTGGCATCCGTCTGGCCTTCGACCTGGCCATGTTCTTCGAGCCAGAGGCGCTCGGCAAGACGCACCTGATCGTTGATTCGTGCCAACATCGGGCTGCTCATCCAGCCCAGGCCTGCACCCCCGGCGACAAGCACGGGTAGTAGCACGAGAAGCAGAGCCAGTCGGCCCTTACCTTCTCTGCGATCTATGGTTCCCGGCTCCGGCGTCGGCGGCCTGATGGCTCCGTAGGGACATGCGTCGGCACACAAATGGCAGTTGACACATTCCCCAGGGCTGATGCTCGTCCTCCATCTTGCAAACACCGACAGCCACCCCAACAGCACGCCATACGGGCACACATATCGGCAGTAGGGACGGCCGATAACTGTCGCGAGAAGCAGCACTACTACGCCGAAGACCAGCATCCCGGCGCTGCCGCCGAGCCGGAAAAAAAGCACGAACGGGTCGTATCTACAGATAATGAAGGCGCTGCCAGTTGTCACCAAGAGCACCGCCAGCCCCAAATAAGCATAGGGCAAAACGCGTAGGCCATTGTCCAGCCACGCAGGCACCTTCACCGGGTGAAGCAGGACCACTTCCTGTGCAGCACCCAACGGACATACCGCCCCGCAGAAAACCCGACCAAAAAAAAGCGCGAACAGCAGGGGCAAGCCAAAAAACGCGCCGACAACCAGTGGCAGGACATACTCACCGTCGGCAAGCGTCAATGCGACGTTCTGGATCGCGCCTACCGAGCAGATACAACCTTGCCGGTAAAATCCGAAGTATAGCAGCGAGAAGACCACCAACACCAGCAAGTCTCGCCGCGAACGTTTCTTCAGCGAAAGGTAGGCAGACAGCATCAAGGCCAGAAAGAGCACCGCAATGTCAATGTATGAGAAAAGCTCTGCTTTGGGACGAGGTGTGGTTACCTCCGGAGCCTGATAGCCCTCGCTGAAGTCCGGCCGCGGGAAGTTCTCGATTGCGAAGGCGGCACCAGATACGGAAACCAGGAGCGCTACGATACAGACGGTTCTGAGCATAGGGTTACCGGTCTTCGTCTTTGGTTCGGAGCATATACGGTTTGTCGGCGGGCACGCGTACTATCGCATTGGACGGGCAGACTGCTGCGATGGCGCACTCATTGCAGTTGA
>Ga0180432_10010806_pt1 | contig 10861 bp, 6 predicted proteins | sample SS_ome_10_FD_132414 | JGI IMG/M metagenome (GOLD analysis project Ga0180432, IMG submission 132414) | Hypersaline lake sediment archaeal communities from the Salton Sea, California, USA - SS_1_MS_2 metaG | ecosystem: Environmental > Aquatic > Non-marine Saline and Alkaline > Hypersaline >...
TCTCTTTTTCTTCTATTCTCCATGCATCGACCAAAGCCTGCCCATATGCTATATCCTTGTGGACGCATAGCTCACCTTCCGTGATCGCGCCTTTCACAAAAAAACCATACGTAGCTAATATCAACTGGTATCTGGCAACCCTCTCAACAGCCTCTAGCAGCGCCGCTTTTCTACCTGCGCCACACTCCCACGGATAGCCAATAACGATGTTGTCACTGAAAACTTTATATGCCCAACCCGTGGGCCCCGAATTATTCCAATCCTCAAGGTAGTCCGGCACATGCTTCATGCTGCCTTGCATCACGGTCCAGATCAAATTGAGGTCTTGGTCCCTGACCTCCTTGCGCAGTTGTCTGAGCTCCTCCATGCGGGCACACAAACCAAGAATGTCTATATAGACACAGTATGAGTTAAGCAGCAGGGGCTCCCCATCTTCATCAACATACGGGCTTTGCTGGCACATCATCAACCTCGCTTTCTAATTCTCTACTTCGGTGGCGCCGGAGCTGCCCATGTCATGCCCTTGGATTCAGAATCCTGTGACGGCGCTCAGCAAGCGCTCACCATGACTACCTCCACTTCCCCCGATCGAGGTCCCGATAGTTTATCGCTTCGCTGATGTGGTGGGCGGCGACGGCGTCGGAGCCTTCGAGGTCGGCGATGGTGCGGCCGACTTTCAGGATGCGGGTGTAGGCGCGGGCCGACAGCCCCAGCGAAGTCATCCCCTGCTCGAGGAGTGACTCGCACGCGGCGTCGAGGGCGCAGTATTTCTTGATCATCTTCGGAGTCATCAGTGCGTTGGCTGTGACGCGCGTGCCGGCGAAGCGCTCGGCCTGCCGACTGCGCGCCGACGTGACCATCTCGCGGACCTCGGCGGAGGTCGGGCCGACCGCGTCGCTCTTGAGATCGCGATACGCAACCGCCGGCACCTCGACGTGAATGTCGATGCGGTCCAGCAGCGGCCCGCTGATTCTATTCCGATACCGCTGCACGTTGAACCATGTGCAATGGCACTCGCGGCGCGGGTCGCCGTAGTGGCCGCAGGGGCAGGGGTTCATCGCGGCGATCAGCATGATCTCGGCAGGGAAGGTGAGCCGCATCGCGGCGCGCGATATGGTTACGGTGCCATCCTCGAGCGGCTGACGCAGTGCCTCGAGCGACTGCCGCGAGAACTCGGGCAGTTCATCCAGAAACAACACACCCTTGTGCGCCAGCGACACCTCGCCCGGCCGTGGGATGGTGCCGCCGCCCACGAGTGCGGCGCTGCTGCTGGTGTGGTGCGGCGAGCGAAATGGCCGCGTGACCACAAGCGACGCCCCCGCCTGCAGCAGGCCCGAGACGCTGTGGATGCGGGTGGTCTCGAGGGCCTCCTGCGGCGTGAGTGCGGGCAGGACCGTAGGAATGCGGCGGGCGAGCATTGTCTTGCCGGAACCGGGCGGGCCGATCATGAGGATGTTGTGGTGCCCCGCCGCCGCAACAATGAGGGCGCGTTTGACGTGTTCCTGGCCCTTGACGTCGGAAAAGTCGAACTCGGTCTGCCGGCCTTCTTCGAGTATTGTGGCGGTGTCGACCTCTTGCGGTGCGATATCGAGCGAACCGCCGACAAAACCGGCCGCCTCGGCAAGGTTCTTGACGGGAATAATATCGATGCCGTCGACCACGGCGGCCTCGCGCGCGTTTTGCTCGGGGAGGATCAGCCCGCGGAGGCCGGCTCGCCTGCATTCCGCCGCTATCGAGAGGCACCCCCTGACCGGGCGCACGGCGCCGTCGAGGGCCAGCTCGCCCGTGAGGGCGTAGTCGGCGGCGCGCTCGGGGGTGAGCTGGTTGTCTGAGATGAGCAGCCCGATCGCGATGGGGAGGTCGAACGATGCGCCTTCCTTCCGCGTGTCGGCGGGGGCGAGGTTGACGATCGCGTGGTTCTGCGGCTGGAAGTAGCCGCTGTTTGCGATGGATGACCGAACGCGGTCGAGGCTCTCCTTGACGGCGGCGTCGGGTAGGCCGACGACGACCGTTCGCTCGGCCCCGCGGGCTACGTCCACCTCCACTTCCACGAGGTATGCATCGATCCCCATCAGTGCGGCGCTGAATGTTTTCGCCAGCATGGGTGGTCCTTCCCCGAAGTGCTGTCCTCGGCGTGTTTAGAATCGTTCCATGGCATTACATTGTATACGCCGGCGGCGGGCTGTCAATGAAAAACAGGCGGGGAAGGTGAAGATTCTTGTCGATCGGCGCTGTCGCGCAGTTTCCCCGCGACGAGACGCGCGTGGGCTGCCGGCCGAGACGGATGCCGCGTTACAGCTACCCGTCAGTCTATTTTTTCCCTGCCGAAGATGTCTTTGAGCGGCCCTTCCCCTTCCGGGATGGCCTGCGGAACCCTCGCGATCAGGGCTTCCGCCGACTTGAGCGTCTTGCCGAATGCCGCGCGGAATTCGTCGGGGATTTCTCCTTTGGCCTCCTCGAAAGCCGAGGAGCTCATCCTCGCGAGAATCTGCGCCAGTACATCGGCCATGACAACAGGGCTGCCGTCGGCGTTCTTGACATCCCTGAGTTCGATATCGGGAAGCGCCACGTCGACCGTTTCGCCGACCGGCGTGTGAAAGTGCACCTTCGTGTTGGTCACGCGGACCAGGTCGATCCTGAACTGTTTCTGGCGTTCCTTTTCCTCGGGCGGCGGTTCGTCGGATTTGAGTTTATCGAGCAGTTCGCCGACGTTGCTTTTCGGCGGCAGCCCGGATTTCACCTCGACGGTCAGCTCGGGGGCGTCAAGAATTATCTCGTTGATGCGTGCTTCTTTTGTCAGGAGCGACGGGATGTCGCACCTCACGCTGCCCGATTGAAGTGCCATGAGGCGGTCGGTATCGTACCCTTCAGGATTCGCTATTTGCAGGCCCGCGATGGCGAGGTTGCCGCGGAGCAGTTTGATCGACACCGAATCGAGGGTGGTGTCGACCCCCAACGCGCTCGTAGCGCCGACCTCGATGCCTCGCTTGGCTGCGTAGTCCATTCCAAGAAGCGCGGCGGCGGCCACGACGAGCAGCAGCACAATAATGACGATGAGGGCTTTGGGAAGTCTTTTCATGCCTTCCTCCTTTCTAAAAGTGAACAACCGCATCACCGGTCATGGCGCCGAGCTTTTGATCGCCCGCGCGGCTGCCCCCAAGGCAAAAAAGCCGCCCCCGGTATTTCACTGGGGGCGGCTTTGAGCCAGGCGCCTGATACAGCTTACGGCAGGGTTCCGTAGAAATCGACGCTGGCGTTCCACTTCCAGTCTGTGGTCTCGCTTGCGTTGGCGATCACTCGCACGGTTACCTGGTCTGAAGACCCGAGTGCCGGCACGATTACAATGACATAAGTGTCATTGGTGACCACGCCGCTGTCGAAGATTGTGCTGCCTGCGTAGTCCACCTGGAACGTGTCTCCTTCTTCCCACGCCTTGTGCTCCAGGGTCACGACTACGCCAGTTACTGTCGCTCCGGCAGGGATTGAGCCCGCAGCGCTGATGATTTCCTCGTCCACGGCCTCGTAGGGGTCCTGCCCGTCAAAGCGTTCATCCGCCCCCACCTCGGTTGCGAGTACCTCTCCGGGGGGCCACTTACGTCCATGTCCACCACCCCGAAAACACCCGCCGCAACCATAGGCAATGCCCAGGCCGGCGGCGACGATAACTGCAGCGCCGCCTATACTGCGGGCCGTTGCGTAGCTCTTCGCGATTTGAGCTGTGAGCGCGGGGGGCAGCGGCGGGGGTGCCGGAATCGCCGCTGCAAGAAGCGGCGCGCCCATCAGGCCGGCTGGTATCGATTGGCTGGTGAGCTCGCGGTCCTCTGTGATCCAGTTTTCGGCGGCGGCGCCGCCTCCGCCCGGAATCACCGCTGCGAGAAGGTCATTCATGTTCGACCCGGGTGCGAGGCCGCCGAGGTTCCAAACGGTATAGGCCTGAACGGCGACCGGCGTGGCCTTAATTCCGACAGCGAGCAATGCCTTGCTGACACAGAAATCGGCGCTCGCCTGCCCCCCCGCCAGTGAGAAGCTGAGAACGAGCACAAGAAGCGCGCGAGCAGCGCACAGGGCGGCCCGGCGTATCGAGACCGCGAAGTGGGTCCTCGGGCGGTATCCGGCCGCGAATAAAAGGCCGCAAATAGCGATGCCCAACAGGGCAACGCCGCTTGTTAACGGCGCCGACCCGCCCGGCCCGGCGGATTCGCCGTTGAGCAGCCCGCCGGCGGCCTCCGGCTCCGGCGGCTCATCTGCCGGCTCGGCAACGACCGGGGCCAGCGACTTGAGCGTGAAGGTACTCGTGATCGAGTTTGTTTTCTCGTCCTTGTCTATCGAACCTATGTTGAGGTTCTGTGTGTATTCCACGATGCGGCGTTCTTCATAAGCGACGATCAGGTAGCCGTTGCCGGCGACCTCGAGGAGCTTGAGGTCGCCCGCTTCGGGCTCTGCGCGGCCGGTGGTGCGCACGAGGAGCACGGCGAGCTTTTGGCCGTTGACCTCCTTGTGCTGCTGCACTCTCACGAGCGTTTGCACCGGGATCCCCGCCGGGAGAAGGTCCGCATGCTTGAGGACATAGCTCTCGCGCCAGCCGTTTCCGACCTTGAGCTTTTGCGCCTCGAAGATCTTCCGCAGCAGGTGGTCCTGCCCGATGTCGAAGAGCTTGTCGTTCACCTCCAACTGCGTGGGGAAGCCGAGGCTGTCGGTTTCAAATACGCAGGTGCTCGGCTTGATCTCTTTGGTCTTGGCGTTGCTTTTTGTTACGGCGCCCGCCCCGACCGTGACCGCGACCTTGAAGCCGGCATCTGTCTGTTCAACGACCTCCGTGTCCACGTCGAATGTGGCAACAACCGTCTGCATCTTGCCGGCGATTGTGTTTTGTGTATCGATTCTGCACTGATATGAGCGGGAGTCTCCAACGCGAGGCGTGAGGTCCATGACAATGTGCTTGCCGAGCGGCTTGACCACATCCACGGGTCCGACCGGCTCGAGGCCCTCCATGCCTTCAACCACCGGCAGGTCTTCAGTCGTTTCAGCGGGGTCGGGCTCTTGCGCGCAAAGCGGCGTCGACCACAACATAGCTGCCACAACGATCATGATTGAAAGCGAGTTCATCCAAGGACCAAATCGTCTTTTCTGCCTTGCCTTTACCATGGGGCACCTCCGTATCACAAAAAAAATACTGGTGAAGAAAGATCTTTCTGATACCCGGCACGCGCGCGCGGATATCTGCCGAATGTCTTGCTGAACCGGCCGCAAATGCGCAACGCTATGTCGGCCTCGGGCGATTTACCGCCCCAACCGGTGAGATTCAAAACGCCGCCATCCTCTTTACGACATGATTTCATCTGCACAATACGTCCTCATTGCTGCAAGGAGGCCCAAGCCGAACCTCGGAGGGGTGCTCTGTTTAAGAGCATTGCCTGAATGAGGTGTCTCGGGGCCTCTCGCCGGCCGATGTGCCGCCCCTGCCGTAGGGAGGCTCCGCTGAAACCACGGTTTCCGGGGGCGAATGATACCATATCGGCCCGCGGCTGTCAAGTAAAACTACGGAATATTTTTCACCCTTTTTTCGTGTGATATGAGATGCCCTTGGCGGCAAGCCCATAATAGCCTGGCGGGCGCCTATTGCGGAACAGAAAAAGAATCAGCTTGACATCGCGCCCGGCGCGTGTATAATTAATATGGTATTATGTGGTACAACCAAGTCGAGAGACTGCGATGAGAATATTCAGGAAGGGCTGGAGCGAAGACTTCGACGGGCCGGGGCGCCGCTGGATGGTGTACCTCAAGGGGTGTAATTTTCGCTGCCGGTGGTGCGGCAATCCCGAGGGAATAAGCCCCGGCGACGAAATACTGTTTTACCCCGATCGCGCCGGGACCCCGGAGAAGGCTTGCCCGTACGGCGCGGTTGCGCCGGGTAACGGCGGCTGGAAACTTGACCGCGCGCGGTGCGCCGCGTGCGAGGACCGCCCCTGCACGGGCACCTGGGCCCATCCGGCGTACGAATGGGCCGGCGAGGAGGTGTCGCCCGCGGAGCTCGAAGCTCGTGCGCGGCGGTATCGGCCGCTTTTCGGCTCTGAGGGCGGGGTGACGTTCGGCGGCGGAGAACCGACCCTGCAGGCGGACGAAGTCCTCGATGCGCTCCGGCGCCTCCGGCGGGCGGGCATACACACGGCGCTCGAGACCAACGCCGGAACGGAATCCTTCCCGAGGCTCATCGAGGAGGTCGATCTGCTGATATGCGACCTCAAGTGCGCAACCGATGCCCTCCACAAGGAGTGGACGGGCGTCGGCAGCCGGCGAGTGCTGGAGAACCTGCGGCAGGCGGTCAAACGCCAGCCGGCGCTGTGGATTCGCGTGCCGGTAGTGCCGGGAATGAACGACACGGAAAACGAGATGGCGGCAATCGCCGTCGAGCTGGCGGAGCTGGCCGCGCACGGGCGGGCGCTGAAAGTTGAGGTGCTCCGGATGCACCACCTCGGCGAACCTAAATACCGCGCGCTCGGATTGGAATACCCGATGGCGGGTGTGCCCGAGCCGACGCGCGAAACCGCAAACAAGCTTGTGGAGTACATCCGATCAAAAAACATCGGCGCATCCTTGGCCGGATAACTGCAAAGGGGGAAATCAAATGGCACTGACGACGGATTCATGGACCCGCCTGCTGGCGGACGGCGTGGAAAGAGTACGGGCAAATAAGCGAGCCCAGGTGCGAGTGGACGACTGGTTTTACGTGCAGGAATTGATGATGAAGGCCCGCCGAGCCGTGGAGGCAGATGGTAACGATCCCGACGCCGTATCCGAGCAGGCCGGCCTACTGTGCCGCGTGGTGAAAGAAATGCCGCTGTCGATCCCGAAGGGCGCAGTGATCGCAGGCGCACAGGATGGTGCCTTCTCGCCTTCCTATGCACTCATAAATCCGTCGTTCAAGGTGGAAACTTTCGCGGGATATTGCGACCCCACGGCCGTTTACGACGACATCGATCCGGACGCCGATTCCGGGCTCACAGCAGAGCGAATCGACCGCGTGCGGGGGTATTGGGAAAACACGCCCTACGTGCGGAATCTTCAATCCGTTTACAAACGCGCCGGCCGCGAGATCACGGAGGTGGTCTACTTCGTTGAGCAGGTTACGGGCCACACGATCCCGGACCTGCGCCCGTTCCTGAAAAACGGCGTAAAGGCAATGCAGGCCAGGGCTCGGGAAACCGGCACCCCCTACGGCGCGCTGATTGCCGACGCCCTCGAGGCGGTCCTGATTCTGGCGGATCGCTATCGGCAGCTCGCCCTGAAATCGGCCGACGGCGCCGATGAGGACGAGAAGGCGCGTCTCACCAGGATGGCGGAGGTGCTCGCCCGCGTGCCGGCCGGGCCCGCCACCGACCTCCACGAGGCGATACAGAGCTTCGCACTGCTGTGGCAGATAATGGTCATCGAGCAGGCCCCGAACCCCTACGCTTTTTCGGTCGGCAACCTCGACCGCATTCTGGCGCCTTATTACGACGAGGCCACGACATCCCGTGAGGCGGCCGTGGCGCTCGTCCGCCATCTGCTCACGTTTTTCCAGGTCGGGAACCGCTGCTGGGCCATCTCGCAAAACGTGCTCGTCGGTGGGAAGGACAAGGATGGCGGCGACCTGACCTCGGAAATGACGTACATTGTGCTGGACGCCTTTTTCGAGTCGAATGATCCCCAGCCTGCACTGTCTATGAAAGTTCACGCGGGCACGCCGGAGGCCCTCTGGGCTTCGCTGGGGAGGTTTTTCTTCACGTCGGGCCACTCCACGCCCTCGTTGTTGAACGACGATACCATGTTCGAGTTGCTGGGCCGGCAGGGAATAGCCGATGAGGACCTGCCCGACTATTCCATCGCCGGCTGCCAGGAACCCCTCATAATGGGTAAGAGCTCGCTCAACACGACCAACTCATGGCTCAACCTCGGCAAGGTATTGGCGCTGGCGACAAATGACGGTAAGTCGATGATCACCGGAAAACAGATCGGGCCGACCTGGGCCGAGCTGGGGCTTACCGGGGGGGCCGACGCAGCCTACGCCGATCTCGAGAACGTCTTCTTCAAGATGCTCGATCATTTCCTGCCCCGCATGCAAACCGCCGCCAACGGATGCACCACTGTCCTCGGAAAACACAAGGCGGTACCATTCACCTCGGCGGTGATGGACAGTTTCCACACCGGGCGCGATATGCGGGACCCCGAGCATCCCGGCACGCGATACAACGCCAGCGGATGCCTCATCCACGGCCTGACGGTGCTGGCTAATTCGCTGCACGCCGTTGAGCGGGCGCTGGCGAGCGGAATCTGGACCGCCGACGAGCTTCGCACGGCGCTGACATCGGACTTCGAGGGAACTGACGAACTGCATGACTTCTTGCTGCGGCAGAGCAAGTTCGGCAGCGACCTCGATGACGTGGACCCCATCGCCGTCCGGATCGGAAATGAGGTCTCGGACAGGGTCCGTAGCCTGCGCAATCCGGCGGGGAATCGCTTCCTCGCCGACTGGTCGACCCCCAGCACGCACTTGCTGTACGGATATTGGGTCGGGGCGACGCCGGACGGTCGAAATGCGCGCAAGATGCTCAACTTCGGCATTGATCCGCTTCCCGGCCTTGCCCGCGAGGGCCTCCCGGGCCGGATTGCGTCCACCTGGAAACTGCCGTTTCTGAAGATGGCCGGCGGCTACGCGTCGCACATCGGGCTGCGCGCTTCGGATCCGCCGTCCGACGCTGATTTCGACGCAAAGGGGCTGTGGCTGCGCGAGCGCGTGGTAGCGCCGCTTTTCAGGCTGGGCCAGGGTGACGCCGAGGCCCCATTCTACGTTTATTTCAACGTGGACGACGCCGACCACCTGCGCAAGGTTCTCAAGGATCCGAAGAAGTACGCTCCAAGCGGCGTTTACATCCTCCGCATTCACGGGACGTTTGTGAACTTCCTCGACCTTTCGCCTGCGATTCAGAACGACATAATCGAACGGCTGGATCCCTCTACCCAGGCCGCGTGATGACCGCGGCTGCCGACGGGAGCGCATGCAAACAAAAACCGATCACGTCCGCGACCGTGTGTTTCGTGCGGTTCTCCGGGGCGACTACGGCCCCGGCGGGAAGATACCCACCGAGCGAGACATGGCTCGTATCGCGGGCGCGAGCCGTGTTACGGTTCGGCGGGCCTACGCGGAGTTGGGTGGCGCCGGCATACTGGAGCGTCGGCAGGGGCGGGGCACATACATCGCGACGACGGTGCGGGGGCATCCGCAGGCGGCGCGCGAGATAGCGCTACTGGCGTCGGTCCGCGATCCTTTCGCCCTCGAGTTCATTCAGGCGCTCGAGGCGTCGCTCGCCGAGCAGGGCTGTCTGCTCATCCTCCGCATAACAGAGCAAGATTCTCGAATGGAGGAGGAAGCGGCAGTCGGCCTGGTGGGTAACGGCGTCCGCAACCTCGTGATCTGGCCGAGCGGAGGTAGATTCGCCGCCGACACCTTCCGCAGGCTTCGTATCCTTGGTACGAATATGGTTTTCTTCGACCGGATGATTCCGGGGCCGTACGCGGATTTTGTGGGGCTGGATAACCGCCACGCTGTCATTGCGCTGGTGAAGGAAGCTGTACGCAACGGACGGCGGCGTTTCTTGTTTATCACCCACAAGGGCCTCGAGGCCGACAGCGACCGCCGGCGCGAGGAGGCATTCGAGCTGTACTGCAAGCAGGAAGGCCTGCCGCATCGCGTTGTACGTGTGCCGTGGGCGGGGGACATCACCGGCACGATCCGTCGCAACCGCCGGAAATGGCTGGGGGAGCCCCGGGATCAAGCGGTGATCTGCGTCAACGACGCGGTGGCCCTCCAGGTGAGGGGTGCGGCAGGGGCGACCGTCGATGTGTATGGCATCGATGGATTGCCCGAGGCCCTGGCCGCCGGAATCCCTACGTATGCGCAGCCCATGAAAACCATGGCCCGAAAGGCAATAGAGCTTTTGCGTGCGCAGCAGAAGCAAAGCGTGGAATGGGAGGCCCGGCAGGTGTACTGCCGCGGAAGGCTGATTCGAAGCAAAACAGCGCCGGGCACATAGTAGGCCCGGCCCGGCGAGGAGGCAATCAGACAGGAACCCGCCCGGCAGTTGCGCTGGGTGGGTTGCATGTTTTTACACGTGTCCGGACCGTAGTTTTGTTGCTTTCTTGCAGCAGAACAGTAAAATATAGGCGTGTTTTTCCGTTCAGCCGGGTTGCAGTTCGGGAGTAGGCATGACAGCAAGATCATTTCTCATCGGCCTGTTGCTGCTGGTAGTGGCCGCCTTAGTAATTACTTACAACGACTACGAGTACGGCAACGGTTATCTTTCGGGCGGCAATCATTTTCCGATCTATGCCGTTTTTGTGATAATCTTGTTCTCGTTGGCTCTTAACCCCACCCTGAGATTGATCAAGCCCGAGTGGGTATTCAGCCAAAGCGAGATCGTAGTTATCTGGTGCTTGATTGCTGTGGGGATCGGGATACCGGCTTCGGGGCTGCTGCGCTGCCTCATGCCGTTTATGATTGCGCCCTTTTATTTCACAGACGCGGATGGCAAATGGGCGACTGTTTTCCACGAGCATATTCCCGACTGGCTGGTTCCGTCAAATGAGGTCGACAGCACGATAGTCAAATGGTTTTACGAAGGTGCGGGCGACAACACGGTCCCGTGGCAGGCATGGGTCACGCCGTTTATAGGTTGGGGGGTAGCGATCATGGCGGCGTACCTGATGATGTTTTGCCTTACGGCCATCATCAGGAAGCAGTGGGTGGAGCACGAGCGCCTCAGTTTTCCGCTGGCGCAGATTCCGCTTGAAATTTCGAGGCCGCCCGAGCAGGGACATTACCTCA
>Ga0180432_10010807_pt1 | contig 10859 bp, 14 predicted proteins | sample SS_ome_10_FD_132414 | JGI IMG/M metagenome (GOLD analysis project Ga0180432, IMG submission 132414) | Hypersaline lake sediment archaeal communities from the Salton Sea, California, USA - SS_1_MS_2 metaG | ecosystem: Environmental > Aquatic > Non-marine Saline and Alkaline > Hypersaline >...
ATACTTATTAAAATATTTACTACGCGAGTATGGATTATCCCTTATAGCCATTTTTGGCTTTCGTTTAGCAACGGCTACGTTTCGGCCATAACTTTTACCAATATAAATTCGTTTTTTTTGTTTAGCCATTCCTTTTTCACCTCCTCTTTTTCTTGTTTTTTAATGCTGTTGCTAACATTTTTTTGTATATTTTTGCGTCTTCCCCTGATGGATATCTTTTAGCAAAGGTTTGGTGGTAAAACAACGAGTCAATGCGCCTTCGTTGGCTTTCATTTAAGTATAAATATCTTTTTCCATACACTCGTTTGCTTAAAGTGTCCGTAGGAAACCTTACAATTCTTTTCTTTTTTTTCTTCATACTTCATTTACCTCCTATATTATTGGCCTCAACTCTAAACCCGAGAACAAGCCACCACCAAACAAGCCCTCCGGCGCGCGACGCGACTTACGCTTGAATATCACGCTCGTTATATCGGGTTGGTAACCAAAACGACGCTTACCGCGCTTTAACGGTTTTTTAAACGGCAAACCAAAGAAACCCGTAGTAGGCAACACGAACGGCGCCGCCACCGGCGGCGTAATCGGCGACGACACACCCAACGGCAACCCCGGAGGCGCAACCAACGGCGCGGGCCTCGTCAACTGCTTTTGAACCAAACCAACACGAGGCTCCAAAACCAAAGGCGAACGAGGAGCTGTTAGTGCTTGTGGCAGGGCAACGCGCGCCACCGCCGGCACCTCCATAACACGCGGTAACTGCGATGTTCGAGGAAGCGTCGGCGCGCGCAACACTTGCGCGCTAACCGAGCTAACCGCCACGGGTTGAACCACGCGCGTTGAAACCTCAAAACTCGTGCGAGGCAAAACAACCTCACGCGGCTTCAAAACCTGCGTGGTAACACGCGGCGCCACCACCGGCACCCCCAACGCGACTTCAACACGCGGCTCGGACAATTGAACTTGCGTAACCAAACCCGTCGCGCGCCCCACGCGCGGCGCTTGAACCTGCGAGGACGGTTTAAACCGGGGAGTAACCACGCTCGCGGCAGGCGCAGCCGCGAAAACCATTGCCTGCGCTTGCTGCCCGAAAACTTGCGCGCTCGCCTTAGAAGCGGCTTGCTCCACTAAACCCGTGAACGACGGCAAACTAACCGACGGCGCACGCAAAACCTGCGCTTGCGTCACACCCAAACCCTTCGTTAACTGAACCGACGCACCCTTAACACCAATAACGGGTCCGCCAACGGGACTAGCCGGCGCGCTACTCGGCAAGCGAACGCCGGGGCGAACGAAAACGCGAGTTAAACCCGAAACATCAAACGCTTGCCGCGTCGAAGAGTAAACGCGAGTGCGCCCCGTGAATAATTGCTCCGTGCCCGCAGGCAAAACCTGCGCTTTTCCAAGCGTAATCGTGTAATCCGGCGCGCTACGAAACACGGGGGTTGAAACGGGCGCGCTCACACCTTCAAAACCAAGCGGCTTACCTGCCATAGTCAAACCTTTGCTAACCGTTACGGGCACGCTAACGGGGTCCGCCGCGCTAACCACTTCGTAGTTAATGGTTTGACTAACTCCCTTCTGCAAAATGGGACTCTTAACCTTTGCGAAGCCCCCGCCGAACCTCGGAACTTGAACCGTCGCCTTGCCATAACTAACCGTGTAAGCCGGCGCTTCGGGACTCGTCAACTGCTTGAACTTACCTTTAAGCGTGACGAGTTCACCGCGTTGTGTAATCCCTCGCACTTTAAACGCGCCACCAACCTTCGAGTAACCTGATTGTAATTCCTCCGCGTAAACCACGTCCGCGCGCCCAAGCGTCCCCACTCGCGTTGGCCCACGCAAAGCACTCTTAACGCTTCTCGCCGCGACGGACGCGCCCTTTGAAATTAAGATGGTTGACGCACCCAAGCCCGTGACTTCACCCGCCGAACCCGCGAGGATTTGCCTTGGCGTTTGTCCTTTTCCCGCGCGTCTTAACACGCTTGAACCAGCGTAAACCCCACCGAACCCCACCGCGAGGGGAACCGCAGCCGCGCCTCCCGTCGCCGCTACTGCAACACCAGCAGCTAAGACGGGGACGACTCGCAACGGGTCTTTTGGAATACCGAGAATAAAATCGGGGACGGCGGTAACCGTTTCCGCGAAACCCACTGCTATTTCCGCGCTCGACTCTAAATCAACGGCTAGCGGGCCAGCTGCTTTGCGCGCGCTTGGTTTTAAGCGTAACCCTTCAACTCGCTCACCCACGGGTCGCCCCGCAGCCGCGCGAAATTGTTCTTGTAAGAATTGTCCACTAAAAATATCGGTGGTTGGCGCGCGTCGCTTTTGTAGTTCCGAGCTAGTTTGTGAAAGTGTAATAGGTGAAACCGCGAAGTCGCGCATGGTAACGCGCGTAGTGGGGGGCGTGAAATCTTGCGCGCCTCTTTGCGTGCGCACAAAATCTTCACCAGTGTAAACTTCCTCTCGCGTCATTGGCGAGCCAACGGGAGTGAAACCACTGGCGCCGGGTTGAATTGTTTCCCCCTTAACCGAAGGCGCGAAGCGCCCCTTTCCACGCGCCACTGAAATAAAACCTTGCATGTTACTCGCTAACGTTTCACGCGCGCCACCCGGCGCGCGCGTTATAACCACTTCCTCGGGTTCAACGTAATAACCACCACTCGCCAAGCCAAGCGCGCGTTCCTCCATTACTCCCTCGGCTCGCGTTGGCCGCGTCGCGCCAACCCGCGCTACCTTCTCGTAAGTAACTGCTTGCGCGGCGGGTTGAACCACATCCGACTCGCCCGTGGTTAAACCACGCGCGCTCACGGGCCCGGAACTAACGTAACCTTGTTGACGCGCCGCCATGTCAAAGCGGTTAATAACGGCTTGCTTCTCTTGCCACGTGCTAGCCGACGCGTATTGTTGTGAAAAAGATTGGTTGCCGTCAAAACCCTTGTGCGTAACGCTTTGAATTTGGTTTGGGCGCACGCCGAGTTGCCGCGCGGCTTCTTGTATTTGCGGGGCTTCTTCTTGAACTTTGCGTGTTACGCCGCCGCCACTCGACGAACCACTCGAACCGCTACCGCTCGAACCACCGCCCGAGCTGTAACCCCCGCCGTAACCCGAGCCGCCCGAGTAAGTACTAGAATACGACCAAGCCAACTTACGAGCCCACCCTTATTAATTCAAGCAAGTTCCGCGTGTAACGAGCGAGCGAGCTCAGCATAAGCTCATTACGAGCTCGAATATAAAAACGTTTCGGAGGACCAAAAAAAAGGGGTTGAGGGGGAAAACCCCCCTCAAAGAAACTCAGCGCTTACCGCGCTTACCACGCGTCTCGCCACCAGCACCAAACGCACCCATGAAGCCCATGAGCGCGAGTGCCAAGAGAGCCACGACGATAACGAGCACTATAATGCCCTGCGTCGTACTCAACAAGTCAAACCCTAAATTGATTTGACCCGTAGCGTTCGCGTTGTTACCCAACGAGTTCGTGTTAATCGTTGCGAGTTGCGCTAGCATAACCGCGCCAATTACTAGCGCGAGAATAGTCGCAACAACGACCAACACTGTCCCCGTCAAGTTACCTACTTGTCCTCGTTTCTTAGACATACTTAACACACCTCACCGTTTCCCGCCACGACCGAACGCGCCGATGAAGCTGAACAAAGCCAGCGCCAACAACGCGACGACGATAACGAGCACGATTATTCCTTGCGTGGTGTCTAACAAGTCAAAGCCCAAACTAATTTGCGCGGTCGCATTCGAGTTGTTCCCCAACGAATTCGCGTTGATGGAGTACAACTGACCGAGCATGACGGCTCCAATAACAAGCGCTAAAACAACGCTTATTACTACCATTACCGTCGAAGTAAGGCCTCCGATTTGTCCCCGCTTCTTCCCGGTTTCAATCGTTTTCAAGGCATTCACCTACTCTTCGTTCTTATGCAACCCAAAAGGGTTACCCGCACACCGCACGCTAAACCATTTAAAAAACAATGGTAAACCACTTTAAAACGTGTCTCGGTAGTTACTTTGAAGCACGTGACGCCGGGACACCGCGAAAACAAAAAGTAAAATAAACCATAACGGCGCTAAATCGTAAACTAAAAATTTAAGCACCCCCGCAACACCATTCCAAACAAAACTAACCACGCCAAATAAGTCAATACCAAGCATAAACAAACCAAGAACTAAACCAAAACCAATTAACACGACGGGCCACACTTTCACTCTTCCCTCACCTCGAAACTAGGAATTAAACTCGCCTCGCGCTCAACCCGCAACTTCCCCTCCTCCTTTTTACGCCTCTGCTTCGCTTTCAACTCTCGTATATTCACGCCAGCCGCCTCAGCGTACTTCCTAACCGTTGAATAAGAAAAACCAGTTAAACGCGAAATGTCCTTTAACGAACGCCCTTGCGCACACAACTCAGCCAACAAAACCGAAACGCTTTTACGAAGGCGCACCTCCCTCCTATTCTCTTTTTCCTCTAAACCTAACTCGAACTCCTTCGGCTTGTGTTTATCGTACTCGCGTTCAATCCGCGCCGGCAACTTCTTAAAATCAAACGCCGTGAGGAACGACGGCAAACGCGGAACCACGCGCATTAACCTCTTAAAACTATAAGACGCCGCGTTCTTAATCGCCTTACCATACAATTTATCATTCAAGTTTAAAGCCCACGGGTCACCCGTGAAAGGGTTCTGTGACTTCACGAAAACAACGGCGAAGCCCGTGCGTGGAACGTGAATCCACGTTAACAACCGCAACTGCAAGTCCGAGTCAATCGTCTTGAAAAAAGGTATGTTAAAGAAAATAATTTTATTCTTGAACCGGCACAAAGCGAGCATTTCATTTAAAACCTTATTCCGCCGCGTATTCCAATTCTTACGGTTGCCAACGCGAATCGCCTCGTCAACCACGATAACACTGCCTTCGGGCAACTTGTAAATCGCGTTATGCATGTCCTCAACCGTAGGGTCAAACAACACGTTCTTCTCAAAAGTAAAATTAGGGTCCAAAAGCATCGCTAACTGCATCGAAAGCGTTGACTTCCCACTACCCGGAAACCCAGTTATAACAACGCTAACATCCTTATTCTTCCTCAACCTAACCCGAAAACGGTCGAGTAAACTTTTAACTTCGGGTGACGCCCCAAGCGCTTCAATCGAGTGCCTCTCTGATTCTGTCAGCTCCACTAAACACTGGCCTCGTTCGCAGGCCCAAGCCCACGCGTTTCTTTAAAATATTCAATCGGTTAAACAAGTCGTCTAACTTAGCGAGTAACTCGCCACTCGCCCCGGGAACACGAAAATTTATTTCTTGCTCGCGCCTAGCAGCAGCCAACTCTTTCTCTAACAAGGGCCGCACCTCCACCATTAAAGCGTCCGTCTTACGCATTCGCTCGGCGAGCATTGTTCGCTGTTGGTTCGAGTCAAGCACTGGGTTTAAACGCAACCGCAACAACTCGCAAGCGCGGTAAGCCCGCGCCGCGAAGTGAACGTCGAAAGCCGCGTGGTACAAGTACTTACTTAAATCATCGACTATCGCGTGAATACTGCGAATTTCGTCGAGTTGGTCGTGCCACTCGGTTTCCTCGCCGCCATACAACGAGTTACCAAACGGTTTCACACGGGCGGCCTCGCCGCGCCAATTCCACTCGCAGTGTTCCCTAGGTTGCCACCAACCTTATCAACCACGGTAGACAAGTGCGCTATTTGCTCGGTGAGCCCGTTTAATTGCCCCGTCACGATTAACACGCTTAAAATAACTACGGCGGCAATAATTAACAACGCGACTACGGTTGAATTCCACCAAGGCGCGGGTTCCTTGTAACGCTCGGCAATCTTTCGAATATTCTGCGCGAACAAAAACTTCATTTGCTCGTCGTCGTGAAGCGACGCGATAAGCGACTCGCCTTCCCTGTCGAACTCGATTTGCTTCGTGAACTTATAATCCTCGTCACCAGTTTTCACTATGCAAATAAAACCATTCTTATCCTCAAAACCTTCTTTCGGTGGAATAAACTTTTCATCCGTGTTCTTACAAATAAAAACGGGGTTCCCCCTATCATCGTAAGTACGCCGCATTAAATCCGTGTCTAACACGTAACCGCGCTTACCATCATACAAACCAAAAACAATTAAACGGTAAGGCCACGTCGTGCCCGGCATTTTATTTTGTAGGTTGCGTACTACTCGACTCCACGCCTCACCAAAACCCAAGTTAAATCACCTTTTACCGCTTTGCAACCCGAAGTTGTCAAAAAAACCCCTGTTTTTCTCTCGTTCCAAACGTTGAACGACCTCTTGCCTAACCCCAGTTACACTCGGGTTAACAAAGTCCATCGTGCGCCCCTTACACGCTTTATACAGCGCGAACTCGATAAAATTAACCCCCTCCAAAACCACGAAGTCGTAGTGTTCCGGCGCTAACCCAAAGCGCTTATAATTAATAAACAAGTACTGCGCGAAGTCAAACGCGTTAACTTTTAAGTCCGCAGTTACTTGCCGCTCGGGCAACGCTGAAAGCGTAATTAACTTTGAAGTAAAACCACGGAGAAAACGATGAATATTCTCGGCGCCTTCCTCGTTGACTAAGGGGTCAGCCGCGCCGGGAACCCAAGTCACTTGTTTAATATTATTATCCCAAACGGGTTTTAAACCGCGTAACGACTTCACAAACGATTCGAGTTCGCGTTCGTTATTCAAAGCCCACATCGCGAAGTGCGGGTTTAACGAGCTTGACGAGGAAAAAGCGGGTGCCGGGCTTGGTTGAAACGAGTCGCCGTAAGGCCTTTCATCTTCGTATGGCGGTTCCTTCTCCTCGTTTAAATCCACAAAGCGGTAAAAGCGTTAAGTGTTAAAAAACCTTGCGGTTTGGGGTAGTGTTAGTTGTTTTTGTGCTATTCAAGAAAACGCTAGTTGTTTTTGTGCTATTACTTGAAAAAAAGGGGGTTTTGGGTTTTTTCCCGCCAGCATTCTTAGAGGCAACGCAACTTTATTAGAAATAAAGTCGCAAGGGTTAAATACTTTAAACTCATTAAAAATAATTAATGTTCGAACCAATAACCCGCACCGCAACCAGCACTTTCAATAACTTATTCCGAACCGGAGGACTACTCTTCGCCTTCGTTTGCGTGGTAATACTTTACGAAGCCTACTCCACCTTTGTACTACACAAACCCGGCATTGTTTCCACCGCATTATTCTCCGCTTGGAACTCACGCGGCCACTCACGAGGAAAAAGATAATGGATTTAGCCGAACAAATAGTTAGTAAAGCCAACAAGAAACCAGTACCATTCGTTTTAAACACGGAAAAACTTTACAAAAAAATAAACAACAACCCCGATTTAAAAAACGATTTAGGCACGCCATACAAACGCGAAGCCCTATTCCTAGCATACTTAACCGGCGCCCGAGCCAGCGAATTATTACGCGTTAAACCAATGGATTTTGAAGGGCACGGGGACAACGTAACCGTATTACTACTCAACGAAAAAAAGCGTAGGGGTGCTATTTACCGTAAAATACCGTTGCGAACCAAACACAAATACGATGGTTTAATGCTAAAAAGAGTAACGTGGTTGGTTAACAAACAAATACTAAACGGTAAAGAGAAAGAACCATTATGGCCAGTCACGCGCAGCACGCTATGGCGTTGGGCGCAAAAAATTAATTTGGTTACGCAAGCCACGAACGAACGAGAACGAAAAATAATTGACGTTTACGAGTTCCGCATGTTCCCGCATTACCTACGGCACTGCCGCGCCACGCACTTCGTTAACATTTTCCGCGTGGACGCGTTCACCCTACAAGGGTTAATGGGTTGGACTAGCCCGGAAATGGCGAGGGTTTACGTAAAGTTTGATTGGAAAACGGCTGCGGACTTGTTACTCGGTCGGTGGAAAGGTTCCACGGAATAAACCCGCCGGGAGCGTAACCACACTCCACTTTAAACGCTTCCACTCCAAGCGCGCGCGTTTGCTCGGTTTGCCAATAACAAATAACGGCGGTGAAGAGTAGTGAAAGGGTTACGAGCGCCGTGCAAGCCACTACTATTGTTTTAGCGCCTTGGCGCTCTAACCACTCCCACTCACGCACGCTTCTCTTCCTCCACTTCGCGCGCGGCGTCGAACGCGCGGCGAAGTAAACGCGTGCCGTCTTTGAGGATTACCGCGTCCTCAAACGTTTTTTCAACGTCGCCCTGCGCCACGATAACAGGCTCGAAAGCGACTACTTGGCGCGTTACCTGCTCTAAGCGGTAAAACGCGTACTTTTTTCCTTCTTCAAATGTCTTTCCCATTTCTTTTCACCTCACGTTAATCTTATGCGAACACGGCCCAACCCACTAGGAAACCCAGTAGGAAGAAGAACGCGCCGCAAACCGTAATTAAAAACGCTAGTTTGCGTTTTATTTTACTCGGGATTAATGACAAGAAGAAAAACGGGTCCAATCCCGCGCCCACCGCGTTAACAAGCGCGGGGGTTTCCTCTTGCTCTTCCTCTTCTTCTTCTTCTTTTTCTTTCGGGCCAGCGTCATTAACACTCGCCTCACTCGGTTCAAAAACCGTTTTCATTCTAAATCACCTCTGCGTCTTTCAACAACGCGTAAGCGCCGTGAACTGAAACAACTAAGAATAGCGTGCCGAACGCTACCTTCGCCCACATTCCAAGGGGGAGCCAATCGAGTGCTTTCGCGCCCGCGAAAACGCCGGCGCCTAGAAGCAGTAAGAAAGCCACTAAAACCCCCCCTTTGCTTTGAGCCCCCAGCACGCGCAAGCGAGCCACCAGCAACGCACGAACAACGCTGGCGTTACTCTCCCGAACGCTACGCGTTATTTCCTGCGTTGCTCCTCCTAATTCACCATTCTCACTCAAATCATACCACCCAAACAACCAATTGAAGAGCCAAGTGGCTGGATTAAACGAACGTTAGGGGGCTTGTTTTCCGTCCAAGAGGCGAGGAAAAAACGTTCACGCCGCGCCGAGTGCGGCGCATGGCAGGGGGTCAAGTCCTGTGGCCACTTATCCCCATAATCTATCCCGGCTTTTGCGTCCGTTTCACCATTAGCCCAACACTTCAATTAGTTTCACCACCAATAAACTCGCTTGAACCACGCAAAAATTCCGCGCGGGGTTTCGTCACGTCACCTTTCTTGATTAACGCGCTAAGAGTCCCGTTAATTTTGTCTTTCGAGTGCCCCATTAATTCCAATGAATCTTCCAAATCCTTTTTCTTCAATTCGGGTCCTTGCCGCCGGAAAAAAACGCGAATTGTTTCAACCAAGTGAAAATCAGGCGTGGCACGGGTGGCAAGGGTGGCAGGGGTTTTCCCCTCTTCTTCTTTACTTTTTCTTTTTCTCTCACACGTTAAATAAGGAATAACTGTGCCACCCTTGCCACCCTTACCCGTTTTTTCAAGTGGCTCAACACCATTATAATATTGAGTGAGTGATTTTTCTTCTTCCTTACCACCAACATCAAAATCATTCCCACCACGAAAAACAACTCCGAACCAAGCAGTTTTTCGCTCGCCTTCAACTTTAATGCGGCCAGTTTGAACGTTCGGAACCAACTCAAAAAGTCGCTTGGAAACCGTGTTTTTTGCTTCCGGCGCGCCCAGTTTTTCTTGGTGAACGTAGTCACAATACGCGGAATAAAACGCGTCTTTTTCGATGAAGTCGTCCCGGGAATTCGTTATTTCAATTTGGGTTTCCACGAAGTATTTAAGCGAGTCGCTGTTCTTCAAGTATTCAATGCGCGTCGCTGCTTCGTCGCGTTCGTTTGAAAACTCCCATTTGTTGTTTTGTAAGCGTTTTAAGCCGTTTAGCGCTAGGTTTAGGAAGCCGGGTAATTCGGCTTCGAGTTTTGCGGCGAGTTCTTTGTCGCATTCATCGCCTTTAAACTGTTTTGGGAAGCGGATTAGCGTCCAACGGCGCCAAAAAGCGTCTGTGTCGTCGCTCGTTCGGGGGATTTGGTTGCATGAAAAGATTAGTTTAGCGTAATTCGTGAAGTTAATGGGGTCTTGAACCCATTTTATTTCAGCGTCTACGCTGTCCGCGCCGGTTAGCGCTTTGAATATGCCGGTGCCCGCGCCGCTTAACGCTTTGCTGGGTAAGTCAGCGAAGATGTTAGCGAGTTTGCCGTACAAGCGGGCGCGTAGGAACGGCCTCGTTATTAGGTCTTGGAGTGGCACGCTCGCGTGGTTTTCGTTGCCTAATAGTTTTTGGAGTAAGTTTAGGTACGTGCTTTTCCCGTTGGCACCTTCGCCGATTAATAGGAAAGCGCGGTGCTTGGGCATGGCGCGGTATAAGCAGTAACCCGCGAATTCTTCGAGTGCGAGGGCGTCGGCTTCCGTGTTAGTTATTTCGCGTAGGAACGCGCGCACGCGCGGGCAATCCGCTTTGTCGTCGTGTGCGACGGGTAAGCCGTTGAGGAAGAAGTTTGTGGGGTTGTGTTTGAGTAGGGCGTCGTCTTGTAGGTTGTAGGTGCCGTTGGCGAGGTTGATTAGGTTTGGTTCGGGTTCGTCGTGGTTGTGCGTGTAAGTCGTGGCTTTTGTGTAAGCGATTGTTTCGGCGTCGCGGTTGCGTGTGTAATCGTGTTTGAGTCGTCGCGCGATTTGTTGTTGTAAGTGGTGTTCGGCGCGTTTGTAGTAGCCGACGGTGGCGTCGTAGTAGTAGGGGGTTGGTATGTTTGCGGGGGTTACGACGTGGTAGTCGGTGAGGAGTTCGTCTGCGAGTTTTTTGGGCACGAATTTTTTGCCGTGGAAGTAGTCGGTGCGTTGCCATTCAAAACGGCTGCACTTACACGATTTTAATTGTTCTGGGTTTTCGACGCGCGTGGTTTCTTCGCAGTGTGGGCACTTGTATTC
>Ga0180432_10010808_pt1 | contig 10859 bp, 13 predicted proteins | sample SS_ome_10_FD_132414 | JGI IMG/M metagenome (GOLD analysis project Ga0180432, IMG submission 132414) | Hypersaline lake sediment archaeal communities from the Salton Sea, California, USA - SS_1_MS_2 metaG | ecosystem: Environmental > Aquatic > Non-marine Saline and Alkaline > Hypersaline >...
ATTTGCCAATCGTGTTTAATTGATTTTTCAGGTCCAAGTTGTTAAAGGATACATTGGAGAAAAAATCCAGATAATAGGAATATCGATGGCCGATTTGCAGGGCCAATCCTGTACCGCCTGCCAAATAAAATTCTTTGAGGACAAATTTTGGCAGTTTATCCACAACCTGCCAGTCCTCTGACCTAAGCACATTTTCGAATATATTCTGCATAATCCTTCCAAAAACGGCGCGTGGATTCGGATATAGAGCGGGATTCCTGAACCGCCCCCGCAATCTGCTCCACAGAACAGAACCGCTTCAGCCATTGAACGGCTGCAAGGCTGCCTTTATCGGCAAGTCTGGTGATAATAAAATTGATGTATTGATTTCTGTTTCTAATTAATGTATCCCAGTTTACATCCCAAAAGTAAATTCGATACTCTGAAAGCAGAACGGGAAGCTCATCCCTTTTATTATTCAGATTCATGTCTCTTTTTGTCTTATTATTTAATACACACGCCCTTACTTTCTCTTTATCCTTTTTCCTTTATCCTTTTTCCTTTATCCTTTATCCTTCTCACTTTCTCCTTTAAATAACCGTGATATTAAATATTGGTTCACCATCAACAAACCACTCATCCAAGAGCAGATTTATCCTTTATTGATTCCCATACCTCGCCAAGATTCATTTTCACTATCTTTTCTTCCAAAATATGTCTATTAATAATATTCCCGGATGTCTGAATAATACTTTGTATATCATTGATATGTTTTTCCGAACTTCCTTCTTTGTAAAACTGTAACTTTCGTATGATGACATATTCCGGAGGAGCCACCCAGATTTCTTGTCCTTCTAGAGGATATGATTTTCTTTGATTCATCGCCCAGACGTGAAGCGGATCCCTGCCCATTAAATAAATATCAGCCTTAAAACCTGTCGCATGATGAATCAAATTAAAATGGCCCTGACAATCGCGCTTGTTTTCAATTTGAATAATCTCCTCGGGAGGGCAATAGAACAAATTCCGGGGATATGCCTGGATAAAAGGCGATATATTTTCTGCTTCCAGTTGTAAAACCACATCCAGATCATGTGTCATTCTGGGTTCACCGTAAATTATTGCGGCTACAGCGCCTGTTACCATGTAAGGGATGTCCAGCTTGTTCAAAGGCTCAATGAACAGAAGAAATAGATTACGTTCTTGCATATAAAAATATTTTCCTCACCTCTTCCTGCAAGCTTTCTCCCGACCAGTCAGGGTGCAATGAATGGAGACCAGCTGCTTTCAAATCCCATGCGGACTGTCTTAATTGGAGAGTGAGTTTTAATTTTTCTTCAACAGTCATTTTTTTAAATATTTCTTTTCTATAATTTTCTGCTGAAAATTCAATCTTGCTTTCTTTTTTCATTATCGTGGATGTCCTTCCCTCACATCCGGACAATGGCTGCCGTAAACTTTTCTCTTAAGTCCTTTGGCAACAGCCTGCCTTTCCTCTACAGACATGAGGCTATATTGCCGGATGTTCCACAACTCTGCTTCTTGAAAGTTTTTTGCTTTGTGAACAATCCGCTTCACAAAAAATCACCTTATCTTTTTTCCTTTTTTCCTTCTTCCTTTATCCTTTTCCCTTCTTCCTTTTCATATCGCCCATTACCTATTGCCACATAGGAGATATTTTATAGCTTAACCAATGACACCCTGCGCTTTCAAATAATCCAAAATCTTATCCGCAGATTCTTCTACAGACAACTTATCTGTCTCTAAAAGTATCTCAGGATTCTCAGGTTCTTCGTAGGGAGCGGAAATACCAGTGAACTCTTTGATGACACCTTCACGGGCTTTTTTATATAATCCTTTGGGATCGCGATCTTCACATACATCCAAAGGCGCCTTGACAAAAACTTCGATGAATTCACCATCCTGGTTCAATTTTCGGGCTCTATCTCTGTCTTTCCTGTAAGGAGAGATAAAGGATGTGATGGCAATCATGCCCGCCTGGGCAAACAGATGAGCCACTTCACCAATGCGGCGGATATTCTCTTCGCGGTCTTCGGGAGAGAATCCCAGATCGCCGTTGAGACCATGACGAATATTATCACCATCCAGAATGTAGGCTTGGATGTCTTGATTAAAAAGTTTTTCCTGCAAACAAGTCGCGACAGTGGATTTGCCGCATCCTGAAAGTCCCGTCAGCCACAGGACAATACCTTTATGATTGTTCTTTTTTTCACGATCCTCTTTCGTAATGACTGTATCGTGCCAGGTTACGTTGGTGCTTTTTGCTTTCGAATCCATTAAGACCTCTCTTTATAAAAAGTACGTAGAATATCTGCTACGGGCTTGCGCATGATTCTTGTATCCACTTCTTCACCCGCTTGAAGTTTGCTGCGGACTTCTTTACCTGAGATAAAAACGGTATGGTATCCTTTGGGTTTGTAGGTGGAAATTAATCCAACCTTTTCAATTTCTTCAAAATAGGCGGCAAACCCTACTTTGGCAGGTTGGATCTGCAAATCCCCATTGAGTTGATCAAATTTTTCGTGGGCATCAAAATCACCCCAGATGGCTTCCCCGTCATCAAAAGGCGCATCCGCGTGTTTGCGGCCAATTACAATATCCGTAAATCCGTAATTTTGACGGTAAATGGCGTGCATGATGGCCTCTTTGGGACCCGCGTAGAACATCTTCATATCCAAACCAATGAGGAGAAGATTATCCTCAAATTGACAATTGCGGGATTTCCACAGATCCTCATCCTTGTCTCCTGCACCAAACTCACCCGACTCCAGAAGGGCTTCGTAGGTATGCATGCGGACATCAGCGGGCACATCATCAGACTTGGTTGCGCCAACCAGTGGATTCAGAACAGCCCCTGTGAAATGACCCTGACGATTTATTTCCTCAGCCGCGTAAAGAAGTGCATACTCGTGGGCACGATGGAGCGCATTCCGCGTTTGGAACGCAACTATCCGCTCCCATCCTTTTTCCTGAAAAAGCGCCCTTGTTTCAGAAGGCGTCAGCATGTATTTCCCAAAATTGGGATCTTTGGGCTGGGGAAATGCGTAAATCTTACCACCTAAAAGCATCTCACGTGGATCGTCATTGAAAATACGGGCACCCGGGTGATCGTCCCGTTCTGTTCCGTAAACTGACTGGTTATACCTCTTTTTATCAAAAGGATAAATATCTGAGATTTCAAGTGAACCAATAATGTTACCCGCAGAATCTTTGACTGCCACGGTTTCACCAGCCTGGAGCGCCTCTGCATCATTCTTAGAAACAGGAAACGCAATGGGAATCGTCCAAGCATAGTGTTTCCCATTATATTGGATGATTTCTTGCTCCAGAACCTTATTAAATGTGTCTGAATCCATGGGACCAGTCAAAGGAGACAACCCACCATCTGCGATTCTGTAAAAGACAGACAGGTCTGCATCACTAATTTCATAGGTCTTGCTATTCCTCAGGTTCTTGAGCATCGTCTCTTTTTCAATATCTGGTACAATGCGATTGATCAGTTCACCACCATGAGCGGGGTAGGATGATTTTTTCATGTTTTTATTTTCCTCCAAATTCATATGTAAAAAATAGATTTAGGTCACAAATATTTTTTTATATATCGCACGACTTTTTCAGCGTTCTTTTCCAGTTCCTGATTGCTTAAATCAAGGGTGAGATCAGGATTCTTTGGGACTTCATAAGTGACATCCACACCCGGAAGATTCTTTATCTCTCCTTTTCTGGCTCTTTTGTACAAACTTTTATGATCCCGTTTCTCGCACACCTCAACCGGCGTTGACACATACACTTCGATAAAGTTTTTACATAAATCCCGGACAAACTCGCGCGACTCTTCATAAGGTGATATAAATGAAGCCACCACAAAAACGCCTTTGGATTCCAGGCGGCTGGCCAACAGCCCAACGCGTTTGATATGCTCATTGACCTGGAACTTTGTAAATCCTGTGGCAGGAAACAGGTGACGGATGGTCTTGCCGTCCAAATGCTCTGTTTTTAAATCTTTGGCGTTTAACTTTTCAACCACTTTTTCCGCCAATACGGTTTTCCCGGAGCTGGAGAGGCCAGTAATCCAAATCACAAAAGGTTGGATCTCATGTCTGCCAAATTTCACGTTTCCCCAAACTCGCTCGTGAAGAAAGTAGATGAGCATTTTCAAAAACACTTCAATGCCGCCCACTTTAATGGCCGTATCCAATTTGCCCGTAAAAAGGAAAACCAGCGAGAATGTGGTTGCAGTCGCGCAAAAACGCCACGTGATTGATTTCAGAACGGATCGAAATTTTGTCTCTTTAATCATATTTTATCAAGGTTCCATAAGTATTTTAACAATTCGTGATGAGACCTGATCATCCCAGTATTGAGGAACAATGCCTTTCTTAAATTGGCCGTTCAAAATTTTCTGAGCTTCAGTTAAAATTTTCTCTGGATGGGTGCCTACTAAAACATTTGTACCCTCTGAAATCGTGATAGGTCGCTCTGTATTCTCGCGAATTGTCAAGCAGGGGACATGAAAATAGGTTGTCTCTTCCTGCAAACCCCCGGAGTCAGTCAAAACCAGCCGCGCATGCATCTCAAGTGCAATAAAGTCCAGGTAGCCCAATGGATCAGAAATGAGAAGCCCGTTACTTGATATGCCAAATTGTGCCAACTGTTTTTTTGTCCTGGGATGCGCCGGGAAGACAATGGGTATCTTTTTCCCAATTTTTTGAATGGCAGATATAATTTTCTTCAAAGAATCTTCACAATCCACATTGGATGGGCGATGAAGGGTAAGCAGACCATATTCACCTTTTTTCAACTGTTTCTCATCCAAAATAGAGGAGGATTTCGCCTTTTCACTGATTTGAATGAGGGATTCAATCATGATGTTGCCTGTAAAATGGATCTTGTCTTTTGAGATGCCTTCCTGCATGAGATTGTCCTGAGCTTCTGGACTGGTAATGAAGAGGTAATCTGATATTTGATCCGTGAGTTTTCGATTGATCTCTTCTGGCATGGATTGGTCAAAACTGCGCAAGCCTGCCTCAATATGGGCGATAGGAATGTGAAGCTTGGACGCCACTAAAGAGCAGGCCAGGGTGGAATTAACATCTCCCACAACAACCACCAAATCAGGTTTTTCAGAAAGTGCCAAGGGTTCAAATCTTTCCATGATCTTCGCTGTTTGGACAGCATGGCTATCTGATCCCACCTCAAGATTGATATCAGGAGGAGGAAGCCCAAGATCATGGAAAAATATCCTGGACATTTTTTCATCGTAATGCTGCCCTGTATGTATTAGAACAGGACGAAAAGCATCTGGCAATGACTTCATCTGACGAATCAGCGGCGCCACTTTCATAAAGTTGGGCCTGGCACCCGCAATAAGGAATACTTTTTTAGGATCCTGAATCATACTTATTAAATGATTAATTTAACATCAATTTACAGCTCCGCCACCTCAGTCCCATTTTTGGAATTAAGCTGGTGGCGTTAATAAAGTATTTAACGACAATCAGTGATCAGCAAGCACTCTGATTTCTGATCGATCAATATTAAAACGCATGGCCCGGCCAATACTGTCGATAGACACCACCACGCGTTGCGTATTTCGAATCTCTTCCAGGTTTCCCTGAATGCCAATCAATGGACCTTGAACAATCTCTATCCGATCGCCCACGTTCAGCGGATTACACGATTCAACATCAGGTTGTTCTTTCAGAATCCGTCTGATCATTGAAATTTCAGATTCTCGCACAGGCACGGCTCTGTTGTTGAATCCAACAAATCGAACACTGCCATACGTCTGCAAAGCGATAAGTCGCTCTTTATCCGTTGCATGAACAAATATATAACTACTAAATAGCGGCTGTTCCATCCATTTCTTACGGTCACTCCACTGGCGCAACACCTTGCGCACAGGAAGGTAAGACTCGATATTTTTCTCCTGAAGCTGTGAGTTGACATGCTTTTCATGACGTGACTTCGTATACAACGCATACCACTTGCGAGAGATAACCTGATGACTTTGAAGGAGTGATTGAGGCATTTTATTTAAATATTAAATATTCATTATTATAATATAGAACTATTTGGCAACCATCCACACACCTGAGATGATGAGAACAAATCCAAAAAGTTGGATGAGACTGATGGATTCGTTGAGCAAAAAACGCGATGCCAAAACGACAACGATCAACCCCATGCTAACCATAATAGGATAAGCTATGCTCAGATTGAGTTTGGTTAGGACATATCCATAAGCGATGAATGCCAATCCAAAAGAGACAAGACCCGCAAGAAGCATAGGCTGCGTGACAGCCTTTTTAAGAAGAGTAGACACGTCTTCTGTTTTTCCAATTTTATTCATACCCATTTTGATGAGGATATTGGCAAACGCATTAAAGAGAATGGCTACAATTAAAATAATATAACGAATCATCGAGATTCCTTTATTTCCAGTATAAAATTAATCCTGCTGCGGCCAGATAGAGTAAAATATTCACAATCATGGATCGATCTTTCAAAAGGACCATCTCTGGGCTGCCCCCCATATTCTTTTGATGGACCAGATACAAATATCGAAAAACACCATAAAGAACAAACGGGAGAGTGAAAATCAAATTTCTGGTTCCGAATTTTTCAACTGTTTCCGCGGCCATTGTATAAAGGGCATAAGCCATGACAGTCGAGGCTGTAACAACCGCCACCATCTGGTCTAAAAGGTAAGGACTGTATTCTCCTAAAATTTTTCTGTGAGATATGGCGCCATCCCCCAAAAACACCAGTTCATGACGGCGTTTGCTTAGCGCAAGAAACAGTGCCAGAAAGGTTGTACAGACCAATAGCCATGATGAAATCGAAACACCAATGACAGCAGCGCCAGCCACAGCGCGTAATACAAAACCCATGGCGATAATGACGACATCCAAAATAACGATATGCTTCAGTTTAAAAGAATACGCAAGCATCAAAATCGTGTAGGACAACGCGATAACACCAAAGTTTTTATCAAGTGCGAAAGAGGCGACAATGGAACCAACCATAAATATAACAACGACGACAATAGCAATTGGGACAGATAACCGACCAGATGCAATGGGTCGCTTTGATTTGATAGGGTGTTCTCGATCCTGCTCTACATCTTTTAAGTCATTGACGACATATTCAGCTCCACTAAGCAGACAAAAAAGAAAAAATGCTGCAGCAGATTTTAATAGGAGCGAGATGTCAAATAGTTTTTGGGAAAATAACAATCCTGCAAAAAGAAGTATATTTTTCGTCCACTGTTTGGGACGAAAAGATTCAATTAATGGAAAAATCATACTGTTTGCCTTCTATTAAAATCCCTTAAGCACCACGGGGTCACCCGTGCGGGAAGATTCATACAATCCATTCACAATTCGAAGAGAACGTAGTGCCTCTTTGCCGTCAACATAAGAGCTGTCCTGCCCTTGAAAAACTTTGAGAATATCCAGATAGACAAATAAATGATTGGGGCAAGAACCCTGGTATAATCCGCCTTCATAAACATAAGGAGGAAACCCTTCAGGTACGACGGGTTTGGGTGTGTCCTTAACTTCCCAAATTTCTATTTCATTCATTGCAGAACCTGATAGTTTGACACTGCCTCGCTCGCCCAAAATCGTAATGGAGCATTCCATATTTCTGGGATAGGTATTAATTGTGAATTCCAAGGTGCCCAATGCTCCGGATTGATAACGGATGAATCCAAAAGCCATATCTTCAATTTCTATTTGATGACAGCAACGCTCTGTTTTGCCAAAAACTGTATGAGCATCGCCCATGAGCCACTGCATAATATCCACATAATGGATACCCTGATTAAGTAGTGTGCCACCATCCTGCTCTTTGGTTCCCCGCCAATCTGTTTGGTCAAAATATTCCTGAGGTCGTGTCCATCGAACAACCAGACTGCTGCTCAGCATTTTCCCCAATTTGCCATGATCTATGGCTGATTTGAGGATACGAATGGCTGGATTGTAACGAACCTGTTTGACAGCAAAAAAATGGAGATTGCTTTTCTCTGCTAAAGCGACCAATTCTTCGCTGTTTTCCATCTTGATGGCAATTGGCTTTTCAAGTAAGACATGAAAACCTTTATTAAAACATTCTTTGGCGATGGGATAATGCGTTCCATTGGGCGTTGCAATGACAACTAGATCTGGTTTTTCTTTTTCAAGCAACTCTTTGAAATTGGAATAGGCTGGTGTGTTGTATTGAGAAGAGAACATGTCTCGCTTTTCAGGCTGAATATCACAAACACCCTGAATCGAAAATTCATCAATTCGATCAATGGCTTCAGCATGCACTTTTGCAATCCGTCCGCACCCAATAATCCCAACTGTATACATCTTTTTTTTCAAAATACTTCTGTCTTTCAGTTAAATTTTTTCAACAATTTCACGAATACTTCTTTTTCTTCTCTTTTTATGCTTGCCGTCGCCATAGTAATAGTAGTGGTAATAGTAGTAATAGGATCCGTACATCTGATCAACATTCACGCCATTCACCAAAACGCCCAAAATGGTTGACTTCACATTCTCCAGCAAAATTCGGCTGCGAAGCAAGGCATCCCGTCCCGTTTCACCAGATTTAACCACCAAGAGTGTACCATCCAGTTTTGTGGACAGGACGGCCGCGTCTGTAACCGCAATCACGGGTGGCGTGTCAAAAAGCACAATATCATACTGGCTGCCGACATGCTGGACAAACTCCTCCATCTTCTTTGACGCCAGAAGTTCTGACGGATTGGGTGGCAGCGTTCCTGAAGTGAGCAGAGAAAGATTTTCTGTTCGCGTTTGATGAACAGCATTCTGTAAAGATGTTTTACCCAGAAGCACATTGGTCAATCCTTCTGTTTTAGGAAAATCAAAAATGGCGTGAAGCACAGGACGTCGTAAATCTGTATCCACCAAGAGGGTTTTGGAACCCACCTGGGCAAATGTGATCGCCAAGTTTGCTACAGAGGTGGATTTCCCCTCACCAGGGCCTGAACTGGTCACCAATACCGTTCGAACGGGCTGATCCGCTTTTGCGTATTGAATATTGGTTCGAAGGGTACGATAGGCTTCTGAGATGGGTGATTTAGGCGCGAAATGGGTAACCAGCCGCGCCTCAATCTGACGCACATCGCCGTTTTGGTCTGGTTGGTGATGATCCTTTTGGGAATGAATAAAGGGAATAGATCCCAAAACTGCAAAATTCTCCAGCTCGACATCTTCAATGGTTTTGAGAGATGTATCCAGATATTCACGGACAAACGTCACACCCACACCCAGACCCAATCCAACAATAATCCCCAAAAGCAGGTTCATTTTTTTCTTGGGCTTGATGGGATATCTGGGCGGTTTTGCCCGATCAATGATTCGAACGGACCCAATCTGACCTGCTTCAGCGATGCGATTCTCTTCATACTTCTCACGAAGCATCATAAAAATATTATTATTAACCTGCGCTTCTCTGGCCAATCGTGCCAGATCAAGACTTTTTTCCGGGAGTCTGTTGAGTTCATCGTTGTACTGCTGCACGATCTTCCATAATGCATCGCTTTTGGCTTTAAGTGATTTATTCTCAGTCTCAATTTCAAGAATACTGGTGACCAGATGCGTTGAGCTGGCGAGAGGATTCAGGGATGTGGCGCCATTGGCAATCATCCGTGTTTTCTCTTCAACAATTTTTTCTTGAATCCCTTTAATTCGTTGTTCTTTATCCTTTAACTTTGAATCATTTGCCGACAAAAATCCTGCCCCTTTGAGCTGTTGTTCATAGGCTGCTTTTTCGCCAATCAGGATGGCCATCTGTTTTTCGAGCTCCTCGATCATGGGGCTGGAGAGGCTGGTGGTCAGCATGGCCTTTTTACTTTCTCCCAACTGAGTATGGAGGTAGGCAAGTCGTTTTTCATTGGCCTCCAGTCCCGTCTTGGCTTCCTGATAAAGTGTCTCAAATTCTGCTGCTTGTTTGATTAATTGTTCTGTCTCGGCAGTTAGAGCTGTCACCTTCTGATCTTCTTTAAACTCTTTAAGCTGCTCTTCAGATTTGCTCAATTCAACTTCAACATCCTCTACTTTGCCTTCAAGAAACTTTCGAACCTCGCCCACTTCCCGGTTGCTCTCCCTGATGTCCAGATCGCGATAGGCTTCCATCCAGACATTGGCCACAAAGCTCGCCTCAAAAGGACTGTGCGCCTGAGCCTTCAGTTCAATCATATCCGTATCCCGTTTGGGAGCCACTGAGATTGTGTTACGAAAATCTTCAATAAGATCATCAATGGTGGGTCCTTCTTCACCTTGATCATCATCCTGAAGCCATGATGCTAATGATCGAAACAGTGAGAAAGCGCCTTCATCAGGTTTATTTCCCAAGATCCAAAGTGAATCCGCATAAGTGGATTTTTGAAGCCTTCTGATCACATCATTGGCCAATGTATCACTCTTTAAGATTTCAACCTGATTGTTAATCATGGTTTCACGCTTCATAAAACTGGTGACTTCAAAAAGCTGCTGCTGAACGCGGCTCTCTTCTTTCAACATGACCAAAGCAGACGCCTCGTAAACAGGCTGAGTCGTAAAGGTAAAATAAACAGTTGATACCAGGACAACGAGAAATGAAATCAGAATAACCCAACGTCCTCGATACAAAACCCGAACATAATCACTTAAAGTAATTTGTTGTTCTCTAATGACATCTTCCAAAATAAAACTCCATTATTTGATTAAAAAAGGGGATTAAAGTCCCTTAAAAATTCAGTAAAGACAATCTTTAGTATATTGCAAATTACATACCACGCTCAATTAAAACAAGCCCTTACTTCATTTAAAACAATGGCTTAAGGAACAATAGTGTTGATTTATATC
>Ga0180432_10010809_pt1 | contig 10858 bp, 17 predicted proteins | sample SS_ome_10_FD_132414 | JGI IMG/M metagenome (GOLD analysis project Ga0180432, IMG submission 132414) | Hypersaline lake sediment archaeal communities from the Salton Sea, California, USA - SS_1_MS_2 metaG | ecosystem: Environmental > Aquatic > Non-marine Saline and Alkaline > Hypersaline >...
GATTTCGCGCAGATCAAACTGCCGGTCAGAATCGGTAAAAAAGATCAATTCCTTGCTGCCGTTGGTCAGCCCGCTGAACACTGCGGCGCCATAGCCCTGGTTCACCTCGTGTTGCACCAGGCGTACCTGGGGGTGTCGCTGGGCCAGCAACTTGACCACCTCTCCCGTCCCGTCGCGGCTGCCATCGTCGACGACGACGACTTCGTAATCGTCTGCCAGTGCGTCCATCACCTGGATCACGTCCTCGACCATGGCTTTTATGTTTTCTGCTTCATTGTAGGCCGGCATGGCCACTGTAATGGATTTCACGATCGTACTCCTAGTGTGTTGATTCTACGAACGAACGTTGGGAAACCTCGAAAGCGTCCACCAGCGCTGCTTTCTGGTCCCGGCTGAGACGCCGGAGGGCTGCTTCGCGCCGTTGGGCCGTGCTGCGGGTTGGCTGAAATTCCCAGTAGACCAGCTGCACGGGCCGCCGGCTGCGGGTATAGCGGGCGCCCCGGCCCTCGTTGTGCGCTTGCACGCGGGCTTCCAGGTCGGTGGTCCATCCTGCGTAATAGCTGCCGTCGGCACATTGCACCAGATAAGTATATGGCATCGATCGGCGCCCTATTTTTTTGAGTCTTTTTTTGACTTTTTATCCGGCGATAGTCGCCGCAAGGCGCCCAGGCCCAGAAAATTGCCCAAAAAACCGCCCATGCCAGGTACTTCTGGCTTTTTCGCCGCAATGTCCGGGTAACCCTCTTTGCGCTGTTCCTGCCACAGGATGCGAGCATCGACGGCTTTGTCAAACGCCTCTTCCAGCGCTTCGGCATCTCTGCTGGCAACGAGTTCTTTAAACGAGCGCAACTCGTCCGCGTACAGGTCCAGCCAGCGGACGACGTTGTCCCGGTTGTGGAGCAGAATGTCCCGGTAATAGGCGGCGTCAGTAGAAGGCAACTGTGTGGCCGACTCGTAGGCCGCACCGGTGACTTTGCGCAGTTCTTTCCACGTGATCGCGCCAAAGGTCATCTGCAACAGGGCGGCCGAGAGTACCAACGGCAGGTGCTCTACCCCGGCGACCAGGCCGTCGTGCTCAAAGGGATCCAAAAAGTAGGGCCTGGCGCCCATCAGATAAATCATATCCGAGACCAGTTTGACAGCCTCCGGCGTTGCGCTGGGTGTAGGGGACATGCACCACAGCGCGTTCTGGAACAGATCCGGCGTGGCAGCCTCGACGCCCTCTCCATCGGGAGAAATAATGGGATCTGTGCCGATAAAGCTGACCGATTCGGGCAGATGCGCCTTGGCCCACTCTATGACCGGCGCCTTGAGGTTGGCTGTATCTATGACGACGCACCCGTTTTTAAGATAATTCCCCGCTAGTTCCAGCGTCTCGCGCACGCCTTCCAGAGGCGTGGCAATGATGAGCAGATCTGCCTTTTCGCAGGCATTGATCAGGTTCCAATCGAGCTTGTTCACCGCGCCGCGCTTGCGAATGTCCTTGGCCTGGCCAAAGTTCCTGTCGTGGCCAATGATGTCAAATTCGTCTTCCTTCTCCTGGCGCAACGCCAGTCCAATAGAAGTTCCTACCAATCCCAAACCCACAATCGTGATCGTTGGTCGTTCCATTCCTCCCTTGCCTTTCCTTACTCGACTTCAATCGTTCTTAATTTTGATCGTCCGCCTGCCGGAGCGCTGCCAACAAGCGGCGCTCACGGGGCTCTGGATCGTTCCCCCCTTGTCCCACGGGCGGTTGGTGATGGGCGATCAGCCACACAGTCAGTGGGGAACACTCTGCTTCCTCTGCCCACCGGGCGCCGATTTCCGGGTGCACGCGGTGGGCGTAAAAAGGATACCGCCAGTGGCCGGGTGCCGCCTCTCGTGCCAACCAGGCCAGCCATGCCGGTGCAAAAGCCTCGAGCAGCACGATCGCCACCCGGTGCCACAGCCGCAGGGGGCCGGACGATTTGGCCACGTCGTGCAACAGCGCTGCGATCAAGAGATCCGGGTGGCCCTGGCCGGCGGCGCGCAGCGTGCGCGCTACGTCAAGACAGTGCCGCTGGTCGTACCTGGGCATCCGCCGGAAGAGGGCCATCTGCGGTGGTGTTAAAATTGCCTCCACCTCGACCCAGGAGGCCGGGTTCATCCGTGCCCCCAGCGCCCAAAAGAACTGCCGCATCCGGTACATTTGCGGTCACCAGCCCATCAGCACCCGGAAAATCCATTGCAACGGCTTGCCCAGCACAAACCCCAAAATGCTAAACGGCAGAAACTGGTCGGCCACGATGACGACGAGGAACAGCATTGGGCCAAAAGTCTGCAGGCGGTCTAACTGTGTAACAAAGTTATAGGCCCACCGGGCCCGGATGGTAGAGAGCAGGCCGCTCAGCACGCTGTAGCCATCCAGTGGTGGGATGGGCAGCATGTTGAACAGCGCCAGCCCTATGTTGACAAAAACGATCGTCAGGACCAATTCACCCAACAAACCAGGCAGCGACATGCCTAGTCGAAATGGCGTCGCTGCCACGGCGGCTATCACCAAATTAGAGACCGGGCCCGCTACTGCTGTCAGAGCCATGCCGACGCGTGGCCCATAGCGCAGGTAGCGCGGATCTACCGGCACCGGCTTTCCCCAGCCAAATCCCCATCCTGAGACGACGCTGTAAAGGATCATCATCGCCCCCAGGGGGTCAAAATGCGCGAGCGGATTCAGTGTCAGGCGACCCCGGTACCGTGCCGTCGGATCGCCCAGCGCATCGGCGGCCCACGCATGAGAAAACTCGTGTATGGTAATGCCGATCACCAACGCAAAGAGAATGGCTACCATACTCGACAGGTTACCACCAATCAAACGAAACCTCCACTTTTACCTGGAAAACACACAAAGCCGTGATGCAGGTGGCACGTTACGTCAAACCGCGACGCGCACCACACACGCACCACGTTCTCTTTTTCTTCTCTGGTTTTGTCGTCCCAATCGACTCTTAAAACTCTAGTTCGGAGGCTATTATAGCATAAAAGCCCAAACTAGGCGAAACAAAGAGCCTGTGCTATAATGATCCGGTCACCTTGTCACCTATCACGTCAAATCACGCGCTGTCCGAGTCGTATGGAGGAAACATCACTGTGTCCGCACCCATGAACTTGCAACTGGGCGACGTTTTACGCCTGCGAAAGCCGCATCCCTGCGGGGGCTATGAATGGCGGGTCGTCCGCCTGGGAGCCGACATTGGCATCCGCTGTCTCACCTGTGGACGGCGCGTTCTGATCCCCCGCTCACAGCTGGCCAAACGAGTCCAATCCATCACGCCGTCCAGGAATCCATCCTCCTTTGAACCATGACCGATCGTGTCCCAAAGTTGCTCATCCTCATGTCCGATACCGGCGGCGGCCATCGCAGCGCTGCCGAGGCTATTGCCGAGGCCACGGCGCATCTCTATGGCGACGCCTTTCAGATCGAGATAGCCGATGCCCTGGCCGACCACATGCCCTTTCCCTGCAACCGGATTGGCCGCTTGTACGCGCCGGTCGTCCGTCATGTGCCCCGGCTGTGGCGGTTGCTGTGGCGGCTTACCGACAGCCCCCGGCGCACGCGGGGGCTCTTTGCTGTCTTGCGCCCCTGTGTGGAACCAACGTTGCGCCGTTTGTTCCTCGCTGCCCAACCGGACGTCGTTGTCTCGGTGCATCCGGTCTTTAATTACCTGGGCCTGTGGACGCTGCGACAGGGAGGGGGGCGAACGCCGTTTGTCACCGTCGTGACCGACCTGGTGCGGGCGCACCCTTTCTGGCTCTGCCCGGAAGTGGATCTCTGCCTGACGCCCACGGAAGAGGCGCGCCGGGACGCTCTCCGCGCGGGCCTGCCGCCGGAAAAGACGCGGGTCGTTGGACTGCCGGTGAATCTGGCGTTTTCCTGGCGACAGCTTGAAAAGGCGGATGCCCGTGCCCGGTTGGGTCTGTGTCCTGACCTGCCCCTCGTTTTGTTGATGGGCGGCGGCGAGGGAGTAGGTCGTCTCTATCAGATCGCCAGGGCTGCTGCTGGGGTACGCTTGCCGGCGCAGATGGCCGTCATTGCCGGGCGCAACGAAAAGCTGCGCCAGCGGCTGGAGGCTGTCACGTGGGAGATCCCCACCTGTGTTGCGGGCTTTGTGGCCAACATGCCGGAGTGGATGGCTGCTGCCGATGTGCTGGTGACCAAGGCCGGGCCGGGGGTTCTCAGCGAGGCGTTCATTTCTGGCCTGCCCCTCGTCCTGAGCAGCGCGATTCCGGGCCAGGAGGTGCCCAACGTCGGTTACGTTGTCGCACAGGGCGCCGGGATCGCTGAGGCAGATCCCCGGCGCATCGCCGGATGGCTGGCCCGGCGGCTGCAACCGGGCGATGAGACGCTGGCCCGCATGGCCGCCGCCGCCCGCCGCCTGGCCCGCCCGGATGCCGCCTTTCAGATCGCCCGGCAGGTGGCTGCTCTATCTCCTCTTTTTGAAAAGCCAGAATAAGGTTCAATTCTAACCGCTTTTTAACCGTTTTCTAACCATTTTCTAACTTTTGTGGCCTAGTCTGAAAACAGCCGTGCCATTTTGGGGACGGTAACTTTGGTGTTTGAAATGTTGCAAGTTGGCTTTTTTTGCGTGGAGCAGAGAGGGGGAGGAAATGGGTGTTATGATCCTGGAAGATTGTCAAGGCTCGCATCCTTTATGGGACGAGCTGAAGGAGAAAACCTGCTTTCTATGTCAGGGGGATTTGTTCGACGATCTCGAACATAGTACAGGGGGCGTTGTGTATTGGATAGGAGCGGATGGATTGATCGCTCTGCATCAATCTTGCGCTGAATATCTGGGTTTGACCTTGATCCAGGATGCTCGTAGCCTGGTGCGTAAAACGGGCAAGATCACGAGGCTGCTTCACGATCTGCCGTCCGATGCCGGATCGTCGTGGTATGTCAGTGATTGAAGGGCCCGCCTTGTGGGATAGTGGTCACTGTTTTGTGCACCCTGTCCAGGCGGATGGGACTTTTTTAAAGGGGCAATGTTGTGGTATTTCTTTTGCTTAAAAGCGTTGAATCTGAGGTGTGGGGGGTTTGTCGATTTGACAAAGGAAGGCATTTTGTGTATACTACGCCCGCTTTGTGAGGTCATTTCGGGGCGTAGCGCAGTCAGGGAGCGCACTTGAATGGGGTTCAAGTGGTCCGCGGTTCAAATCCGCGCGCCCCGACTTTTTCTTACCTCAGCACACTTGACTAGTCTGGGGGGCTAACTTTGTGTGCTGAGGTTTGTTTTTCTCCGTTTCTTCGGTCTACTGCGGTTAACAAAGATTGTAACTTTCCGGGTTCAAAAAAAATTGCCATAAGATTATTCTGCCTGTATGTTTTATTATGTGTCCTATGTGTTTTCAGGCAGGGCAAGGTAGAACCGGAGGTTACAAAGATGCGAAAGTTTGACCTCACTCTGTCTCAGGCTGTTGAGGGTTATGTTCTTGAGAGGCGTGTCGAGTTGAAGGCTACTACTCTTGAGAATTATGGGTATGCTCTCCAAAAGTTCCAGGCTCATTTCGCTAGTGACCCTCCTATCAATAATATTACTGCTCAGCAGGTTAACGCTTTTCTCTTTGGGTTTGCTAAGCGTTCTAAGCCTCTTTCTATGAAGTCGCTTCTCAATATCCATACGGTTCTTTCTTCTTTGTGGACGTGGGCTACTCGGGAGGGTTATGCTGCCCACCATGTTGTCCGTGCTGTTCCTGCACCTAATCCTGAGAAGCGGGCTATTGTCCCTTATACGAAGGAGGATGTCAAGGGGATGCTGGAGGCCTGTGGGTCTACCAGGTCGTATATCAGGCCGGGGAAACGCGAATGCGCTAATAGCCGTCCTACGGCTATGCGCGACCAGGCTGTTGTCCGTATGTTGCTCGATACGGGTATTCGTGCTTCTGAGCTTTGTGATTTGCGCCTTGAGCATCTGGATGCTAAAAATCAGCGTGTTAAGGTGTTTGGTAAGGGGTCGAAGGAGCGTATTATTCGCGTCGGCCGGCGTACGACTAGGGCTATCTGGCGCTATTTGACTGCCCGGCCCGATGCCCGGTTGTCTGATCCGCTTTTTGTCGCTACTGGCGAGGTGAGTCAGCCGATGACTCGGTCGTCGCTTTATCATCTGGTGCGCCGCCTCGGCGATCGCGCGAAGGTTGTGCCGGCTGCTTATCCGCATCGCTTCCGGCATACGTTTGCTGTTAGTTTTTTGCGCAATGGGGGGGATGTGTTTAGTTTGCAGAGTTTGCTGGGGCATTCTTCGCTTGAGATGGTTCATCGCTATGTCGCTTTGGCTCAGACTGATACGGAGAATGCGCACCGACGCGCGTCGCCGGTCGATAATTGGCGGTTGTGAGTTGTGAGGGGGTAGGGCCCTGGGGTTTTCCCAGGGCCTTTTTTGTTTTTGGGGGAAGGGGCAATTTCAGCGAATTTTCATTTGGGTTTGGGGCTGGAAGGACGAGGGTGAGATTGTTTCTTGCTTGACAATGTACGTACAATGTGCTATAATGGAGGTGGGTTGATTGGAATAGAATCCCGTTTGAGGGATGGGGATAGAATGAGTGCTGAAAGAGGAGGATATCATGAGAGGGGTGAATGTGTCTCAGGGGCGGGCGGAAGAGCTTGCCGGGGAATTTGAGGTCTATCTTGATTCGGCTACGGGTTTTTGGGTGCGGACGGACTCGGTCTCCCAGGAGAAGCTGACGTATCGGGTCTATAAGACGGGGGACCAGGTGCAAGATATTCCCGACGGGGCCCGGGCTTACGAGAGGGGGTAACAGTGGCGAACAAAGGGCAAGTCACGAAGGCTCTGCAGGCGGTTGGCGCCTGCTGGGCAGTGCGGACCGATAAGTTTTGTGGAGCTGATGATCCGCTTGAGGATCAGATGGCGGGCCGGAAGACGTATCACGTCCATCCCGATGCCTCGTATCCTCACCAGGATCATATTCTGCGATTTGCTTCACTCAGGGCGATCATGGAGTGGGTGGGCGAGGTCAAGGCTGCGAGGAAGGCTCACGCGCTGCAGTAGCGTTGCAGGCATTGCCCCGCCCGCAATCCCCATCGGGCGGGGCGACTCTTTGGAGGATAGTGATGGTGCTGGATGACCGGTTTTATATGAGAATTGGGTCTGAATTGAAGGAGCGTTTGATTGCTTATGCGGAGACGGTGCCCGGTGATGCGAGCGATGTCGTCCGAGAGGCGATTGGGTTCTACCTGGACCACCCCCCGGGTCAGCGGATCAATTATGGGGTGTTTGGGCCAGACGGCCGGCTGATGCGCTTGTTTGGCCGGCGCGAGGGGGCGGAAAGTTTTGTGCGCGGCCTGGGCGACGATGTGAGGCTCGATGCCTCAGGTGAGTGGTATTATTTGTTGGACGAGGACGAGGAGCCGTCGATGAGTGGATGGATCCGTCCGCTCGAGGTGGAGTGAGTGGGGTGAGGCTTTGTATAGGTTCTTTTAGTGTTCCGCCCAATGATAGTACCTGGCGCCCGGTTCACGTTTCGATGGGTGAGATACTGTGTGTGATCCCCTGGGAGGATGTGCCGGAGAGGCTGCGGGAGGTGGCTTTGGATCGGGCCCGGCCTCACGGTGGGCCGGTCCGTAATCTGTTGCTGACGCGAGGGGGGAGGATGTATCCGATGGTGCGGAAGTTCCGTCGGGATGATGTCCGCCGGCTGGCGAGGGCCAGGCGGTGGCGCCATCGCCGCCGTCCACGCCGGTGGTGGTTGGAGGCGGACGATGGGCGGTATTTGCGCGAGGCGGGTTATTTGCCGGTGGGCGAGCTGGCCAAGGCGATGGGCTACAGCCGGGATCAGTTGCGGCTGCTGGCTCGCGAGGGCCGGTGCGGGGCGCAAAAGTATCGGGGGGGGTGGTGGCTGCACCGGCGCAGCCTGGAGGTGTACGCGGGGCAGAGGGTGCGACACGGGCGGCGAGGGGGGCGAGGGTGACGAGTGATGCGTGAGGCGTGAGGGGGAAAAGGTGAGGCCCTGGACTCCACGTCCAGGGCCTTTTTTGTTTTTGGGGGAAGGGGCAATTTCAGCGAATTTTCATTTGGGTTTGGGGGGTGGGGGTCTGAATCATTCTGTTTTGGCACAGTCCTGGCAGATCGGTCCGAATGGTTTCAGGTCGGCGGTGTAGCCGAGCCAGATAGACTTGTCACTAAATTTACGCCCACATTTGGAGCACACGGGCTTACTTCTGATCTTGCCCCTAACCAGCTCGGTGAATCCCAGTACTAGTTTGGGATCGCGGTTGCCTGTGTGCTCTTTTAGGATTTCGATGATTTGGCCTTGCTGGCTTTGACCGGGCTGACGTAGGTCATCCAGTTGTTGGGCTATTTTTTCTGGGACACGCAAGGTAAATTTTCTGATCATTTCATTTTCTCCTGATGGCGATTGTGATCATGAGGGTTCTAGCTGTTCTATTCTCCTTCCTGTGCGGTCGGTGTCGTTGGTATTGCTTGGTATCTATGATACTGTTAGATACCAGATTTGTCAAGTGCTTTCATGGTCAATTTTGCCTGAAATTTTTGTTTTGTTTGGGGGGGCGAGGGGCGACCGGCCGGTCGCCCCTACGGGGTTATTTCCCGGGAAATAGTTAGGTTCGGTGTCTTTGTATGTAGCTTCTGACGGCCCGGCTCAGGCCGATGAGTAGGGTGTATTGGTTGCTCCAGGTGTCCAGGGCGGTTTTCAGGTTGTCGGGGGTCAGTTCGGCAAAGAAGATGGCCTTTTGATTGTCCCAGGCCCAGCCCATTTCTTCCATAATCCGCCGGGTGGCCTGCCGCTGGCCCCGCCTGTTCTTCCAGGCGTGCCGCAGGGTCAGGCGGCCTTTGAGGTCGATGGTCAGGAAGGGTTTCCAGTCCAGGGCGCGTGCCCGGCCGGCCAGGACGGCTTTTTCGGCTTCGGGCGATAGTTGGTTGTTGGTGGTGTAGGTGGGCAGGGGGAGTTGTGCCCGGTAGATTTGGCGGCGTTGTTTGCTGCTGTCGATCCATTCAAAGTCGAAGGGGTGGTACTTTCCGTCCAGCCAGCTATACGCGACCGCCGGGTCGGTCGCCCTGGGCGTCCTCTCCTCGCCGTCCTCGATGACGCTGAGGAGTTTTGCTCGCTTTGCGTCTGTGTAGTCTATGATGAGGATGATTTCACCCGCCGTCATGTTGTTCCTTTCTGAAGCAGGGGGTGGCGCGTTGATCGCGCCACCCTGGTTTTACTTGTCGTCACCTGCCAGGTAGCGCGCGGCGGCCTGGAGCTTTTTTTGCTCGTCGCTGACGGGTGTCCAGTTGTTGGCCAGGTAGTGGACGAATCCCTGGCCGTTGGGGTCGTCGACCAGGTCGCCGAGGGTGCGGTCTGCGTGCCGGCCACCGAAGGCGGGGACGATGTAGGCGCGGGCACGGGCGGTGAGGTCCTCGTTCTTGGCCGGGGAGACCGGGGAGACCGGCTTGGGCCCGGGCTTGGCGGTCGTCGGGGGTTCCCGGTCCGGTTCGGGCGACGGCGGCGGGCTGCCCGCCAGCTGCTCCAGGAGGATGCGGATGGCGCGGAGTTCCTGGAGGATGGCCGAGTTGTCTACGCTGGTGGTGGTGGCCGGCCGGTTGACCGGTTCGAGGGCGATGACGTCTTTGTAGGGGTTGCCTCGTTTGTTGAGCTTTTCGCTCAACCTGTAGAGGGCCCAGAACCGACAAGGGGTTTCCTTGCCCACGGTCAAGCTCTCAAATTCGATGCCGGCGTCGATCAGGTCGGAGAGGTCGAACAGTGTCAGGTCTTTGTATTGGTGTCCACGGCCGTAGAGGTCGGCGCGGCCGTCGGCGGTGCGGACGAGTTTGGTGATGAGGATCCGTTCGGTCATGATAATGCCTCCTTTTGGATGAGCGGGGGCCCGGGAAAAGGGCCCGGGCCCCGTTCTCATTTACGTCCTGAATAGTTTGTTGCGCCCCCTGGGGCGCTCGGCGATGAGGGCGGCGTCCCGATCGGCGGGGGAGATGGGCGTGGGCCAGTCCTCGACGGGTGTGGGGGATCCGGTCTCGGCATAGGTTTTGGCCAGGTGGATGGCTTCGAGCGCGGCTTTGAGCGCGGTTTCGGTGGTGTTTTCGATGGTGCCGTGCTTGTTGCCATTGATGACGGTGACGGTGTAGGCCGGCGGCTTATCGGGTGCGTTGCGGCTGGCGGTGACCTGGATGGTGCTGCCGCTGGTGATGAATTGGTACATGGTTTGTTGGCGTTGCAGTTTCACGGTTAGTCTCCTTATCCTTATGCAGGTGTTGAGTAGTGGGTACGGACGATGTCGGCCAGGTTGTAGGCGGCGGCGGCTCGCTGGTCGCGTTGCCACTGCGCCTCGGCGCGGGCTTTGTATTGGTCGAGGATCTCGACGGGTACCATGATGAGATCGCCCTGGTAGGTCCAGGAGGGATACTGCTGGCGCAGCCGGTGTATTTCGTGGCGGCGGCGGGTGGGGACGAGGTAGCCGGCCTGGCCGATACGGCGGGAGGCATGGTGGTTGTTGTGGCGGGCGAAGGTGCAGGGGGCGGTGAGGACGAGTGTGCCCCAGGCCTGCCGGAGGTCCTCGACGGTGGGCGACCAGGCGATGGCGGGCTGGTTGTTGATCCAGTAGCCTCGTGCCCGGTAGCCGTGGTTCTGCGCCCAGGTGATGGCGCGTTCGAAGGCGTCGTCGGCGACGGGGCAGCTGGAGCCGTCGTTAAAGAGCTTGATCATGTGGTGGCCGGGGGTGGGCGCCAGGACGGTCGGGCGGGCCTTGGCGCACCAGACGATGGCGGCGAGTTTTGTTTTCATGTTTGTATCTCCTCCCTGTGCAGCTCGGATCTTAGGTATTCGAGCCCTGCCCGAAGGTTGTCTGTGTGTTCGGGGTATTTGTCGA
>Ga0180432_10010810_pt1 | contig 10858 bp, 12 predicted proteins | sample SS_ome_10_FD_132414 | JGI IMG/M metagenome (GOLD analysis project Ga0180432, IMG submission 132414) | Hypersaline lake sediment archaeal communities from the Salton Sea, California, USA - SS_1_MS_2 metaG | ecosystem: Environmental > Aquatic > Non-marine Saline and Alkaline > Hypersaline >...
CCTTACGAACATCCGTTTCCAACTGCGCGATCCGGCGGACGTCACGATCCGCATCATGGATCTCACCGGGCGCCTGGTGCGCACCATGTCGGAGAGGAACCTGCAACCGGGCTCGCACGGGCTCCAGTGGGATGGAACCAGCGATTCGGGACAACGCCTCTCACGCGGCGTCTACCTGTATCGATTGGAAGCAGGAGGGGCATCCCACACCGGGCGGTGCATTCTGCTCAAGTGATCGCAATCTGAGCAAGCCCCCTGACCGATCGGAGAAGGTCAGGGGGCCCCGCCCACGTCGTCCAGGACCTGGCGATAGGAAAACTCCCCGGTCGGAGGATTCGTGAGCCAGGCCTTGATTTGTCCTCGGATCAAGCGAATGCCGTTGAGCCGCTCCTCATCCGTGCCACGCAGCTCGGTCGGGTTGGGGAAAGGACGATGCCAGCGGGTCGCAAAACCGGGGAAGATGGGGCACTTCGATTCGGAGTCATCGCAAACGGTGATGACGTGTGCGTAGAACACACCGGTCTTGAATTTGTCGAACACATCCTCCGGACGCTTCCCCGAGATATCGATCCCCTCCTCGGCCATCGCTTTCACAATCAGTGGATCGATGGCTGCGGCGGGTTCGAGGCCGGCGCTTTCGACAATGGCCGCGTCACCCATCAGCTGTTGCAGATAGGCTTCGGCAATCTGGCTGCGCCCGCTGTTGTGCTGACAGATGACCAGAATCCGCAGCTTCTCTCGCATATCCCCTCCTCTGTGGATGGGGGCCATGTTACGCAGGAGATGTTAGCGAAGTGTTAGGCCGACCCCTTGCCCGGAGCGTCCACACCATACACGGGCTCTCCTCTTCATCAAACGACGACCCCTGATAGTCGCCCCACAGCGAGATCACCTCGAGGCCGACATCTTTGGCCAGGCATTCGAACCGATCGCGCTCCAGGAGAGAAAACCGCAAGGCGACGGATCGCTCCTCCCTAAGGTCCCCCGTTGGATCCCGTTTCTCGACGCGTTGGGTGCCGGTCACGACCCCTTCTCCGGGGTCGTAGGTCGCCTGGATCCGGACCGTCAGGCTCCCTGAACCCTCGGGACCTGGAAACGTTCCCACCGTTTGCCACCGGCCATCAATCGAGCGCAACCGTACACGGGGGTTGTGCATGGTGCAGACGAACCGCCCCTCGGCCCGGAGCAGGCGGCCCGTGCCCGCCATCAACTCCAGGACCGGGCCTTCCGCCTGGCGCGCGAGGGCGGTGAAGAAGGGGATGTCCTGATCATAGACGCAGAAGGCGTCGTAGAGATCGGCCATGCGTGCGTAATCGTAGGAAACCATGGCATCACTCGTCTTCGATCTCGAGATGGCGACGCAACCAGGCCCCCGGTCCCGTCATGGCTCACGAATCCAGGCGCCGGTGGCGAAAGAATAGGCGAGGCGCGTCTCGCCCCCCGTGGGCGCGGCGTTCGTGTCGGCTGAGCGGTAGGTCGGGAAGATCCGGATGATGCGGCCTTCGCGGATGTCGATCCGATCGTGTCCCCGATACCCCTGGGCCACATCATCCGGGAGGGGGGCGAGATCAAGCCTTTCGGCGTCAGGGGTCTCCAACCCGTAGACCGCGATCGTTGCATACGACCCGCTGCCCGCCGAGACCATCCAGAGGATCATCTCCGGGTGCCCGCCGCCACAGACGTCCTCCAGCCAGACGCCCGCGATCGTTCCGTCCCGCGGGCCCGTGATTTCCTGATTCCGGCCGCCGGGGTGGTGGACGATCGCCCGGAACGTGCCGATGGATGCCGCCTCACCCGGAGGGACATCGACCTCCACGCGCAAGCCTCGGGCCGCACATCCGCCGAGGCAGAGAAGGAGTGCCAGGCTAGCGGATCGAGCGGTTGTCCGCTTCATCCTTCCGGAGATACCCCTCGTCTTGGCGTTTGGCATTGATCGCGTTCTTCTGCGTGTACAAGCGGTGCACATCCTCGGCGGACAGACCCATGACCTGGCAGGCGCTCACCCAGAAGTGGAGGATATCGATCAGCTCGACCTTCAGATTCTGCTCATCGAAGAGGTCGACCTTCGTGCGCCACCACTTCCAATTGGTCGAATCGACCAATTCCGAGATCTCCTGGGTCATGGCCAGGGCGTAGTTCCGCAGCCACTCGTTTTGCAGCTCGCGATCCCGCGGAATCTGATCGAAGCCGACCAGGTTGTTCTTCTCGAAGGTGTAGCGATTGAGGTTGTGTTGGAGCTCGAAGATCTGCTCGAGCTTGTCCATGTGCGCCTCCCTGCCCCGGTTGTGCTCTTCATCCCACGACCGCAGCATACCCCAGAGCCCCCCGACATTGCCAACCCGACGTGGACTTCCTATAGTGGAGACTGAATCTCAACCGCAGGAGGTGGCGTGACCCAATCCCAACCGGCGCCCATCGGGGCCGTGCTCTTTGACCTCTTTCATACCCTCGTCGACATGTCCTCGGCGCCGCCCGATACGGCGACCCACGATCTTCTCGGTGTTTCCGCCGAGGCATGGGCCGAACAGATCTTCTACCATGCGCCCCACCACGCCCTTGGAACGGAGACCGACCCCTACGACTCCGTCCGCCAGATCGCGCACGCGATCGACCCGACGATTCCCGAAGAGAGGATCCGCCGCGCGGTCGACGCCCGCCCCCTGCGGTTCCGAGCGGCGCTTCTCAATGTGCGGCCGGCCATCCTGGACGCCATTGGGCGGCTGCGCGCCCTGGGGCTCAAAATCGGCCTCATCAGCAACGCCGGGTTGGACGAGGTGGAGGCGTGGGAGGAGTCGCCTCTGGCTCCCCTCTTCGATGTGGTGCTCTTCTCCTGTCACGAAGGGGTGATGAAGCCCGATCGGGAGATCTACCAGCGGGCGGCCTCCCGCCTCGGCCTGCCCCCCGAGCGCTGTCTCTTCGTCGGTGACGGCGGCAGTCACGAGCATGAGGGCGCGCGGGCGGCCGGGATGACGACGCTGCTGGCCCTCTGGCTGCTCCACGAGGCGGACCCCCAGCTGGCGCGGAAGCGGAAGCGCGTCACCGACTATGTGGCCGATACGGTGGAGGAGATGATGGAGGTGGCTCGATCGCTTCGTGATGGGCAGGGATCTGGGGAGAAGTGATCATCTCGAGAAGCGGCGGCCGGGCTCGCGCCGCGTCCGGGGATCCTCGCCCCCCTCGATCTTGAACTGCCCCGTCTCCATTGCTAGACTCCCTGCTCAATGTGGAAGGACACTGCAGAATGCTCCGCCGTGATCAGGCTGCGGTGGATCTAGGAAGCTAGAGGGGTAGCATGCGAAGCAGGGGATCTATCCTTTTCCTTTTCCTTGTGCTCCTCAACCTTGTTCCGATCTGGCTTGTTCGCTACCTACCCACGCAAGACGGGCCGATTCATCTCAGCATTGCCAACGTCCTCTTGCACTATGGTGATCCCGCGGCCTCCGTCTTCCGCGAGTATTACGATTTGAATCTCATCTTGCATCCAAATTGGATCGCGTATTTCATTCTATTGCCGCTGCTCTCGCTCTTCTCCCCAGCTGTCGCGGAGAAGCTCTTCGTATCCTTTTACGTCGTTCTCTTCCCCCTTTCCTTTTGGTATCTGGTTCGTGCAATCAAGGGCGCTTCGCTTCGCCCTCCGTTCCTCATTGTTCCGTTCATTCTGAACTACACGCTCCTGATGGGGTTCTACAACTTCACCACCAGCTTCATCACGCTCTTCCTAACCCTTGGCTATTGGTTCCGCCATCGCACCTCGTTCACACCCTTCCGCTTTCTGGCCTTTTCCTCACTCAGCCTGCTTCTCTGTCTAAGCCATCTCTTCTCTTTCCTAGCCGCACTCGCGATCATCTTCATCATGACCCCCCTCTTGATTCGCGAGGAGTCATCGCACGCTACCGGCCGCACCGTCCTTCAACGAATCCGCGACTCCTACGCCACCACCCTTGTCGCCTTCCTGCCCGGACTTTCGCTAACGGTGCAGTACTTGGTTCAGCAGGGTCTCTCTCCGGACATCATCAAGGCGGTCGGCTGGAGACTCCAGGGCCTGGCGGGGATTGGCGCAATCCTGGCCCTCGACAAGCTGACGATCCTGACCGGTGCGGCCATGGCCTTCGTTCTGCTCGTCCTCGGCGCCCGCGCGATCCACCAGAAGGTGCGGACGAAGGAGTGGGACGCCCGAGACGGCCCTCTCCTTCTCGCGCTCCTGTTCGTGGGCATCTATATGGTCGGCCCCGACGCCTTGGCCCACGGGGGATTCATCCTCCACCGGCTCAATCTTCTGTCCTGCATTCTCGTTCTGCTTTGGTTGGAGCTTCAGCCGGCGTCGCCGGGATTCTGGCGCGGGACCGTTGTCGGAACCGTCGTGATCACGATTGCCCTGGTTGGCATTCAAAGCCGCAAGTTCCTCGAGCTCGGCCGGCACTACGACGAATACCTCTCCGCCAGCGCCCACATCGAGCCCAATTCGACCGTACTCCCACTCATGAGCTGGGACGACAGCCTTCACCCCACGAAGGCCGACCCCCTGGCGTGGCGCATTCATCCGTTTCTCCACGCGGCTGCCTACATTTCCGCGGAACGACACGTCATTGCCCTGGAGAACTTCCAGGCAAAGGAGACCTACTTCCCCATCAAGTATCATCCGAGCACGAACCCCTACACCTATCTGGCGCGGCCACATCAGGACTTCCTCAACTATCCCCGGCAAACGAGGGGCGTGATCAACTACATCCTGCTGTGGGATCCAGAAGCGGCAACGGTGGATCGGGCTTATGTGCAAGAACTGGAGGAGAGAATCAGGAAGCAGTACGACCTCTGCTTCTCCTCCCCCGCAGAGGGTTCGATGCGTTTGTACAAGCTTCGCGAAGGGGCCCCCAGAGGGGGGAAGTAGCGCCGATCGCCGTCACTTGAGCTTCTTCAACAGCCAAGCCATGTTCTGACCCAGGGTGCGCATCGTCCGCAAGCCTTCCTCGTCCGACTCCACGTCACCCGGCTTGAGGCCGATGCCCATGTTCCAGTAGCTGGAGCCGGGGATAATCATCTGGCCGATGGTGAAGAAGTGGTTGATCGAATCGAAGGTGTGAACCGAACCCGCGCGGCGCACGGCGACCACCGCCGCCCCCACCTTACGCCGGAAGAGCTCGCCGTTGGCTTTGGCCACGAATCCGGCCCGATCGATCAGGGCCTTGATCTCGGGGCTCAGGTTGGCGAAGTAAGTCGGGGAACCGAGAAGGATGCCGTCGGCGGCGATCATCTTCTCCAAGCAGTCGTTCAAGATGTCATCGGTGACCGAGCAGCGCTGATCACGCGCCTTGAAGCAACCCATGCACGCCGTGCACCCGGCGATTCGGTGCCCCCCGAGTTGTACGCGTTCGGTCTCGATCCCCTCCTTCTCGATCTCGGCGAGAACGTGGCCGATGAGGGTCGCGGTGTTCCCGTTCTTCCTCGGACTGCCGTTGAAGGCAACGACGCGCATACTTGCTCCTCCCCTAGGTTCGATCGGTCCAGGCGAACGCGGTGATGGGAGGATCGCCCCCGGCCGCGTATCCGGCAACATCGAATCCCGCACCCCGGATGATGCCGGCCACATCGGGAGGCGCGAGGCCCCGCGAGCGGCTCCCGTAACCACCCATGATGAGCCGCCCGCCCGGGGCGACGATATCTTCCAGAAGTCTGTCGATGAAACGTGCCACGTAGGGATCCGGGACGCAATCGACCAGGGAGAAGACATAGGGAAACCGGCGCGGCGGCTCCCAGTCCCAGGCGTTCCCGACGAAGAAGTTTGCCGCCCATTTTGACAACCGCGCCTTCGCGAGGGTGATCAGTCGCGGGCCCTGATCGAGTCCGAAGGGGACGAGGGAGATCCCACGCTCGCGGCCCCAGGCCAGGAGGCACTCGAGCAGGTAGCCGTTGGCGCAGGCGGCATCGAGGAAATCCCCGTCGCGATCACAGGCGTGCAGGAGGGGGCTCCGCTCCGCGCGCCAGCGCTCGGCGCCGCCGCCGAATCCGGATTGGCGGATCGGATCGGTCTCGCGCAGGTAGGATGCCTCGAGGTCGGCGAGCTCTTGGAGGAATTGCCCCGGAAGGTGCTCCCGCCGGCCCCAGGACTGCAGCTCGATCAGGTTTCCCTCGGGATCACGCACGTAGACGAACGTGAGGCGCCCCGCGTCCGGGATCTCGCTCGAAGCGACCTCCCCCAGCGCGCGGCCACCGGCGGCGATCACCGCATCTCGCGTCGCCGAGACATCGGAGACGGCAAAGGCGATGTGGCCGAAGCCGGGGCGGTTGGCCACGGGCTCGGGGCCATCGACCATCTCCTCGTAGCGGAAGATCTCGAGCGTGGGCCCGTGCTCGCCGCATCCGGGAAGGCGGAGATGCATCCCGTGAAGGTGCGCACCGGAGAGCCCGGTCCCCTGATCAAGCCACGGGCCGCAGAGATCGCGCCGGGGGGAAAGAAGCGTGCATCCGAACACGCGCACGTAGAAGTCGGCCAGGCGCTCCTCGTCGCGCGCGGTGAGATTGACGTGCACGAACCTCATGGCTTCCAGGTCACGGTGATGTCGTGGTCGGGCAGAAACTCATCCGCCTCGAAGAGGTAGTACGTGCGTTCATCCTCTTCCTGCTTGCGGAAGGGGAAGCTGAATTCCTCCGGCTCCGCGCCCTCCGGCAAGGTGATCTCGAAGCGGGCGTGCACAAGGGGGCGACCCCAGACCTGGGTCGTCGTCACGATGTAGCGGGCGTAGTTCGCGTGGAGCGCCTGCCGGTAGACGGTGCGCACATCGAGCGTGTCACCCCAGGTGAGCGGGATCGTCCATCGGGCGCCGGAAAGCTGCGCGGTATCGCGGAAGTCCAACGCCTCCCAAGCGCCGCCGGGGACGCGCGCCTCGAGCAGGAGGGATCGGGCGCCGCCGAGCAGGCTGTCGCGCGGATAGGGGTAGAAGAGCGCCGCCAGCTCCTGGCGCGCCGATGGGCGGCACAACATCCGGTAGATGCCTTCGATTTCGACCGAGTCCTCCACGACCGAGAGGCGAACGATCTCGGAGTGGAAGCGAAGGAAGGGGGCCCGCGAGCGGGTCCCTTCCTGCGCGGATGCACCGATGCCGATCGTGAGCAGGATCAGCATCAAGGACAGGATTCTCACGTGGTCCGCCTAGCGATAGTGCCTCTTCACATCACTCCAGGTCGTGCCGCCCCCCGGCTCATCGTCCGAGGGGATGGGCACATCCTGCTCATCGAATACGCGAAGAACGACCTTCGCGCAAGTGCGACATCCCCCGTACTCGGACGGGAACTCGGCCGTCACGTAGCCGGTGTGGATTCCCGGCTCCATGGCGGCGGTCGTCGCCATGAGCGAGATCTTGGCGCGGTTGCCGCTCAGGATGTCGACCGCCATCTCCATCCAGTCCATGGTCTTCCCGAAGTCCATCTCGCTCACGCTGCAGCCGATGAGAATGTCATCCCAGATCTCCACATACGTTTCGGCGAAAACAAACTCCCCGCCGATCGCTTCGAGCTCGATCAAATTCGGCGCCATCCACGAATAGCAGGGCACATCCCAGTTGCAGCCCACGTAGCAGTACGAGCACTCCGCGCCCGCGAGGGCACGGCCCCACAGGGGCCAGAAGTCGCCATCCGGCGAGCAGGCGGTGGCGGCGTCGAAGGTAAAGACCTCGAGCGCACCGTCGAAGCTCACGTCCATGATGACCCGGCCTACCAGGAAGAGCCCGGCGTCGTTGAAGATCGGGCACTCATCCCAGCTGCCGGACAGTCGGGCGGTGGTGCTCGAGATGCGCTCGACGGCTCCCTCGCCGCCGCTGCACACCTGGCCCTCGACGAAGTCCCACCACTCGGGCCACGATATCTCGGCGCTCAGCCCCTGAATCGTCTGCGTCCAATCGTATTCGGTAAGGTGGGCGAAGAGGTCGAACTCCAGGATGCCGGTCGCCTCGGTGTGGGTGACGAGCTGGTTGCAGTCGGTGATGTCGTGGGCGTCACAGAAGTCGGCATCGACCGGTTGGACGTGCACCACGTAGTAGTCGGGGGTTGCGGGATTCGCCAGCGCGGCCCCGGCCCACGCGAGGAGTGCAACCGCGGCAGGGACGCAGGAACAGATGCTTCGTTGGTTGCGGCTTCTCATATCGGGCCTCCTTTCGGCTCCAGTTTCCCCGGCATGGGGGGCTGCCCGGAGGATCATGAAAGAAGTATAAGGCGCATCGGGCGGTACGGGCAGTAGGGTTTGCTTGGTTTTGTTACTGTCGTCCGAGCAGTAATGTGCTTTTTTGTGTCAATCGAGATGCCGGGTGCCCATCGCCCGCCTCGAGGGGCTATAATGGAGACAGTTCGGCATCGGCACACTCCCCCGGTGGAGGATGAGGCATGACTCGGTCCCTCTGCATCCTGGCAACCATTCTCCTTTTAGGGAGTTGCGTCACAGCTCCCGGCGCGGATGACCGCGGGGAGATCTGGTGGGTCTTTTTCGCCGACAAGGGTCCTCGAGCGCAGGATGACGCGAGGCTCCTCGGGCAGGCCCGCGCCTTCTCTCCCGACGTATGGGCCCGGCGCGCGCGCGGCGGCGGAGCGGCGATGCCCGACATCCACGATGCGCCGCTGTGGGAACCCTATGTCGATGCGGCGGGCGAGTACGGCACGCTTCGCCATCGCAGCCGGTGGCTCAACGCGGTGAGCATGCGCCTCTCCCCATCGGGACGCGACGCGGTCGCCGCCCTGCCGTTCGTTCGCGAGGTGCGCCCGGTCGCCGTCGCCCATCGGGCCTCGATCGGCCCGCCGGTCGGGCCGGTATCGGAGATCCGGCATCGCCCCATCGACTCCCGGGGCCGGGATCTTCTCTACGGCGCCTCGCTGGGACAGCTTACCGAAATCGATGTCCCGCCGGTCCACGCCCTCGGCTTCACCGGGAACCGCGTCCGCTTCATGATGCTCGACACCGGCTTCCGCAAGGACCACGAGGCCTTCGCCCAGTCGCATATCCTCGATGCATGGGATTTCGTGTTCGGGGATGGCGAGGTGCAGAACGAGCCCGACGATGCGGAAAACCAACACAACCACGGCACCTCGACCTGGGGCGCGGCGGGCGGGTTCGCACCCGGCGTCTGCATCGGGCCCGGGTACGGCGCGACCTTCGTTCTGGCCAAGACCGAGGACATCCGCTCCGAGACGCGGGCGGAGGAGGACAACTACGTCGCCGCCCTGGAGATGGCCGATGCGCTCGGCGTGGTCTTGACCAGCGCCTCGCTCAACTATGTCTGCTTCGACGATGACTTCTGCTACGAGTATGAAGACAAGGACGGCGACACCGCCGTCATCACCCGCGCGGTCGACATCGCCGCCTCGCGCGGCATCCTCTGCGTGAATTCGCAGGGCAACTACGGCCAGGGCGTCGGCACCCTCGGCACGCCGGCCGATGCCGACAGCATGGTCGCGGTCGGCGCGGTCGACAGCCTGAACCAGATCACCGGCTTCTCCGCCAGCGGCCCCACGTACGATGGCCGCACCAAACCCGAGGTCGTCGCCCGCGGTCTGTCGACCTTCTGTCCCCACGCGAGTGCGGTCGATGCCTATACGCACACGAGCGGCACCTCGCTCTCGACGCCACTCGTATCGGGCGCAACAGCGCTCCTGCTCGAGGCCCACCCGGAGTGGGGGCCGATGGACGCGCGGGAGGCACTCCTGCAGACGGCCGATCGCGCCGACGCCCCCGACAACCAGTACGGTTGGGGACGGATCAGCGCGGCATCGGCGATCGAATGGACTCCGGTCCTCTACCCGATGCCCTTCTCCCTCCTCGATCCCCCCGACAGCAGCACGGCCACGACCTCCCGCCCGACGCTTCTCTGGCGGGCGAGCGACGATCCGGACGCGGAAGAGCCGATCACCTATGTCATCGAGATCCAGGATGTGAACGGGCCGCTCAACCTCTGGCACGTCGACGCTGGCACCGATACCTCGGCCGTGCTCTCCTTCCCGCTCCCGGCGGACGGTGTCTACACCTGGGAGGTGCTCGCGGAGGATCGCGACGGCTACCGCCGCACCTCGCGGGAGACATTCACGCTCTTTGGCCCACCGGCTTCGAGCGTGCCGGCCGCGGTGCTCTCGGGACCGCGCCTCACGTGTTCGCCCAACCCGTTCGTTTCGGAGGTACGGTTCCGCATCACCTCTCCGATCGATGCGGATGCCCTCGAGTGGGCCGTTTACGATCCCCTGGGAAGGCGCGTGGCGACAGGGCATGCGCGGTCGCATGACGGCGTCTTCCAGGCGGAGTGGGACGGCCGGACCCCGGAGGGCCGTCGAGGCCACCCGGGGGTCTACTTCCTGGAAGCCCGCATCGGACCTCAGCTCGTGCGCGAGACGCTCCTCTTGTTACGGGACTAGCGCCAACGCCGCAGTCTTCTTCGCCCCACCAGCACGGGCTTTTCACCAACATCGGTGAAAAGCGCCCCTCCTTGAAGCGATGTCTGGTCAGGAACTCTTGATGGATGGATCCGCTGGCGCGGAAAGGGGGTGAGTCTCATGAAGGCGCTAAGCTTGAACGGCATCCTGGATCGGTGGTCTCTCCTGTTCTGTCGACCTCAAGCGGAGGCTCGTGTCACACGTGACCGCGCGCCGCGCGAGGCCGACCCCATGGCCATCCTGGAGGAATTGCTGGCCCGAACCGGGGCCAGCCCCTTGCCACCGAGCACGTTGGGTCCGGCGAGGGTGACCGATGATGCGTTCACCCATCTCCTGGGCCTCCCTGGGGTCGTACCCCTGGCCTGTCCGGTTGAGCCTCACTTGACGGAAACAGACTAGGGCGGCGGCGCCGCTCGCCGGGGGACCGGATGCACGCCGGTCCCCCGGCACACGC
>Ga0180432_10010811_pt1 | contig 10857 bp, 1 predicted proteins | sample SS_ome_10_FD_132414 | JGI IMG/M metagenome (GOLD analysis project Ga0180432, IMG submission 132414) | Hypersaline lake sediment archaeal communities from the Salton Sea, California, USA - SS_1_MS_2 metaG | ecosystem: Environmental > Aquatic > Non-marine Saline and Alkaline > Hypersaline >...
GCCGATCCATTGCCCGCGGCCGATCCATTGCCCGAGGCCGAGCCATTCCCCGAGGCCGAGGCGTCCGCGTCCGGTGTGCCCGCAGGATGGTTGAGCACCTGGTAGAGGAGCTCAGCCACGCTCTTCTGCTGGAAGATCCGGCTCTGGACTCGTCGCGTCCACAGCCAGAATCGGGGGGAAATCACGGCCTGGTAGTGGGCGAATTCCTCATCCTGGCGGCCCTGGGTCAGCCGGGTCACGATGCCGTGGAAGAAGCGCGAGGTGCCGTTGGGGAGCGTCAGATCGACGGCGAGGGGTTTTCCCAGCAGGGCGTGGAAATCGAGCGGCAAGTACCGCCAGGCGACCAGATCGAGTTCGAAGTGGAAGAGCTCGGAGAGGGCCTCGCGTCCCCGCAGGCCGACCAGCAGCATCACGTCGGGGCCGAGCGGCGTGACCACCTTGAGCAGCCGACCGGCTTGCGTGTAGCTCCACATGAACGGGCTCCGTCCTTTCCCGCGCCCGTCGACGCGCGTGGGACGCGTGTCTTCCGAGACCGACGGGTTGCGTCAAGGCATCATCAAGAGGCGACGGTGTTGCCTTTTTGCATCCACGCAAAGATGGACGATGCCGGCAAGAAGGCAAATTGAATTGGACCAGATCGACTCGGATAACTGCTAATTCGGGGGCGCGTGTGAGGATCGTGACGCCTGGCGCGGTGAAATGGAGGGGAAGAACGTCTCCCCGGGTACGCATCGGGTCAAAGCGGGTTGCGTTCCGCGGGGCACCAGGCCACCCCGTCCGCCCGCCGCGACGGCTTGGTGCTTCGTCCATCTTCAAATGGCAGGTCGGATGGTTCGTAGTGACCCGATTCATCGGGTCCGCTTCCCGTCTGGACCGCATGAATGCGGTCACTACAAGCCCGTCAGTCGGCCGGCCGTTTGCCCCGGACTTGGGGGAAAGCTACGGTTACTCATGGGACTTCACGGGAAGGGGTAGCCCCGGGCGAAAGGCGAAGATGATCGGCACCGAGTATCCGGAACGCGAGGAACGGATCTGGCTCCCGGAACGCGAGATCGCGGACGAGGCACGCGGCACGCGGCCGCGGTGGTGTCGCCGCCCCGCACGCGGTTACCGCGCCGTCCGTTACGGGGGGATCGCCCTGGCGTGGATCGCAGCGTGCTGCTGTCTGGGCGCGATCGGATGGGTGGCGAGCTGGCTCCGCCCGCTGCCGGTCACCACGGTCATCCTCGCGGGCTCGGGCTACGAAGGCAATTTGGCCGTCCCTCACAACGCCTACGGATGGAACACGTTGGAGGAGATGGCGGCGACGATCGAGGACGGCCGCCTGGGGACAATCTGGCAACCGCGCCCGATGCGGCTCGGGTGCCGGCCGATCCGGATCAGCCGGGGGACCGACTGGACCGAAGGGATCGACGTTTCGGCCGGCAAGACGGCGCTGGTCTACCTGGCGATGCACGGTGTCGGGGATGGCGGCGGCGCGTACCTGTTGCCCGACGACGTCGGCGTCGAGACGTGGCAAGAGGAGCAGATCGACCTGGCGAGCGTGCTGGACTGGCTTGCGAAGCTCCCGGATTCGACGAGCAAGGTGCTCGTGCTCGACCCGAGCCGGATGACGTCGGCGCCGGAGATGGGGATTCTGATGAACGACTTCACGGGGCGGCTTCGGGCCCAGGAGTCGAAGATCCGGCAGATCCCCAACCTCGTGGTGATCGGCGCCAGCGATGCCCATCAGCGTTCGTGGTCGAGCCCCGCGTGGGGGCAGACCGTGTTCGGACATTTTCTGATGGAAGGACTCCGCGGTGCGGCCGACAAGAGCTGCCGGGACGGTCGACTGACGGTCTGGGATCTGTACTGCTACTGCCGCGGCGAAGTGGGGAATTGGGTGCTCGCCAACCGCGGGGCCGTACAGACGCCGGTCCTGTTGCCGGAAGGCGAGCTGGGTCGGAAGCGGGCCAGACGGATCGCCCTGCTGTCGGTGCGTGGGTCCTACGCGGCGCCGAGTCTGAAGGCAACGGCGCCCCCCCAGGCGCCCAAGGACCTGGTCGCGCGGTGGCGGCGACACGACGAGCTCGACGCCCAGTCGCCGCACCCGTTCTCGCTGGCCCCCCACGCCTGGCGCTCCTACGAGCAAACGCTCCTGCGATACGAGCAGCTCGTGATGGCCGGCTCGCCATGGGCCGGGCGACTTCTCGACCGCGTGCGCAACCTGGAAAGCGTCCTGCACCAAGGCGAGCGCGAGCAATCGGAGTTGGCGCACTACACCTCGGGCGCACTGCTGACGACCCGGGCTTCCGGCAAGGGCGGAAACAAACCGACCCGGTCGGCGGCCGTCGAGATCGTCAACCGGCTTTGGAGCCTTGCCCCGGCCGACCGGGAGAAATGGTGGACCTCGCGCCAGGACGATCCCTCGGCCGACGCGCCCGGCGCACTCGCGATCAGGGCCAAGGTGTACGACCTGCTCGTCGACCGCGCCGGCGCCAACGCGGCCCAGGATCTGGCCAAGGCCTGCTCCATCGTCCGGCTCATCGACGACCCGCTGCACTCCCGACCGCCCACGGCGCATTTCCTCGTCATGCTCGGCGAACACCTGCCCGAGAAGCAGCTCTCCCCGCAAATGGCCGAGGTGATCCAGACGGCGCTGGAGGTCGACGGGCTGGCAAGCCGGGCGACCTTGTCGTCGCGCGAATGGGTCCCGGGCGATCGTGGCTCGGTCTGGACGTCGATCCGCGGGTGCCTCGACCGGGGCGACCTCGCCCGGCGCCACGCCCAGGATCTACTCTTCGCCGGCGAGCCGGCGGTCGGCGAGGCCCGCCGTCTGCTCCAAGAGGCGAAGCAGGAGTACGAGCTCGCTTCGCGCCGGTCCCGGCAGATCAACGACGCGAAGTCGCTGCGCGACCGCGCGCTGTCGCGTCTGCCCCATCTCACGCGAATCGCCGTCGACCAGGCATCGCAGACCGACGACGACACGCTCCCCGCCGGCCTGGCCGACCTGTTCTCGTTGTGGCAGCGGGCGCACCAACTGTCGCACCAGTTGAACCCCCCGGCAGAAAACAGGGGACATTCTGCTTCGTTGGCGAAGGACAGCCACTCATCCCCGGTGCCGAGTCGGCCCGAGACGACCCCGCGAAAAGGCGCAACGCCCCCTTCGGTTGACGGGGAAGAGGCGGTTCGTCGGGTTGTCGCCACGGCCGACGGGCTGCGCAGGGGGCTTGACCGCCTGGAGCGGCACTACCTCACGCAGCTCCGCTCCGTCAAGGCGACCGGCTCGCCGGGCGTGTTGCTGCGTCTTCGGGCCCTGCTCTCCGCCCCGTTGGGAGCCCCGGAGACCCGCGTCGAGCTGCTGAACACGGCGGCCCAGATCGACCGGGCGCTGGCCGTCGAGTCGGAAAGAAAAAGGGGACGAGGCTCTTTTCCGTCACCCGAGTTGCCTGCGTACCGTCAGGTGGGAACGGGAAAGGGGCCCGATCCCTCTTTGAGCGATGAGCCGTGCCAGGCGGCTGCGCGTTTCGAGGGGCTGGCCGCGCTGGCCCAGCTCGGCGACGCGTGGTTCGATGCCTGTCCTATCGAACACCCTGAGGCGTTCGCTCAAGTACAGCACCGCCTGGAGGTGTTCACCGTCGCGGACGACGGCTCCGAACCCCTGGCCATCGCCGGACGACAGATCGCCGCTCGATGGCGGGCGATGCCCAGCTCGCTGACGCGCTGGATGCACGAGAGCCGGCAGGCCGACGTCGACGCCGCCCGCGGCCTCCTACGCCGGGCCGACGAGTTGGCCCGGCACGTGCCCCCGTGCTTCCCGCTCGACGAAACCGCGGCGTCGGCGAACCGTGCTTACCGCCGTCTGGTGTTCCGCGACCTGATGCTACGCCAGGCTGAGCGGGTGTTCGGCGATCACTGGTTTGCGGAATCGTCCGAGTCGACACCCTACTACCAGACGGCGGCCAAGGAGTGCCTGGCCGACGCCGCCGAGCTGACGCCCGAGTACCCCGTCCCCCCAGAGCTGGAACAGAGGATCCAGACGGTCGGCCAGCTCGCGTTCGACGCGCCGGCGAAGCTCAATCTGACCAACGAAGTCGACTTCTCGATTCGGGCCCGGCTCGTTCGGCAGTCGAAGGGCGAGGTGCCCGCCGGTTTCCCCGTCACCTGGCTCGAAGCCGACAAGACACTCGAGCTGGTCCCGCCCGACGCCGGCAGCCGGCAGGTGCGGCCCTTCGATCCGGACCACGCCGGCCCGGAGATTCCCTACACGCTTCGCTGCCCGGCACTCACTCAAGCGGAGGGCCGGTTCCCCGCGACGGCAAGGCCGTCTTCGGCCCAGATATCGCTCCACGGGTTCTTCCGCGGGCAACGGATCGAGGTCACCACGGCGGTCGAGCTGCATCCGGCGCCCGACACGATTGTGTGGGAGGTGGCGCCGCCCGACCGGGCCACGCTCGCGCTGCGCGCTCCGGCCGCGTTGCAGCGCCGCTACGGCGAGGGGACCGGCGCGGTGGCCATCGTGCTCGACGCCAGTGGGAGCATGGGCCCCGTCTCCGGGCGGCCCTTCACTCCGTCGACCCGCTATGCCCAGGCGACGCGGGCCTTGCGGAGCGTGCTTGCCGGAGTGCCCCGCCACACGCAGATCAGCCTTTGGGTCTTCGGAGAAGCGGTGGGTGACCAGAAGACCGTCGAGCAGGCCGAGAGCACGATCCGCTGCGTCCAACCGCCGATCGCTTGGGACCCCGGCGACTCGGGCCAGTTGCAGGCCCTGATGGCCCAGGTCGAGCACCCCGCGATTGAGCCCTGGAACGAGTCGCCCATCCTCCGCACGATGCTCCAGGCGAAGCAGGACCTGCAAGGCGTGGAGGGCTTCAAGTCGCTCGTGGTGATCACCGACGGGCTGGACAACTGCTTCGCCGACGACAAGGGAGCCAACCCCAAGAAGCAGTCGATCTCCGACGTGCTCCGCAAGCAGCTCCAGGACTCCTACGTCGAGGTCACGATCATCGGCTTCCGGATGCAAGGCGACGACGCAACGAAGCTCTGCAAGCAGTTCGACGCCGTGACCACGCTCTCCCCGCCCGGACACGTCTACACGATCGACCAGACCGACGAGCTGATCGCCCTGCTCGAAAAAGGGCTGCACCCGTGCCTGCGCTACGGGCTTCGCGACTACGCCGGACAAACCGACGACGCGCTGCCGCGCGAGCCGGTGCCCATCGCCTACCCGGGCGAGAACGACGTCTGGTTCCCCGGCGGCGTGATTCCGGGTGGATACCTGATCCGGGCGTTTCTGGGACACCCGGCGGAACAGAACGTGGTGCTCGACGCGGGCGACGCGCTGCTCATCACCCTTACCGAACACGAAGAGTTTCGCCGGCTCCCGTTCGCCGCCACGGAGTCTCCCTGGATGCCCACCCGGTCGCGATCGGGATGGGCGCTCTCGGTGCTTCAGAACCAGCGCCGGCCCGACGACGAGTTGCAGATGCTGGCCGTGCTGGAGCGGGAATCCGACCCGGCGAGCGACGTGCTACGCCTTCTCCGACCGCGCGAGTGCTGGATCGAAGTGGTGCCTGGCGGCGCCTGCCAAGCGGCCCCGCCGATTCGATGGGGGGCGGTCTGGGGGTATCCGGCCTCCGCCTGGCGCATCGACGCGGCCGGCTGGCCTGGCGATGAGAAGACCGGCCAGCCGGCCAGCCCCAGGCTGCAAGTCTGGTGGAACCCCGATCAGAACCCCGCCGCGGCGGCGACCTTAGTCCGCGGGCACGACTTCGCCGACTTGGGCGGGCTCTGCGGACGCAAGCTCTCGCTGGCCGCCGACGAGGTGACGCTCCAGACCGTCGCCCTGGAGAAGCACCGCGTCCTGGGAGCCGACGGAACCGCCACCGAGCAGCCTTGCCTGGTGGTCCGCCTGCAGCACGCGCCGGGCAAGCGATTCCGCGTTCGCATCGGCGGCACGTTCTTCGCAGGGCAGGAGCATCGCTTCTATCGCGACCTGGGGCGCTATACCGCGCTGTTCTGGCCGGTGACCGACCAGCAGGCCCCGGGCGCGCTCGCGCGGCTGAGTGTCGTGTCGGTCGACGCGTTCAAGCGCCGGGCCGAGGAGCGGGGATACACGATCACGCTCGATCAGCTTCCTCCGCCGGAGCCGAACAGCACGGCCCCTTCCGTGGTGTTGCCCTAGTGCACCGTCAATCCGGGATTGACGGGCTTGTAGTGACCGCATTCATGCGGTCGAAACGGAAAACGGACCCGATGAATCGGGTCACTACGAACGGTCGAACCGGGCGTACGCATGGATCTGTCTGTGCCGTGTCGGGTGGCACGGGCATCTTGCCCGTGCTCCGGTGCAGGCACTGGCGAGACGCCAGTGCCACCCAACTCACAACCTCCGAAGCAATGAGGCCCTAGCCGAACCCGTTGAACCGACGTCGCCATGGAATCCTCCCTACAAGACGGCGAGAGCCCACCGGCCGAAGCCGACGCCGGGGCATCCCCCGGGCGCGACGCCGCTCCGACGCAGTGGCGCCAGGCGGCAGGCCCCACCGCGCACGCCACGTCGCCCAAGCGGCCCAGGCGGCTGCTTCTCCTGCTCGGCGTGGCGGGTCTTCTGATCGGAACGATCGGCGGCGTCGCAACCTGGTACGAGCCGCCGCCGCGGGTGGTGCTCGTCCCTTGCTGGGTGACCGAGTACCAGTCGTCGCTGCTTCGCGACAACGAGGCGTGTCGGCGCGACGCTCAGGCCCTGTCGGGCGGTGCCTACTTCCACGAGATCGTGCCGTCGGCCGGCCAGAACGGGGAGCGCTATCAGATCGTCCGCAAGCTGGAGGCGCTTGCCCGGCTCTCACCTCGGCGCGACGTGGTGGTCTACCTCAACACGCACGCGTGGGAAGACGACGCCCAGGGGATCGTCCTGGCCACGGCCGACTTCCGACCGGAGGCCGATCGGGACGGACTCTCCCTGCGAAGCGTCCTCCAGTCGCTGGCGACATGCCCGGCGCGACGTAAGCTGCTGGTGCTCGACGTCGGGTGGCCCGTCGCCGACCCGCGGCTGGGCATCTTCTCCAACGACGTGGCGAGCCGGATCGAGGCCGAGCTTGAGGCCGTCCCCGACCCCCATCGGCTCGTGTTGAGCGCCTGTTCGCCCGGGCAAGTCGCCCAGGCGTCGCCCGTGCTGCGGCGCTCCGTGTTCGGCTACTACTTCGAGCAGGCGCTTCGGGGCGGCGCCGACGGCTACAACCCGGCGGGACGCCGCGACGGGCGGGTGTCGGTCCGGGAGCTGGCGGCGATGGTACGGGCGCGCGTCGACCGGTTTGCCACGCAGGTGGCCGGCGCAGGGCAAACCCCCGTGCTCTACGGCGACGGCGACGACTTCGACCTGATCGCCGTCGGGCGCCGCACGGCCCCGCATCAGCCCCAAATCGCCGAGTCGCTCGACTACCCGAAATGGCTTGCCGCCGCCTGGAAGCTCCGCGACGCCTGGAGGAGTCTTCCGCAAGGGCAACACAACCCCCACCTGATCGCGCATCTCGGGGCGACGCTCGTTCTGACCGAAAGGCAGTGGCTCTATCAGCGTGACGCGGCCGACCTTCGGCGCAAGCTGAACCTGCAGCTCGATTTTCTCAAGTCGTGCCAGGCACGCACGCAAGACCTCCTGCGGCCGGCGCCCCCCTATTCGCTGGCCTCGCTCCGGCGCCAGGGCCACGCGCCCGATCCGAAGGTCGTCGACGCCGTGGGCATCTATCTCCAGCAGAGCGACGCCAAGCTCCGCGGTCTCGATCCCGCGAAGCGCGAAGCTACCTTGAAGGGCCTGCGCAAGCCACTGGCCGAGGCCGCCAAAGACAAGTCGCCCGAAACCCTGGCTCTTTCGCTTCTCGAAACGGTCAAGCGCGACGGCCGGCTCACCCCCGGTCGAATTCACGAGGCCGTCGGGCTGGTCGACTGGTGGTCGCTTCCGGCTGACATGCTGGAGCTGCGGCTGCTCGAGCGGATCGACTCGCAGATCCAGGCGTCCGACGACGCCCCGTGGCCCCAGGAGGACGTCTCGCGTCTGGTGGAAGTCACCGCCGCCGCCGCCGACGCGGAGAGCCGCGTCTGGGCGATCGGGTACATCCGACCGCTGATGGACCGGGCGGGCACCCAGCGCCACAACGGCGAGTACGCCTTCTGGGCGCGCGGCTACGTGCCCCCGGACTACGCGGCCGGGCAGTTGGACCGGTCGAAGCGTGTCTTCTCGGCCGTCGCCCAGCACCTCGAAGCGCTGGAAGAGGCCACCGACACGATCGCCGACGGCCTGGAGCTGCTCGTCGCCAGCGAGCGCTTGCCCGAGCACGCCGCCGAGTATCAAGCCCCCTGGATGGCGACGCTCGACGCGCTCGACGCGGCCCTCGACGCGATCGACGCCCTCGACCCGGCAAGCGACGCCGCCGACGTCCGGGCGGGCTCCATCCAGCCGACCTGCAACCTGGCCGCCCAGGCCGAGGCCAAGATGGCCGCCCTCCGGGGCCCGCTCGAGGCCCAACGCCTCGAGCGGCTGCTGGCCGCCGCGAAGCGCGTCCGGTCGGGCGCGGCCTCGCTTCTCGAGATCCGCGCGCTGCTGGCCACGCCGCTCCCCACGGCCGAACAGCGGCTCGCGCTTCAGCAAGCCCGGCAGACAATCGCCGCGAGACTGGTCCGCCGCGTGCTCGACCAGGACCGGACCGAAGAGGCCCATCACCGGCCGACCGTCGTGGGGGAATGTCCGAATCTCCCGGCCCTTCAGCAACGACAACAGCAGCTTGCCGACCATCGAAAGCAACTCGCCCTCGGGCTGTTGCGCCTGTGCGGCATGGAGGAGGATGTCACCGGGCCGCTTGCGAAGAAGGGGAAAGCGTTGCCGAAGAAGCCTTCCCCGCACGGCAGTCCCTCGGTCGGCTCGGCCACCGAGGCGGACGCGCTCGCGTCGCGCGTGCGGCGCGCCTGGCTGGTAGACGTCCCCCATCGGCTGTCGACGGTCGACGATCTCGGGTCACGCTATCGCTTGTCGGTCGCGCTGCCGGCAGGTTACCCGATGCGAATGCTCGACGAGCCGGAGACGAACCCGGCCGTCCAGCGCTCGCTCCACGAGTTGCGAGCCGGCTCGAGTTGGCTGGCCGATTACTACGCCTACGCGGCACGCGACGGCTTCGATTCCGACTTCTACCAGGGAATCGCCAGCCGACTGGCGTCCGTCAGGGATGCCGACGGGGCCTCGAAGCCTACCGCCTGTGTCGAAATGAGCGGTCCCGAGGCACTTCCCCAGCTCACCGCCGCCGATCCCGAGATCGAATACCAACTGCTGTGGCAGGTTGCCCAGGGCCGCGGCGATCCGAAGCACGTCGACTTCCGCGTCCTCCTTCCCAACGACTCGCTCTCGGTGCGACGGCGGGCCGACACGGCTCCCCCTGAGCAGGACCGGCAACAGGTTGCACGGCCGGGTGGCACTGGCGTCTCGCCAGTGCTTGGGCAAGATGGGCGTGCTCCGGTGCAGGCACTGGCGAGACGCCAGTGCCACCCAACTCACAACCCCAGATGGAATGAGGTACCAGAACCACCATGCAAAGAAAGTCCAGTTCCGCTTAGCCAATCCGTGGACAGTGAATGGCGACCCTCGGCGCCGGGCGAGCCCATGCGCCTGTCGGTGGCGCTGGCCGACCGGGTGGGCGAGCCGAGCGGACTCGCGGGGCAGGGATTCGTGATCGAAGCACGCCTCGACGGGCGGACCTTCCATCATCGCGTCGCCGTGCCCGCGCTCGGCGACCCTGGAGGCGTGGAGATCCTTGTCGGCACCGACCCGAAGCACCCGCAGCCTTCGGTGCGTTGCCTGCGGCTTCGTCCGACGGAGAAGCCTCAACCGTGGTATCTCTTCGTCCACAACGCCACGGGGGCCGACAAGCAGGTCGTCGTCGAGATCGACACCGAGCGTCCCTGTCGGCAGAAGGTGGCTCTGTCGGCGGGCCAGACGCAGCAGGTCACGATTGCTCCCGCTCAGCAGCCCCTAGCTTCGCCCCAAGCGTCCCCGGCTCCGGCCAAGGGGACCCCGCTGCCGATCGAGGCGGCCCCGCCGATGGAAATCACGTCGCCGTTGACGGTCCGCGTGCTCGACGAGGCGTCGAAGGTCTTGTCCGAGCGGCGCCTGCCGATCGTGGTGCCCCAGCCCTCGCAGTACGTGGCCGTCCGACGCGTCCGCTTTGTGCCCGGCGACGCGAGCCAGAACCGGTTCGAGGTGGCGCTGGGCGCCGTCGAGCTGCCGCCCGGCCCGCCCTGCACCGTGCAGCTCGAGGTCTCCGCCGACGAAATCCCGGGGCTGGTGGGAGTGACGGGCGGAGCGTTGAAGGGGGTTCTGACGGGCGACGGGAAGCCTGCCACGCTTGTGGCCCAGGGGCTTTTGCTATCATCGCCGGGCGCGGTGGAGGGCCGATTCCCGGTGACCATCGACGGGCAGCGAGAGGCCCTGGTCTTCGGCACCACGCTTACGCCGAGCGGCAAGCCGGTCACGCCGCGCGTGGTGACGCGTCCGTCGCTCTCGCTCGTCGTGCCCCGCTACGCCGTCTCCGACGCGCCGCTCGAAGTGACGGTGTCGGCCAGCCAGGCGCCGCCCGATGCCCGCGTGGAGCTGGCGTTGGGCCGCGTCGACCAGGGCCGTTTCACCCCCGAGCAGACTCGCCGGCTGACCGCCCCCCTCCACGTGCGAACCACCTGCTCGCCGTTCGGACCGCAAGGGGCGATCCTCCTGAGGACCTCGATCGAGCCCTGGTCCGCGTGTTTCGGCGTTTCCGGGATAGAGGGGCAGCGGTCCGTGCGGGCGCGGCTGCTGGCCGCCGACGGCCGCGAGGTCGGCCGGGCCGAGAAGCCGGTCTA
>Ga0180432_10010812_pt1 | contig 10857 bp, 8 predicted proteins | sample SS_ome_10_FD_132414 | JGI IMG/M metagenome (GOLD analysis project Ga0180432, IMG submission 132414) | Hypersaline lake sediment archaeal communities from the Salton Sea, California, USA - SS_1_MS_2 metaG | ecosystem: Environmental > Aquatic > Non-marine Saline and Alkaline > Hypersaline >...
GAAAAGTCCAAACGCCACGGAAAACACATGTTCGTTTGTGCGGACGGCGAATTCTGGTTGATGTTTCACTTCGGCATGACCGGTTTTTTCAGATATTTCAAACGGAGAGAAGAACGGCCTCCGCATGCCCGGATTTTGTTTCACTTTAAAAACGGCTATCACCTGGCCTACGACAGCCAAAGGATGCTCGGGGAAGTCCAGGTCGTAGAGGACGCGGGTGATTTTATACGGAAGAACGATTTGGGAGAGGACGCCCTGGACTTGAGCTTAAACGCCTTCCACATCCTGCTGCAGGGAAGGCGCGGAGCCGTTAAAACCGCTTTGATGAATCAAAGTCTGATAGCCGGAATCGGCAATATTTATTCGGACGAAATATTGTTTCAAGCTAAAATCCATCCAAAATTTCAGGTTAAGGATCTGGACAAAAACCGGACAAAAGACCTGTACGGCCAAATGCGGTCTGTGTTGAACACGGCCATCGAAAAAAAGGCGGATCCGGGAGAGTTCCCGGCCGGTTTTCTTATCCCCCACAGGGAAGAAAAGGGCATATGTCCCCGGTGCGGAGGCGAGATAAAAAAAATAAAAGTGAATAACAGGGGGACCTATTTTTGCCCCCGATGCCAGGGATCATAGAGCAGACCCGGGCTTTTATCCGTCATGACTTTGGCGCCGGATTTCAAATCGCCTGCCTTTTCAAAAAAGTGCCGTCTTAACGCCTGAATAAATCAATGATGTTGGCCGCATCGCCTGCAGTGGCAGGGCCGTAATACAATCTTACTTCGCCGGAATAACCCAAAGGAGTGGATGCGTACCCCTTTTTTTTGTAACCGATCGAAACATTGGACCAATAGTAATCGTCGGCGAGTCCGTTTAGGGTCCATTCCAAATAGTCGGTGTGATAGTACCCATAGCAATACTGCAGCGGAAAAGCCGCGCCGTAGTAGATGACACCGATATAGACCTGGGTCTGTCCGTCGCTGTACCAGTAGTTCAATCGATACTCTTTGTTATGCGAATCATGAAGGATAAGATTATAGGACGCAGCGGTTTTTTGGAAATGCGCGAAAGGAGAATCTTCCTCTCCTTTCTTTTCCTGAGCCCTCAGACCTCCGGCGGCAAACATCACGGAAACCAATAAAATCAAGGCCGGAAAGACGATCGTTTTTTTCATTCTCTGCCTCCTCCCTAATATTTTTATTTCCTAACAGGAATAAATCCCCTGCGCTCGGCTTCCTGTTGAATCAAAGGGATGTCGATGATCTCATCGAGAAGACTGTCGGAAATCATGTCCCAGACATCCTCCGGATCCATGGTGTCTATGATTGCCTGTTCCGGAGAGCTCCCTGACTCTCCGTCGGCATCCTGGAAAAGATAGAGAAGCCTGGTCAAGCCCTTAGGACTGTAGCCTCCGGTCCTGCCCCTCACCCAGCCGTCCTTGTCGAAGTCCCGGTAAGGATCTGCATCGTATATAGCGTGGGTTTCCGGGGAGCTATACCCAGAATCTCCCACTGCGTGAAGCACTTCGCTGGCTATCAGGGCATGGGCCGTGTGACTGCCGTGAACGCCGTCGAAACAAAAGCCCCTGCCCCTTCCCCAGCGGCGGCTTATATCGACATGACCGTCATTGTATCCCGATTCGAATATTCCGTTCAGAAATGAGCCGACCTCCACAAGCTGAAATTCAGGCCCGTAATCATCCACGGCTTCGCCGATAACACCATTGAAATCCCGGACCGTCATTTCATCATCGATACCGTTCCTTATCAGCTGCCGCTCGCATCGATAATCGTTGGTGACCGGATTGCCGGCCCTTTTGCCATATTCTCTTCCGTCGACCGAGAAAACGTCAGCACCGTCGACAGCCAGACTTGTCGGGATGCGGTAGGGATTCATCCTTTTTTCCCTGTCATTCCAGTAAGGCTGGGAAAATTTCAGGTTGTAGTCATCTTTGAGTCTCTCGTAAACCCGTTGAAGGTAGGCGTTCCTGGCATTGGATTTGTTGTTGGCGGCATCACGGGTTCCATGAGTGAGGCTGTCGCCCACAGCCGCAAACAGTATCTGAGACGCTCCCCCATTCCTTCTTGAGACGGGCGATTTTTGCCTCATGCAGTGCCGTCTCCTCCCCCCTCGCTTGACACGTGCCGGCCAAGAATACGATCTGCGCCCATCATGAAAAACCCGATCACAGCGCCGGCCAGCAAAATTTGGAAAATATTTTTTTTCACTGCTCCCCCCATTTTCAGTATTTTGCGGAGATAATTTATTCAAACGGGGAAATCCATTTCTCTCCGAGGCCGGATCAACCTCTTTGCCGATGATCCTAAATATAAACAGCCAACAGAAATTTGTCAAACGGCAAAAATCCGCCGGTTCTTTAAGATTCAAGACTTACCCGCTCAACCGAATCGTCCCTTTGCCTAAATTTCATTCAAAATCATAAATTTGAAACAACCTGCCGGAACTCTAAAAATTAACACAATCTTATTCCTTCCTTAATTCAAAATTAACTCTTCCTCAATAGCATTGAATTTATCCTGCGAGTCTCTCGGGGATGCGTCGAAATGATCAGAACGCTCATTCATAACCTGGCCGAGTGGGATTCATCCGCCTGCCGGAATCTTTTTTCAAGACAGCTTATCCGTCCCCTCGACCTGGCGATGAAAGCTTTATCCCTTCTGGGGGATGGATATCTTTATCCCGTACTGGTCTTGTTGGTTTTTGCTGCAGACGCAGACAAAGCCATAGCTCTGATTCCTTGTATCCTGATCGCTTTCGCCATAAGCCTGACCACCAACACGCTGCTCAAAAACATCATCCGGAGAGCCCGGCCTTTTGAAGTTCTTTCCGGAATCGAGCATACCGTTAACCCTCAGGATAAGTTCAGCTTCCCTTCAGGACATACGGCATCCGCCTTTGCGGCCGCAACCGTTTTTGCTCATTTCTTGCCGTTTTCGGCAGTCCCCTCCTTCGGAATCGCATTTCTTATCGGGATATCCCGGATCTATACCGGCGTTCATTACCCCAGCGACGTGGTTGCGGGAATCGTCATCGGAATGCTGAGTGCCTCTCTTGGTCTCTTCATTCCCGCCCTTTAGATGCTTACCGGCCGGCCCCAGGCTGAAGCCGAATTCCGAATAGGGGATTTGTCCTTTTTTCGGGCCTCCGGCCATTGAATGGGCCCTGAAACCTTTTTCTGCCCCGGCGCAATGATCAGAAGCGCTACCGCCTCCGTCATGCAATCACGAACCCGTCCGGACAACAACTGGCTTTTTTGATATCTATTGTTTATAGTGATGATGATACCCGTTTTTAGAAAGCTCCGGCAAAGAGCGGAAGTCGATCCGGGAGAGGACATGATGAAAAAGAAATTTTTTCTCCTTTCAATGATTTTTATCTCAGTCATACTTCTGTCGGCCGCCGCTCTGTTGTATATCGAATCGAAGGGGCCAAAAAACCATGAAAAATACAACGTGATCCTCGTCGTATCGGACGCCCTGCGCAAAGACGTTCTGGGATGCTACGGCGGGGACGTGCCGACACCGAATATCGACTGGCTCGCGGAAAACGGCATCCTTTTCGAGCGAGCATACAGCACGGCACCGAGCACAATGCCCTCATCGGTGAGCATGCTGACCGGAAACCATTCCAGAACTTACAGTTTCGCCATGCAAAAAATGTACAAGGGACAGCCTATCAAGCATGCCTATTACATCAGCGATGAGGAAATACTGCCGGCGGAAAGGCTCAAAGAAACCGGATTCGACATGAAAGCCGATGTTGAAAACCATCTCGCTGCGGTCTCCAACACATTTCAAGGATACGGATTCCTGGAATTTAAAAAGAAATTCAGAAAAGATCTCATCGAACGGGTGGAAAAGGCAACCGGAATCAGCCGGTCCGACTGGTTCGAAGACAGTGAGCACCGCTGGAAATACAAAAAATTGTACGTGTGGCTGTCGCATTTCCTCAATATTCCTCAAGATAAGCGGTTCATTTTTTTCAAGTGGTTTATCGACCCTCACAGCACATACGACGCTCCGCAAAAATACCGCAGCCGGATAGTCTTCGATACGTCCAGGCTGGGGCATGACCCGGAATATTTATCCGGGCTGCATGCCAAGGAAGTGAAAGAACTCTTGGATGCAGACTACGCCTATCTCAAAAAACTCTACAAAGCCGAAGTCGCATTTCTGGACGACAGAATCGGCTACATGATCAAGGCTTTGGCCCACAAGAAATTCCTCGACAACACTTTCATTTTTTTCACCGCCGATCACGGAGAGCTTTTCATGGAGCACGGCAGGTGGGGACACGGAGGCGACTACTATGAAATCCTGGTCAATGTGCCTCTGATAGTCTTGGGGCCCGGGATACCCAAAGGGAAGAGGACCGACTCCGTCGTTTCCCTTCTGGGATTGATGCCCACGGTGTTTGACATTTTGGATATCGACGATCCGGAGGAAATGCAGGGAAAAAGCTTTTATCCTGTTTTGCTCGGCAAAGAAATGGAGGACAGGACCCCTTATTTCGAAAGAATCCCGACAACCTTGGATGTCGACCGCATCCTGAGCGACGGAATGATGATGGACGGGTTCAAGTTGATCTTCACCAGAGGAGCCGGTGACAAGAAATTCCGGCTATTCGATCTGGCCCGGGATCCGGATGAGCTGCGAAACTGCGCCAAAAACAACCCCGAAACGGTGCGGAAAATCTTCTCCGCAATTCAAGAAGTCCGGGAACAGAACAGAATCCTCCTTATCGAAAACCAGAAGGAGCTGGCCATGGATACCGAAGAGCAAACAGAGCGTACGCTGGAAAGGCTGCGGGCACTCGGATACATAAAGTGATCAGCACGTCTCCAATTCCAAACAAAATCGGCTGTTTACTGGCATAAGCCATGAATGCGGATTTTCAACAAACAACATCGATTCAAATGGCAGCTTTCTAAGTATCGGGCTTTTCCCGGTTTGTTTCTATTCTTAACCGGTGTGTCTCTCCTCCGGGCGGCAGCCCGACCTTAACGCTCCGGCCTCGCGCCACTGATTTCACCGCAGCCCTGTCGCTGCAGTCACAACCCCCCTTCAAGGGTCCCTTTATTGCCGGCCACAGCAATTCCGGCCCGCAAATACGCAGATTAATTCTTGTCCTTAACGGATTCAATCACATAATCGAAAAATACGTAGAGCGGCAGACGCGGCTTTTCATAGATATTCCAGCCGTTGAATACGGCGATGAGACTATGTTTGGGGGAAACCAGCAAATATTGGCCTCCGTAACCGAGGCAGGCATAGACGTATTCATTGACTCGGGACGGATAAGGCAGAAGCCACCATTGGTAGCCGTAGGCCAGGTCGTTACTATCATTCTCAGGTGCGACATCGGCAACGTGGGGACTCACCGAAGCCTCGACCCACCCCCGGGGCAAGATGCGTTCGCCGTCCCAGAGGCCGTCGTTCATGTAAAGATAGCCGATTTTTGCCAAATCGTAAGGCTCTAGATAGAGTCCGCCCTCGGTATCCGGGAGCCCCGTCGGGGTGATTTTCCAGTGGTATTGAGTTATGCCCAGGGGGCCGAACAGATGGTTTTCCGCATATTTGTCAATGTATTCTCCCGTCGTTTTCTTGATGACCGCCGAGAGAAGCAGGCTTGCGCCGCTGTTGTATTCGAACTCCGTTCCCGGCTCGGCATCCATGGGACGGTTGATGACGAAGGTGAACCAATCGTCGCTGGCTTCCAACTGGGTGCAGGTATTGCTCATATCGGTATAAGGGCCGGATTCATTCCACTCGATCCCGGAGCGCATGGTGAGCACATCTTCGAGCGTCATCTGCCTTTTCCGGCCGTCGAGGTTCTCTATGGCGGTATCATCAAAAATATCGACGATCTTCACATCAACCCCCGGGATGGCTCCTTTTCCTAAGGCAATGCCAATATTCGCCGATGTCACGCTTTTGGTTACGGATTGGAGAGTGTGAAGCTTCGTGCCTTTATAGAAAGGATGCCAATCGGTATTGTAATAGTTGTACAGCCAGTCTCTGTCATCTTTCCCTTCATTGATTTTAACGTAGTCGTTTTCATAAAATTTCTCGTAAACCAGATAGCCGTTTCTGATGACGATAAAACCGTCGATATAGCCGTAATCTCCGCCGGCGATTTTTGCATCCAGATCCGACAGCAGCCCGATGTCCATCTCCTGTTTTTCCGGTGTGGATTTCGCCCAGCCTTCCGTAGGCCATAAGCTTTCCTCCTGCTTTTCCGCACAAAATGAAAACACGAGAACCGTAACCATAATCAAACACCATTTCCATTTCATGATTTATTTCTCCTGCACACAGATTTTATGTGCATATTAGTCCTAATTTGAATCTAAATCAACATTGAGCCGCTTCTTTCCGCATGCACTCACCCGGAGAACGTATGCGCTTCGTAATGGCTTTGATTTCATCGAGAGTGAAACCGTCCGGTTTCGATTGAGCTCATGTGTCAAGCCTGGCCTGATAGAAGAAACGCGGGTATTCCGGGGCTCTGCCCTGTCTCGACGTTGACGAAACCGGCCCCTTCAATTGCCGCGCCGTAGCCGTCTGCCTTTATTTAATCTATTTTAGCCAGTTTACGAAGAAGATCCCTTGCCGATTGAGGCGAATCCAGAAAAAATTTCGCCTCTGTGGGGCCGTAGCTCACTTTGATGGAATAAGCGGATTCGGGCAGCACCTTGAAAAGATCTTCATCCGTCCAATCATCACCGAGTGCGAGAATAAAATCCCAATCTTCCTCCGTGAGCCAAGGCATGACACCCGATCCTTTATTCACCCCCAAGACCCTGACTTCTATGACCTTGTTTCCATGCATCACCTGAAGGTCTGTATTGGCCAGAAATTCACTCAAATTATCGAACAACTCATTGGACCGGAATTGTCCCAGCTCCGGATTGGCTTTTCTGTAATGCCAGGCCATTCCGAACTCTTTTTCCTCGACAAGAGATCCGGGAACACGAAGCTCGTAGGTTTTGAGGATGGGCCGCAATTGATCCTTCCAATCATCACTGACATCCACCAGCCTCAACCATTCTTGATCGGGTGGCCCTCTCCGCCAGGCCCCATGCTCGGCAATCAAACCGCAGGGGATTCTTCCCAACCAGCGGTCCATTGTTTTCCGGTCCCTGCCGCTGACCACGACCAATTTGTTATGAGGATTTTTGCAGAGAGACAAAAGAAGCCTTTTTAGCCGTGTGTCCGGTTTTGCTTGATCGGGCTTTTTGGCAAAAGATACCAGCGTCCCGTCGTAATCAAGGAGTAAAAGCCTCCGCCGGCTCTTTTTGTACTCGGAGAGAAGTTTCCGGCTCCACACGTCGTTAAGCTTTTGTTGCTCCCGTTGTTTTTGAACGCTTTTGACACTGTAAAGCCGGTCCATGAAACTCCTGGACCACCGGTTGACATCATATTCCCGGAGACGCCTCTTCATCATGTCGATTCCCTTTTCCTGCTCTCCTTCTTCCATCTCCAGAGCTTGTTTGACGGCGTCGGCTATATCTTTCTGATTGTTGACATTGACGATCAAGGACTCCCCCAGCTCAGCGACAGCACCCGCGGTCTCGCTGAGAATGAGGACACCCCGGTTATCGAATTTCGAGGCAACGAATTCTTTGGCGACCAGATTCATCCCGTCCCGCACCGGAGTGATAAGGGCGACATCGGCAACGGCATAAAGGGGAAGCAGGTCCTCGAAGGGAAGTGAACGGTACATGTAATGGACCGGAATCCAACCAGGTCTGGCAAAGCGCCCGTTGATTCTACCGACCAGCCCTTCAACCTCTTCCTTGAGAAGAGCATAGTGCTTGACCCTCGTCCTTGACGGGACACAAAGCATGATGTGGATGAAACGATTGTGCCATGATGGGTTTTTCTCGAGAAATAGTTCCAGACCCCGCAATCGCTGGGGAATTCCCTTGGTGTAATCCAGCCGGTCGACGGAAAGGATGATTTTCCGGTCTTGGGCCGGTATCCTGGCATTGAGTTTCTGGATGCTTTTTTTGATTTTTGAACTATGAAGAAGGGTTTCGATATTCTTGATATTGATGCCCATAGGAAAGTTCTCAACGCGAACGATCCTGTTTCCTGCATGAATATCTCCGAACTCATGCTCAAAGCCCATCAAACGAAGCACACTGCTCAAGAAATGCCTGGCGTATTCATAGGTGTGAAAACCGATGAGATCGGATCCAAGGAGGCCGTCGAGGAGCTCTTTGCGCCAGGGGAAAATGCGGAAAATTTCCGAGGAGGGAAACGGGATATGGAGAAAAAAACCAATGGCGCTTTGGGGAAAACGGGTCCTTATAAGGGCGGGGAGAAGCATCAGGTGGTAATCATGTATCCAAAAAACATCCTCGGGCTGGGCCAGTTTGAATACTTCTTGAAAGAATTTTCTATTGACCCTTTCATACGCTTTCCACTCCGAATCCTCGAAAATACTGAATGTGGCGAAGTAATGGAAGAGCGGCCAGATCGCTCTGTTGGTGAAACCGTAATAGTATTTGTTTATTTCATTCGGGGAGAGAAAAACGGGATAACTTTGATGCGCCTCTTCCAGGGATTCACGGATATGGTCCTTTTCCTTTTCCGTTGCCGGCTGGTATCCCGGCCATCCGATGAATTTGACCTCACGCTCATCTCCCAAGCTCCGTAAACACGTCGCCAGGCCTCCGGGACTCGGTTGAATCCGGAGGGTTCCTTTTCTCTTGAAGATGGCCACAGGCAGCCGGTTGGAAACCACGATGATCCTTCCTTTTGCTCTTTTTTCTTGGTTCATTAGAGTGCCCTTATCGATGGATTCTCGCGGCTTATTCATCAGTCAGAGAGGTGCGAACAAAAGTGACCATCGAATCAGATCTCTCTATTCCCAACGAATAAACCAAGCTCAATACCTGGTCACCGCATCATTCAAAAGCTTTAGGTAATCGTCGAGATGGCGGGTGATTAGGAATTTATTCCTGATATTCTCCTTGCCGTATTCGCCCATCTGGCGGCGAAGCTTTTCATCTTTAAGCAAAACGATGATTTTCTCTGCGCAACCTTCGAGATCCTCCGGCTTGACCAGAAATCCCGTTTTATTATCCACCATCTGTTCGGGTATCCCCCCGATATTGGAGGCCACGACGGGTGTCCGCTTCCATAGAGATTCAGCAACCGTCAAGCCGAATCCTTCTCGAGTCGATTTCTGAAGAACCACGGCTGATTTCCTCTGAAGGGCATTGACAAGAATCTGATTATCCCCCAGGACGAAAAGAACGTCCCCTTTTTCCAGATGCTTTTTTGCCAGCTTGGCCATGCGGTTGTATATGACGATTCCCTCCGGATCATCGGGAGCCATATTGTAACAATAGACCAGGCGGCAGTCGACCTTTTCTTTGACCATCTCGAAAACTTTGAGGACCCCTTCGGGGTCTTTCCACGGATCAAAACGGGACACTTGGGTGATCATCGGTTTATCCGACGGAATCTTGAATTTGTTGAATATCTTGGCCACCGTGTCATCCGTAAGATCCATATTCTTTGGAGAAAGAGGATCTATGGACGGATGTATGACCCTCTGCTCGATATGAAGGTCATTTTTTTTGAAATCATCAGAAGAAACAATCATCATGTCGTAGCGGAGAATGAAAGGCTTGATGAAATTCCAAACCTTTCTGTTCGGCTTCGTGATATCGATATGGCATCTCCAAATCCAGGGCTGCCGTTTCCTGTTGAACTTAATCAGAGGGAGCGGTTGCGGGTCGTGCACCACGACGCAGTCGTGATCCAGATGCGTGAATTTGGAGAAGCGCTCGTTCGTATCCAGATAGAGATTTTTTTTGTTGTTGGATAAGTTGATGGAATTTCCCTGAAGGGCATTGTGGAACTTTTTGGTCACACTGAAAAAATCCGTCGGACCCAGCAAAACCCTCCATCCCGTATCTACGGCGACATCGTTCATCAAGAGAACCAAATTGTTTAAAATCTCGGCCACACCGCCCCCATGGGCCGTGGAATTGATATGAACGATATGCCTGTTGATCAACTTGTGCGCTTTTTGATGAATAGCGGCAATGACTTTTTCTCCGACAACGGGGAGATATTCATCCTGGCTTTTCATGGTTGCGTTTCTCCTTTAATATCAGGCATGAAATTCCACTTCACTTGAGTTGCAGAACGGAGTTAAGGCTCTCATCCATCTGAGAGCATCCAGCGAAAGGCAGGCACCTTCCCCGGACCCTTCTTCTCACGCCTTCAAGTTTTGGAAGAGTCCGGAACCGGCCTTAGATCGCGAAAAACAGCGATCCAAAATATCAGATCCTCTCATCGCTTGTCAACTGTTGTTATCCAAAAAGGCTCTCAGCTTTTCGCTGCGGCGCGGAGACCTCAGCTTTCTCAGGGCTTTGGCTTCGATCTGCCTGATTCGCTCACGGGTTACCTTGAATTGCTGCCCCACTTCTTCCAGTGTGTGTTCGTTTCCTTTCCAAAGCCCGTATCTCAGCTTCAAGATTTTTGCCTCTCTTTCGGGAATCGTATCAAGAACCTCCTCAATTTTCTCCCTTAAAGTTTTATTGATGACGGTCTCGTCCGGGGAGGGGAATCCTTCATCCTCTATGAAATCTTTGAGAAAACTGTCTTCTTCATCTCCGATGGGCGTGTCGAGGGAAATGGGCTCTAAGGCAATCTTCAGGATTTTTCGCACCTTTTCGACCGGCAGCCCGGTTCTGCGGGCCAACTCCGAATGAGTGGGCTCTCTTCCCTTTTCCTGAATGAAAAGCCTTGAAATCCTGATGATCTTGTTGATAGTCTCAGTCATATGGACAGGAATCCTTATTGTCCTTGCCTGATC
>Ga0180432_10010814_pt1 | contig 10853 bp, 11 predicted proteins | sample SS_ome_10_FD_132414 | JGI IMG/M metagenome (GOLD analysis project Ga0180432, IMG submission 132414) | Hypersaline lake sediment archaeal communities from the Salton Sea, California, USA - SS_1_MS_2 metaG | ecosystem: Environmental > Aquatic > Non-marine Saline and Alkaline > Hypersaline >...
GAACGGCAAAGAGATCATCCTCATTGAAATTGTGGGCTTTGATTTCTGACAAAATGTGCTTGCATAAGCTAACAAGGGCGGACAACCTACTTTCAACAGTTGCTGAGCGGTTGACTACCGCATCTGGTGACACTTCCTTAGAAAGCAAGGAATTGGATGCTTCTCTTTCTCTCATTTGTCCTGGACTCCGTCCACGTCGGTTGCAGGAATCCGATTCATCTTTGTGTCGCTGTTCTTACTGCAATAGCCTGTTAGATAGAGGATGCAAGAGCCGTGCCAGGAAAGCCAATGGCGGGCCGAGTGAATGCTAACACGTTGTAACGGATACAATTATGAAATCTGACGCAGCAATAGTGGGTTCTGAGAATACGGCATGGAATTGCATATTGCAGCTATCGGCATCTGTTCGTTATTGCAATATGCAGTCTTTAGGTTTTTGTGGAGCTGTGAATTGATCAGTTCTATGCTCGGCTATTCAACAGCCTGGGATTTGATATCGTAGGCTTTGAGCTTGCGAAACAACGTGCTTTTGTTTATGCCCAATTCTTTGGCGGTAACCGTCTGGTTTCCTTTGTTTCGGCGCAAAGCCTCGACAATAAGAAGCTGCTCCATCTGTTTAAGCGTTCTTACCTCGCTGGTTTCTATCCTGTCCATACTTGATATTGGACAGACTGATGTCGGCAGATGCTTTTTCTCTATTACTTCGCCCTGGCACAGCACGAAACAGTGCTCAATTATGTTCTCAAGCTCCCTGACATTGCCCGGATACTCGTGTGCCAAAAGGCTCGCCAGCACCTCATCCGTAACACAACTGATGTTCTTTTTGCGCAACCGCCTAAAGCGATCTATAAAATAGTTAACCAAAAGCGGTATGTCGTCTTTGCGTTCTCGCAACGGCGGCAATTCCAATCTCATAACGTTGATTCGATAATACAAATCATCCCTGAAGCCGCCCTGTTCGACAAGCTCGCTAAGCTTCTTGTTTGACGCCGCAATAACACGGACGTCAGCTTTGACGGAGGCGACGTCGCCTAAAGGTTCGTAAGTGCGTTCCTGCAAAACACGAAGCAGTCGCACTTGTACCGCTGCCGATACGTCGCCAATCTCGTCCAAAAAGAGTGTTCCGTGCTCAGCCATTGCAAAACGTCCCGGCTTGTCTTTCCTGGCATCCGTAAAGGCGCCAGCCTTATAGCCGAATAATTCCGATTCCAACAGAGTATCAGGCAGAGCACCGCAACTTACCGCAACAAAAGGCCCCTCTTTGCGAAAGCTCAAATTGTGAATCGCCCTGGCAAAAAGCTCCTTGCCGGTGCCGCTGTCGCCCTCAATCAGAACAGTGCAATCACTCTCCGCAATATTGGGGAGGATACCAAAAAGGTTTTGCATCCGGTGATTTTGGCTGATTATATCCTCACAACAGTATCGGCCTTCAATTCTCTTTAGTAGCTCTTCGACCAGACTCATGTCGCGAAACGTCTCTACTCCTCCGATCACGTCGCCATTTTCATCTCTTAGCAAAGCCGTGGATATGGCAAGGGCATGTTGCTCTCCTTTGGAATCAACGATGTGGACCGCCTTGTTCATTATAGGTTTGCCGGTTCTCATTGTCTCACGAAGCGCGCAATCGTTCTCGCAGACATCCGCTCGCAATATATCGCTACACCGCCGGCCGAGGGCCTTTTCGTGATGAATCCCCGTGATTTCCTCGGCCGCCCTGTTAAATGAAGTGATGCACCAGTCCGAATCGACGGTGAAAACACCCTCGGTTATCGAGTTGAGTATTACATCTCGTTCTTGACTACCCGCTTCTGTAAGGACTTGGTCCCAAAGCCTTTACTGTCTCTGTCATTTCCTCGGCAATCTTTGCGAACTTAGGTCCTTCTGACGCAGATATCCATTCAAGTCTGAAACGCTCTTCTTCGAGGCCGAAATCTTCGAGCAAAAGCTGAATCGCCTCAGCTCTCTGTTCCGCCGTTTTATTACCATCCTGGTAGTGACAATCGCCAATATGGCATCCGCACACAAGAACACCATCGGCATAACCGTTGGTCAGGGCATCCATTATAAAATTGGGATGCACCATACCCGTACACATTGCGCGGATGATATGAATATTGGATGGATATTGCATTCGTGCCGTGCCCGCAGAATCTGCAGATGCATAGGAGCACCAGTTACAGCAGAAAGCGATGATTATAGGTTCATTATCATTTCCCATTTCATACCTCAACAACAGCTTTGATCATTTCCTCAAAATATTCGGGTTTAAAATGCCTCACGAAAATACCCTTCTTCGGACACGTTGCCATACAGACTCCACATCCTCTGCACACAGCCTCATTCACCTCTACTGTCTTCTTTATCTCGCCGTCGGTTGTCATATATTCTATGAGCGTTATGGCATTGGAAGGACAAGGATCTATACAGTAGGCACAGCCGTCACAATATTCGTCAAAAACAAAGGAAATCGCGGGCGACTTGACAAGCTCTTTTTGCGAAATAATTCCGCCTGCACGAGATGCAGCCGCCTCACCATCGACAATCGCATCGTAAGTCCCCATCTCCTCTCTGGCAGAACCGCATCTAAAAACTCCTTCGGTATTGAAATCAAGCGGGTTCAATATTCCAAGCATTCCAATAAAGAAGTCATTCTCGTCTCTCTGCAGAAGCAAATCATTTTCGAAGTCTCCCTCATCTGAGTCTGCGGTCAGTTTTGCCTTTGCCGCCACGACAACAGAGCCGACATTTATGTTCTCTTTTCCGTCTGGCGTGACTATTTCTGCCTCGAAGTTCCCTACGAAACCTTCCATTCTTCCGACTTTACTTCCGGTATAGATCTTTACTCTTTCATTTCGGGACAATTCATCGATAAGACTCTTCACAACTGCGCCATCGTTTTTCTCGACTCTGTCAAGGCTCTCCTTTTCTTCAACGAGATAAACATCAAGATTTGCCTCGGCAAGCCTCAACGCACAGGAAATCCCGCCCGGTTCGCCCCCAATCACAAGGCACGACGGTGTTACGGGTACGTGAATGTCATCCAAAGATTCGAGCAACGCAGCACGTCTTACTCCCATTCTCATTAGTGTCTTAGCCTTCTCCGTCGCTTTATTCTTGTCCTTCGAATGCACCCATGTGCAATGGTTGCGGATGTTTACGACTTCCATCAAAAAACGATTTAGACCGCCTGTTTCGGCATGAAGAGAAAAAAGGTCTTCGTGGGTTTTCGGAGAACAGGCGCCCAGCACCAGTCTGTTGAAATTTTTTGTTTTTAGAAGCTCCCTGATCTTGATCCCATCGCACCCAAAAGGAGTGACTTCGACGTGCGTCACGTTGGGCAACGATTTCGTATACGTTACGAGTTCCTCCATATCCAGAAGACCGGCGATGTTTTTGCCGCATTGACATATCACGACGAGAATTGCCGGTTCATCTTGAGGCTCGACAGCTAATAGATCCTTCTGAGGTGGAGCGACTATTTCACTGCCTCTTTCAGAGGCAAGAAACGAAGCTGCATGAGAAGCGGCAGAGCACGCCTGAACAATCGCATCATCTATTCCCTTTGCCGCCAATGCGCTGCCGCAAACGAAAATGCCCTCTCTTGATGTGCGAATCGGATGCGAATCTTCTGATTTTTCCCCGCAAAATCCCGATTCATCGAGTTCAAGCCCTATTTTTTCCGCAAGGGTCCTTGCGCTTTCAGTAGGGCTAAGAGGCGGGATAACGACAAACATCTCCGTTTCAATCTTTCCTTTGTCAAAGGATATTTCAAGATTGCCGTTTGTCTCCTTAACGGAGGTGATGTTTTCTGTCTGAATAAAGTTGATGTTAGACTCTTTGGCTTCCAGGTAAAAATTCTTATATCCCTCTCTCTGAATGACGTGATTCCCATGAAGCACAGTAATGCCGGCATCCGGCCTTCTCTCAACGGTTCCCAAAGACTGGGCAACTGCGGTCATAAAGCCAACAGGAGAATCATTATCAAGAACGTACCAGCAAACAGATTTGGGTTCCTGCCCGTCATCACGCTTGACAACACCACTCGTAGGTCCGAGGCCGGAAAGTAAACGCTCGTATTCAAGGCCGGTGAGCACGTTAGAGAATTGAGAATAGCCATACTTTGTCAGATGATCGGGTTTTGCCTCTCTTATTCCCGTTGCAAGTATGACCGCTCCGACGTTGAATTCCACTGTCTGTGGCTTCTGATCAAACCGAATTGCATCCGGCTTGCATGCCTCAACACACGGCGGGATTTCTTTGTCTCCACACTTTCCGTCAGTGATGTAAGTACATTTCTCAGGGTTTATCAATGCCTTTCTCGGTGGAAACGGCGAATAAAACGAAATTGCCTTGGAAGCTCCTCTGCCAAAGTTGAATTCCATCGGGATGCCGCCCACAGGGCAAACAGGAAAACAGTCCGTGCAGGCCGTACATTTTGCAGGATCGACATATCTGGGTTTTTTGGTGACTTTGACTTTGAAATCTCCCGGCTCTCCCTCGATGCTCTCAACATCTGCAAATGAGACAATGGTCACATTTGGATTACTGGTAAGCTCAAGCATCTTGGGAAGTATTGTACAAGTGGAGCACTCGTTCGAGGGAAACATCTTGTCAATCTGAGCCATCTTGCCGCCGATTGTGGGCTTTTCTTCGACAAGAATAACCTTGAATCCCTGAGCTACAAGCTCAGAACTTGCACGCATTCCCGCCGGACCGGCTCCAACTACAAGTACTGATCCTTTCATAATATTTTACCTCCTTATTCGAGTACTATTTCTGTGACCAGCTTACGCGTGTAAATCAGGTACTTCCCATTTTCTTCCACACACTCTGCTTCAAAACCATCTTTTTCATACTGGGCCATTTTCTCATGAGCCTCTTCTTCGGTGGAATAATGACCTTTGTCCCACATAAATTTCCTGCCGTCTATTTTCGTGGCCAAGTTTGCCATAATATCACCTCCTGCGACTGTTGGCTGCAAGTATAATTTCCACGTCGCCTGCTATGATTGAACTGACATTGTCCCATTCAAACCTGCTCATATCCGCCCTTGAGCTTGCATCTGACAACTTTGCCAAATCCACGTCGGTTTAAGACTCACACTGCACACTGAGTGCACAATATGCTACATCATTGTCACAGACTCAGTCAACCATCAATATCTGCTGATAAATTACCGGTTCACGAAAAGCGTCACCTGATTCTGAGCCATGCTATATGCCGCGTTGCGTAATTCAATCCTGCGAAACATTGTTTCTTATGCGCGTTTCTTGAAACAGTCATCTTTAAACTGTTTATTTTAAGTATGTTACGAGGCTTTTTGACTATAAGGAACACTTGGCCTTTTTTCGCCGCAGTGGGGCTTTTCGCCGCCTTCGCAAGAACCTTGCCAAAAGGCTTAAAATGGCAAAATTGTGCGGCGAAAATTCCCGATCGGAAAAACCGCAGAGGAGTTTCCAACCTATCTTGCATTGCTGCCGCGACAAAGCCGGACATTGTCCCGGACCTCGGATGCCGTCTCGCAGTTTGCCTTCAGGGCACAAAGCTATAGCTTTGGCCTCCGGTAATATCAACTGTCTCTCGCTGGTTTTGGTATCTGATTAGTACAGGCCCTCCGGTTAATGATTTAATGACGGCGCGTTTGAGCTTTCCATTTTCCCAGCTCATATCTATCTCACAGTTGCCCCGAGCCCGCAGGCCCGTGACTTTGCCGTCGGGCCATGCTTTGGGCAGTGCGGGCAGAAGATGCAACTGCTTATCGTGGCTCTGGAGAAGCATCTCGGCAATGCCGGCGAGGCCACTGAAATTACCGTCGATCTGAAAGACCCGGCCCGGCCAGCAGGCGTTCATCAAGTTACCAAATGCATTGCGAGCAATCAAACGCCTGAGATACCAGTGGGCCTGTTCTGCATCGCCTAATCGAGCGAAAAAACATATCTTCCATGCATTGCTCCAGCCGACGTCTCCACCAAAACCGCGTTTCTCAAGTGTTTTTAGGGCTGCCGCAAGAAGCAGAGGATTCTTTTCTCCAATCAAAGAGAACGGATGCAACCCAATCAAATGCGACACGTGACGATGTTTCGGATCTCTTTCTTTATAGTCCTCGATCCATTCCTGTATTGTGCCGTCTGCGCCGACTCTTAGTGGCGGAAGTTTTTGAAGACAACTCTCAAGTCTCGCGCGAAGCCGTTCGTCGGTGTGGAGTATCTTCGAGCCCTGTATCACTGCCTCGAAAACTACACGCACAATCGACGTATGATAGGTCGATCCTCTGGTAATTCGGACCGCCTTGTTGAGGTCAGGATGGATGTAGGCGTTCTCGGGCGACGTCGAAGGCACAACTACGAGATATCCGTCCTTGTCTTCAACGAGATAGTCCAGAATGAATTCAGCGGCTCCCTTGAGCACCGGATAGGCTTGTTTTTGTAAAAAGACCTTGTCCTGTGTGAACTCATAGTGTCGCCATAACGTCATGGCCATCCATGCTCCGGCCAGCGGATCCAGCACTCCGTTCTGGAACTGCGATCCCTTATTTGAGCCACTCGGAGTGGTCCTGCCAAATGGATTTGTGGCCGTGAAGGTCACCCAACCATCAGCATCGTAGAGCCTGCGCGCCGAGGCTTTGCCCTTCTCGGTCAATCTCACGAACCAATCTGTCAGGGGATGGAGAGTTTCCGACAGGTTAGCCGGATCGGCGGGCCAGTAGTTCATCTGTAAGTTGATGTTCAGGTGATAGTCGGCCTCCCAGGGCGCCCACATCGCCTCGTTCCAGATACCCTGCAGGTTGGCCGGCAGCCGTCCCGGGCGCCGCGAGCTCGACATTAGCAGATAACGTCCATATTGAAAATAAAGGGCCGCCAAAGCCGGATCCGCCTCGCCGGCTTTGGCCCTGTTGAGCCGCTCGTCGGTAGCAATCGAATCTCGATTCGAGCCACCCAGGTCGAGCGAAACCCTCTCGAACATGGCGCTATGCTCGGCAACGTGGTCCCGCCTGAGATCGTCCCATGATTTGTCCGCGGCCCCGTCGAGTATGGCCTGCGTCCGCTTGCCGGGATCGATAGAGCGGTTGAAGCTCATCACTTCAAGGCTGTAATCTGTCGCAGCGGTCAAAAGCAGAATCGCTTCATCCGCATTCTCTATTACCAGAGTCTCGCCTTGGGCGCTGATAGTTCCGCCATTGGCGCGGACCAGCATACGTGCGGCAAACTTCATATGGGCGCCGCCGGGCCCGGACCCTCCGGGATTATCCTCATAGCCCTCCGGAGCGGCAATGTCAATTATCTGCCCGTCCATCTGCAAACGGCCCGAATCCTGAGCAGTAACCTTCACGTCCTTTTTGCGGGTTAGCTGAATTCTTGCGCTAATCATGCCGGATTCTGATGCGCTGAGACGCACCGCCAATACATCATCCACGGCGGATATCAACGTCTCGTGTTTCATCCGGACATCGCCGAGGCGGTACTCTGTCGTGGCGATGCCGGTGTTCAGATCAAGCTGACGGCGATAATCCCGGACTTCAGACGCACGGTCCATCTCGATCCACAGATCCGCCAGCGGTTCGTATGAGCGAAAAGAAGTCGGCGATTTGGTTAGCTTCGCCGGACCAAGCTCGGCGGCTTCTGATATCTTGCCTTCTAAAACAAGCTCCTGCAATTTTCGGATGTTTTCCGAGAAGTCCTCGGGATAGACATCGGTCGGCTCGCCCGCCCAGAGACTTTCCTCGTTTAGCTGCAGGTGTTCCTTCGGCACCGTGCCGAAGACCATCGCCCCCAGCCGGCCGTTGCCTAACGGCATCGCTTCGGTCCACTTTGACGCCGGCTCATCGTACCACAGCCGCACCGTCCCCCGCGCCGGGGCCTGTCCGGTCAACAGTACCAAAACCATACCTGCTACATGTATCCAGATTATTATCCGAGAGTGTTTCATGGTTCTCCTTCGTCTCACTTAAGCAATTACACAATCGCTTGGCTAATTGCCCGCACGGCAACCCTGCCCGCGACGTTCATCACAAGATACTATCACAAAGACATGACATTTCAAGGCGGACATACAAAGTACTTTGCAGGAGTGAAAACAAAGCATAAAGACACCAATGAAGACAAGCGAACAAACAAGCACAATGTTAGATTTCCAGGTCAGAGAGGATGCAATTATTGCAAGAGATATATTATCGAAAATAGAAAGAAAAAGCACGTGGAGAGATTAATCCCGGATCAGTTCATGGTAAAATCTGCTCAGAACCAGGGCCGATTCATACTCTTCTGAAACCCGCATTTGATCGTAATCAGGAGCGAACTTCATACATACCGTCCAGTGTAATTGAATCCGGCATAGCGTAACACAAGTCGGATAACGCTGGCGCTCACCTGCCGGAAAAAGCAGAGCGGGGAACGAGCGTTGCGGTTTCCCGGTCAGGTGCAGCGGCCTTTTTCGGTAAGTGCCGTCTTCTCAGGTCCGCTATATGTGCCTCTTGATGGCGGCGATGACCTTGAAGGGATCGAATGCCACTATCGAAGAGCCGTAGAGTTCCATGCCGCCCATGTCTGCCGTCTTGCTCTTTCCCGGGGGAAGGGGTGAGGGATCGCCACGGTCTACACACCGAATTATGAGAGGCAATCGGTAATCGTTGGCATCGAATGGAGGGAGGTAGATTCCCACGTTGAAGCTGAGCACCGCTAGCTCGTCATCGTCGATGAAAGTGCGGAGAACGCTCGTCAAAGCATTCGTGGTATGTTCACTTGCCGCCATCTTCCTGAACCCGTAGTCAAGAATGACCACCTCCTTCTCTTTGGCAGGTGTGATTGCAGCGGCAATCACTATATCCCCGGATTCCACTGCGAGTCCGACATCCCGATGGACTGCAACCCAATCGCGCCAGTAGTCGCAGTGACGGCCGTTCTTTGCTCGGTAGGCTTCTGTTGCAGACACCAGTGCAGCATGTCGTGCATAGAATCCGTACGGATTGAGCAGGACGTGGAGGTGCCCGTGTACAAGGGATGCCCCAGCACTCCCAAGGCAGTTCCACATGATGAATGGGTATTTTAGTTCGCGGTCTTCCTCATGGCTTCGGTGCACCCAAGCGAGGGCGGTCCGCACGTAGTCCAGTATGTGGTCCCGATCAAATGAGTGGGGATGGTGGGGCTCAAAGATGACCATTCCGTGACTGGCGTCGTACTTGGCCGCGTTGGCGGCAGTAACGCTACAGTCCCCCTTGATCCGCCCCCAGACATCGGCGCACGTCATGTTGAGTGGATCACAGAAATCGCAACCATCCTTCTTGGCGGCGTCGATGAAGGATGCGAGCAGGGCCGTGTCAGGTTTTGGCACGGGACGCTCCGCCCGCCGTTCATTGAACTGTGCCCCCTCGAACGTGTATGCGTTCAGTGTTCTTACGACTCTTTGCTCTGATGCGCGTCCGATGGCGGCATTTGGACCAGAGTCTTCGGGGCGTCCGTACCATTTTGCGATCTTTGGTGCGAGCGGAGACGGAACAGTCAACCGCCCCGGCAATATCCGTGCTTGAAAGATGCCTTGGTCGAGTCCGTCGAGTAACTTTGGTAGATCGAGGATTGTGGTGCTCATAGTGCCTCCGTTTCGCTGGTTGGGTCAGTTCTTGCTCTCTGCATAACGCGACGGCTGATGGGACGCGAGCGAAGCGAGTGGTCCCGATCGAGCCGCATGTTAGCTCTCTGATACTGCTAATTGGTAGATATCACTAAGTTTCTTACCGAGAACTGTAGTGTTGCTCTTGTGCTTAACTCTTCCACCTTTAAAAAGCCCCAAATACTCAAGCCGATTCCAGAATATCTCCTGCAGTGGTTCTGGAATATTACGGTATTTATGAGAATCATGAATGAACTTAACAAAGGATTCTAACTCGTAGACTGTTAATTCCTTCAAAGCGTTCCCCAGGAGACGCACCTCGTATGGCTCAAGCTTGTTTGTTGCATAATACTCAATAAGGGCGGCATAGTAAGGTGTTTTGTCTTCATCTTCTTCACTTACGGCTTTAGCGATGATTTCGTCAAGAAGATCAAGGTTGAGTTCTGACTCGGAATCATCTTCAAGGTTGCAGACTCGTTCTTCAAGTGAGGTGATTAAGTTCTGGAGACGCTTTGTAAACTTATCTGAGCGACGTTCTTTGATACAATCGGCAATCACTCCGGCTGTAGCTGATACTGGATTCACTACTCCTAGCAGCTTCGCAACAAGTGCGCCTTTGTTCAATACAATGTCAGTTGTACTTTTATGTGACAGTTGATCATCCATTGTCATTCCCTCTCAAAGTGTTCTGAGCTAACGCCTCGAATCAGGCGTTCAAAAAGGTACGTCCGTGGTCCTTCCTGAATCGCCTGCATTCGATTGTTGGCGATCGTGTTTTTGATGTTTCCGAACCTTCCGCTCAGCTTGCTTTCGTTTGGCGTCCTTTGCTATCTGCTCAATTGACCGGATGTTGTCCGGACGATCCTTCTTGAAACGTTTCCAATAGAGGGACTCGATGAAGTCAGGCAGCGGTTCCTTCCACGGTTCCTGCCTATGGTTCGCCAGTTTGCCAAACTTCTTCGGGTTCATGCCTAGCTCTCGGGCCATCTGGACGTGGGCATTGGAGAGGTGAAAGCGCTCCCGCGCGTCGATCCAGACTTGGTACTTCGGGGAAAGGCTCTTTTTCTTTGCCATGATCCTCTGCCAGTTTACAGGTCTATGGTTGCTTCGGTCATCTGGCTCTGCCCAAGCTCCGTCAAAAAGACCTCTTCCATGGTCCTCTCGCCACAGCGAGGGCAGACGATGGGCTCCTCAAAATCTGGTCGCATGGTCACCTCATTGATCCCGATTTGCCCCATCTCGCAATCGAA
>Ga0180432_10010816_pt1 | contig 10852 bp, 10 predicted proteins | sample SS_ome_10_FD_132414 | JGI IMG/M metagenome (GOLD analysis project Ga0180432, IMG submission 132414) | Hypersaline lake sediment archaeal communities from the Salton Sea, California, USA - SS_1_MS_2 metaG | ecosystem: Environmental > Aquatic > Non-marine Saline and Alkaline > Hypersaline >...
GGCTGGTGAGTCGATGGCGACCCGGAAGGCGTCCCATAACGCGCTGAACGCATTCGCACCCAAGCTCGAGGAATTGGTGGGAGGCTCCGCCGACCTAGCCGGTTCGAACCTCACGAGCCTTCAGGGTGAGCAGGCCATCACGCCTGCTGATGCCTCAGGGCGCACCGTGAACTTCGGGATTCGCGAGCATGGCATGGCAGCCATCGCGAACGGCATGGCGCTCCATGGTGGGATTCGCCCGTTCGTGGCGACCTTCCTGGTTTTCAGTGATTACCTGCGTCCAGCGCTCCGACTCTCTGCGTTGATGAAGCAGCCGGTGCTGTACATCTTCACGCATGACTCGATCGGTCTCGGCGGCGACGGTCCGACACACCAGCCTGAAGCGCACGTCGCTTCATTGCGTGCCATGCCGAACGTGCAGGTCATGCGCCCCGCCGACGCCAACGAGACGGTGCAAGCGTGGCGTGAGGCGCTTGACCATCGCGCGGGACCGACCGCCTTCATCCTGACCCGGCAGAACGTTCCCAATCTCGATGTACCGACGGGCGCCGTTGCCAAGGGCGCTTATGTGCACCGTGAAGCCTCTGGTGGTAAGCCGCAGGTCGTCCTACTCGCCACCGGTTCAGAGGTCAGCCTCTGTCTGGCGGCGCAGGAGAAGCTCGAGGCGGACGGCGTCCCGACGCGCGTCGTGTCCATGCCTTGGCTCGAGCGCTTCGCGGAACAGGATGCGGAGTACCAGCATGAGGTGCTCGGTCCGCGGGGTGGTCCTCGCCTCGCCGTGGAGGCTGCCGCACGCCAGGGATGGGATGCCTGGCTCGGGGGTCATGGCGACGTGATTTCGGTCGATGACTTTGGTGCGTCCGCGCCTGGCGACCGCGTCATGGAAGCATTTGGGTTCACGGTCGACAATGTGGTTGCGAAAGCGAAGGCACTGCTGAGCGACGGCTAAGCGTTAATGCGCTTGCCCTGTTCGTTGGCGAGCAGCCGCGAGCACGCGGGGCCACGCCTCCAGCACGGAACGACGCAAGTCTTCAAGTGTGCCGACGTTGTCGATGACGACGTCGGCCGCTTCGCGTTTGCTTACCGCTGGCCACTGGGCTGCATCACGACTGCGCACGTCGGTCGCATCGACTCCACTGCGCTCCACCACCCGCTGCACCCGCACCTCGAGGGGTGCATCGACGACGAGCACTGCGTCCATGTCCTTCGCGCGTCCGGTCTCGTAGAGGAGTGGAATGTCATGTACGACAGCCTCGAGCTCGGGCTCGTGCTCGATGAGGTCGGTCAGGCGTTTCGCGATGATGGCTCGCACGCGCGGATGCACGATCGCCTCGAGGGTTGCTCGGGCGTCGTCATCGTTGAACACGATGTTGGCAAGCTCAGGCCGATTCACGCCGCCCTCGATGACGACACTTGGTCCGAACGCACCAACGAGCGCCGCCTGGACCTCAGGTTCGATGAGCACCTCGCTGGCTGCGGCATCCGCGTCCAGGATGGGGACCCCGGCTTCGCGTAGGATCTGCGCAACCGAGGATTTGCCCGCACCGATGCTGCCGGTGAGTCCGATCTGCAGTGTCACGGGTGTATTCCACCACGCTGCGCTAGCCTGAACGGGATGTCGGGCTCACGCAATCCCCACCTTCGTCCAGCGAAATCTCAACGGCTCGGCTGGCACAGCTGGTTTGCGAGTCGGCGTACGAAGGCCGTGTCCCTCGTCGAGCCTCCTGCGCTTTCCGCATTCGGTCCAAGGCCGGAGGGGGGCGTGGTGGTCGGTGGAGCGGTGCGGGACGCGCTGCTGGGGCTCGAGCCCAAGGATGTCGATTGGCTGGTGGCTGACGCGAGGGTGGCAGCGGAAGATCTCGCATCGCGCCTGGGCGGTTCGGTCTTCGCTCTCGATGAGGTGCGCGGTCATTGGCGGGTCCTGACCGGAGAACGAACCATCGATCTGATCACGCAGCAAGGGACTCTGAAAACGGACCCCGAGGCGCGCGACTTCACCATCAACGCCATCGCCCTCCGGGAAGATGGGCTCTTCGATCCCCTCGGCGGAATGCGTGACCTGGCGGCGGGTGAACTCGTGGCGTGCAGCGAGAGCGCGCTTCTCGATGATCCGCTGCGTGGGTTGCGGGGGGTTCGGTTCGTGGCCACCCTCCCGCTGAGCTGGTCGGACGCCACGCGCGACCAGGCGAGGCGTGCAGCCACGGCCATCGGGAACAACGCGCTCCCCATGCCAGCTCATGAGCGCATGCGGGACGAACTGATTCACGTTCTGCTGGCAGCCCGGCCTGGTGACGCCCTGCTCGATGCGCACGACTTGGGTTGGCTTGCCTTGTGGCTACCTAGCCTCGTGGAGGGTGAAGGGATCCGGCAGGGTGGTCTTCATCATCTCGACGTGCTGCACCATCAGTTGGAGGCAGTCCAGCGACTCGCGACCGCGTTTCCAGAGGCAGACGTTGCCCTGAGGCTCGCTACGCTGCTGCATGACGTCGGAAAGCCGGCAACGCGGACGCGTGGCCCCCTTGGTCGGGTGCAGTTTCATGGACACGCCGAACTGGGTGCACGTCTGGCCGAGAGGGACCTTCGGCGATTACGCTTCGACCGCGCGACGATCGTGCGCGTGGGGTTGCTGGTGGGTTGGCACATGATTCCCCTCCCACGCAGCGGACGCGCGACCCGCCGCTTCGTGCATCGCCGCCGGGAAGCGCTTCCGGATCTGCTGTCATTGATGCTGGCGGACCGGGAAGCTGCCCGAGGCCGACTGGCCACGGTAGCGTCGCGACGGCACTACCGGGAGTCGGTGGGGCACATCCTGTCGGTCCTACACGCGTCGCCACCCCTCGAGCCGCTTCTGGACGGGGAGACCGTCATGGCCTTGCTGGGTCTTGCGCCCGGACCACGCGTGGGCCAGGCCCTACGGTTCGTGGAGGAGGCGCGGGCCGTGGGTGACCTCACGACCGTCGCTGAGGCGCGCGATGCGCTGCTTGCGTACGCTGAGAAGCAGGGATGGCGCGAGTCCGCCGAGCCGGACGAGGCTAGGGTTCGTACTTCAGACTGAGTGAAGATCAGAGAAGCGGGCCATTCGGGCCACGGCTTCGCGTAGGGCGTCTTCCTCACGAACGAGCGCGAATCGCATCCAGCCTTCGCCGCTGGGACCGAAGCCAACTCCGGGTGCGACCGCGACGCCCGTTTCACGAACGAGGCGCTCGGCGTAATTGACGGAGTCTGGCTCCCCTGCGGGGAGGCGCGTCCAGACGTACATGCTTGCCTCGGGAAGGTCGGTCGGGATTCCTGCGTCCCGGAGTGCGGTCACGAGTGCGTCGCGGCGTGCCTGGTAGGTACGTGCGTGTTCACGCAATTGTTCGCGTGGCTCCTTGAGCGCCTGCACGGCTGCGCGTTGAATGCCGCCCCATTGGTTGAAGTCGATGACGCTCTTGACGCTCGCGAGGGCCTTGAGTGCGTCCCGGGCACCGAGCGCGAAACCGATTCGGAAGCCGGGCATGTGGAAGGACTTGCTGAAGGTGTAGAGCTCGACCACGCGGTCGCGTGCTCCAGGGACCGCAAGGGCCGAAGGGGCGTCGTGGTCACCGAAGACGAGGTCGACGTACGGAAAATCATGAATCAGGAGCAGGTCGTGCTTCTCCGCGAAGGCAACGGCTTCGCCGAAAAAGGATGCGGGTGCGGTGGCTGCGGTGGGGTTACTGGGGTAACTGAGGACGAGGACTTTTGCGCGCGCCAATGCGGCAGGATCGATGGCCTCCAGGTCGGGCAGGAACAGGCGCTCTGGGAGGAGCGGCAGGGCTACACGTTCGAGGCCTGCAAGAGCGACCGCGCCAAACCAGCTTGGGTACCCCGGTTCGGGGAGCAGGATGGCGTCCCCTGGATCGGTGACGGCGAGCAGTAGGTTGGCGAAGCCCTCCTGGCCCCCGATGAGGGTGAGTGCTTCGGTTTCCGGATCGAGCGAGATGCCGTAGCGACCTGCGTACCACTCGACCGCCGCTTGTCGTAGCGGTGCGGTGCCGGCGTGGAGGCAGTAACCGTGCGTGCTGACGTCGTGGACGGCGTCGCGCATGACGTCGAGCACCGAATTGGGGGGCGGCAGGTCGGAGGAACCGATCGAGAGGTCGATGATTTCATGGCCTGCAGCGCGAGCGTCGCGTTTGGCGCGGTCCATGATGGCGAAGACCGAGTCCGGCATGGCCTGCACGCGCTTGGATGCGAAGCGCTGGTTCGTCACGAGGCGATGCTAACGCGTGGTGCGACTGAGGAGCGTCAGGATTCCCTCATCGTCGATTCGGCGGGTTTCGCAGGCGCGTCGGTCCCGACATGCGGTGAGGTACCGAAAGCGGCGGCCTTGACTACCCGGCAATTCAGCGCGGTAGAGACCAAGAAAACGTCGTGTGCCGGTGCGTTGGCAGAGGTCGCAACAGAGTTCACCCGTCGGATTTCCGCTTGGCGTAACGATCGAGAGTCGCGCTACCTCGTCCCCTTTGCGGTCTCGCACGAACACAACGCCATCGCCTGCTTCGACCAGCGCGTACGCCTTCGGCTTGGGGACGAGGCGTTCGTGGGTGGCGGGAAAGTAGTTGAGGACGATATCACGGTCGGTCCATTCGTTGGTCGATGACGCGTCGTCCACGCCGCCCGAATTATCGGAACTCGCGTTGTCGTCGTATGGGGCGTCGTTACGATCCTCAGCGTCACCGTCTGAGGGAGGGGGGAACGTCATCGAAAAAGACCTACGCGGGATTGGGTCGCACGAGTCGGCCGACGGCGCCACCGAGCAGGAGGGCGACCGCGACGAGAGCTCCGTAGGGAAGAAGGCCGGGGATTCCATTTTGCACGGCAATCCCGATGAACGCCCAGATCAGGACACCCACGAAGGCGACGTCGCCTCGAACCTGCAGCATGCGGAGGCCGATTAGGGCCGCAACCGCGATGACGATGAGTGCCCAGACATCCGCACCGAAGGGTGCGCCACGCCAATTCAGTGCCCAGCCCGAAATCGAGATGTTGGCGATGGTGGCCACGCTTCCCCAGGCGAGGTAGATGCCAAAGGGTACGCGCGCCGCCCAGCGAATCCCGGGTCTGTTCGGTCCGCCGCGCAGACCCTCGTACACCACGAGAAGCGAGACGAGGAGTCCCAGGATCGGCAGGGTCGAGAGCACGACGCGTTCGGCATGCCAAAGCACGAGCCAGGCGACGTTGAAAGCGCCTGCAAGGACCACCCAGGGCGCAACGGCGCGTAGGCGTGGGTCGTTGGCTTGGGCGGGTCGCGCCTGCCAAACCCCGAAGATGATTTGGGTGACGTAGATGACGCCCCAGATTGCGAAGACATAGCCTGCTGGGGTGAAAGGCGTGGGGTAGGCGTCGCTGATGTCAGCCGTCAGGACACCCATGAGCGGAAGCGTGTTGGCGAGGGCGTTGAGCGCGATGGTGGTGAGGATGCTGATGAGGACGAGGGACTGGCGTGCGCGGTCCCCGTTGGTGACCTGGTAGGCGACTTCCGTCGCCACGCCGGGCTCGGCAGAGTCGGTGTGCGCCGTCACCTGCTCGACGTTGTCGCTGATGGTGTCGCTTACGTTCTCGTCTTGTGAGTCGTGCAGGGGTGTTTCGCGTGCGTCGTCGCCTGGAACGTGCGTCATGCCGTCACCTGAGGCGTTTGGGCGAGAAGGTCGACCATCTCGAGCGCAGCGAGGGCGGCGTCGGCACCCTTGTTGCCCGCCTTGCCACCGGCTCGTTCGAGAGCCTGTTCGGTGGTCTCGGTCGTGAGCACGCCGAACGTCACGGGCATGTCGTGATCGAGGGCGACGCGCTGCACGCCTGCGGCCACCATGCTGCAGACGTGGTCGTAATGATCGGTTGCGCCACGAATGACGGCACCGAGCGTGACAACCGCGTCGACCGTGCCACCGCGCGCGAGTCGGTCTGCTGCGGTGGGAATCTCGACGGCGCCGGGTACTGAGAGGACGGTGATGTCCTCATCTGCAACGCCCGCCCGGCGGAGTGCGTCTACTGCGCCTGCGAGCAGGCGGTCGGTGACGAGGTCATTGAAGCGGCTCACGACGATGCCGATACGGACACCATCCCCGCGGGGTCGTCCTTCGATGAGTTCCATGGGTACTCCTGTCGAGCGGCTCGCTCAGCGGCCGATCAGGTCAAGCACTTCGAGGGCAACGTCGTCGAGGCTCGCGGTGACCGAATACGCTGGTCCGCTTTCCGGGAAACGTACGGTGAAGAGGTTCCATCCGGCTTCCAGCACGAGTTCGACGCCGCTGGCCTGCATGGTTGCGGTCTTGTCAACGTAGATGAGGGTGAAGAAGCCGATGGGGCGCTCGAGTTGCGACAGCGCAAGGTAGATGGGATCGCGGTTGGGTTGCCGGGTCCACTCACCGTTCTCGTCATCGTCGATGTACATCGCAAGGCTTCCCTGAACGTAGAGGACGTCCTGGGGACTGATGAGGTACTCGTTCTGCAGGCCGGGGAGAAGCACGGCGCCACTGCGGAACGGGCGCAGCAGTTCATTGGGGACGGGGCCAACCTCGAGATTGAAGCTGCCACCAATCGGCACGACACTTCCAACTTCGAGGCTCCAGGCGTCGTCCGCATCGAGAACCTGCACACCGAGGCGGACACCCTCGAGGAGGGGTTCCTCGCTCTGGATGATGCCTGAGATGGTGATGGGGCGCTGCGCTACGGCGACGCCTAGCACAAGGGCAAGCACGAGGATCGTGGCAATTCGTTGCATGCAAACTCTCCCAACGTTGGGGTGAAGGTGCGCCTCGGGTATATCACGTGGCGCCCTACGCACGGGGGTTGAGGCCCGTTTCGGCACTGTCAATCAGCGTACCCGTCCGGACGGCTCTTGTGCCACTCCCAAGCCGACGAAACGATGGATTTCAGGTCGCTGTGCTTGGGGGTCACCCCGAGGTCTCGAGCAAGCTTGGAGGCGTCTGCAACGAGTCTTGGAGGATCCCCGGGCCGCCGATCGATGGTTCGTGCGGGTATGGGATGCCCAGTCACTTCGCGGCAGGCGGAGATGACTTCCTGAACGCTGTAGCCCCGGCCGGTGCCGACGTTGTAGGCCGTGCCGCCTCCCGGTTCGAGTGCCTCGACGGCGGCCACATGCGCCTCGGCGAGGTCGAGCACGTGAATGTAGTCACGGATGGCGGTGCCGTCAGGCGTGTCGTAGTCATCTCCGTAGATGTCGATGGTCTCGCGTTGGCCGAGGGCCACCTGGAGCACGAGTGGGATGAGATGCGATTCGGGGCGGTGATCTTCACCGCGGTCCGGCGTCGCGCCTGCAGCGTTGAAGTAGCGCAGGGCGGTCCAGCCGAGACCTTTCGTTTCGCCGAGCCAGCGGAGCATGCGTTCGATGAGGTACTTCGATTCACCGTAGACACTCTCAGGCTGCAACGGCGCATTCTCGGGGATTGGCACGGCGCTGGGGGTGCCGTACAGCGCTGCGGTGGAGGAAAGTACGAAGCGATGGACGCCATGCTTGAGGGCTTCGGACAACAGGTTGAGGGTACCCCCGGTGTTATTGCCGAAGTACAAGAGGGGGTCCTGCATGGATTCGCCGACGAGGGAGCTGGCTGCGAAATGCACGATCGCGTCGACGTCGTACGCCGACAGGGTGCGAGCGACCGCCTCGCGGTCAGCAACGTTGGCGTGCACGAAGCTCGCTTGTCTAGGAATGGCGGCCTGGTGTCCGGTGCGGAGATCGTCGAGGATGACGACTTGATGGCCTCGTTCGATCAGGGTGTTCGCGGTGATGCTTCCGATATAGCCCGCGCCACCCGTGACGAGAATCTGCATGCCCGTAGTGTAGCGGGTCGCGTGTGAAGTGCAGGTGCGACGCATCCCCGCTGGTTAGGATGTTCGGACGATCCCACGGGAGGGGACGCTGATCATGGCTGATGACGCTCCGCAAACGAAGTCCGGTATCGATGCCGGATTGATTTGGTTGGATGGCCGCCTGGTTCCACAGGCGGAGGCGACCGTTTCCGTACTGACGCACGCCATGCACTACGGGACGAGTGTCTTCGAGGGCATCCGCGTGTATCCCACCGAGCGGGGGGCAGCCGTGTTCCGACTCGAGGAACACAACCAGCGGCTTCTCGACTCCGCAAAGATTCTTGGGATGCGGTCGGGCCTACCTTCGCTGGACGAGATTCGCACAGCGATCGTGGAGACCGTGAAAGCCAACCAGCGGACCGGTTGCTATGTTCGGCCCCTACTCTGGTACGGCCCGGAGGCGTTGGGTATCAACCCTGCCGGGAACTCGGTGCACTTCATGGTTGCGACGTGGCCCTGGGGTACCTACCTCGGGGATGAGGCCGTGGCGAAGGGTGCCCGCCTAATGACGAGCAGTTGGCGCCGCAGCCCAGCTGATGTGCTGCCTACCAAAGCGAAGGCGGGGGGCAACTACGTCAACAGCGTGCTCGCAAACCAAGAGGCAAGGGAACTGGGGTACGACGAGGCACTGCTGCTGGACAAGAGCGGTTTCGTGGCCGAGGGTGCGGGCGAGAACATCTTCGTCGTTCGCGACGGGGTCCTCTACCCCATCACGCATTCGGTCAACCTGCGCGGCATCACCCGCGACAGCATAATTCAGATTGCCGAAGCGCAGGGCGTCACGGTGCGCGAGACCATGGCGACGCGCGACGAGCTGTACACCGCTGATGAGGTGTTCATGGTGGGTTCCGCAGCGGAGGTCACGCCGATTGCCGAGATCGATCGACGGCCGATCGGTTCAGGTGTGGCGGGTCCGTTCGGTCTGCAAATGCGTCAGTGGTATCTCGACGCGGTGCATGGTCGCGACGCGCGCTTCCTGGATTGGCTGACGTTCGTCGACGAGAACTGACCCCTTGTCGGGCTTGCCCTCGTAAGCCCAGTTTCTCCAGCTCAACAACGTTCGCCGCCGCGCATTGCGCGGCGGCGTTCCTCTTGGACCTGGCTCGGTGCGTGGGCGTCAGGCCGATTCGAGGCGATCGGCTGTACGCCGGAGCCAGGCTGCGGTGAAGGTGCGGAGGGACGACGGTCGACGTCCAGCTTGGTTCTCACGCACGGATTTGCGGACGTCTTCGCTGTGCCGGGTCGTCCAACGCAGGTGCGATTCAATGTCGAACATGACGACCTCCTTGCAAGAAGAATAGTTCAAATGAATCAATATGTCAATATTAGATTTACATTTTGATATTTATGGCTTTCGTTTATAGGCGCACATGGCCCAAGAATACGGTCGATTGGAAACACCAATCGACCGTGAATACCTTGCTGGACGGGTAAATCAGCTCAGTACGCCTTGGCGAAGATCACTTTCCTGGGATACCCACTCGGTTTTCCGGTGTGAACGCAGGTGGTTCCCTCGGCAGAAGGTCCCTCGAGCGGAATGCAGCGCACCGTCGCCTTCGTCTCTTCCTGGATTCGCGCTTCGGACTCCGGATCGCCGCAGTGGGTGGCGTAGACCCAACCATGCTCAAGCTTCTCCTTGAGCTCCTCGTAGCTATTCGCCTCGAGCATGTGCTCATCCCGGAACGCTTTCGCCCGCGCGTACAGCCGGTCATGGAAATCGCTGAGCCAGCCGGGCACCTTGCCAGCGAGCCCATTTAAAGGCACAGCGGTCTTCTCACCAGACAGGCGATCAGCGACCATGGCGGTTCCGGCATCGAGGTCCTTCGGGCCCAGCTCGACGCGAAGGGGCACACCCTTGCGTTCCCACTCGTTGAACTTCCAGCCTGGGCTCATGCCGTCGCGATCATCGATCTTGACGCGCACGCCTGCTGCACGAAGCTCGGCAGCCATCCCGTCGACGGCCGCATGGACCCGGCGGACCGCGTCCTCGTCGCTACTCTTGGCGATCGGAACGATCACCACCTGGTGCGGCGCAAGCTTGGGCGGCATGATTAGGCCGGCGTCATCACCGTGCGTCATGATGATCGCCCCAATGAAGCGCGTGGAGAAACCCCAACTTGTCGTGTGCGCGTAGGCCTGCTGGTTGTTGACGTCATTGAAGGAAATGTCGAACGCGCGAGAGAAATTCTCACCCATGTAGTGACTGGTGCCCGACTGCAGGGCCTTCCGGTCGCGCATCATCGCCTCGATCGTCAGGGTCTGCAGGGCGCCCGCGAAGCGTTCTCCCTCGGTCTTCTCCCCTTCCACCACCGGAATCGCGGCGAACTCGCGCGCGAAGGTGGCGTACACGTCGAGCATGCGCCGCGTTTCCTCGAGCGCCTCCTCTGCCGTCGCGTGCGCGGTGTGACCCTCCTGCCACAGGAACTCCGTCGTGCGCAGGAACGGACGGGTCCTGAGTTCCCAGCGCATCACGTTGGCCCACTGGTTGTAGAGAAGCGGCAAGTCGCGGTAGCTCTGCACCCACTTGCTGTAGAGCTCACCAATGATCGTCTCTGACGTCGGGCGAATCGCCAGGGGTTCCTCGAGCTCCTTGCCACCCGCATGCGTGACCACGGCAAGTTCGGGGCTGAAGCCTTCGACGTGCTTCGCTTCACGCTCGAAGAACGACATCGGTATCAACAACGGAAAGTAGAGGTTCTCGTGGCCGGTCGCCTTGAACATCGCATCGAGGTCCTTCTGGATGTTCTCCCACAGAGCGTAGCCGTAGGGCCGAATCACGAAACTTCCGCGTACGGGGGACTGATCGACTAGGTCCGCCTCGAACACCACTTCGTTGTACCAGGCACTGAAGTCTTCGCCTTGCGGCGTCAAACCACGTTTCGACATGGGGCGCATCGTACCGCAGGGACCCTGCCGCGTTTCCTTGGGTACCGGGGCAAACGAGCACGGTTCTTGCGAGTCCGGATTTGCTAGGCTCCCATGGGGTCTGACCCCGTCA
>Ga0180432_10010817_pt1 | contig 10852 bp, 7 predicted proteins | sample SS_ome_10_FD_132414 | JGI IMG/M metagenome (GOLD analysis project Ga0180432, IMG submission 132414) | Hypersaline lake sediment archaeal communities from the Salton Sea, California, USA - SS_1_MS_2 metaG | ecosystem: Environmental > Aquatic > Non-marine Saline and Alkaline > Hypersaline >...
CCTATCTATCTAAACTATTCTGTGGACCCCCTATATAACCCGGAGAACAAAATCATCGGGGTGATTTTGACCTTGCGGGAAAACACCACGGCCCAGGCCTGGACCGCCTGGTCCTCCAATGGCCGGGGCATCGAATTCGATTCCTTCCTGGACAATCTGGGGGAAGCGGTTTTCAGCATCAATACCCGCTGGCGCATTACCGAGTTCAACAGCCGGGCCGAAGAAGTCACCGGCTTCAAGCGGCAGGAAGTCCTGGGCCGTTTCTGTTGGGACATTTTCAAAAGCGACCGGTGCCAGACCGATTGTCCCCTCAAAGCGACGCTGGCCGACGGGATTACCCGCACCGACCAGGACGTGCGTATGATCAATGCGGGCGGGCGCAACCTGAACGTTCTGGTCAACACCTCGATTTTCAAGGATAAAAAAGGGGCGGTGGCCGGGGCCATCGAGTTTTTTCGGCCCCTCACCCTGGTCAGCCAGCCAGCCGGGGTGAAAACGACGCCCGCGCCGCCCAACATCAACATCATCGGGCAGAGCCCGCCGCTGGCCAAGCTGCTCCGCCTGCTGCCGGATATCGCCGCGTCGGAGGCCAACGTGGTCATCGAAGGGGAATCCGGAACCGGGAAAGAACTTTTTGCCAAGGCCATTCATTACCAGGGTCCCCGGGCGCAGGGGCCATTTGTGCCGGTCAACTGCTCGGCGCTGGCGGAATCCCTGCTGGAGTCCGAGCTGTTCGGCCACGTCAAGGCCGCGTTCACCGGGGCCATAGCCAGCAAGGTGGGCCGCTTTGAGTTGGCCAAAGGCGGCACCCTGTTTTTGGATGAGATCGGGGAATTCAAACCGGAACTCCAGGTCAAGCTGCTGAGAGTCCTGGAAGAGCGGGTTTTCTGGCGGGTGGGGGGCACCCAGCCCATCCCCATTGACGCCAGGATCATCGTGGCCACCAGCCGCAATCTGAGGGAAGCGGTATGCCAGGGCCATTTCCGGGAGGACCTTTACTACCGCCTGCGCACCGTGCCCCTGGTCCTGCCGCCCCTCCGGGACCGGCCGGAAGATATTCCGGTGCTGGTGGATTATTTTATCAGTCAGTTCAATCAAAAGTATAAAAAAGAGATCCGGGGCCTGGACCCTAAGGTTCTGGCCTTTTTCCAGAAATACCCCTGGCCGGGCAACGTCCGGGAGTTGCAGCGGGTGCTGGAATACGCGTTTGTGTTTGTCAAAGGCCACATCATCACCAAAAAACACCTGCCGGAATTGGAAGAAAGCCAGCCCCGGCCCCACGCCGTTTCGAGCCTCATCCCTGCGTCTTCGGTATGGGACGAAGACGAACGGGAAGCTATCCAGAAGGCCCTCCGCAAGGCCCGGGGCCGCCGCCAGGTGGCGGCTCGGATGCTGGGCATCAGCCGCAGTTCTTTGTGGCGCAAGATGCGGGCTCACAACCTTTCCTGAACGTTTCAAAATGTTTCAGGAAAATGAAACAAATCTGAAACAATATTATTTCACATAATATTCCTTAAAAATTAAATACTTATTTTTGAAAATGTTTCAATCTGTCTCAGAGATGAAACATTTTCTTTTTTTGAAATTTTGTTCAAAATCATATTTTTGTAATGATTCCAAAGACATACTTATATGGCACCAAAATTGCTCTCTTGATTAAACAAAAATTCACAAAACGAGAGGAGCGAGAGCGATGCCCAAGGTAACCACACCCGATATCGATACCATATTGGACAAATATCCCGGCGAACCTCAATACCTCATCAGTTTGATGCAGGACGTTCAATCTCTCTACAACTATATTTCCCCGGAGCATCTGGATCTGATCTGCGATCATGTGGGCGTGCCCCGCACCCGGGCCTGGTCGGTGGCCACTTTTTACAAATCCTTCAGCCTGGAACCCAGGGGCGAACACGAAATTAAAGTGTGTCTCGGGACGGCCTGCCATTTGAAAGGCGGCCCGCGCCTGGTGGAAAGCCTGGAAAGGGATTTGAAAATAGGCCGGGGCTGCACGACCGCGGACCTGAAGTTCACCCTGGATACGGTCAACTGTGTGGGCGCCTGTGCTCTGGCCCCGGTGGTGGTAGTGGATGAAGAATACCAGCCCAAGACCTCCTATCGCAAACTGAACAAGTTATTAAAAGGTCTGGCCGAGTAATCAGGCTCGGCTCGAGAGGTGCAGTTATGGCACAAGTAAGTACGGCGTTTCAGATAGAAGAGTTCAGATTAGGTTCCGCACAGGCCCTGGCGGATTACCAGCAGCAAATCCTGTCTGAGCGTGATCCCAACCGGCCGGTCATTATTGTGTGCCACGGAACCGGGTGCCTGGCCAACGGCAGCCCCAAGGTGGCGGACGCGCTGCGGCAGTCCATTGCCCAGGCCGGGCTGGACGCGCAGGTAATTCCGGAGATCAAGATAACCGGCTGCCACGGCTTTTGTTCTCGGGGTCCGCTGGTGATCTTTCAGCCTTCGGGTCTGTTCTACCAGTTGGTCAAACCGAAAGATGCGGAAGAAATTGTCAAAACCACGTTAATTGACGGGGGATATGTGGACCGCCTGCTGTATGTGGAGCCCCGGACCGGGGAGCATATCGTTCACGACCACGAGATTCCCTTTTACAAGCACCAGCAGCGCATAGTCCTCAAGAATATCGGCAAAATCGATCCCACCGACATTCGGGACACCATCGCCGCGGGAGGCTACCAGGCCCTGGCCAAGGCGCTTGCCACCATGAGCCCGGACGAGGTGATCGACGCGGTGGAGACCTCCGGTCTTCGAGGCCGGGGCGGCGGGGGCTTTCCCGCCGGGCGCAAATGGCGCATCGCCGCGGAAAACCTGCGGAAAAATCCGGGGCCCATGTACATCGTGGGGAACGGCGACGAAGGCGACCCGGGCGCGTTCATGGACCGGACCATCATGGAAGGCGATCCCCACGCGGTGCTGGAGGGCATGATCCTGGGGGCTTACGCCATGAACGCCACCCAGGGTTTTATCTATGTGCGGATGGAATATCCCGTCGCGGTCCGGCACCTCACGATAGCCATCGAGCAGGCCCGGGCCCTGGGGCTGTTGGGGAAAAACATCCTGGGCAGCGGCTTTGATTTCGACCTGCAGATCAACCGGGGCGCCGGGGCCTTTGTCTGCGGCGAGGAAACCGCGCTCATCGCTTCCCTGGACGGCCGCATCGGCGAGCCCATCCCCAGGCCCCCCTATCCCGCGGAAAAAGGCCTGTGGGGCCGGCCCACCATCATCAACAACGTGGAGACCTGGGCCAACGTGCCTCTGATCATCGACAAGGGCGCGGACTGGTTTAAAGGCATCGGCGTGCCCCACAGCACGGGCACCAAGATCTTCTCCCTGGTGGGCAAGGTGAACAATATCGGCCTGGTGGAGGTGCCCATGGGCATTCCCCTGAGCCAGATCGTCGAGGAGATCGGCGGCGGCGTTCCCAACCAGGAGGGGTTCAAGGCGGTGCAGACCGGCGGGCCCTCCGGCGGCATCATCCCCTACGCGCTCAAAGATACCCCGGTGGACTTCGACTCCCTCACCAAGGTGGGCTCCATGATGGGGTCGGGGGGCATGATTGTCATGGATCAGCGGGACTGCGTGGTGGACGTGGCCCGGTATTTCCTGCGCTTCCTGGAAGAAGAGTCCTGCGGCAAATGTCTGCCCTGCCGGTTGGGACTCAAGGCCATGCAGGAGTTCTTGGATAAATTCTCCAAGGGAGAGGGGACCCCGAAAGACATCGAGGATCTCCAGAGTCTGGGCCAGGCCATCAAAGACTTTTCCTTGTGCGCGCTGGGCGGCACCGCGCCCAACCCGGTGTTGACCACCATCAAATATTTCCAAGATGAATATGAAGCTCATATTGCCGAGCAAAGGTGTCCCGCCGGGGTGTGCAAAGACCTGATTACCTACTTTATTGACCCGGAGCTGTGCAACGGTTGCGGGGTTTGTAAAAGGGTCTGTCCCCAGGCGTGTATCAGCGGAGAGAAGAAGCAACCCCATACCATTGACAGCAGTCTCTGCATCCGCTGCGGCATGTGCTTTTACGAATGCCCGGTGGACGCGGTGTTGGTGCAGTGAGAGGTGAACCATGAGTAAGCAAACAAAGAAAAAAGGGACTCCGGCCAAAAAGACAAAGAACGAACCCACCAAGGAAAAAGCTGGGTTCATCGCCTTCATGATAGACGGTCAAGAGGTCAAGGCCATGCCCGGGTGGACGATTCTGGAAACGGCCCGGCATTACGGGTTTCAAATTCCCACCTTGTGCTTTCATGAGGCCCTGGAGCCTGTGGGCGCCTGCCGCCTGTGCATGGTGGAAGTCCGGCAAAACGGCATGAACCGCCTCATGGCCTCCTGCCTCAGCTATCCCCAGGAAGGCATGGAAATTCTGACCAATTCCGAGCGGGTGCAAAACGGCCGCCGCTGGGTCATGGAAATGCTCCTGGCCGCGTGCCCGGCATCTCAGGAAATCAAGAAAATGGCCCGGGAATTGGGGGTGGCCTCCACCCGCTTCATTGTGGAGGATCCCACCGAGGAGTGTCTCCGTTGCGGTCTTTGCATCCGGGTCTGTGAGCAGATTGTGGGAGCCAAGGCCATTTCTTTCGGTTCCCGGGGTGTAACCAAGCACGTGGCCACACCCTACATGGTTCCCAATGAAGCCTGTGTAAGCTGCGGTTCCTGCGTGGCGGTATGCCCCACTCTGGCGGCGAAAACCAGGCTGGATAAATTCCGGGGCGACATCTCGCTGCGCACCGGCCACGGCTACGCGCATTATTAAGGGAGGTATTTACCATGACTGCGTTTACCGGTACGAACGGAACTCGATGCGGGATCTTCCTGTGCCAGTGCGGGCAGAAAATTGCCCCCAAGGTAGACCTCCCGGCCCTGGAGCAGATAATCCGCGCTGAGCTTTCCCCCACCTTGGTGGCGACCATGCCGTTTCCGTGTTTGGCTCCCGGTTTGGAGGAAGTGAAAGCGGCCATTCAAGAAAATCAACTGAATCGGGTCCTGGTGGCCGGTTGCGAGCCCCGGATCATGTTGAAGAAATTCCGCAAAGACCTGAAGGAGTTGGGCCTGGAGGAGGAGCAGATCGACGTGATCAACCTCCGGGACCACGTGGCCCTGGCCAATGGCAATGAGCCGCCGGATAAACTGGCTGTAAAAGGCAGCAAGCTGGTGGCCGCGGCGCTCTCCGGCCTGATGGCCACCCAACCCATAGATCCCCAGCAGGTGGAGTTCAAGGGTCCGGTGATGATCCTCGGGAGCGGCATGGCCACCTATTCCGCGGCCCTGGATCTGATGCGGGCCGGCATTGACACTCTCATTTCGGTGATCTCCGACGACCCTGAAGACGAAATCCGCATGCTCCACGAACGCTATCCGGGCGAGCGCCATTATCACGGCCGTCTGCGCCAGATGATGGAAGAGGTATACAGCAGCCCGCATATCAAGACCATCACCCGGGGCGAGGTGGAAAAAATCATGGGCCAGTGGGGCGACTACACCGTCACGTTTTCGACGGTGGGCGATCAACTGCCCCCCACTTTCAAGGTAGGTGCCGTTATTGCGGCGCTGGACGGTGAAATGCTGCACCAGGGCCCCGACTTCGGTCATGACGGAGTGCGGGTCTTGTGTCACACGGAGCTGGAAGAGCAAATCTGGGTCCAGGGCGTCCCGGGCCACCGGCTGGTTTTCTGGGTCAATGATATTGAAACCGACCGCCCGTATGACCAGCTGTCCTTCCGCGGGGCTTTTAACCTGGCCCGGAATATCAGGATGCACAATGTCAACTCCAAGGCTTGCCTGCTGTACAACGACCAGATCAAGGTTCCCCTGAGCACCGCGGAGCGGGTTCAGGCCCGGGAGCTGGGCATCCAGTTGATACCGTACGACGGCAGTCTGCGGCCCACTATCCAATCGGGGCACATCACCTACAACGATCTGTATGATCAGATCGAACGGGAATTGCCCTGGGATCAATTGGTCCTGTCGCCGCTGCGGGACCCAGGTCACGAATCCATTCGTATTGCCAAGATATTGGGCATGTACACCTATGAAGGTCAGTTTCTGGAGAGGCATCCCCAGATGGTGCGGCCCGATGAAGTGGGGCTGGGCGAAAAATTGATCGCGGGTTCATCCCGGACGCCCTGTGATCTGCAGGAAACCCTGCGCCAGGGACGCCGGGCGGCTCATGTGCTCATCGACTTGGTGAAAAAGGCCCAGGCCGGCGAACTGTACGCGGCCCGGGAAATCTGCAAAGTGAACCAGGATCTGTGCACCGGCTGCGGCCTGTGCAAGGAAATCTGCGATTGCGGCGCCATTGCTCCGGTGGAAGGGGGCGGCGGCGGTATCCCCCGCACGGTGGACCCCATGGTCTGCACCGGCGGCGGCACCTGTGCGGCGTCCTGCCCGCATATGGCCCTGAACGTGCAAACCAGGCCCCTGAGCCGGCGTGAAGCCCGGGCCGGGGCCCTGGCCTCCAGGCTGGCCGAAAACGAGGTCATGGGCTATGCCTGTTCCTGGGGCGGGGCCGCGGCGGCTGACCATGCCGGGCTCCAGGGATTGGAGTATAATCCCCGCTTTTATCTCCTGAGAATGCGGTGCATCGGGGAACTGGATCCCATTATCATGGGGCGGGCCTTTCTGGATGGGGCCAACGGCCTGCTGCTTTTGGGGTGCAAACCCGAAACCTGCCACCACAGTTACGGTCTGGACCATACCTGGAGCCGCTCCTTGATGATCAAAAAGCTCCTGGAGCTCAGCGGTCTGGAACGGGACCGCATCCTTTTGGCCCACGGGGACCTGAACGATCCTCAACAGTTCGTCCGCACCGTGGACAGTTTCGTGCACACCATAGACCGGCTGGGACCCATCAACCGGGATTCCAAAACCCAGGCCAAGATTCAGGCCATGTATGACACCTTGCACAATTCCCGGGTGCGATGGGTGTTGGGCGCCAGCCTGCGCCGGCCCTGGGAGACCACCTACCCTGCGGATCAACGTCATGCCATGGAATATGACATGACCCTGGGTGATGTGATCACCGAGGAGTTTTGCCGCACCCGCATCGCCAATCTCCTCAAACAGGAAGCCCGGGTGATGCAATTGGAAGAGGTGGTGGAGGCCCTGGACGTGGACAAGAAAAGGGCGGTCTCCTGTCTCAAGGATATGTCCAGCGAAGGGCTCGTGTCCCGGATTTTCAAGGACAGAGTGCCTTATTACAGTTTGTTGTAGTTTCGGTGACAACCTGGGCGGCGGGCAGGGGTTCGCCGCCCGGCAACCCTTCGGTTTACTTCCCTCCTATCTGAACCTGACGGTATGGAGGAGGCGGAGGAGTTATGAAAACATTTACTGATCTCATCAAGGAAGTCCAGGAACCGGGTCTTTGTCATCATTGCGGCGGCTGCGTCACCTTCTGCACGGCCATCAATTACGGGGCCCTGGAATTAAGCCCGGACGGCATGCCCCGCTACAAAGACAAGGACAAGTGCATTGAATGCGGCCTGTGCTACTCCATCTGTCCGGTAATCAATGAGCTGGACGAGGAAACCAAAAGACTGGTGGGCTGGAGTGCGCCCATCGGCCGGGTCATGAAAATGACTGCGGCCCGGGCCGTTGATGAGGAGATTCGCGCCCGGGGCACCGACGGCGGGGTGGTGACCGCCTTGTTGCTCCACTTGCTGAACAAAGGGCGCATCGACGGCGCCATTGTCAGCAAGAAAGTGGGGCCTTTCCAGCGCCAGCCCTGGTTGGCGACCACCCGCGAGGAGATTCTCGAAGCCGCGGGCTTCAACTTCGACACCTCCCACGGCATGGAATTGTTCTCCGACGTGTATTCCACTTATTCCCCGTCCATCCTGCAGCTGGAGCAGGTGGCCAAAAAGCGGCTCAAAAGGGTCGCCATCGTGGGCACCCCGTGTCAGATCAACACGCTCCGGCGGATGGAAGTCCTGGGCATCGTGCCTTCAGATGTCATCAAGTATTACCTGGGCCTGTTCTGCACGGGGAATTTTTCCTTCGGGGAAGACCAGCGGCGGCAGCTGGAAGAGCTGGGGAACTTCAAATGGGAGGATGTCAGGAAGATCAACCTCAAAGAGCAACTGATGATCCACTTGCACAACAAGGAAGTGCGCTACATTCCTCTGGATCAGCTGGATTTTATGAAAAGGCACGCCTGCCTGTACTGTGACGACTATTCCGCGGAATACGCGGACCTGTCGTTCGGCGGCATCGGCGCGGAAGAGGGCTGGACCACGGTGGCTATCCGCACCCCCATCGGCAGGGCCATTTTTGCGGACGCCAAGGATGTGACCCTGGAGGAATATGATTTCCGGAGCAATCCTGAGTACGCCGCGCAGCTTATGACCAAGGCGTTGGATTGGTCTTTGCAGAAAAAGAAGCAAGCCCTGGAGCACGGTGAGGAATTGAAAAAGTCACCGGCTTTCAATCCGGGCCGCAAACGCGGGGTTTCCCTTGATGCCACCTCGAACTGGTGAATATCCCAGGACAGGTCCTCCACCCACAGATGCGGTTTCTTCCGAGGGCCCCGGCTGTGCACGGCGGAATCAGCCGTCGCGCCCCGGGGCCTGGCGCGCTACATAACTTCGGGGTCCAGCTCTTCCGCTTGCCCAGGCGTTTTCTTCTTCGGGCCGGGGCGCTTGGTTCTGGCGGGGGCTTTTTTCCTGTGAACGGCAGCCTTGGGCGCGGTTCCGGGAGATTTGGCCAGATATGACTCCTGGGTCCAGCCCTGGACGCCGGTCTCCGGGAATCTCACTTTCCGCCACGCGGGACCGGATCGGGAGATTTCCTCGACTTTGTCGTTGAACTGCAGCACTTTGACCACTTTCGAGCTTACCAAAGGCAAGAGGTGCAGTTCCAGGGAATTGACAGCCACGAAAAATTGTGGGGGTCCGGGTGGTGAGGAAGACGGGGCTTCAGCCTCCTTTTTGTCAGAGGGCTTGGCTGCGGCCCTTGCTGCCATGGGCATCGGGCGCTCTGCGCCCAGTGACGCGGCCGGCACCCAGCCCAGGCTTTTATCCCTTTCCACCAGAACCTGCCACCAGCCCTGTTCCTTTTCGGCAAGTTTGATGACCTCGTCACCCTGGTGGAGCAACTGCCGGGAAATGACCTCCTGTTTGGGTTCCGGTCGCAAGGGCACTTCCGGCTCCTGGACATAATAGGTTTCGACCCGCAGAGGCACGGGGCTCAACAGGGCCCGCTGAATCCACCCCTGCTGGCCGGACGAGGCTTGCACCCGGCACCAGTCTTCGTCCTCCATTATGGAGAGAATAGTCACCTGCTCGCCGTGGTAAACGGGACCCACATTCTTACTGGCATAGCCGGGCAATTCCCGGATATAGGTGACCGGCGGCACGGTGTAAAAAACTTTCGGACCGACCTGTTTGTTTGGGACCAGGTTACTGGTCAGGTTACTGGTCAGAGCGCAGGAGCTCAGCATCAACAGGAAGAATAACAGGAAGATTGATCGACGTGCGCTTTTGAAAGCATTCATGCCTGGACCCAATTAATACTCTATTCTCCCGGCCAGCTTGGGAGCCCGTTCCTCAACCAAATTTTTTATCAGCCACTTTCCCGACTCATTGACCAGGTAGACGGTGTATTTTTTGATCAGGTCCAACTTTTCCTGGGACTGCCGATCTTCCAGGGTGAGGCCCCAGACCACCTTGGCCATCATGGCATCGCCTGTTTGTTGGGAGAGATTTTCCACTGTGAAGGTCAAGTCGAGATAGTCATAATGTTCCCAGGTTTTGAGAATCCTGGCCTTTTTTTCCTCAAGATCGGGAAAGCTGGGAGAATAGGCCGCGACCAACAGGTTGATATCCTTGTTCAGTTGCGCCTCCCGGACCTGCTGGAAAATCTGCAACACCTTTTCGCAGGCAGGATTGGCAGCTTGAGAAGAGACCGCGGGTGCTTGCCGGGCCGCGGCAATTTCCGAAGTGAACGAATGTTTGGTAATAGAGTTCGTCTGGCCGCCTGAAAATAGTGGGATAAATAATACTTCGCGCAGGACGAAAGAGCCGCCGATGAACAAGATGATCACCACTGCCCAAATAACGAAAAGCTGGCGCCACATCAATCTGATGGCTTTGACGAAATTATCGTTCAGGCGGGATGATACTTGAAGCATTTCCTCGGTTTCGGCTTCCAGTTCCGCCTGCGTGTTTTGCAACCATTCATGTTCTTTCTGTACGTCGTGCATGACTGTCCTCCCTCAATCCCTTAGCAGCAAGCGGCACGTTTAGTAAAGGAATCAGGGAATTTTTAGCACAAGGATGACCAGCGTTGTTTGAAAACCTAAAAATCAGAAATTACAACCATATTATAAAACAATCAACCAAGGTTTACCAGGCGTTATCCACCCCTGGATAATAAACTGTGACAAGTGTGACGATAGCCAGCTTCTTCTTATTGCACTGGAAAGAAGTTATTGATTTTCAAGCCCAGCCGGCCCTGGAGGAGATTTTGCACCTCATTCTCGGGGCCTGTTAAGCCATTGTCAGTTTCTCTCGCAGACCGCCTGGTCCCCGGCCGGACCAGGAGCGCAGATGTCCTCTTCAAAACAGGTTTTGGAAAAATCGTCTTCCAGGGAAACGGGGTAGTCGCCGCTGAAGCAGGAGAGGCAGAAGTTGGCAGGGTCGAGTTCAGTGGCTTCCACCATGGCGTCGATGCTCAGATAGCCCAGATAATCCAGACCGAGGAAATCCCGGATTTGGTTCACCTCCTGGCGGGAAGCGATGAGCTCACCCTTGGTGGAAAAGTCGATGCCGTAGTAGCAGGGGAAGCGATGGGGCGGGCAGGATACCAGTAAACTGACTTTTCGGGCGCC
>Ga0180432_10010818_pt1 | contig 10851 bp, 7 predicted proteins | sample SS_ome_10_FD_132414 | JGI IMG/M metagenome (GOLD analysis project Ga0180432, IMG submission 132414) | Hypersaline lake sediment archaeal communities from the Salton Sea, California, USA - SS_1_MS_2 metaG | ecosystem: Environmental > Aquatic > Non-marine Saline and Alkaline > Hypersaline >...
ACCCCAGCGACTCACGTGGCAGCCCGTCACGATAGACGAGGTTGACCAGGGCGTCCCGGATGCCTATGTCCTGGGCAGTGGCCGGCTTGGGATTATCAACGATGTACTCAATCATCTCTTCGCGTGACGGATTCTCTACACCCTCGCCAAGCACCGTGGCCAGAATCAGCAGCGACCTTTGATGGCTGCCATAGTTGCCGGCATTGCGATGGCTGCCGTCGGTAATGTCACGGGCCGCAGTCATCAGGAGCCGCTCGCGGATCGTGGCGTCTATCTCCTCGGCGGTCTGGCCCGTCATCTCCTGCAACTCTTGGTCATCTGCCAAAAACGGCCTGATGGCGTCGTAGGCCGGCGCACACTTACGCGGGGTCGCCGTCTCCCAGATCATGTTAGTCCATCTGCCGCGGTAGTTGGGGTTGTGCTCCTTGCCCTCGCGAGATTGCTGCTCGTAGAAGTAGTCAGGGTAGTACTGAGCAAACTGCCAGAGCAGCACGGCGCACTTGTGGGCGTACAGCTTTGCCTTTTCGGGATCATCACAAACCAATGCAGCGTGCCCCAGCGCGGTGATCGCCGGCAGCGTGAACTTGTTCATGCTCCAGTGCGCATACCAGGCCACGAACCAGTAATTTGTGTCATCCCCCTCTTTGTTCCAGCCCCAGCCGTCATCCACGTACTGCTTGTGCAGGGGGTCATTGGGGTCCGGATGCTCGGCATTGAACAGCAGCGAGCGGTCTTTCATTCCCGACGCGAGGAAGGCCGCAAAGTCGTTGGACGGATACTCCTCTCCGCCCACCGGACATTTCACCTTGTATGGCTTATCCACGTCTATGATCCAGGAGTACAGCCCCTTCTCATGTACCTTGACGCCGTGGACGGGGCAGCCGAAGTTGTGTATCTGATAACCGCGCGGCACCTCCGGAGGCACCACCATGGAGCGGAGCTTCTCATCGTCATACTTCACCCAGCGGTCGCCACCGGCCATCATGCCGTCCCGCTGACCACGCGCCCACTGATATTTCGCCACGTTGTCGCGCATTATCTCCAGCTTTGCCTCGGTGTAGTAGTTTCGTTCGAAGCCGGCCCACGCAGGCGCCAAGGCCAGGCAACAAAGCACCCCCCACACCATAACCTGTTTCATCGCCATCAACTCCTCCACCATCTATCGCTCCTCGTCCACTGCATCAAGTTTTCTACGCGTCTCATTTCCTCGTATTGGGGTCGCTACCTTCCTTTACTCCCCGGTTGCAACCCGCGGACAGACTTCACGCGCATGGCACGCAGGTATTGAGCACCTACAGAGGAATAATGTCTGAGCAGACGAAGCGTCGCGACGGGTCTGAGCGAAATTAGGAGGACTGCGATGGATGAAGTGAAGATTGGTATCATTGGCATGGGAGGTCGCGGACGCGGCTGGATAAACACCTGCGGCCTGACACACAACTGCCGCGTTACTGCCTTATGCGACCGAACACGACCACTTGTGGAGCAGGGGCTCGAACGTGCCGACAACCCGGATGTCCGCGCCTTCTATGACTACGGCGAAATGCTCGCCGAGGCCGATATTGATGCGGTCGCCGTGATAACCGAGCCCAAGTCGCTCGCCGATCTCAGCGTTCGTGCCCTGGAGGCCGGTAAGCACGCTATCTGCGAGGTGCCGCTCTGCTATAGCATGGAAGACCTCTGGCGGCTCATCCTGGCCGTCGAGCGGACGGGACTCAAATTTCAGCTCGCCGAGCAGGTCGCCTGGTCACCGTTTGTTTTTGCCTGGCGTGACATGGTGGCTAATGGTGAACTTGGCAAGATACTCTTCGCTGAAGGCCAATACCTCCACGGTATGCCCGACCATGTCCTCTACCAGGACAGCGAAACAGGCCGTAAGATGGGCCGCGAAGAGGCTAAGAGTAACCCCAAGGCGGTTCGGAGCCGCTACTGCAACCTCGGTGACCCGATCATGTATCACACCCATGACCTCAGCCCTCTGTTGCGGGCCCTGGATGACCGGGTGGAAACCGTCTTCTGCATGGGAACGCGGCGGGGCAGCTATTACCACGAGGAAGTGGACGGTTCGGACCTCCAGGTGGCGCTCATGCACACTGAGAAGGATACGGTGATTCGTCTCGCGGCAGGCTTCAGCTTTCCAACACCGACGCCGAACCACTGGTACCATCTTGTCGGCACCGGCGGGAGTGTCGAGACGGCGCGGTCCGGCTCATCCTCGCGCACCGAACCCGGCAAGCTCTGGCTGGCCAACCATTTCATGCCGACACCTGAGCCGGCTGAGTGGAACTATACCGAGTGGCAACCAGCTCCGCCGGAAGCCGCTTCCAGCGGACATGGCGGCACTGACTTCTACCCGCTCGCCGACTTTATCGGCAGCATCATCGCCGATACCGAGCCATTCAACAACATCTACCGAGCCGCCGAGGTGCAGGCTCCCGGCATTCTCGCCGCCGTCTCCGCGCAGAGCGGCCGGCCAATGACCGTCCCCGACTTCCGACCGAATGAGGCGCGTGCGGCCGGCAGCCCACCGGCCGAATGATATGACAACAAGCGATAAGCCGAGCAATTGGCCGACGAAAGATGTGAGTCTTGTGCGGGAGCTGGCCGCCCGTGTCCGAGCCCTGGCGAGCAGCGACGAATATGAGGCCCGCAGACAGCGCTGGCGCGATGTCAATGAACGGCGCCGACCTGACCGTGCGCCGGTGTGGTGCCGACCTGCCGGCGTCTGGCCGGAGATAATCGCGGATGATGCGCTGGAGTGCAGCCACCCGCTCTGCCGCCAAGCCGAACTCATCTTGCGCAGAGACCTCTACAAGGACTGGGTGGGCGATGACCATATCATGGCTCCCTGGTGGAATGTGGGCGCTGTGTGGCAGCGCGACCAGGAGCACACCTGGGGAGTCCCCACGCACGTCTCGACAGGCGCGACTGATCTCGGCGGCTTCCGCTACCACCACCCCATCGAGACGCCACAGGACTACGAGCGCATCCGCATCCCCACCTTCGCTTACGACCGGGAAGCCACCGAACGCATAGCCTCCCGCATGACTGATCTGCTCGGCGAGGCCATGCCGGTCCGTATCACCGGCTCTCCGCCGCTCGGCCCGCAACTCAGCGTCTATCTCGAGCAGTTGCGCGGGATGGGCCCGATGATGGAGGACATGGCATTTCGGCCCGAACTCGTCCACCGGGCCATGGCCAAGCTCACCGAAGCCGTATTGCGCGCTCAGCGTGCCGCCGAAGATGCCGGCATCCTGACCACGAATCACCACGAGCCGATGTTCTGCTCCGATCCGCTCAATGATCCCCCGTATGAACGTCCGGCGCAGTTGCACAACCTCTGGGTCGCCGCCAATAGCCAGGAGTTCGACCAGGTCTCGCCGCCGATGCAGGAGGAGTTCCTGCTGAGCTACCAGAAGGTGCTCTTTCAGCAGTTCGGCGCAACCCAGTACGGCTGTTGCGAGAACCTCACGACTAAGACCGACATCGTGCTGCGTATTCCCAACTTGCGCATCTTCGTCTCATCATTCTGGACCGACCTTGATACCGTCATCGAGGCGTGCGGCAAGGACTACACCATCATGTGGCGGCAATCCTCGACACAGGTGACGATGCCTGAGGACCTCGAGGAGCACCGCCGCCACCTCGAGGCCGGCCTGATGCGCCTTCAGGGGCACTGCTACCAGGTCGTGCTGCGAGAGTTAGAGACCCTCTTCGGGCGGCCCGAACGCCTCCGCGACTGGGCAAAACTTGCCATCGGCATCGCCGAGCAGTACGCCTGAGTCCTCGGGCGCATCAAGCCTCACTCGTACGGTCGGGGAGGCCACCTCCCGGCCAGCCTAGTAACAATCGTCGGGATGGCAACTTTTGCGCTAATGGTGTAAAATAATTACTCAAGTCGCTTCCGAGAAGTCCGTCGTGTCTTTCCGCATATCACCATCTGCCCAACAATTCCGCAACATACTGCGACTTACTACTGAGGCTACATGGAGGTTGATAGCTGTGCAAAGTAGTCCGTTCACCACAGAGATGGAGACTGTCCTACAGAACAGGGAACCCGAGACACGAACAATCTGGCTGATGCGTGAGGCCGGCGTTCGCATGGGTCTGCCTACCAACGAGATTGATGAGCTCGTCGTACCGCAGCAGATTACGCTGTTCCGGCTGCCGTGCAAGATACTCGGTCAGGTCGTCAACTTCTCTGGCTGCCTGGCCTTGCACAATTCCGCGCGCGGCCCCTTCAAGGGCGGAATCCGTCTCGCTTCTGATGTCACTATCTGGGAAACGACGGAGTTGGCCCGCCTGATGACTCTCAAGTGTGCGGTGTGCGACGTCGAGTTCGGAGGCGGCAAGACCGGCATCCGGGTTGACATGAGCGCCATGTACAAACGCTTCGGCCGTACGCCTCGGGACCTCGAGTTCGAGAAAATCATCAGCATTGATGCGGTCGAATACTACGCCAGCCAGTTCCGCGACGTTTTCAGCTCACATCTCTACATCCCCGCGCCCGACATGGGCAGCGGGCCGGACGAAATGGCTTTCATCTACAACGAGACACAAGATCCCGCGTCGGTTACCGGCAAGGGCGAGGGTGTGCACGGATGGCTACCGGGACGCAAGCAGAGCACCGGCATCGGCTGCTCCTACATGGCCCAGCGCGTGCTCGCCGAAGTGCTCAACATCGCCCCGGATGGTGCTACCGTCGCCATGCAGGGATTCGGCAATGTCGGGCGCCCGCTGGCAGCAGACCTGCACGAACATGGCGTCAAAGTACTAGCCATCACTGACTTCTATGGCGGCGTTCAAAATCCCGACGGGCTGGACATCTCCGCCCTCCTCGACCACTTCGACCAGAAGGCCACCGTCGGGGGCTTCGCGGGCGGCGAGCCGATTGACAACAAGGCCATCTTCCAGCTTCCTGTAGACTGCTTCATACCCGCCGCAGCCGGCGACGTCATTACCGAAGAGGTTGCCACCAGGATGCAGGCAAAATCCGTAGTCGAGGCCGCTAACATGCCTACGACGATGGGCGGCATGAAGGTGCTGCGCGACCGCGGCATTGCGGTTGGCCCCGATATCCTCGCCAATGCCGGCGGCGTCATCGCCTCGATGATCGAATACTCCAGCTCACTATCAGCCAGCAAGCCTTCAGAGGAAGCCGTCTATGACATCGTCAAGCAGAAGATTGGCGAGAATTTTGATCTGGCCCGGCAGCGCGCCCAATCAGAAGGCATCGGCCTGGTCGAAGCAGCAATAGAACTCGCGATGGAGCGTGTCCATGCCGTCATGAAGGGCCGTCGCATGCTCTGACCCTGTTCAGTACCCGGTCCATTGTGACCGAGGAAATGACAAAGGACTTCTCTCACTGGCACGACTATGAGGGCGAGATTCGCCCACCCAACCGTGTTGGCTCGTCAATTGCTGCTTGCACGTTCCTATCGTGCACTGCGATCCAGCAACATCAATTCCGCCCCTACAGCCGCAGCCGTGACTCTCTTTGCCCTCCTCTCCCGTAAGCGACGGAGGGAACAACGCCAAAGCAAATCCGAGCAAGCCAATCAAGGGCCGGACACAGGAACACACCGCCAAGGAGAATGTCAATGACCTCGAGAGAGCGCCTCGAAACAGCCTGGTCTTTCGAGCAAGCTGACCGTGTGCCAATCGAGCTGAGAATCAGCCCTAATGCCTACGACCACCCGGGTGCTGCGCGAGTCTTAGAGCTCATCGATGAGTGCGCCGACAATTTCTATGGATGTAGCCCTTACGACTGGGGCTTCCTCGGCCTGCCGGCTACTTACTCGGAGAGAGAGCTGGAGCGTAAGCCCGGCGAGTTCGTCCGCACTGAGCGTATCTACGACACGTCAGCCGGGCCATTTACAGCCATCGTGCGCGAGCCCGACTTTGAGGGCGGCGCGATTGACTGCCACTGGGAAAAGCGCTATATCACCTGCCCAGAGGACATCGAAAGGCTTATCGAGCCAACCTTCGAGGTCCGCGAGCCGGACGTGGGCGAACTCCACCGCGCAGTCGCCGAAGTTGGCGACAAGGGCATCGTGCTCGTTAGTATTCTGCATCCACTCGGCTGGCTGGTGCGCAACGCCACCATGGAAGAGGTGTATATCTGGTTTAAGACCCACCGCGACCTGATCCATCGCTTCCTAGAGGTTACCAATACGCATGTCGCCGAAACGGTGGAGGCAATGCTACTGGCCGGCATCGGGCCCTACTTCGCCGTCTGCGCCCACGAGATGCTGATCCCGCCCTGGGCTGGCACGGAATTCTTTGAGGAGTTCGTCTTCCAGTATGACAAGCGGGTCAATGATGTCATCCACGCCCACGGCGGGAAGCTGCGAGCACACTGCCACGGCAACGCGATGCACTACCTCGAGCGCTTCTGGGAGATGGGTATTGACGCCGTCGAACCGCTGGAAGCTGCCCCGATGGGCGATGTAGACCTGTCCGAGGCAAAACTTCGGGTCGGTGATCGCATGTTGCTGTCAGGCAATATCCCCTCACCCTACTTCCCAACCTGGAGTCGTGAACAGGTTGAGCAATCTGTGTGCGAAGCCATTAAAGCAGGTGCGCCCGGGGGTGGCTTCAGTCTGCGAACTACGGGAGGAACCGCCGGCACCGGTGCGGTGCGGGGTTTCGAGCAGCTCGGCAAAATCCTGGACAACTGTGAGGCCTACCTGCTCGCCGGCCTCAAATATGGGGCATATCCTATCTGACCGATGCGGCGGCGCACGGCATGGCGTGAGCCGGCTCGGCTAGGTCCGCACATTCAGCAGAAACGGAGAATACCGCTGCCCATGGAAATGACGCCCCGTGAGCGTGTCGAGGCGGTCCTCAAAGGTACAGGAATTGACCATGTGCCGTTCACCGTCTATGAGTGCATGTTGCCGCAGTGCGAGGTCGAGCGACAGTTGCGCAACGAAGGGCTCTGCATCCACCAGCGTCGCTTCGGCCCGATGAAGTCCTCGACGCCCAACTGCACCACCGAAACGATCAGCTACACGGATTCAGAGACCGGCAAGGGCCTCGTCAAGACCATCACCCACACTCCTGAGGGTGACCTGGAGCAGATCAGAGAGCCTGCCGACTTCACGTCCTGGCGACATGAACTTCCCTTCAAGGGACCAGACGACTATCCCAAGCTCATCGCCCAGGCTGAAGACACGCAGTTCGAGCCCAACTACGAAGTCTATGATGAAGCGCGAGCATGGCTGGGTGATGACATGGTGTTGCGTGCCACCATCGGCTACTCCCCGCTGCAGGCCATCATCTACACTTACCTGGGCGTCGAGACCTTCTGCATGGAGTGGGCGGACCGGCGCGAGAAGCTGATGGAGCTATACGACGCACTGGCCGCCAAGGACCGCCGCGCCTTCAGAGTGATGGCCCAAAGCCCCTTCGAGTTCATCCAGTACTGCGGCAATGTCAGTCCCGCCATCGTCGGCCGAGAACGGTTCCGTGACCTTGTGCTGCCACTGTACAACGAGTTCGGCGAGATGCTCCACGAAAACGGCAAGCTCTATGGCTGTCACCTCGATGATAACTGTGGCCTGCTGGCGGACCTCATCGCCGAATCGGAGCTTGACTATATCGAGGCGTTCACGCCTGCACCCGATACTGACATGAGCATCGCCGACGCCCGCAAGGCCTGGCCCGATAAGGTCCTCTGGACGAACTTCCCATCATCCGTGCATCTGCGGTCACAACAGCAGATCTACGACACGGCGTGCCGCATGATAGACGAGGACGCCGGCGCGCAGAAGCTGATCATCGGCATCACCGAGGACGTGCCGCCCGACCGCTGGCAAGAGAATTTCCTTACCATCAGCCGCGCCTGCCGCGAGTATGGTCGCTACCGCTGAGCATGACGAGCACATGCGTCATACTCATGGCTGCCGAGAACGTCGCTTTCCGTCACATAACCGGGCGGTCTTATTTCGACATAGGGAGAGGGGAATTATGGAGGGAACAATCAACGTGAGTCGCGCTAACGGGGGGGACCTTGCCGGCCACCTTCTGGCGCTTGAGCAGTTCGCGCTCAACCGCAGCCTGAACAATTTCCGCTACCACGGGAACCCGATCTTCGAGCAGGGCAAGCCGGGTGAATGGGATGATACGCTCGTCAGAGACCCGATGATCTTCGTTGACGAGGCCGCCGCTGAGGAAGAGAGGTTCAAGCTGTATTACTGCGGCATGGGCACCGGCACCGGGGGGCACATGCAGATCGGTCTGGCGTACGGCAGTTCACTCGAAAGCCTGACGCGGTATCCCGGCAACCCGATCGTGACCATGACGGAAGAATGGGAGAATGACGGGATCGATCCTGCCGGCGATGACAACCCGGGAGGGCAGAATCACACGCCGTATGTCTTCCAGATCCCCGGCTCGCATACTTACGAGATGCTCTACACCGGGCGCGGCCGGGAGCAGGATGGCAGGGACTTCTTCTCGACCATGCGAGTGACCTCGACAGATGGCAAGACCTGGGGCAACAAAAAGCGTGTTCTGGGGAGGTTCGACCTCGGTGGGCACACCTATTCTCCAACCAAGCCGATACCGATTTACAATGCCGAAGAGGGGAAATATTTCCTCATCTGCAGCGTTTCATTGCTTCAGAAAACCCACGGCAAGAACGAAGGTTTTGTCGCCCTGGCCACATCGGATGACGGGGAGGAATACTCCTTCGAGCAGGTGATCGTGCCGCAGGACCAGGCCTTCGCCATTTATGATTCGCACGGACTCGTGCCGATGCTCGGCTGGTATTTCTTGCTCATCACCCACGACAGCGCGCGGGCCTTTGATATGGAAGGCAACGAAGGCTATCCCGAACGTTGGATGGTCTCGCGCGATCTGAGAACCTGGTACGCTGACACCAGGAGCGTCTGGGATACGTACCCCGACGATGGCTATCTCTATAGCCACGTGAGCCCGCTACTTACCGAGGCGGGCATGGGATATGTGGTATATGACTACGGCAAGCCGAACGTCTTCGGACTGGCCAAGATACCGCTGATCGGCAAGCCGTACAACACTGTTCTCGACAAGACGTCTCTGGCATCGGGCGAAAGCACACAGATCGCCGACTGCTATCCTGCCATCTCTCTGGAGCCCGGTCAGAACATGACACTCACTGTCGAGTGTACCTACGATGTCTCTGCAACCGCCGGTTTACGCACCCACGTCTTTACAAGCTATGACGGACAGAGCTGGGATACGGAAGAGCAGCAGGATACCATAGGCGATCCTGTCTTTGCGCCCTTGCCACTGAGGCCCGGGAAGACAGTCCGGCAAACCAGAGACATAGATCTGGGAGCGAGGTTCATCAAGCTCACAGTGGAGAACCCCGACCCCCATTGGCCGGTCACGGATCTCAAAGTCGTTGTTACATTGTGATATTGTTTCATTGGAAGGTGTGAATGCAGTAGTGAGGATCAAGCTTGACGAGATGCTTGCGGAGTTGGGTATCGAGAATACCGGTGAGCTATTTGCGCCACATTGGGAGGAATCCGCGGCGTCACTCCCTGAAGAGGGGCCGGAATTCCTTGACCCCGCCCGCATGGCTGAGTTCCACGACTTCGCGAGACTGCCCCCTGAACTCGCGCCGTTGCTGCAGGAGACCGCAGCGCGTGTGCGGCAGACCCCGGCACTGACCCACCTCGCGTGGCACTGCTACCGGCTCCTGTTCGAAGAGGACGACTATGACAAGCCGAGCATGGGCAAGTGGCCGGAGCTGACGGCGCTGCTCGGTGATCATTGGGGGATGTTCTATATGCTTATCGCCCTCGGGGCGGTCCCACTGACGCGCGCTGCACATAGCCGGCGCGGGATTCCAGAAGCCATCACCCGCGACACGCTTAGCAACCTCGACGAACCCGTCTGGATGTGGCGCAGTGCGCACCCGGGCACTTGGGGCTTCCGCGTCAGCGTTCTCTACTGGTTCCGCCACTACACGGCAGGTCGCATCTGCCGCCTCGGGCGGATGGAGTACATGATCCAGCCCTTCCGCGGGCAAATCCGTGCCTTCCGCAATCGCCGGACGGATGAGGTACTGGCTTTGGCAGAGGACGGCGTCGAGTTCAACAGTGCAGGCTACATTGACGCTGAGACCGAGGCAGCGACCTCCTGCGGCGGCTGGACCGCGCGCTTGGTCATGGATGAGGAAGCGGTCACGGGTTGCCCCGTCTCCCCCACCGGAATCGGGCTGCGCTGTCAGGTGCGCCTGCCGCTGAAGACCTGGCGCCTCGTCCTCAAACCCGGCGATCCGATGCTTGACACCCACATTCCCGGCGGCGGCGGCATGACACCCGAGCGCTGTGCCGATACCATGCGCCAGGCGCTTGAGTTCTTCCCGCGCTACTTCCCGGACCGGCCCTTCGTCGGCTTCGCCTGTGGTTCCTGGATTCTCAATCCGCAGTTGGCCGAGATCTACACACCCGACTCCAACATGGTCAAGTGGCAGCGCGAACTCTATCTGTATCCGATCCCTTCGGGCAGCAGGTCGGGGGTGACGTTCGTATTCGGCACGGATGACATTGACCCCAAGACGGCCCCGCGCGACACGAGTCTGAGACGTGCGCTGCTGGAGCATCTTGACGCCGGCGGCCGCCTTATCGGCAGCGGGATGTTCTTCCTCAAGGAGGATTTCGACCACTACGGCACCCAGCACTACCTCTCCCACTGGCCACCGTCAGTCCTCGCTGACGCCATGGAACTCGATGGCTGAGCCAGACGATGCGTGATCTGATTGGGGCATACCGATTCGCAGCGCTCATCTCAATCCGGCGAGTATGCCCCCGATCTGGTTCTTAAGCCGAGGTAGGTCAATCGTTACAGTGTCCC
>Ga0180432_10010819_pt1 | contig 10851 bp, 10 predicted proteins | sample SS_ome_10_FD_132414 | JGI IMG/M metagenome (GOLD analysis project Ga0180432, IMG submission 132414) | Hypersaline lake sediment archaeal communities from the Salton Sea, California, USA - SS_1_MS_2 metaG | ecosystem: Environmental > Aquatic > Non-marine Saline and Alkaline > Hypersaline >...
CCCCTTCTTCTCGTCAATGACGGGACCGGACGATTCGCCGTCTCCGAAAGCGGTCTCGATTCGGTCGGGGAGGGGCGCGTGGCCCTGGGAGATCTGAACGGCGACCGACATCCGGACGCGTTCCTTGCCTGCTTCGGCGCGCCCAATCGGGTCTGGGTTGGCGATGGCCGCGGCCGGCTGCGGGATGCGGGGCTCCGGATCGGTGGGAGCGCGACGAATCTGGGGTGCACGATGGGCGATCTGGATGGGGATGGGGATCTCGATCTCTTCGTGGCGGACTTCGACGAGGGACCGAGCTTGGTGTGGTTCAACCTACGCGTCCCCTGACATGGAAGGGCGCGTGGTGACCGAAGGGCGCACGCGCGGAAACGCCCGTCGCATCCGAGTCGCGAAGTCCCTCCGCAGCCGGTCCTGATCCTCCCGCGACATCCCGGGCTCCACCACCAGCTGCAGGATCACACGCACCTGCCCATGGCCAAGCTCGGCGAGACGAAGGTCCTGAAAGGCGCGCGCCCGCGCATCCTCGGCCACCGCCCGCTCGACGTGCCGAAGAAGCTCCTCGCGCAGCGGGTGCTTGTGGCACACCGGGTCGGCATGAACGACGACCGACCCCCACTGCCTGCCCTCCAGGCGGCGCTCGATCTCGTCGGTGATGGCGTGGAGCTCGGCGGCGGAGAGGTCGGCCGAGACCTCGGCGTGGAGCGAGATCCAACGGCTGACCCCGTAGCGGTGCACGATCACCTCGTGGATGCCGAGCACGCCCTTCACGTCGCCCGCCACGCGCGTGATGTCCTTGATCTCTTCCGGATCGGGCGCCTGGCCGAGAAGGGTGCTTCCCGAGCGGCGGATCAGCTGGTAGCTGAGAAGCGCCATGATGACCGCGACCCCGAAGCCGGCCACGGGGTCGAGCCAGCGGACGCCCAGGCGCCCGCCGAGGAGCCCGACGATGACCAAGAGTGTCGAGATCGAATCGCTGCGGTGGTGCCAGGCGTCGGCGCGCAGGGCATCGGAGTCGATCCGCCGGGCGAGGCGGGAGCTGTAGAAGGCCAGGAACTCCTTGGCGGCGATCGTGAGGACGAGGACGCCGAGCATCCAGAGGGGCGGGGAGAGTTCCCGCGGGGCGAAGAAGCGCTCCAGCGACGTGCGGCCGAACTCGAACGCGGCGATGGCCAGACAGGTGGCGAGGACGAGGGTGGCGACGTGTTCGGCCCGGCCGTGACCGAAGGGGTGTTCCGGATCCGGCGGGGTCGCCGCGATGCGGAACCCGATCAGGAGGACCACCGAGGTCCCGGCGTCCGAGAGCGAGTGGGCGGCATCGGCGAGGAGCCCGATCGAGCCGGTCATGAACCCCAAGATACCCTTGAGGAGACCCAAGACGGAGTTCAGGGCGATGGACACAACGGCCGCGCGGATGCCGGTTTGGGTGCGGTCGGAGGTCGTCACACCGACTCCTCATGGGGTTGACAGGGCTTGCCGTGGGCGGGATGATTGCCGCGTTTGATTTGAGGGAATGATTCGGCTTCTTGTCAGACGCTGCAACTCAAATCAGCTCTGGGAGGAAGGGTGGTGTGGGTTCCCGGGCCACCGCCCTCGGTCAACGCGGGGCGGTGGCCCCTTGAGCTTGGAGGGGCGTTTGAACGCTGAGGGGCCGGCCCACCGTGCGACCATCCGCGTGCGCTATGCCGAGACGGACCGGATGGGTCACGCCTACAACTCCCACTATCTCACCTGGTTCGAGATCGGCCGGACCGAATTCATGCGCGCCTCCGGCCTGGCCTATCGCGAGGTCGAAGACCGCGGATTCCAGCTGCCCCTGATCAAGACCGAGGTGACCTTTCGCCTCCCGATCCGCTACGACGATGAGCTGATCATCGAAACGCGCGTCGGCAAAACCCGTTCTCGTTCCATCACTTTCGTTTACCGCATTCTTCACGAAGATCGCCTGGTGGCCGAGGGGTGGACCACCCACGCCTGCACCCAGGCCGCGAACGGCCGAACGGTTCAAGTGCCCCCCTGGTTGGGGGACAAAGTGCGACCGAAAACGGCGTGAACGTCATTTTTTCTTTTTTTCTTCCTCTGGGAATCGTTGGTCTCGGAACCTGCCTTCCGTGCTACAATTGCCCGTGGGCAACAGGGCTTGGTGTTGTGGATAACTTGTTGGCAAGTCGTCCCGAAGGGGGTCGGATCCGCCGATGGGGTTGACAGGATTCCGGCAATCTGAGAGAGATTGACCGCCAACAAGGGTGCGCCCTGCGCGGCACACATACCTTCTGCACCTCCGGCCGCCCATTGGCTTGTTGAGACAATGGGCGACCATAGCCTGTAAATCTTATTGGTTCAGCACAATAGCGCGCCCAGGCGAGAGCCGATGGGTTGCGGGCCACCCGCGGAGCTTCCGGGGAACGGGATGGTGCGCAATCCGACGAAATCACCGGGGTGCCGGAGGTCTGGGCAAGGCGGGTGTGGATAAGCGGATAGGCTTTTCCACACGGGTGACGGCGCATGTGGATGATTGCGCCAGGGGAAAGGATTCGAGGCAGGGAAGACATGGCGAATCCAGCCGTTTCGAGCACGAAGAGCACATCCCTCCGAACGGGTGCCGCCGGGCGGACCCATTCGGGTTCGGTCGTCGTTCCCGTGGGGCAGGTGCGTGAGTTTGTTGATCTGCAGATCGAGCGCGCACTGGAGCATGATGAACTGGAGCTCCTGCTCGCCTCCATCGTCGCCCTCATGCGGCGCCGCCGGGGGAAGGAAGCGGAGTCGTTGAAGGCGTACGTCTTCGAGCAGATGCTCGAGCGTCTCGATGAGCCGCCCTCGCGCCGCCGGATCTGGCCTTGGGTGCGGCTCTGTGCCGCCCGCCCGGAGGTCGAGGCCCGGCAGTTGGCGTGCGTTCTCCTCAGCGCCTATTGGAAAGATCACCGCAAGGATGTCGAGCGGCTGACGCTCAACCTGGCGCGGGACGAGGACGCCGAGGTTCGTCAGTATGCGGCCAGTACGATGTCACGCATCGTAAGGGCCAATTTCCGCTTACGGTTACGATATCTCCAGGCCTGGAGCCGGCATCCGGATCCCTCCGTTCGGCGCCAGGTCATCATCGCCACGGTCGGCGTCGCCGACCCCGACCGGCCGGAGAGGGCGAAGCACCTGCTGAACCTCCTGGAGCCGCACCTGAAGGATCGAGATCCCTACGTTCGGCGCAACCTCGGGCCCTTTGCCCTGGGCCAGGGGCTGCTGCGCGCCTATCCCGAGGCCACCCTGGTCCGGTTCAAGCAGTGGCTCAAGGAGGACGACGAGGTGTTGCGCTGGAACCTGGCGATCGCCCTGGCGGCGGCGGACATCGAGCAATGGGAGGCGGCGCTCGAGATCTTGAAGATCCTAGCGGCCGATTCCCGGCGGTTCGTCTGGGGCGCGGCCTCGGCGGCGCTGAGCACGCTGACCGGCCGCCAGGGGGATGAGGTGAGGACCCATCTCCGGCGCTGGATGCGCGATCCGCAGCTGCGAGTGGCCGTGACCTCGGCCCTGCGGACCAATCCGCGCTAGCTGCCTTGACACTCACGCCCGCAAACCCGAAACTGACCGTGACGGGAGGACACGATACGCGTATGGCGGATGATGTCAGATACCTGCGGTTCTATCTGCACGCGGATTCGGACGGTCAGATTGCGGTGAAGAAGAAGATGCCGACGCGATCGTCCACGCATCCGGTCTACCGCGAGTTTCGCAAGCTCTTTCGTATCCTGGTCACGCACGGCATCCGCAAGGTCCGCCTGGTGGGGGGGGACGATCCCGCCCTGCGCGAGGATCTGGCCGACGTGGTCGCCATGGTTGCCAGCGTCGAGGGCATCCGCGAGGTCGCCATCACCACGCGCGGCGTGGGGCTGGCCGGACGGATGGAGACGCTGACCTCGGCCGGGATGAGCGCCGTCAACTTCAACATCGACACCTTCAAGCCCGATCGCTTCAAGGCGATCAGCGGATCCGACCGCTGCGCCGATGCGTGGGCCGCGGTCGATGACGCGCTGAGTCTGGGGCTGCGGGTCAAGCTCAACGTCGTCGCGCAGCGGGGTGTGAATGACGACGAGGTGGTTGACTTCGTGAACCTCACCCAGAGGCAACCGGTGCAGGTGCGGTTCGTCGAGTGGAACTCCGATACCGAGGTCGTTGCCTCCCCGGACCGCTTTCTCTCGACGGCGGAGACGATGGCCGCCATCAAACCGCCCCTCGTCCCGCGTTCGCCCTCGCGTCTCGACGGCCCCGCGCTGGTCTACGATATCCCGGAACACAAGGGGTCGATCGGGTTCATCCCCAACGTCACCGAGCATTTTTGTAGTCGCTGCGGCCGTATCGGACTCACCGACCAGGGCGAGATCTTGAGCTGCATCTTCGGGAAGGGTCTGAGCCTGGTGCGGCACTTGCGCTCACCGGGTGGGGTGGCCGCGGTGTCGGCATTCGTCGACCGAGTGCTTCGCCGCAAGGTGCTCCTCGCCTCCAAGCTCGAGGGCTATCCGGTGCCGCCGGCCAAGGTGACGGGCGCGGCCCACGTATCCGCCTAGAGGCTCCCCATGCGCACGCTGCAGATCGTCGGCCGGAAGAAATCCGGCAAGACGAGCTTGATCGTCCGCTTGCTACCCTTGTTGCGCGACCGGGGTCTACGGGTCGGAACCGTCAAGCACAGCAGCCATCCCCATCCTCTGGATCGCCCGGGAAGCGATTCGATGCAGCATCGCGAAGCCGGCTCCGAAGCGACCCTCGTGATTACGGCGGCGGCGGTGGCGCTGCACTTCCCGGTGCCCGAAGACCCGGGCCCTCTCATCGAACGATTCCTGGGAGATCTCGACCTGGTGCTGATCGAGGGTTGGAAGGAGCGGCCGGGGACGAAGATCGAGGTTGTGCCGGCGGACCGCAAGGGGCACCCGCGCGAGCCCGTGCACGCGGGCCTGCTGGCGGTGGTTTCTTCGCCGGGGCTCCGGGAGCGGGTGGACGGCGGGTTTCTATGGGATGAGGTGGATCGCGTCGCGGACGTGATCTGGGAGTGGTATCGGCGCTAGATGATCCCTCCTTCCCGCACGACCAGCGCGATGCGGTCGAATGCCGTCGGGTCGGTCAGCGGATCCCCTTCCACCGCGAACAGGTCGGCCCGCATGCCGGTCTCCAGCGTGCCGAGCTGTGCGCCGAGGTTGCACACGCGCGCCGCCTCGCGGGTCGCAGCTTCGATGATCTGCATCGGCGTCATTCCCGCCTCCCGCATCCAGGCGATCTCGCGCCTCGGCATCCCGAGGTCGAACTCGCAGAAATAGCCCGCGTAGTCGGTGCCGAGGGCCACCCGGCCGCCCATCCCCACGAAACGCTCGAGCGTATCGATCGCGCGATGCCCCAGATCCTCACGCACACCGTGCCACAGCTCCAGGGTCGGCACCCAGGTGAGGCCCTGATCGATCACGCGCTGCAGCACACCGTCGTCCGGGGAGTCGTAGACCATGTGGGCGATGTCGTCGACCCCGCCGTCCAACGCTCGGATGAGGTCGCGCGTATCGAGCACGTGCGCCGAGACCGGGACCCCGCGGACATGGGCCGTCGCCACGATCGCCTCGATCTGCTCGGGTGACAACGACGGGATCTCCAGACCGAAAGAGCCGCCCCTCTCGATCGCCAGCTTGATCACATCGGCGCCGTCGTCGAGCAGCGCGCGGGTCTGATCGATCGCATCCTCGACCGAGGTCACCGCAAGCCCCGACCGGCTGCCCCACGGCTTCATCGGATAGCCGCCGGGAACCGTGAGGAGGGGGCCCGCGGCCACCAGGCGGGCGCCGTCCGCATGGGCGTTCAGCTGGTCGCGCGTCGCGAAGAGCTTCTGGCGGGGGTCGGTGCCCACGTCGCGCACCGTGGTGACGCCGCCGCGCGCCCAGGCTTCCAGGGTCGAGGCGCTGTAGCCGCGGTGGACATGGGTGTTGATGAAGCCGGGGAGCAGGGTGCGCCCGGAGAGGTCGAGGACCTCGGCATCCGGCGGCGGCTCGGCGAACGAGATCCGGCCCCCGTCCACGACGACCGTGGCGTCATCGATGGGGTCGGCGCCCGTGCCATCGATCAGCCGCGCGCCCGTGAGGACCAGGGGACCGGGATCGGAACGGGTGGGCGGGTCGCTGCCCCGGCACGTGGAGCCGGACAGCAGCACCCCTCCCAGCGCACGGAGAAAGCCGCGACGTCGCATGGCGTCTCCTCTTGATCGGGCAGGGTTCACGGCCGGGAGGGTAGGATAAGGATAGCGCGGACCTGCCCGGTTGTCTGCCGGCGATTGCGATGCCGCCGCGCGCCGCCGATGAGGGGCGGATCCTCTTCGTCAGCGACATCGGGGGCGGCTGGGACCTGTGCTGCGTGGGCGCCGACGGGTCGGACCAGCGACGGCTGACCGACGGGTTCGGCATGGTGACCGGATTCGCCTGGTCCCCCGACGGGGAGAGGATCGCCTTCATGTCGGATCGCGACGGGACGATGGGCATCCACCTCATGAATGTCGACGGGAGCGGGGCCCGGCGCCTGAGCCGGTCCTCGGACGTCGACGTCAGCCCCGACTGGTCACCCGATGGTTCGCACATCGCGTTCAACAGCGAGCGTCATGGACGGGAGTGTTCGTTCGATATATGGGTCATGAAAGCCGACGGCACCGATGTCCAGCGGATCACGAGCGCGCACGGCCCGGAGGAATATCCCGATTGGTCGCCGGATGGGACGCGTATCGCCTTTGCCGTCGGGAACGCCGCCATCTGCACGATGCGTCCCGATGGGCGTGACGTCCGGCAGCTCACCGAGAGCCACTTCTTCACCGCGACCCCTGCCTGGGGAAGACGCGTGCCGCGTGCCCCTGCTGAGTGATCGCCGGTTTCCGTATTCCCCGACCCCCACTCCATGGGATAATCCCTGATGAACCGAACTTACGATCGCGGATCTTATCAAGGAGGTGGATCGTGCGTACACTCTGGGGAATCCTGTTTGCCGGATGGGTGTTGCTCGCATCACCGATGGGGGCGACGGCGGAGGTCAACGGAGATCTCGAGGAGGTGGACGGCAAGTACGTGCTGACGGTGTGGGGAACCCATGCCGAGCGCGGCTACGCGGTGGGCCGCCTCCTGGGACCCCAGGCCAAGGAGGTGTTCGATGAGTATTTCATCGACTTCTTCTGCGGCGGTTCGGCTCATGTGTACAACTATCTCCGGAGTGTCTTCACCTCGTACTTCGCGGTCGATGCGAAGTATGTGACCGAGGCCGAGGCCGTCTTCGCGGGGATGGTCGATGGGGGCGTGGATCCCTACAATGCCACGCTCGGGCGTGATCTCGACGCTGTGGACTTCCTGGTCACCAACTCGATCGTCGATCTCAGCCAGTTCGGGGGCAATGGCCTGTTCGGATGCTCCAGCCTCTCGAGCTGGGGGGCGAGCACGGCGGCGGACCCCGAGCTGGAGGGCCATCTGGTCATCACCCGTCACCTGGATTGGAGCCGCCATGCCAGCCTCACGGACAACGCGGTCATCCTGGTCCACCTGCCGGCGGAAGAAGACGAGCAGAAGTGGGTCTCGATGAGCTATGCGGGTGTGATGGGAACCCTGTCGGGCGTGAGCGAGTCGTCTGTGGGAGCGTTTCTCAACATGGGGAACAACGCCTCGGGCAATCAAGGGCAGCCGTACCACCCCATCCTCTATACGCTCCGGAGCGGCCTGGAGATGGCCGACTACGACGGCGACGAAGAGCACACGGCGGCGGACATCGAGGCAGCGATCGCCGATCGATCGCGCTGTGCCGCGGTGATCATCCACACGGTTCGGGATGAGGGGGAGGCTTCGGAGCCCGTGATCGTGGAGTGCAACAACAGCGCGGGCGTCGCGACGCGAACCCAGAGCGACAACACGCTCGTCCCGGGCGAGCACTTGGTGGCGACCAATCACTTCCGCGTCTTGTATGAGCCCGTTCCTTGCTACCGATACGCGGCGATCGCCGATTCCCTGACCGAGAACCAGGAGATGACGGCGACGCGAAGCTGGAACGTGATGGCGCACGCCGCGGGGCAGAGCTCGAACATCATGGCGATCCAGTACATCCCATCACACGGGGAGCTGGCCTGCGCGGTCGACACCTACGCGGAGCCGGCCTACCTGCAGGACCCGACCCTGTTCGATCTGGACGAGCTTTTCGCCTACACGCCGGCGGCGGCGGACGATTCGCCGCCGACGAGTCACCCCGCGTTGGAGGCCCATCCCAATCCGTTCCAGGCTACGACGACCCTGGCCCTGCCGGCGGGGGGACGGATCGACATCTTCGACATGAGTGGCCGGAGGGTCCGAACCCTGCGGGCGGGGGAAAGCGCAAGGGTCGTCTGGGACGGGACGGACGATCTCGGGAGAGCCGTGTCCAGCGGATGCTACCTCTGCCGGGTCCCCTCGGATGCGCGGGGGATGGCGCGGAAGGTGCTGCTCGCTGATTGACGGGATTGCTTGCCGGGGCGCCCGGGTGTGAAGGTTGAAGTACGAAACACTTCGTAGTGCGCGTGCGTACGGGATACGCGAGCCCCCTGGTACATGGACGCGAGGTGAACCGATGACCCGGAGGACATGGCTGCTCGCGGTCCTCGCCGCCGGCCTGCAGGTGGGCTGCGTGGGGGACCGCACCCTTCCCCGCGCCGATTTGGTCGAGGACCTCGAACGGCTGGTCTGGATTCTCGAGGATGCGCATCCCGATCCCTACGCCAGGGGGGGCGGGAAGGGGGCGTTCGATGCGCGCCTGGCCGAGCTGATCGAGGGTCTGCCCGCCGGCGGGATGACGGCGAATGCGTTCGGGCGGTACCTGATGCCCTTCATGGCGGCGTTGGGAGACGGCCACACCCATCTCTACGTCGACTTCGACGTCAACTGGCCGAAGCCGGGCGGCATCCCGCTCTTCTTCGGGGTGGTGGGGCAGGAGCTCTACGTGCTCGGGGTTCTGGACGAGCGGGAGAAGCGCTTGACCGGCGCGCGCCTGCGGGCGGTCGCCGGCGTGCCCTTCGCAGAGATCCGCCGTCGGGTTTTCCGGATGCATCCCTGTGAGAACGAGTACGAGGCGCTCGCCTATCTGGCCTGGGTCGGCGATCTCTGGACCGAACCCCAACTCGCGATGCTCGTCCCCGAGTGGGAGGATCACAGCCGGCTCGCGGTCGAGCTGGCCTTGGCCGATGACACCGAGGAGACGGTGGTCTTCGAGCTGCCGCGCGCCCTCGACTATCGGGTCGATGTGCCCGATTCCCGGGTCACATTGCCCCCGGTCGAGCGGGCGGAGTTCGCGCACGCTTTCCTCGACTCGACCCAGCAGACGGCGATTCTGCGGGTCGTGGGGATGATGCACTACCGCGAGGCGCTCGAGATGTGGGATGCAATGGGCGTCGATCAGCGTCAGTCGACCGGGCGCGAAGCCTATGAGCAATACCACGGCTCCGATCCGCCGGAAGACTATCAGCAGGTGATCGCGGGCGTGCCGTCGGCCACGGAGACCTTCCGATCGCTGGTGACCGAGATGCGCGCGGCGGGGACGAAGACCCTCCTGGTCGACCTGCGGCGCAACAGCGGCGGGAATTCCTTCATGTCGAACATCCTCGTCTACTTCCTCTACGGGAAGGAGACGTTGCTCGGCCGGCCGCCGAAGCTGGAGGTGAAGAAGTACTCGCAGTACTACTTCGAGTACTTCGCGAACGAGAGCATCGAGACGGTGAACGAGGGCCGGGCGGTGCCGCTGGCGGTGGGGGAGTGCGACACGATCTCCAATCCCCGGCTGGGCGTGTCGGAGGACCTGCGGTCCGACCGCATCGAGACGCTGCGCTTGATGCGCTCTTTCGCTCCCGAGCTCGATTCCGGGGCCTACAGCGGCTACTACCGGCCCGAGCACGTGATCGTGCTCGTCAGCCCCAAGACCTTCAGCTCCGGATTCACGATGATGCGCTACCTGTGGCGGGCCGGGGCGAAGCTACTGGGGACGCCGTCGGGACAAGCCGCGAACTGCTACGGGGACATTCTCGAGTTCGAGCTGCCCCATTCGGGCGTGCGCGGGTGCGTGTCGCACAAGCAGTTCATCGAGTTTCCCGAGGATCCGGAACGGGGGCGGGTGTTGCCGGTTGACTATCCGATGACCTACGAGAGGCTCCGATCGTACGGATTCGATCCGAATGCCGAGGTGCTCTACGCCCTCGAGATCGTGGAGCCGTAGGCAGGAGGCATGGCGCTCGCGCGCGGCAGGTCGAGGGCGGGTGAATTAGACCGTGTTCTCGAGCAGATTCTCGAGAGCCACGCGGAGCAGATCACGATCCCCCTCCGCGGTCAGTTCTCCGGCATGCTCCCTCTCCAGAATCCGGCTGAAGCCGATCACCCGGCGGATCGGAAGCCCGGAGATCATGGGATACTGAATAGGAGAAGGTCTCGAGCTCGCGAACGGCCTCCTCCAGCTGCCGGCGATGCTCGCAGTTCTCGAGGATGACGGCCAGCATGCGGACCGCGTTGCGGATGAGGACCAGGGTGTCGGGCGACGATCGGCGGGGGTCTCCCTCCAAGAGGATGCTGCCGAAGCCGAAGCGCGCGGTGACCACGGAGATGATCTCAACCGCGGTTTCGGGCGCTTTCAGCTGCGCCGCGTGGGAGCGGCGCGAGGGCTCCCGGGCGAGGGGTTGCAGGACGAGCTCGTCTTGAAGGCTGTGGAGTGTCGTCGGTGCGCCCTTTGCGCCTTCCGCGGTCGCGAGAGGAATTGGTTGTGGATTGAAGATTCGGGATGATGCTGGAATAGACGCCGCCGAGTTCCCGCCGCCTTTGGGGCCCGATCGCGACTCCGGCAAATCCCTTCCCC
>Ga0180432_10010820_pt1 | contig 10850 bp, 9 predicted proteins | sample SS_ome_10_FD_132414 | JGI IMG/M metagenome (GOLD analysis project Ga0180432, IMG submission 132414) | Hypersaline lake sediment archaeal communities from the Salton Sea, California, USA - SS_1_MS_2 metaG | ecosystem: Environmental > Aquatic > Non-marine Saline and Alkaline > Hypersaline >...
GACGGTGCTCAGCGGCGTCTCCTCGCGGAAGTAGCGGATGCGAAGACCGAACCGGCTCCCGTCGCCGAAGAAGTTCTCGACGAGCGACGCGAGGTGGCCGACGGTGATCATCACTTCGGTGATGCCGGCGCGGCCGAGCTGGCGCAGGATGATCTCGAGGATCGGCGTGTCGTCCACGGGCACGAGCGGTTTCGGCAGCACGGCCGTGTACGGCCGCAGCCGAGTCCCCTTCCCGCCGGCAAGCACCACCGCTTTCATCCGATACTCCTAGAGCGTGTAAGAATCCGCCTTGTACTCGTCGAGGTGACGCGCCACGAACTCGACGGTGCGCTCGAGCCCCTCGCGCAGCGAGACGCGTGGGCGCCAGCCCGTGCGCGCTCTGAGCTTCGAGCTATCGCCAATGAGACGCATCACTTCACTCGAATCGGGCCGCAGGCGTCGCGCGTCACGGACGAGGCGCGCGCCGTTGCCGCACAGGTCAATGATCGCGCGACCGACCTCGCCGATCGCCACGCCCGCGCCGCTGCCGATATTGAAGACTTCGCCCGTGGCGTCGTCGAGCTCGGCGGCGCTCAGAAACCCGCGCACGGTGTCAGCGACGTAGCTGAAGTCGCGCACGGGCGCCCGGGCGCCGAGCGCGATGCGCTTGCGCCCGGCGAGCGCCTGCGTCGCGATGGCCGGGATCACCGCCCGGGCCGACTGGCGCGGGCCGTAGGTGTTGAACGGCCGCACGGTGACGGCCGGCACGCCGTACGATCGGACGTAGCTCTCGACGAGCTTGTCCGCGCCGATCTTGCTCGCGGCGTACGGCGACTGCGCCTGGACCGGATGGGTCTCGTCCATCGGGACGCGTCGGGCCGTGCCGTACGTTTCGCTCGTCGAGGTATGCACCAGCCGGGCAACGTCCGCGGCGCGGCACGCCTCGAGCACGTTGAGCGTGCCGAGCACGTTCGTCTCGACGAAGCTCTGCGGCGCACAGTACGAGTACGGAATCGGGATGAGGGCCGCGAGGTGAAACACCACCGCGCACCCCTCGACCGCCGTCTTCACGAAAAAGGGATCGCGCACGTCGCCGGCGACCACCTCGAGCGCCTCGCGCACGGCGCGGGGCACGCGCTCGAGCTCGCCCCAATCGTTACGCGAGTTGTAGTGGACGAAGGCGCGCACCCGGGCGCCGCGACGCACCAACGCCTCGACGAGATGGCTCCCGATGAAGCCGCCGGCGCCCGTGACGAGAATTTTTTTGCCCTTCCAGTTCATGCGTAAGCCATCGTTTCTTGTGTGGTCGAAGCGGTAACGATGATGAAGCCGGCGGCGGCGAGATGTTCTTTGCCCTTCCAGCTCATGCGTAAGCTATCGCTTCTTGTGCGGCCGGAGCGGTAACGACCCGAATGGTTTCGAGCGCGCGCTCCGCCGAGGCGATCGCGTCGGCGCGCGTCGCGCCGGAAGCAATCACGTGGCCGGGCTTGCCCATGTTGCTCGAGAGCGGCGGCACCACGTCGCCCTCATGCATGTTGAGGAAGATGTGCTCGACGCCGGGGATCTCGCGCGCCTCGTCCACGCCCTCGATTGCCGTAACCACACCCGGCTCGGCGAGGATCGCGCGTTCGGCCGCGGCGCGATGCCAGCGCGGGGTGATGTCCGCCATGTCGAGCGGCTTGCCGACGGCCAGATCAATGGCCGCCTTGATCGAGTTCATGCCGGTCGCGAGCGGGTCGGTATACTGGCAGTGGAAACCGCCGCTGAGGCGGGCCGTCATCTCGCCGATCATCGCGCCCTCGCGCGTGATCTTGATGTCGCCTTTCGAGGCGCCCGATGTGATGCCAAGCGCCTTGATGCCTCGGCACATGACGTTGAACACGTCGTCGAGCGCCTCGCGCGGCAGCGCCGAGGGAATCGTATGGCCGACCTCGACGAAGTACGGCGCGTTGGCAATATGCCGGTCCGCGACCGTGAGCAGGTACACCTCGCCGTTCTCGACGATGGTGTCAATGCTCACCTCGGGCCCGTCCATGTAGGCCTCGATGATGGCGCTCTTCTCGCGGCTGTTGGCGATGGCGACGGGAAAAGACGTGCGCAGCTCCTCGGGCGTATCAATTCGCCGCACGCCGCGCGCGCCCATGTTGTCCACCGGCTTGATGACGAGCGGGTAGCCGATCGCCTCGGCGCCCTCGAGCGCGCGGCCGAGGCGGCGCACCTCGCGATAGTCCGGCGAGGGCACGCCGCACCGTTTGAGCCGGCGCCGCATCGCCGCTTTGTTGGTCGCCATGAACGCCGTGTCGGGGTCCACGCCAGGCAGCCCGAGCGCGGTGGCGATGCCCGCGACGACGCACGAGGCGTCGGTGCCGATCGTGAGCACACCGTGCAGGTCATAGGACTCGCGGCACGTCCGGGCGAAGTCAACGTGCCGCTCGACGTCGAACTTGCTCACGAGCCCGGCGCAGTCGGCCCACCGCAGGCCGGGCGCGTCGGGCCGGATGTCCGTGGCGATCACGGCGTAGCCGAGGGATCTGGCCATTTGAATGGCCGGCTCCTGCAGGACGCCGGCCCCAACGATCATGATTGCGGGACGCATTGTTCAATCGCCTCCATCACGCGGTCGAGCCCGCGTCCGTCCACAGTTTCTTTGCCCGCCTTGCTCATGGCGCAACGGGCCGCGGTGTCGTTCGCCAGCGCCCGGAGCGCCTCGGCGACCGCCTCGATTTGCGGCTCGTCGCCAAGCCCCACGCAGCGCACGATGCCGCGCTCGGCCAAGAGCCGCGCGTTGCGCCGTTCGTGCGCCACCTGGCACCACACGATGGACGGCGTGCCGACGCACGCAAGCTCGAACATGGCGATGCCGCCCGAGCAAAGCGCCATGTCCGCCTCGTGCATCCGCGAGGCGAGGTCGCCCGGGCCGACAACAATTTCCACGTTCGGCCGCTGCGCCGCCAGTGCCTCGACCTCGGGACGCTTCCGGAAGGCGTAGCCGAGCACGACCGTCGTGCGCCACGCCGGGTCGAGCCGTTCGAGCACCTCGAGCGCCCGCAGCGTCAGCCCCGCCGGATCGCTCCCGCCCATGAACACCAACAACGTCTCGACGCGGTCGCGGACAATCTTCGGCCGGCGGTGCGCCCGCTCGAACGCCTCGTCGAGCACGATGGCGTCCGGCCCGAAAAAGGCGCACAAGCGGGCCACCTCGGCCGCTTCCTCGGGCAAGCGGTTGGCGTCCACCAGAAGGTCCGCGAGCTCCGCGCCGGCGCCTCGGTCATCGAAGTTGATGATCTGCGCACCGGTCATCCGGAGCAGGCGCATGTAGTGGTCCGACGTGTCGCGAATGTCGTTCACGACGAGATGTGGCCCGAGCCCGCACACGGCGGACGCCGCATGCGGGCTCGAGCCTTGAGAAACGGGGGGGAGGAGAATAAGTCCATGGCCGCGAGCCTTCACGAGGGCGTCACACCCATCACTCGCGTGCGAGACGAACGTTACCCGGCTGCCCGAGTTCTGGAGGCGATCGGCGAGATGACACATTCTGGCGATGTGCCCGGCGCCGATCCGATGACTTCCGTCCGCCCGAATAACAACGCTTTGTTGCATCCCCGCTCCTCACGCAACACTTCCCGCGTAGGCCGCCGTAAGTGCAAGGAGCGTGCCACCAAGCAGAAAAGAAACCGGAAACACACGTGGCCGAGCACCTGGGGACCGCTCGCCTGACCTCAACTCGCTTACTTCCAGGAAATTATCGCGTGAAGAAGGCTGCGGACCCTGGGTCAAAGATGCTTCACCGAAACCGCCAGACGCCGGAGCGGGCGTTTCAGAATTGTAGGAGAACCCAACGCCCACGATCATTCTGAGAAAGCCGCGAGCCGGGCGGTTCTCCCAAGGAAGCCGCTCCTGAAGAGAACGGGGTTGACAGCGGCACGCCGATTGCCTACGTTCGCCCGGGAAAGCGGGTCGCGCCGATCCGAGTGAACCGGGGACACAGAACCGCTCAATGCGGAGGGAGGTTTGGAATGGCTGGAACAATTCGCAACTCGTTTCTCGTCGCTGCGTGCCTGGGCGTGGTGCTCGCGTGGACGGCTGCACCCGGGACGCCTGGAACGAACCTGAACGACATCCCGATCGCCGAGGTCCTTGCGTGGCGGACCGCGGAGATCACGACGTGGGTCACGACCGGCGAGGGCGAGGAGCCGGACTGGCTCGGCGCCATCAACATCGGCCTTCTTGACTACGCCGAGGTCGGCATCCACGGCGTGCTCGGCCCGACCGACGAGGAGCAGGGGAACATCCGCTTCTTCGGCAAGTTCGTCTATTCGCTTGGGGACGACCTGCCGACGCTGGGCGCCGGCATCCAAAATGTCTCCGGCGACGAAAACGAGAACGGCAACATTGATCCGTATCTCGTCGCCATGCACGACTTCGGCCCCGTGCGCGGCCACCTCGGCTACAGCTTCCAGGACGACGACGAGGCCTTTTTCGCGGGCGTGGACACGAGCTTCAGCTTCCTCGAAATGCCCGCCACGGTCGGCCTCGACGTGATGCAGACCGCCGACGGGGACGAGTGGCTCGTGAGCGCGGGCTTCGAGTACGAGCTGCCGCTGAGCTTCGTGCTCGAGAGCTGGTACACCTGGACAACGGTGGACGACGCCGAAAACACGATTACCCTGCGGCTCAACTGGGTGATCAACTTCTAAAGCCGATGCCATGATTGTTCTCGCCGCTCCCGGGGCGTCCCCGGGAGCGGCGTGTTCTCATCTCGTCATGCGCTGACCGACAGCTTCAGGAGAATCCGGGACACGTCACGATGTCCAGCCAACCCACCACTCTGATGCCCCTCCAGGCGCAAAAAGCGATGCGCATCAACGTGCTCGCGAGCTCGTTCGACATCGTGTTCGCAACCCTCGTGACCGGCACGTTCCTGACCGGCTACGCGCTGCTGCTCGGTGCGGGCGCCGTCACCATCGGCCTCCTCGGCGCCTTCCCGCTCATGACGCTGCCGGCGGCGGCGCTCTCGGCCTACGCGGCCGACCGTTGGCGCATGCGGAAGACCCTCTGGCTCATCAGCGCCTGGGCGGTGCGCGCCACCGTAGTGCTCTACATCCTCGCCCCCATCGTCGCGCCCAAGCAAGAGCAGCAGAGCACACAACTCGCGCTCCTGCTCGGCGCCGTCTTTTTCAACAGTCTCTTCATGGCCGCAAGCGGGCCGGTCTGGATGGCGTGGATGGGCGACATCGTGCCGCAGCGCGTCGAGGGGCGTTTCTGGGGCCGGCGCAACGGCCTCGTCAACCTGAGCATGCTCGTCGCTTCCGTCGGCGCCTCCCTCTTCATTGACGCCGTGGGCCGTGACAATCGGGCCGGGTTCCAGGCGCTCTTCGGCGCGGCGATCCTCTTCGGCGTCGTCATGACGATCCTCCACTACCGCATCCCGGAACCGCGGATGGCCGCGCGGGAAAAGCCCCGGGGGTTCCTCCGCACGTTCGCCGCGCCGTTCCGCCACGGCACCTTCGTCCGCTACCTCATTTTCTCGTCGGGCTTCAACTTCGCCTGCTGGGTCATGGTCCCGTTCATCGTCGTCTTCTTCCTCAAGGAGCTCCGGCTCAGCTACACGTGGATCGCCGTGATCGGCGGCCTCAACATCCTCGGCAGCGTCATCTCGTCGAGATTCTGGGGCTACCTCGTGGACCGCTTCGGCCCCAAGCCCATCCTCTCGCTCTGCACGTACCTCAAGCCGATCGCGCCGCTGGCCCTCGTCGCCGCGACGCTGCACAACTACGCCTACATCCTGACAACGCTGTGGTTTCTCGACGGCTTCCTCAACGCCGGCATGGCGGTCTCGACCGTGCCGCTCTCGATCGGCCTCGGGCCACGCGCCCAGCGCTCGGCCTACCTCGCGGTACTCAACGCCGTCGTCGGCGTCGTCGCCGCGGTCGCGCCGATCCTTGGCGGCCTTTTCCTCACGGCCACCGAAGGCTTCGTGGGCTCACTCGTCCTGCCGATCTCGAACTACAAGCTCCTCTTTCTCATCTCGAGCGTGCTGCGCGTGGCCATCCTGCCGCTGCTCACCATCGTGCGCGACCGAAAAGGCGCGCCGACCGGCGCGTTCCTGCGCCAGTTCGTTGCGGGCAACCCGTTGCGCGCCGTGCGCTACTGCCAGATCCTCGCCCACTCGCCCGACGAGGCCAAGCGCATCAGGGCCTCGCGGGCGCTCGGCGAGACCGGCAGCGCCATCGCCGTCGAGGAGCTCGTCAAAGCGCTCGACGACCCGAGCCTCGAAGTCCGCGAAGAGGCCGCCGCCGCGCTCGGGAAGCTCTCCGACGCCGAAGCGATCGGGCCTCTCGTCGAGAAAATGCGTTCGCCCGAGTCGCGCATCCAGGCCCAGTCGGCCAAGGCGCTCGGCCGGATCCCTCACGAGCGCAGTGTCGAGGCGCTCCTCGATGCGCTCCCCACGATTGACGGCGAGCTCCGCAAGGACGTCGTGCGCGCCCTCGGCGAGATCGGCGACCCGCGGGCCTCGCACCATCTCATCGAACTGCTCGCCGCCGAGGACGACCCGGCCACCGTCACGAGCGTCGTCGAAGCGCTCGCCAAGATCGGCGAGATCCAGGCCATCCACTACATCCTGCCCGAGCTGCGGCACGCGAAAAACGAGATCGTCAAGCGCCAGCTCACGAACGCGCTCGGCAATCTGCTCGGCACCGAGGGGGAGTTTTACGCCGTGCTCTCGAAGGAGATCGCAGTCGAGGGGCAGGAGGTCGAGCGGATCGTCCGCGCGTGCCGGCGCGAGCTCAACAGCCGCTACACCCGCGTCATCCGGTCCAACACGCCGGAGGCGATCCGCGAAAAAATCCGCCTTGTGGAACTGAGCGCTCGTCTTGGCGCGGCGCTCGAGCATTACCAGGCGCACGCGTGGCACAAGGCGCTGCTCGAGCTCGAGGCATGCTCCATGCTCCTTTTGAACGTCATCGAGGCGCGTTACCCGCGCGAAGAGCAGCTCAAACCGGAAGGCAAGAGGCCCGAGTTCGCCGAGAAGATCAAGGGGCTCGCCGAGCACGCGCCCCGCCTGAGCGCCGACGCCTGGTACATCTACGTGCTCACAAGCAAGCTCTACGGGCCGGAGAACCCGATCGGCCAGACCGAAACGCTCCTCGCCTTCTACGCCTTCCTGTACGCCTTCTTCGAGCAGCTCCAGGCAAGCATGCCCCCCGGCACGAAATTCGGCCCCGGCAGCCGCTCCCGCAAAGGCCCACGCCACCCCAGCGGCCGTTAACAGCTTATCCCGCCGTGCGTTACCGCCGGCATGTCGGCTCGGCGCAAATATCCTTGACACGGGGACGCACGGCGGCTATTAAAGAAGAAACCTTTTAACTTCGTCCCGTGAGGCGAGGAAGGGGACGCCATGACCGGAAAGCTGAGATGAACGGGCCCACTGCAAGTGCAGGGGCTTTTTTTTCGCCACCGGGCAGGAGGAGGACTGGTGGGCAATCCCCCAAGCAACTCGACACACGCTCGGCTTATTGACGCCACGCAGATGCGCCGCGTGCTCATGCGGATGGCGCACGAGATCGTGGAAAAGCATCCGGCGCCGTCGTCGCTCGGCCTCGTCGGCATCCAAGTGCGGGGCGTGCCGCTGGCGCAGCGCACCGCGGCGAACGTGCAATCCATTTGCGGCGTCGAGCCGCCCGTGGGCGAACTCGACATCACGTTCTACCGCGACGACCTCGGCACGCGGCTCGACCAGCCCGAGGTCAAAAGCACCCATTTCGGGTTCGACCTGACCGACCGCGACCTCGTCATCGTAGACGACGTCCTTTTCACCGGCCGCACCGTGCGGGCCGCGCTCGACGCGATTATGGACTTCGGCCGCCCGCGCCGCATCATGCTCGCGGTGCTCGTGGACCGCGGCCACCGCGAGCTGCCGATCCGCCCCGACATCGTCGGCAAGAACCTCCCGACCATGCGCGGCGAGGACGTGCGGGTGCACGTCGCCGAGGTGGACGGCGTGGACGAGGTCGTGCTCTTCAAGCCGGCCGACGCCGGAAGCGAAGCGTAACGGAGGTCTTATGGCACGAACGACCAAACCACGAGCGAAACCGACGGCCCCCGCGACGCACTGGACGCGTCGCCACCTGCTCGGCCTCGAGGACGTGAGCGCCGACGAGATCCGCCTGATCCTCGAGACGGCCCGGTCGTTCAAGGAAGTCTCGACGCGCGCCATCAAGAAGGTGCCGGCGCTGCGCGGCAAGACGGTCGTGAACCTCTTCTTCGAGGCGAGCACCCGGACGCGGACCTCGTTCGAGGTGGCCGCCAAGCGGCTGAGCGCCGACGTGTTGAGCATCGCCGCCTCGGGCTCGAGCGTCGTCAAGGGCGAGACCCTCATTGACACCGTGCACACGCTCGAGGCGTACCACATTGACCTCCTGGTCATGCGCCACGCCGCCTCGGGCGCGCCGCATTTCCTCGTGCGCCACTGCACGTCGCGCGTCATCAACGCCGGTGACGGCATGCACGAGCACCCGACGCAGGCGCTGCTCGACCTCTTCACGATCAGCGAGCGCGGCAAGGCGTTCGACGGCCTTAAGGTGGCCATCATCGGCGACATCATCCACAGCCGCGTGGCGCGCTCGGACGTCTTCGCGCTCACCAAGCTCGGCACCCACGTCGTGCTCTGCGGCCCGCCGACGCTCGCGCCGAAGCGGTTCGAAGCCTTCGGCGCCACGTGCACCTCGCGGCTCGAGGAGGCGCTCGACGGCGCGGACGTCGTCTACTGCCTGCGCATGCAGTTCGAGCGCCAGCAGGCGAACTTTCTGCCGTCGGTGGGCGAGTACGTGCGCCTCTTCGGCGTGACGGCCGAACGGATGAAGCTCGCCAAGCCCGACGCGATCGTCATGCACCCGGGACCGCTCAACCGCGGCATCGAGCTCACGAGCGAAGTGGCCGACAGCGCGCAATCGGTCGTGCTCGACCAAGTGACCAACGGCGTCGCCGTCCGGATGGCCGTGCTCTTCCTCTTGGCGGGCGTCAATTAAGGAAACCGACGATGAAAGGAAAAGGAACACTCGTCATCCGAAGCGGCCGGGTCCTGGACCCGGCCCAGGGCCTCAACGACAGGCTCGACGTGCTCATCGTCGAGGGCCGCATCGTCGAAATCGCCTTCGGCCTCGCCCCGGAGGGCGTGGAAGTGCTTGACGCCTCAGGCACCATCGTCGTGCCGGGCCTCATTGACATGCACGTGCACCTGCGCGAGCCGGGCTTCGAGCACAAGGAAAACATCGAGAGCGGCACCCGGGCCGCCGCGCGCGGCGGCTTCGCCTCGATCGCCTGTATGCCAAACACGAACCCGGTCATTGACACCTCCGGCGTCATTGACCTCATCATGATGCGGGCCGAGGCGGTTGGCGCCGTCAACGTCTTCCCGATCGGCGCGATCAGCCCCGGGCTCGAAGGCAAGGAGATCGCCAACATCGGCTCGCTCGTCGAAGCCGGCGCCGTCGCCGTGAGCGACGACGGCGAGGGCTCGCAGGACACCTACGTGCTCCGCCGCGCGCTCGACTACGCCAACATGTTCGGCGTCCCCTACATCTCGCACGCCGAGGATACGCGTCTTTCCGCCGACGGCGTGATGCACGAGGGGCATTACTCGACGCTCCTCGGGCTGACCGGCATCCCGTCGGCGGCCGAGGAGATCCACGTGGCGCGCAACGCGATCCTGGCCGAGCTCACCGACACCCCGTGCCACATCGCCCACATCAGCACGGCGGGCTCGGTCCGCATCGTGCGCGAGGCCAAGGCGCGCGGCGTGCCGATCACCGCCGAGGTCACCCCGCACCACCTGACGCTGACCGACGCGTGCCTCGCCACCTACGACACGAACCTCAAGATGAAGCCGCCGCTCAGGACCGAAGAGGACCGGCTCGAGCTCATCCGCGGCCTCCAGGACGGCACGATTGACTGCATCGCCACCGACCACGCCCCCCACGCCTACAGCGAGAAGCAGGTCGAGTTCCCGCTCGCCGCCTTCGGCATCATCGGGCTCGAGACCGCGGTCTCGCTCGCGCTCAACGAGCTCGTGCACAAGAAAGTGCTCACCTTGCCGCAGCTCATCGAGAAAATGGCGACCGCGCCCGCGCGCATCCTGGGCCTTGCCAAGAAGGGCTCGCTCGAGCCGGGCATGGACGGCGATGTGACCCTCCTCGACCCCGAGGCGAAGATCACCGTCAACCCCGACAAGTTCGCCAGCAAGAGCCGCAACACCCCCTTTGGCGGCTGGGAGCTCAAGGGCGCCCCGGTCGCCACCGTCGTCGCCGGCCACGTCGCCTACAACGCCCGCGCCACCGCAAAAACAAAGACCTGATTGCCCCTAACTCGGCGGATAAGGGGCGCGCACGGCGTTCCCAGCCGCGTAGCGGCGGCAGCACATAGCCTGGGCCGTGAGGCCCAGGAATGCGGACATGCAAAATCCCATGAAGAGCGCCGGAGGTGCGACAGGAACCGCGTGAGGGCAATGGCGCCTTCTCCTCGACGAGGACCTGTTGCCCTTGCCCGCCTCCGGCGGGCCTTCGGGGCTCGATCGGTGTTGCGCGACTGCACACCTGGGCCTGACGGCCCAGGCTACCCGCTGGCGCGCCTACGGCGCTGCCGTTGATTTGCCTGCTTACCGATCGCGCCCGGAAGTATCACCCGTTTTGGTGAACGGCCTCTCGACGACAAAGACTTCTTGTCCTCCGAGCTGGGAATCATCTTCCCCACTCCCGGATTTTCGGATAAGCGTGTGAGTACGCGGCAGAAAGGGGTAAGGAGAGCGAGAGGAGCTACGGGCGGGCCGATGACAAAAAACGGGCATGATCTTTCGTGTCGTGTTGGGCTGTAAC
>Ga0180432_10010821_pt1 | contig 10849 bp, 7 predicted proteins | sample SS_ome_10_FD_132414 | JGI IMG/M metagenome (GOLD analysis project Ga0180432, IMG submission 132414) | Hypersaline lake sediment archaeal communities from the Salton Sea, California, USA - SS_1_MS_2 metaG | ecosystem: Environmental > Aquatic > Non-marine Saline and Alkaline > Hypersaline >...
GCAGTTGTTGTCGCTGCACTACAGTCAAATACTCGATGGAATTCACCAACCCCTGAAATTCCTTGTTCCTCATGATATGACCTCTCCTGAAACTACATTGTATAATAGATCATATCACAATTAAAGGTGATCTGTGACCTCGGAGGATATTGAATCAACTCATCGCGCAAGACCGCGAATCAGGAGGGGGCAATGGTACCTGATAAACCCGTGGGGAAGATCGATCACGTGGCAGTGGCTGTGAGAAGCATCGAAAGGGCTAAGGTCTTCTTCTCAGAGTTGCTCGGCACCGAGTTCGTAGAGATAGGCAGCGACAATGACTTAGGTTTCAGAAGCGTCATGAGCCCAAACGGATTGGAGTTGCTTGAGCCCACTAGGCCAGACAGCGATCTGGCCAGGTTCCTCGACAAGCGGGGTGAGGGCCTGTATGCAATTGCCTTTGCCACTTCAGATGCTGACATCTCCAGACGTAAGGCGGAAGAGATGGGTGTGCGTGTAGTGGGTGACCACGCCGTCAACGAAGAGCCGATACGCGGCTTGAGAGAGATCTGGCTGCACCCAAAGGACAGTTTCGGCGTCTACTTGATGTTTACCCAAGGAAACCCCATAACAGCGGGATCATAGCCCTCCAAACGCGGTTGCTCAGATGAACGCCATGCTCCGATCTGACCGTGTAAACGAAGACTGCAAGGACTGGGATGGCAAGAGTGCAGGGCACGCAGGAGCGCTCTGCAGAGGCACAAGAGCCAACGACACAAGCTCGAGGTTACGACAGGTACAACAGGAGCAACCCATCCTGTCCCCTGCTGCTACCGCAGTGATCGTGTGCCAGGCTTCGCAGCGAGGGCTCCGCGTGCTCTGTAAGTCTAAATCGCTTGCAGCCACCACTGGCAATGAAGGCGGGAGTGTGTTGGCCTTGGCGTGCGCTTCCCCTTGGGACAGGGAGGGTCTATGGTTGGGATAGTATCCTATGGAGCATACATACCCTATCATCGTATCACCCGTGGTGAATTCAACCGGGCATGGGGGGGCTTTTCTGGTTCGGGAGAGATAGCGGTGGCTGCCCACGACGAGGACAGTATAACTATGGCCGTCGAGGCCGCTACTGACTGTCTCACAGATTGGGATCCCCGATCAGTGGACGCCCTTGTCTTCGCTACCACCACCTCACCGTACAAGGAGAGGTTGGCCTCGACCATCATAGCAGCAGCCTTGGATCTGCCCCCAAGCATCCGCACCATGGATATCACTGGCAGTCTTAGGTCCGGTGCCACCGCCATCGGCGTTGCTCTGGATGCTGTCAAATCCGGGTCAGCCAGAAGCGTACTCGTAGCGATGTCAGACTGTCGCCTCGGCGCCCCTTCCGGCGAACTCGAGCAGGCCTTGGGGAGTGGCAGTGCTGCAGTGTTGGTAGGCAGAGACAGGGTTGTCGCCGAGATCAGCGGGTATTCGCATCGATCGAATGCCTTCTCTGGGACTTGGAGATCTGAAGACGACGTTTTCGTGCGGTCGTGGGAAGACCGCATGGTTCTGGATGTGGGGTACAGCTCCGTGCTTCCCGAAGTGATCGCGGCGTCGATGCAGCAATGCTCGCTTGGGCCAGCGGACTTGACGAGGGCAGTATTTGATGCGCCCGCAAACGTGAGTAGGCACCTGGCGGTGGCACGATCTCTCGGAATCGATCGACAGAGGCTACAGGATCCAATGCTGTCCAGCGTTGGCATAACTGGAGCTGCAATGGCTCCCATGATGCTGGCTTCAGCCTTAGAGGAGGCCAGGGCTCAAGACACAATACTCTTCGCCAGCTATGGTGATGGTGCCGAGTCGTTCATCCTCCAAGTGACCCCTGCTATTGGCAGTCTGGCTGCGAGACGGGGTGTCAAGCGACTGATGGAGTCCAAGCGCATCCTCACCAACTATGAGACTTACCTACGCTGGCGAGGGATCATTCCTCTCGAGGCTGCCAAGAGACCGCAGCCTACGCCTACCTCTATCTCTGCACAGTGGAGAAACATGAGGGAGATATTGGGCCTCTACGGAGTGCGTTGCCTTAATTGTGGAACGCCCCAGTATGTTAGCCCGTCGTCAAGTTTCAGCACTGGTGTCACCCCAATACAGGTCTGCGCCATTTGTCATGCTACGAAGGGCCTAGAGCCATATCGTTTTGCTGACAAGAAAGGAACAGTCTTTACATTCACTCAGGATGATCTTGCAGCCAGTGTTGACCCACCTGCCACCGTCGTTGTACTCGACTTCGACGGAGGTGGCCGAGGCATGTTTGACCTGACAGATCGAGACCCGTCGCGGGTAGAAGTCGGTATGCGCGTAGAGATGACGTTCAGGAGACTGTCCGTTGACCATGGCATCCACAATTACTACTGGAAGGCAAGGCCGATTAGATGTGAGGAAGAGATAGATGGCTAGTAGCATAAAAGACAGAGTCGCCATTGTAGGCATGGGTTGCACGAGGTTTGGCGAACTGTGGGAGAGAAGCGCTTCGGGACTGATTATTGAGGCTGCACAAGAGGCGTTAGAGGACGCGGGCATTGAACCAGACGATGTACAAGCTTGCTGGATAGGAACACAGTCTGCCGATCAGACGGGTCTTGCTGGATTAGGAGCTAGCGCTCCACTTAGGCTGCAGTACAAACCAGTCACACGAGTGGAAAACATGTGTGCCACCGGATCAGATGCTCTCAGGAACGCCTCGTACGCTGTGGCTGCCGGAGTGTACGACATAGTACTGGTCTTGGGGGCAGAGAAGCTGAAGGACACGGGGCAGAGTGGCCTAGCTGTGACCGGTTCGAATCCAAGCGCAAACGTGGCCAATAGTAGCACGGCTCCAGGCATGTTCGCCATGATGGCCACCAAGTACTTCGCTCGGTATGGTCTTGCCCCTAAAGAGGGGAAGGAGATGCTGGCCAAGATCGTGGTCAAGAGCCACTACAACGGCTCCTTGAATCCTAGGGCACATTTTCAGAGGCCAGTGAGCCTGGAACAGGTGATCAATGCTCCGATCATCGCTTGGCCTCTTGGACTTTTTGACTGCTGTGGTGTCAGCGATGGCGCTGCTGCAGCTATCGTTGTGCCGGCAGAAGATGCCAGGACTTTCCGGCCGGATCCCGTGTTCATCAAGGCTTTGCAGATATGTGTCGGTCCTGGCGACGGAGCCGTCAGGACCGACTACGACTTCACTCACGTAGAGGAGACTTACCGGGCAGGTCAGGCTGCCTACAAGGAGGCAGGGATCAGCACACCTCGCAGTGAGGTGAGCATGGCCGAAGTCCATGACTGCTTCTCGATCACCGAGGCCACAATCATGGAAGACCTTCAGTTCAGCTCTCGGGGCCGGGTCAAGGACGACATATACGCCGAGGCCTTCGCTCTGAAGGGTGATCTCCCTGTGCAACCTGACGGCGGCCTGAAGTGCTTCGGACACCCTATTGGAGCTAGCGGCCTCAGGATGATGTATGAGATGTACAAACAGCTCCAGGGGAAAGCGGGCCCTCGGCAGATACCCAATCCAGAGATAGGCCTCACTCACAATATGGGGGGACAACCCCCTGCATGCACCGTAAGCTGTCTGATTGTCGGGCTATAGGCCATGGGGAGTCCGTTCGGATTGGGCTTGCCTAGCAATAGATCAAGCCGGCTTGCTGGTACTGCATTGCGCTGGGTGCCAGCCATGAGCGATCGCTCCTGGGTGCCCCTGCCTCGACGAATGAGTACATCTACCTATTGACGCTCACCGCATAACGGTGCCAACATGAGACGACATCTATGAAGGAGGAACGCATGAGAGCCAGATTGCCCCGTGCAGTAGCCATCTTAATTATGGCGACGCTACTAGCGTCTTTGCCTGGGTTGCACGCTTGCGGCGGGGGGGAATCATCCAAGACCAGCGTAGTGAAGGTGGGATTCATTGCAGATTTCACGGGTATCGTTTCCGAGGCGAGTACTGATATGGCAAATGGCGTCGCGGACTGGTTCAGGATGGTGAATCAGGATGATCCTATAGAGGGTGTCACCTTGGACTTCATAACCTATGATACAAAATTCGACTTTGGACGAGTCCCTGCCGCCTTCCTTTGGCTTAAGGGACAGGGTGCGGTATTGCAGCTTGTGATCTATCAAGTGTGGGCAGAAATGCTGATGGGCAGGTATGAGGAGGACAAGATTCCCTGCTTTGCGACCGGTTGCACGGATATAACCTTGGAGAGTGAATGGATATTCCACGAGGTGCTGCCCACGGAGTGGGAAGCAGAGGTAATCATGGAGTGGATATGGGGGCAATGGGACTATGCGGGAATGGGCCGACCTCCCGTAGTTGGATTTGTGTGTATGTCAGCCACCCCGGTTTCCGAGAGCATCACTAGGATATATCGTCAGATGGAAGCCGACCATCCAGAAAAGTTCAGTTTCAAGGTGCAGTCAGCCCCAATGACTAACACGGCCTGGGCTCAAGAGATAGGTCATCTCAAGGATTGTGACTACATAGTCTCAGGGCTAAGCGGTGCCGGCTTGGCCAGCTTCTTGAAGCAGTCAAGGGCAATGGGCTACCAAGGCAAATTCATGGGCTTGCCGTACTCTTTCTTGAGTTCATGGGACCTGGTGAAAAGCGCCGTGGCCCCGGACATTATCGATGAAGCGCTCAGTTCTTACCCCTGGATTCTGTGGACAGACACTCAGTGTCCCATCGTCGCACAGGCTGACCTCAACCTATCCAGATTCGGACGTGAGGGACGTGCACTCAACTATCTGAGTGGGCAAAGTATGGGCATGATTTTCGTTGATGCTATCAGGAGAGCAGTGGAAGCGGTTGGAGCCGGAAACGTCGACGGGTCCGCTATCCGCGATGCGTTGACTAACACTGACATAACGATGGCGGGGTGGGGTGAGCCACTGAAATTCCGTCAAGGTGACCAGATCTGCGGCAGAATGACCAGAATCTGTGAGTATCAGGTTGCCAAAGAGGACTGGTTTGCCATAACTGACTGGATACTGCCGCCAGAGTTCAACAGGTGAATCAGAGGATACTGTCTCCGTTGTAGTTTGGCTGATGCGGTTGGCGTCGGATCTAGGCGGGTTCCTAGATCGCATTGCCTTCCGTCCAGTGCCAAACCAGCGCTAAATGGCAGGACTGAGACTACTGCCAACATGGCCGTCGCTGTCAACAGAAGGGTCGTCTTCATCGCATCCTAGTGTCCTTGTTGACGCCGATTTGGCGGCGAACGACATAGCGACAATGACGCTAACCGCAACAGACAACCGGCTATCACTCTTCCGAACCGGATGGCGTTGTCTTGCGGGGTTGGCCAGATAGCACCCTCTGTGCCTACCAGAACGGGTTTCTCTTATCCGGGCTTCGCGACCACATAATCGTAGACGGATAGATGCTGGCGATGTTGCCGACGTAGTAGTCTTCACGTTCGAGTCGCCTCTCATGTTCGGAAGATAGCTTTCTGGGGATTCAAGCCTAGTTCCTAACACTCCCGAAACAACGTGGCGTTGGCCCGTCGTAGGGATTCAGTGTCCGTGTTGGGGTCAAGCTCAGAGAAACGCTCTCAGGGGGTCCAGGGACGGTATTGGCTTTGCTCGAAGATGAACACGGCCCAAGGAGGTAGCGACAATGGATAGCTTTGCTGGCAAGGTTGCACTCGTTACGGGTGCGGCTTCGGGGATTGGCCGCTCTACGGCATTGATGTTCGGGACTAGAGGGGCGAAGACTGTCGTGGCCGACATCGCTGTGAGTGGGGGCGAAGAGACCCGAAGCATGATCGCTCAGGCCGGTGGAGAAGCCATTTTTGTGAAGGCTGATGTGGCGGAACCCAGTGAGGTGGAGGCGCTGGTCCAGGCCACGATGACTGCTTTCGGCCGACTAGATTGCGCGTTCAACAACGCTGGCACTGGGGGCGCGTGGGCCAAATTGGCGGACTATACGGAAGAGGCCTGGGATCAAGTCATCGGGTTGAACTTGAAGGGGGTGTGGTTGTGCATGAAGTATGAGATCAAGCAGATGCTTGCGCAGCGCCAAGGCTCCATAGTCAACACTGCATCGGTGGCGGGACTGGTTGGCTTCAAGGCTGGCCCTGCCTATGTGGCTAGTAAACACGGCGTCGTTGGGCTGACCAAGGCTGCGGCCCTCGACTATGCGTCGGTTGGCATTAGGGTCAATGCCGTGTGCCCGGGAGTGATCCATACCCCGATGATCGATCCATTCTTGGAGGTTCATCCGGAGATGGGAGCGGAGTACGCGTCCATGCACCCGTTGAAACGTCTAGGCGAGGCCGAAGAAATCGCCGAGGCTGTCATGTGGCTTAGCTCAGATGCAGCCTCTTTTGTGACCGGACACTGCATGGCCGTAGATGGCGGACTGACGGCCCACTAGCGCGGGGTCTCCAACGCTTCGTTGGTTCGATTCCTCTGGAGAAAGCTCCACGCTGAGCTATCCGTAGAAAGGCCTCCAAGTTGGCGTCGTCCGATGTCTGGCAGTATTCGAGAAGCACTACACTGGAAGCGTCTTGCCCCGGAGATCGACTTGAACAGCGAGGCGACAGCCAAGGCGAGTTGGGAGCTGAGTTTCTGTTGAGTAGACCCCCCAAGAGAACATTACCATGCGTGCGCGGGTTCTACGACGAGGACATCGAGGAGCCTGGTCAATCGAGGATCAAGCCCAGCAGATTCACGGCCCTGCACGTGGAGAGGTCGCCGAACGGAGTGTAGTGCTCCACGGTGAGTCGGCCATACTTCCTGCGATCCGGACTGCTTCGCTGCCGGGGGGGACGATAGTTGGGCCGTCAAGCCGGGCAGGCTCAAGTATATGCAGTAGTGCATGTCTTCAGGATAGCACCATGACGGGGTTGAGAAGCCCAATCCCCGCGGGTCGATGTGCGTGAAGCGAACAGGAGTCGGCTTACGCGACTTGGGTCAGAGGCCAATCCACCAGGAGTAACACGGATGAAGTGCAAAGTAGTCTATTTCTCTCAAACAGGCAATACCAAGAGCTTGGCTGAGGCCATCTATAGCGGCATCAGGTCGGCTGGAGATCAGTGCGACCTGAGCTCGATATGGGATGTGGATCCCGCGAGCCTGGCCGAGTTCGAACTGATAGGACTTGGCTGTCCAGTGCATCGCATGGGTGCAGCCCCTCCTTTTCTGGCGTTCGAGAGAAGCTTGCCGATTCTGGATGGCAAACACGCCTTTCTCTTCGCCAGCCATGGTCCGGTGCCGGGAGCGGTGTTTCGCGAAATGGGAGAGGTACTGCTGGACAAACGCATTACCCTAATTGGCTACCGTGGCTGGTATGCAACAGACTGGGCACCAGGCGCACCAAAGCCATACTACACTGACGGGCACCCTGATAGTCTCGATTTGCAGGAGGCTGCCGATTTTGGCAGACGAATGGTGGAGAGTAGCCTCAGGGTCTCCCAAGGAGAGACCGACGCAATACCCGATATCCTTTCCATACCCAGGGATACTCTTCCCCCTGAGTCTCCCACCGAGTTGAGGCTGAATAGGGAGAGGTGTCGGTACCCTATATGCCGAGTCTGTGTAGAGAACTGCCCGGTGGAACGTTGCATTGATCCTTCCCCACAGGCGGCTGCTTTCGTCGATCTTGAGAAATGTGTCCAGTGTTACTTCTGTTATCTCACTTGCCCGAGCGGAGCCATCGAGGCCGACTTCCGAGGATCAGCCAGAACATTCAAGGATCTAGCTCCGATACAGATTCGTCTGCTCGACAAGGCTAAGGCAAGGGGTGAGTTCAGAAGTCTTGTGGATAGAGTTGACTTCGACACCCCTTGGGAGGCTAGCAGGGAGACGCCGCAGTTCGCCATGAAAGTGGCTCCCTGCACATTGAGTTGTCCCTTGCATATAGACATCCCGGGCTACCTGAGCCTTGCTGCTGTGGGGCAGATGGAGCGTTCCCAGGAACTGCTCAGGGCAGTTAATCCTCTCGCCGGTGTCTGTGGACGCGTATGTTACCATCCATGCGAGGACGTGTGTAGCCGTAGTCATGTTGATGAGGCCGTCTCCATTGCCTCCCTGGAGAGGCTGGTTGCTGATCGAATGAAAGTGGAGGATGTTAACGTCTCTCCGCAAGTCAGGAATGGTGTTGAGGTCGCAGTCATTGGTAGTGGACCTGCTGGGCTGTCAGCGGCCCGGGATCTGGCAATTCTTGGGTACGAGGTGACCATATTCGAGGCCAACTCCGAACCGGGGGGGATGCTACGGATGGGAATCCCTGAGTACCGCCTGCCTAGGGAAGTGCTGGACAGAGAGATAAGCTACATCGAAAGCCTCGGAGTGAGGATCGAGACGAACACTGCCATCTCGGCAAGTGCGCAGTTTGAGGGCCTACGTCATCGGCACTCGGCATTGTTTGTTGCCACCGGAGCACAAGAGAGTTTGCTCCTGAGCATCCCGGGCGGGGATAGCCCGGGGGTTCTCTCGGGACTCACATTCCTCAGGTTAGTGAATTCGGGTGCTGGCGTTGATATTGGGCATCGTGTGGCGATTGTGGGTGGCGGCAATGCTGCTCTGGACGCCGCACGCGTGGCTCGCCGCCTTGGTGCCTCAGTGACATTGGCATACCATCGCAGCCGCGCAGAGATGCCCGCTAGCGTCACTGAGGTTGAAGCCGCTGAACAAGAAGGCGTTGAGTTCACGTTTCTGGCGGCACCAGTTGAGGTAGTCTCTGAGCATGGCAAGCGCCCCTCAGTGAGGTTCGTCAAGACGACTTTGGGGACTTCTGACGAAAGCGGGAGAAGTCGCCCAGTGCCGGTCGAGGGCTCGGAGTTCACTATCGAGGCGGACTCTCTGATCACGGCGCTGGGACAGAAGCCGGATTCTGGTTTCGTAGAAGGGACAGCAGTCAGAACTCTACCAGATGGCAGACTGCTGGTGGACGAGATCACGCTTGCTACTGATGTGGATGGTGTGTTCGCCGGCGGAGATGTGGTCACGGGACCTGCTACTGTCGTCGATGCCGTAGCCGCTGGCAAGAGAGCGGCAAGGTCAATAGACAACTACCTGAAGGGGATTCCCATGGCTGTGGGCCAGACTGATGGAAGGAAGTCCAGCCGTGCATTGACGGAGGGCGAGGCACAGGCCCTAAGGAGTCGGGTGCCGGTGCAGCGTCGTGTGCAAATCAATAGGCTGGTGCCGGAGGAGCGTATCTCGGGCTTCTCTGAGGTGGAGGCGGGCCTCGATCCCGCTGAAGGACAACGCGAAGGGGAACGCTGTATGGGGTGTGACTGGAAACCCGGCAAGCGGGAAGGGTGTGCACGTGGGGCCGGTTGACAGAAGGAGATGCCAAAGATGGGAAAGCTTGTGGGAAGGGTAGCTCTGATTACTGGCGCGGGATACGGGATAGGGCGAGCCTCCGCCCTTCTTTTCGCTAGGGAGGGTGCCAGACTCGCAGTGGTCGATTTTGCGCCTGATGGTGGACACAGGACGGTGGATATCATCCGGGAGGAGGGAGGTGATGCGGCCTTCGTTGAAGCCGATATCTCCGTGGAAGCTGACGTAAGGACAATGGTCAAGGCAATCGTAGATACTTTCGGGCGCATAGACATCCTGTTCAACAACGCCGGCATAATGCGATTTGGGTCTACAGCAGGTACAACTGAGGAGGAATGGGACCTCATTCTCGACACCAATCTCAAGGGTGTATTCCTTTGCTCGAAACACACCATCCCACTGATGCTTGCCCAGGGACGGGGAGTCATAATAAACACCTCCTCTGGGGCGGGCCTTGTGGGTTCGCCGGGAATGGCAGCCTATTGCGCTTCAAAGGCGGGGGTCATACTCTTGACCAAGACAACGGCTTTGGAGTACGCAAGACACAACATAAGGGTCAACTGTATCTGCCCAGGCGTGGTGCAGACGGAAATGAGCGACGCGTTATTAGCTGATCTATCTGCCCGACAGGCATTCGCACAGAGTGTGCCCTTAGGTAGGATTGGACAACCGTGTGAAATCGCACAACTGGCCCTCTACCTAGCCTGCGATGATTCCTCGTATGTCACTGGAGCCGCATTCTCCATAGATGGCGGCGGAACAGCCGGTGTGGCATTGCCTCGCGTCTGATCCTCTGACTTGGCGTGATGTTGCCCGATTACTGAAGGGCAACACGGACAATGCCCAAGAGGGGGAGTGAATGAAGGAGTCTGGATACACTGGTAGAATCCTGAGGGTAGATCTGTCGTCACAAAGCACTGCTGAGCAACCCACCCGAGAATACGCTGACAGGTTTCTGGGAGGCAGAGGTATCGGTGCGAAAGTCTATTGGGACGAGGTTCCTTCAGAGGCTAATGCTTTCGATGACAGAAATACGCTGGTATTTGCCACAGGCCCTCTCGCGGGGGTACCTGTCGTGGCAGGCTCAAGGTGGCAGGTCTGCGCAAAGTCCCCCGAAGCCAATCCGCAACGTTTCTCCTACGGCAACTTGGGGGGCACTTGGGGGGCCGAACTGAAATTTGCCGGCTACGACGCCGTTGTTATACAAGGCACCTCAGAAAGGCCCGTATATCTGCTTATTCATGACGGCTCGTCGGAACTCAGAGACGCTTCTACCTACTGGGGCAAGGGTTCCGTTGAGACCAGGGGGGCTCTAAAGAGCGAACTCGGTGGCTCAGTGAGACTGCTTGCCATCGGCCCTGCCGGTGAGAATCGGGCTGTCATGGCCAATATCCTGGCTGATAATGATGCCAGCGGTTCAGGCGGTCTAGGAGCCTGGGTCACGAGTAGTCGATGGATCCGATTACTCGTTCACATTGTCGGCAGTTCCAAGGCAGTTAGGCCCTTTCCGGCCCATGGAGGAGCCCGCCTGGACCTGCCGCTTTCCTCA
>Ga0180432_10010822_pt1 | contig 10849 bp, 9 predicted proteins | sample SS_ome_10_FD_132414 | JGI IMG/M metagenome (GOLD analysis project Ga0180432, IMG submission 132414) | Hypersaline lake sediment archaeal communities from the Salton Sea, California, USA - SS_1_MS_2 metaG | ecosystem: Environmental > Aquatic > Non-marine Saline and Alkaline > Hypersaline >...
CTGTCCGTCCGCGCTCTTCGATGTCTCGCTTAAGACGCCGGATAAAACGGATGTCAGCATCGGCGTCCACGTACAGCTTGACGTCAAACATGTCGCGCAGTTTGGGCTCGGCAAAGACCAAAATGCCCTCAACCAGGGCCACCCGTTGCAGCTCAACACGGCGCGTCTGCTGAGCGCGGCTGTGAGTCTTGAAATCATAAATCGGCACATCAATTGGATGCCCCTGCCGCCACACTTTCAAGTGTTCCACCAACAGGTCCGTCTCCAGAGCATCAGGGTGGTCAAAGTTAACCAGGGCGCGCAGATTGGGCGGCAGATGTGATAGGTCTCGATAATAGGCATCGTGGGGGATGAAGGCAATATGCTCTTCCCCCACCCTTTTCAGAATCGTCTCCGCTACCGTCGTCTTACCCGAGCCGGTCCCCCCTGCAACACCAATAATAATAGGCCGCACAGCATTCCCCCTCTCCGTTCACGTGAGTACGTCCAAAGTTCCCTCGTGAGTGCCCAGTGATCATCCCCAAATCGCAAGCCAGGCCGCACACGCGACGCCAGCAGATCCGGTGACATAGCGCATGCGGCCGCCTTTGTTCACCTTTTAGATAGCCGCTTAACTAAATGGTAAGGTCCACCGCACACTTGTAGCGATCGCAACCAGCAAGCCTGCCGCCAACAGGTCAAGCAAGCTGGCAAGCCAGGCCGATTTACGGGACAAGACCAGGCCAGATGCGCCTAACAACCACGCCGCCGGCAAGCACACCGCAGCAGCCACCGTGCCAACAGGTGTGCCCCAAACTCGCCAGTTGGTCATCCCCACCACCACAACACTCACCGTCAATCCAGCGAAAGCGACGGTAGCAGCGCGCCGGTTATTCCGCCTGGCACCTGTCAGGACGCCCAGCCCCTGCCCAGCCGACCACAAGGTAAGCCCGGCGGCGACCAGGGTGCAAATCAACAAAAACGGTGCTGTCGTCCTCACAGTCTCAGCCGAACGACCCAAAACGCTCACGCCGGACACGATGGCCATCGGAATCCACTCCGCCCACACCAGCGACCCTTGTTCCCGGTGCGCGAGGTCGCGCAACACGGGGCCAAGGCTCAGCAGACCGGCCATCAGGGCCACCAACGCCGCCCGGTCGACCACGCTCGCCAGCGGCCACCCTCCCGCCGCCGCCGAACCCGGCTCGGACGCCAGGCCCCGCGCGAGGATGCCCAGTAGCAGCGCACCCACGCCTACCACAGCACCCCCGTACCAGACCCAAACCAGTAGGGGCCGACGACTGTGCGCCTGCTCGCCACCCCCACGTCCAAGTGCGAATCCGGCCCCGCTTCCGACCAAAAAAGCAGCCGTCGCTACCCCCCAACAGACCTGGCCCAAGGCGCTACACCTCGCTACCGTTTGGCTGAGCTGGTCTTGAAGCCAGCTCCCCAAGAGGTGGCAACCCGCCTACGTCACCTGCCACTTCCACCTTTCCCGACGGCCCGCTGACGTCCGGCCGGCGGCGCAGCCACAAGCGCCGGGGAGGCCACAGCGCCCACAAGACCGCTCCAGCCATCAGCAGGATCACGCCCAATTGGCTCCCAAAGGCCCCTGGATCGTTTACCACCCGGATTTGGGCGTAGGGGATTGACGTCAGGTTAATAGAGACACCATCCACCTTTAGCATAGTATCGACAGACGCATCCTGATCTACAATGAGTTCACCGGAACCAGACTCAAAAACCTGCACCTGTGGCAGCGCGTCAACCCCAACGAGCCCGCGGATCGTCAACAGCAAAACCAGTTTGGCGTCAGGTACGCCCAACTGATAGAGCGGCTCGTCTTCAGTAAAAGCGAGCACCAACTCCTCTCGCGTCTCTGTGTCAGGGCCCAGGGCCAATCCCAACACCTGTGCGTCGCTCGACGTCGCTCGGACGCGCAGTCCTGGGCCGCTGCCCACCAGGTACGCACCGACACCCCCACCCGCCAACGGTCGCCCCTGGGCCAGGTCGCCCGTGCCTACCAACGTATCCCCGTCACGCCAGATTTTCCCAACGCCGCGCTGTCCATCTTGGGCAAGCTCCTCCAGTTGCAACGTCAGATTGCTCCCGTGACCCAAGGCTATGCTCTCACCGGCGGTTAGGGGCAACGGCCCCATCTGCCAGCCCCATCGCGCCGTGATAGCCGCGCCTAACAACACCACCAGCCCACCCAGGTAAACCAACATGGGCCCCAGTTCCCCCCAGGGCCAACGGTCAGCGCGTACCAGCCGTGACCGTTCATTGGAGGGAGTTTCCCTCGCTTGCTCCGCCTCCCCTTCCTGGTTCACGGTCGCTATGCGAAAGCGCCACCGTCGCAGCCTTGCCACCAAAGCCTCAAACGTCCCCTCTACCCCTTTCCACGCCGTCTCCTCCGGCGGCGCATCGATCCGCCTGCCTACCCACGATGCCTCGGCGCGATCTATGAGACGTGCAAAGAGAGCAAGCGCAAGGAACGCGAGCAACAGGCGAAACCAGGCAGCGTCGGCCACGAAAAAGGCGCCCAACGCTTGCAACGGAGAACGAACGGCGTCAAACCATGCCTCTCCGCCCCAGCGACGTTCAACCTCAGCCTGCCAATCGACGTCCACAGCCGCCTCGCCTGCCGACGTCTGTGGCAACCAGGCAGCCAGTAATAAGGCCAGTGCCAGGGCTAACAGCAACAACCCCAGTGTGTAATCACCGACCACTATTTGCCACAACGCCCGCCAGGGATCATTGGAGCCAAAACGAGGCATCATCACGTCTCACGGAAACACCGCTGTACGATCAGCGACATTTTACCACAGCGAAGCGGGTATGCAAGTTTGAATTACCCTGCCAAGCTATCATAGTTCCTCGTCAATCCCTTGGAAATCCAAAACCTAAGCGCGCCTGGGCAGCGCAGCAACGCCCGCAGTAAAGGCGCGCTTGCCGCCGTGGGACGGATGGCGAATGTAGACCGCCTCAACGCCCAGAGCCTCCAACGCGCGCTGGCTCACCCTGCCGATAGCATAGACCTCTGCCTGGGGAAACAAGAGGAGCAGACAACGCAACACCTCGGCTGCCTGATACAACTCCCCGCTGCGCGGACGCCGGTTTGACAGTGGTCCTTCCTTGAACGGATGCCAGGGGAAGGCGTTCCACAACACACAATCGCGACGACCGTCCAGAGCCGACCACACGATTTGCGCCGACCGCTCCCGCCAGGGCTCCCCCACACTACTCTGCTCCCACCCGCCGCTGGCAGCCCAGGGCAGCGGTTCCGCACCCACTAGCTGCACTTCACCGGTAAAGGGTATGCCCGAGAAACGACAGCCGGCGTAACCCGCCGCCTCGCCCACCAGCACATAGGCCGCACCGGCAAAAGTCTCCAGATAGCGGCGCAAATTGGACCGGCGTATGGCTGGGGCGTCGGGACGGCCAAGGGCCGGGTCGCGGTCGCGGTATTGGTTAAAGACGCCAGGGCCACGGTAAACGCGCAACAAATCGAAAAGCTGGTCCATCATGTCAAAAAAACAGCGCCAGGCGAATCGCTGGCGCTCCTCCTACTATGCTAAATATCACAATGATGACCTGGAGCCACCCATCGGACTTGAACCGATAACCTGACGCTTACGAAGCGCCTGCTCTGCCGATTGAGCTAGGGTGGCTCTGCGCCGACATTATACCAGGCTTGCCTGCCTTTGACAAGGTTCCCCCCACACCTCAATCCCCGGCATCGCCACCCCTCGCGTGCGCTATCGCCGCCTCGATAAAAGCTCGAAAGAGCGGATGGGGGCGATTGGGACGGGAGCGAAACTCGGGATGAAATTGGCTACCCATCATGAACGGGTGGTCAGCCAACTCGGCAATCTCTACCAGGCGATCGTCGGGCGACAAACCGCTAAAGACCAACCCAGCCTTTTCCAACAACCCCCGGTAAGCATTGTTGAACTCGAAGCGGTGGCGATGCCGCTCCTCTACCTGCGCCACGCCGTATGCCGTCGCCGCCCGGGTGCCCGGCCTCAAGTTGCAGGGGTACAATCCCAACCGCATCGTCCCGCCCATATCTGTGATAGCGTGCTGATCGGGCATCAAGTCGATCACCGGGTGTTTCGTGCTAAGGTCGAACTCGGTGCTGTTGGGTTCATCGCTGCCCAGCACGTGCCGGGCAAGCTCAATAGTCATCACCTGCATACCCAGACACAGGCCCAGATAGGGCACCCGGTTCTGCCGCGCCCAGCGCGCCGCGGCCACCTTGCCCTCGATACCGCGGTAGCCAAATCCTCCCGGCACCACCACGCCACCCACCTCTTGCAACTGCTCCCAGCCCCGCCCTCGTTGCAGTTCTTCGGAATTGACCCACACGACTTCCACGTCCCGCCCGCAGGCAACGCCGGCGTGACACAATGCCTCGCGCACACTGATATAAGCATCTTGCAGTTGGACGTATTTGCCCACGAGGGCGATAGGCAAAACTGGCTTGGGGCGCTTGATCTCATCCACCATCGCGCGCCAAGCGCTTAAATCCGGCGCACCGATGTCCAGCTCTAGCCGCTCTACGACAAACTCGCCCAGGCCCGCCTCTTCAATCAACAAGGGTAGCTCATACAGCAGGGGCGTCGTCACCATGGGAATCACCGCCCGGGGCTCTACGTCACAAAAGAGCGCGATTTTATCCCGCAGCGAGTCGTCCACCGGGTAATCGGAGCGGGCGATGATGACGTCGGGTTGAATGCCGATGCCGCGCAATTCGCGCACGCTGTGCTGGGTGGGCTTGGTCTTTAGCTCACCCGTCGCGCCAATGTGGGGCAGCCAGGTCACGTGCATGTAAAGCGCATTCTCACGCCCCACGTCCTTGCGCATTTGCCGCAACGCCTCCAGAAAGGGCAATCCCTCGATGTCGCCCACTGTCCCCCCCACCTCCACAATGACCACCTCGGCGCCCATCTGCCGCGCCACCAGCGCAATGCGGCGCTTTATCTCGTTGGTGATGTGGGGAATCACCTGGATCGTGCCTCCCAAATAATCACCGCGCCGCTCCTTGCCGATCACCTCAGCGTAAACCTGGCCCGTGGTCACGTTACACACCCGATTCAGACTCTCATCAATAAACCGTTCGTAATGCCCCAGGTCCAGGTCGGTCTCGGCGCCATCGTCGGTGACATAGACCTCACCGTGCTGATAAGGCGACATCGTGCCAGGGTCCACGTTGATATAAGGGTCCAGCTTTTGAACGGCGACGCGCACGCCGCAAGACTTTAAAACCCGTCCCAGCGCAGCCGCCGTCACGCCCTTACCCACGCTGCTAACCACACCACCGGTGCAAAAGATATACTTGGGCATATTCCATCCCTTGTGTCAGAATCCAACCATCAAAAAAGCGATGGGGAGAGTCGATGTATGCTGACTCTCCCCATTTTTCGGTCGTCAATATAAAATTGGTGCGGGGTCTTGCATTCCCCGTCCTTTCCCTGGTAAAAGGCTGACCAGTTTAGACCAGTTTGGTCAAGTCCTCGGCCGCCCGCTTGGTGTCCAAGAAGATCAAACCTAACTTGGCGCCACTGCGGGCCAACACCGTAAGCACCGCCTCCATACCGATTGCTCTCAAAAAGACGTAACCATCATCACCCCGGATATAAACTTCGTCCAAGTTCCCCCGCTTCAACTCATCCGCGATGCGCTCACCCAAGGATAACATCGCCGCCGACATCGCAGCGACGCGATCTTCCTCGACGTCAGAGGGTAGAGCAGAAGCCATCATCAAACCATCTACACTGACAACGGCCGATCCTTCAATATCAGGCGTACCAGCTTGCAGGTCTCGCAGACGGTCTACCATCCTCTCCGTACGCGACTTGGTCATGGAAGGGGCTCCTTTCATAAGAGCTGACAAACGGTGACGGCCTATGTAGCCGATCTTAACCTGCTATAAAACCGGCTCAATAATACCACAAGTCGCAGGGGGTGTCAAACACAAAATACTGGCTCGCTGGTTTTGCGAATACCAATTGCCACGTTAAAACCAGTTTCCCTGAAACCAGGGTCACCCTCGACACCTCACAGCCAATCCAGCCCCGCAGGCAGATCACGCCTCTACTGGCACCGGGACCGTATCGACGATTTCGGCCACGACTTCGTCGGGACGCCGACCGCGCAGCCGGGTCTGTGGGCTGATCAGAATGCGATGGGTCAGCACGTGAGGAGCCAGAAACTTGACGTCATCAGGTATGACATAGTCCCGGCCGCGCAGCGCCGCCCACGCCTGGCTGGTGTGATACAGCGCCATGGTGCCGCGCGGACTGACCCCCAGGTCTACCTCCTCGTACTCACGCGTGGACCGGGCCACGTTGACCACGTACTCGCGCACCGACTGTTCTACCTTGACTCTGCGCACCCCACGCTGCATCTCCAGGATCGTATCCGTGTCCACCACTGCTTCCAGCGTTTCCAACGGATCGTCCCGCTCAAAGCGCAGCAAAATGTCGTTCTCTTCATACTCGGTGGGATAGCCGATGGCGAGCCGCATGAGGAATCGGTCTACCTGGGCCTCCGGCAAGGGAAAAGTGCCCTCCAGCTCAATTGGATTTTGCGTCGCCAGCACCAGGAAGGGGCGTGGCAGCCGCTTGGTCTCGATGTCAACCGTAATCTGGCGCTCTTGCATCGCTTCCAGCAGGGCGCTCTGGGTGCGGGGCGTAGCCCGGTTTATCTCATCGGCCAGCACGACTTGCGCCATGATCGGTCCAGGCCGGTACTCGAACTCTTGGGCCTTTTGGTTGAAATAGTAAATGCCAGTGACGTCACTGGGGAGCAAGTCAGGCGTGAATTGGATGCGACGGAAAGAGCAGTCCAGGCTGACAGCGATGGCCTTGGCCAGCGTCGTCTTGCCAGTGCCCGGCACATCTTCTATCAATATGTGCCCCTCGCACAACAAGGCCGCCAGAGCCAGGTCAATCACTTCACTCTTGCCGACGATGACTTTTTGAATGTTCTCGCGTACACGCGCAGCGGTATCTGCGATCATGGCGCTTCCTTTCTGTGTTCGTTAAACCCAAATTCGGGGTAGGGGCAGGTCTTGCATCTGCCCACAAGGGCAACCGCAAGGGATCGCCCCTACCTTTTGAGAAGATACCCATGGTCTAGTATTATAATCTGCATACCAGCTACAAGTCTGGCAGGTTCACCCCTGCCCCTCCACCACCCTCCCGGCTTGCTTCCAGGCCGTCCTGGCGTCCTCGTAACCCATGTGATATAGTTTCTCGTGGTTGTCGGGGTCATAGCGGATGATGTCCAACAGCGGAATCTGGCGCTGAGGTGAGACGATGACCGGCGGCGCAATTTCGCGATACTCGAGAGCAGCGACCCTGGACATAGGCGAAGGTATAGACTCACCCTGCAACTGGGTCCGCAGCGCGGCGTTCTCCGCCTGCAGCCGGTAATTCTCGAGCGTCAACCGCACGATCTTGTTGGTGCGTTTAAAGAGTTTCAAATCGGCCTGGAAAGAGGCCAGCAGCGCCCACTCGAAGGCGGCCCCGGCCGCCAAGAAAAGCCCTTTCAGGCCGCCGACGGGCGTGTAACGGGGACGGTCGGTTTCGTCCTCCCACGGCGTCATCAACACCACGACGATGTCTTCGGCGCCAGCGTCCACCGCCGGAGCCAGCGGCGTGTTAGCGACGGTCCCGCCGTCCCAAAAAGTCGTGCCGCCTATCTCGGTCGGTGGATAGACCACCGGGATGCTGCAACTGGCCAGGATGTGATCCAGCGTGATTTCTACGTGCTCGGTATGGCTGCCAGGCTGGGGGTCGGCGCTGTTGCCAAAGACGCGCAATTGGCCGGTCTCGGCTTCGACGACGGTGACGCGCAGGTGCTTTTCGGGAGCGCTGGCGTTGACCCGCGCCAGGTCTATCCAGCCCCCCTCGACCAGCGTCTTGCGCAGCGGGCTGGTATCCAGCAGATGATTCCACTTTTCCGGCGAGAACACCTTAATGCCGTGACGTTGCACGTCTTCGGTCGTCAACCGCCGCCACAACGACCACAGTGAGTAAGCCGTGTGGCCCGAGGCAATCGCCGCCCCGTTTATGGCCCCAATGGACGTACCGACGACGACGTCCGGGGACCACTCGTGCTCCTCCAGGAAGCGCAGCACGCCGACGTGATACGCGCCCCGCCCCCCGCCGCCGGAGAGCACCAAAGCTCGCGAGACCTTTGTTCGAGTCATCATGCCACCTCCTTTAACACTTGGGCCAAAACGTCCATCCCCCGCTCCACGAGCGCCACGTCAGCCTGCGCGCCCATGTGACCGATACGGAACACCCGCCCGGCCAGCGGCCCCAGCGAACCCGCCACCCCCATGCCGCGCTCTCGCAAGCGCCGGTCAAGCTTCTCCCAGCCCAGAGACTCGGGCACCTGGAGCGCCGTGACCGTGGGCGAGCAGCCCGCTTCTTGGGACGGATACAGGCGTAAACCCATCTCCCGCGCCCGGTCCCGGCAGCGCTGCGCCACCCGGGCGTGACGCGCAACCACCTGCGCCAGCCCCTCATCCAGGACCAAACGACAGGCCTCGTGTAGCGCGGCCAGGCTGGCCCAGGCCGGGGTGTAGGGGAACCAGCGCTTTGCCAGCGCCTCACGATACGGCGCGAGCGCGTCGTAGCCGGCGTAATTCACCTGGGCGATGCACGCCCACGCCCGCTCGCTGACCGCCACCGCCGCCAGGTCAGGTAAAGCCGACAGCGCCTTCTGATTGCCGATCAGGCACAGGTCAATCCCCCACGCGTCCGTCAAAACGGGAGCCCCACCCGCGCTGGCGACGGCGTCCACGTAATACAGCGGCACGTCATACTGCCGCACCAGATCGCCCACCAGCCCCACCGGGTTCAGGGTGCCCGACGGGGTCTCACAGTGCACAGCGGTCACCATCTTGGGCCGAAAGTCCTTGAGCGCCCGCTCAACCGCTGCGGGCCGGATGATCTCGTCGTAGCCAAACTCGACCCAGCGCACCTCGGCCCCGATAGCGGCGGCCATCTCACCGATGCCATAGCCAAAGACCCCGGTACTGACCGCCAGCACGCGCTCACCGGGGCGGATGCAACTTTTGAGCGCCCCCCACAAGGCGATCATCCCTTCGCCCGTCATGATCGCCATCTGGTTACCCGTGCTCAGGATGGCCCGTAGTTGCTCCTGCACCTCGGCGTAGAGCTGGCTGTACTCCGGCTCCAGGTCGGCCGAAGCATAGTCGGTCAGGTAAGCCTGGCGCACCGACTCGGGCACCCGGGTCGGCCCAGGGACGAGCGGAATCTCATAAGTCAACATCGGGCTGCTCCTTCAAGCTACCTACCTTTGCCTTGTGCACCTCCCATTTTACAGCAGTCAGGTGACTTACGTCAACCATGTGGGCGCATCCGAGTGCATTTCAGTCCTGGGACACGTTAAGCTTTGGCCCTCCCGACAAGCATCCTGTCCTCCGCTGCGCTCTGGATGCTTATGCAAAGCCCGTCGAAGGAGGCGGTTCACAAAGCAAAAGTGCCTCTGGAGTAAGCCGTCACCCTTTCGACAGGCTTTGCGCAACGGCCTTCAGGCCAGTCCAGAGCGCAGCGGCGGACAGGGTGACTACTGCCGGTGGCGGCGAGGGCCAGAATGTCAAGTGCGCCGCGACGGTGAAATGCACCCGGCGCAACCCAACCTTGTGCCGGCACCGCCGTTGGACTATAATGCCACCTGTGATTACCCGACGCTGTCTGCATGCCAACCTGGGAGTGACGCCATGAGCCAACCTCTGCGCATCGTCGTCGTTGGCGCCGGGGCCGTCGGCGGCTGGGTGGGCGGGCGACTGGCCCTGGCCGGACACACGGTCACCCTGGTCGGTCGGGAACGCCTGGCCGACGCCGTCGCCGCCGGCGGGCTATGCCTGCGCGCGCCCGGCGAGGAGACGCTCGTCACCAACGTGACGGTCGTCACCTCCATCGCCGCTGCCGCCCCCCACGGCCCTTTCGACCTGGCGCTGTTCACCGTGAAAACCTATGACACCCGCGCCGCGGTGGCCGAGATGCGAGCGGCGGGCCTGGGGAAACCAGTGATCGTGTCACTCCAAAACGGGGTGCGCAGCGAGGAGGAACTGGCCGCAGCCTTTGGCCCGGAACGCGTCGTCGCCGGCACGGAGCTCAACCCCATCTCGGTGCCCCAGCCAGGGACCATCGTGCTAGAAAAATGGCGCGGCGGGATCGGACTGGCGCCCGTCGCACCGGGCGCGCCGATAGAGCGCTGGGTCCAGGCCTTTGACGACGCCGTCCTGCGCACCCGACCTTACCCCGACTACCGGGCCATGAAATGGTCCAAACTCCTGCTCAACCTGATCGGCAACGCCAGCGCTGCGATCCTGGACACGAACACGGTCGAGGTCTTTGCCGACCCGCGCCTGTTCCGGCTGGAGATCGAGATGCTGCGCGAAGTGGTCGCCGTGATGCGCGGCCTGGGGCTGAAACCGGTGGGGCTGCCGGGCTACCCGGTGCCCCTGCTGGCCTGGGGCGTGCGCTGGGCGCCGCTCTTTGTCCTGAGACCGATCATGCGGAAGATGGTCGCGGGCGGGCGGGGGCAAAAGCCGCCCTCGTTGTTGCTGGCGCTGCGCCGCGGGCGGGAACGCTCCGAGGTCACCGACCTGAACGGCGCCGTCGTGCGCGCGGGCGAGCAAACCGGCGTGCCCACCCCGGTCAACCTGACGCTGACCGAGGTGCTGGTCCGGCTGGTCGAGGGACGCATCCAGTGGGACAGCGTGCGCCGCCAACCCGGCGTCCTGTTAGCGGTAGCGGCGGCAATGAAACGCAACGGCTAACTGCTCACCCTATCCAATCTCTTGACAAGATTTACAGGATTCACA
>Ga0180432_10010823_pt1 | contig 10848 bp, 8 predicted proteins | sample SS_ome_10_FD_132414 | JGI IMG/M metagenome (GOLD analysis project Ga0180432, IMG submission 132414) | Hypersaline lake sediment archaeal communities from the Salton Sea, California, USA - SS_1_MS_2 metaG | ecosystem: Environmental > Aquatic > Non-marine Saline and Alkaline > Hypersaline >...
AGCCGTCCGACCGGCTGTGGCCGAAACCATCAGCGTGACCGGCGACGATCCGGTCTGGCTGCTGTTCGACCTCCTCAGCGAAATTCTTGCCGCCTTCGAGCTGCGGCGGACGCTGGTCGCCGAGTGCCGGGTGTCCCGGACCGCAACCGGCCTCCGGGCCGACTGCCGGGGTGAGCCGTTCGACCCCGCCCGTCATCAGTTGGCCCACGAAGTCAAGGCAATCACGCAGCATGAACTCGATGTCCACCAGCACGCTGCCGGCTGGGCGGCGACGCTGATTCTCGATATTTGATTTCCAGTGCGAACGGCGGCAGGCTTGGCCAAACCGACCGTCATGCGCGACCCTCACTGGAATGTGCCATGCCCGCATCCATCGCTGCCGCCGACCGCCGCTTTGACGGCCCGCTGGAGCCGGTCGATGACTGCACCTATCGGATCCCAAAATCCTACAAGCCAGGCATGCTGGTCGACGGGCTGATCTTTGCCGATGAGCGGTTGCTGCCGCTGTTAACCAGTGACCGGGCTCCTGAACAGGTCGCCAATGTCGCCTTCCTGCCAGGCATCGTCCGGGCCAGCCTCGCCATGCCCGACATTCACTGGGGCTACGGCTTCTGCATCGGTGGTGTCTGTGCGACTGACCCGGCAGCCGGCGGCGTCGTCTCCCCGGGTGGCGTCGGATATGACATCAACTGCGGTGTCCGGCTCGTGCGCACGAATCTCACACGCGCCGACGTCGAGCCGATACTGCCGCAGCTGATTGCCCAGTTGATCCGCGATGTGCCGGTCGGCGTGGGGCAGGGAGGGAAGTATCACTTCGGCCCGGACGACCTGCGGCAGCTGATGGACCGGGGCGTGCCCTTCCTGGCCGACCGCGGCCTGGCGACGGCCGACGACATCGCCTGCACCGAGGCGGCCGGCCGGATCGCCGGGGCCCGCCCAGAATTTCTCAGCGAGCGTGCCATCGCGCGGGGGTACGACCAGTGCGGCACGGTCGGTGCCGGCAATCATTTCATCGAGGTGCAACTGGTCGATCGGGTCGAGGATCCAGCAGCGGCAGCCAGCTTTGGACTCAGCATCGGACAGGTCTGCCTGCTGATTCATTCCGGGTCCCGCGGCCTTGGCTATCAGGTCTGTGACGACGCTCTGCGAAGCCTGCGGCAGGCCCCGGCAAAATACGGCATCGACCTGCCTGACCGGCAGCTGGTCTGCGCGCCGGTCGACAGCGCTGAAGGCCGGCACTATCTCGGGGCGATGCGGGCAGCGGCCAACTATGCCTTCTGCAACCGGCAGCTGTTGATGTGGCAGTGCCGCGAGGTCTTTGCCCGCACCTTCGGGCGGCCCTGGGAAAGCCTCGGCATGGAGCTGCTCTATGACGTGGCCCACAACATGGCCAAGATCGAGGAACATGACGCCAACGGCGACCGCCGGCCGCTCTGCGTCCATCGCAAGGGGGCGACGCGGGCGTTTCCGGCCGGGCATCCCGAGGTCCCTGAACGCTACCGAGCGGTCGGCCAGCCGGTGATCATTCCGGGTGACATGGGCCGGGCCAGCTGGGTGCTGCGGGGTGGACCGCGGGCCTTGGAGCGATCCTTCGGAACCACCTGCCACGGCGCGGGCCGCTGCCTGAGCCGGACAGCAGCCACCCGGGCTGCCCGCGGTCGCAACATTCAAAAGGAACTCGCCGATCAGGGAGTCATCGCCAAAAGCCGCAGCCGCGCAGGGCTGGCCGAAGAGCAGCCCGCCGCCTACAAGGATGTCGATGTGGTCGTCGATATCGTCCACCGGGCCGGCCTGTCGCTGAAGGTGGCCCGGCTGCGTCCGCTGGGGGTCATCAAGGGCTGAGGCCGGCGGCCATCAGGGATGGGCTGCGACCGCAGGCTCCCATTTGGTTGCCGGCAGACCGTATTCGCGGAGCAGGTTGACCACCCGGCTGTCGCTGACCTGCTCAAAGTGACGGTAGAACTGCCCCACGGCCCAGAAGTCGATCGGTTCATACAGGCAGACCACCCGGTCGCAGAGCGGCCGGAGGGCGTCGATCCGGTCGGGGCTGCCAACCGGCACCGCCACGATGATCTCCCGGGCCCCCGCGGCCCGCACCATCTTCAAGGCAGCGATCATCGTTGCTCCGGTGGCGATCCCATCGTCGGTGAGAATCACAGTGCGGCCCGCGATCGCAGCCCGGGGCCGGACGGCACGAATGGCTGTTTTCCGCAGCTCAATTGCGTCGAGCTGCCGCCGCCGCTCCGATTCGATGAAGCTGTTGCCGACGTCGGTCAGCGCCGAGGCGAAATGATTGAGGTAGACCTCGCCGTTCTCAGTGACCGCCCCGATCGCCAACTCCGGCTGGTGCGGTGACCGCAGCTTGCGGGAGAGGACGACGTCGAGTTCGGCGCCGAGGCCACGCGCGAGGGCCGCCCCCACTTCGATCCCGCCGCGGGGAATGGCCAGCACCAGCGGTCGCTCAAGCCGGCTCCCCCGGAGCCGCTCGACCAGCCGCCAGCCCGCCTCGTCACGATCGTGAAACATCATTGGTTGTCACCCTTCAAACGTGGAAACACATGTCACCCGCGGAGATGCCTGCCAAACCACTCGGAGGCCAACCGGGCCACCTCGTCGAGGGTGCCCGGCTCTTCAAACAGGTGCGTCGCCCCCGGCACGATCGCCATGCGTTTGGGCCCCGGCAATTCACCGAGCGCCGCCTCGTTGAGGGCCAGCACCTGCGGGTCGTGCCCGCCGACGATCAGCAGAGTCGGCGTCCGCAGTCGCCGCAGCGCCGTGCCGGCGAGGTCGGGTCGGCCGCCTCGCGACACCACCGCGGCGATGTCGGCGTCGGCCGCCGCCGCCACAATCGCCGCCGCCGCCCCGGTGCTCGCCCCGAACAGCCCCAGCGGCAGGCCGGCGGTCTGTTCACACTCGCGGACAAACCGGATCGCGTCGCCGAGCCGATCGGCCAACAGGCCGATATCGAAGACATTCACCCGGTCGGTCGCCTCCTGCTCGGTCAGCAGGTCGAAGAGCAGCGTGCCAATCCAGCCCTCGTGGAGCACTCCGGCAACGTGACTGTTGCGCGGACTCCGCCGGCTGCTGCCGCTGCCATGGGCGAAGAGGACCAGGCCGATCGCCGACTCGGGAAGGCAGAGCCGGCCGGGAAGCTGGCCGGCGGTGCCGGCGAGAGAGGTTGTCGGAATTTGCACGTCGAACGTGGTGATCGTCTGGGTCAGCGGCATGGCATGCTCCGGGGCGGAAGGAAAGGTCAACTGAGGTGGACGAACGTCGCCTGCGGACCCTGCTCTCCCTGCTCTTCGCCGAAGGTGACATTGCTGCCGATGTCGAGCTGTGAGTAGTCGTGCTTCGGGACGGCATTGCGATGGAAGTAGACCTCGCGACCCTCGGGGGTCGCGATGAACCCGTAGCCCTGGAGCGGGAAGATCTGCGTGACCCGCCCGTGGAGCGGCAACGCGTGGGCTTTCCGCTCGTTCCGCAGGCGATGGATGTGGTCCTCCAGCAGGCGACGGGCGACGAGAAACGCATCCCGAAGGGCAACCATCACATCTTCGTGGGCATGGTCGAGATGATGGTCACGGTTGACGACCAGCTCGGCTCCCGGCACGAACAACTCGATGCGGACCGAATAGAGCCGGCCCCGGCGGTGATGGCGATGGGGCTGTGAAATGACGACGTGGCAGCCGGTGATCCGGTCGGAGAGCTGCTCAAGGTCGGCAATTGCCGCGAGGGCCGCCTCCCGAACCTGTTCATCGACCGCAATGCCGGCGAAACAGATTTGCGGTTCTGTCTGCATGGTGCCCTCCCGAGTGGGCCAGCGGTCGGGGTCAGCGACACGCGCTGAGCCGCCTGCTGGCGGGAGAGACGCCACGTCCTGCGAACGTCCCGCAGGCACTCTACGCGACGCGACCGTCGCGGCGATGCCGCGGCCAGACTGCCCGGGCGAACCGCAGGCGGACGGCCCGGACAATTTGGTTTGCTGAGGAGAGCCCAGTCGGCCCTCCCGTGGCTGCCCGGACCGCCGCTCGTCACTCCGCCGAGATCGACTCAAGCAGGTCGAGGCGGGCCGCCCGCCGGGCCGGCAGCCAGGCGGCGATCGCAGTGATCACCAGCGCCGCCAGCAGATTCACGGCGACGACGTCGGGCCGGAAGCTCGCCTCAATCGGGTGGCCCAGCAGCGGCTGGCTGGCCAGCTGGATGAACCACGCCGTCGTCACTCCGCCGAACAGCCCGATCAGTCCGCCGGCGCCGCCGAGCAGCAGGCTCTCGATGACGACCATCCGCGTCACCTGGCCCCGGGTCATGCCGACCGCCCGCAGCAGCCCGAGTGTCCGCCGCTTTTCCAGCACGTTCATCGTCACGGTGTTGGCCACGCCGAGGCTGCCGACCACGAAGCCGAGGCCAAGGATCGCCCAGAGCGAGCCGACCGTGCCCTGCACGATCTGGTCGACAAACGCCCGGATGTCGCCAAAGCTCCGCAGCAGCAGGGCGTGCTCGTCGGCGATACCGCTGAGCGGCTCGCGGAGACTCTCGGCCCGGCCTTCCGGGGCCGTGACCAGCAGGATGTCGGCCCGGTCCATGCCGAAGAGTCGGCGGGCGGCGGTGCGGGTGAGATGCAGCGACGAGCCGCCCGAGGTGTAGTCGACGACCAGCCCGGCCACCTTCACCTTCGTCTTCCGGCCAAAAACCTCCACGGCCACTTCGGCGCCCGGCTCGATGCCGGTCCGCCGGGCGAGCACGGTGCCGGCGGCCACCTCGCCCCGTTCGAGCGCCGCCCGCAGTTCGTCGGCTGTCATGCCGACCGGCTCGAGCGGCAAGGGCTCGCCGGACGTGAAGTCGCGGGCCACGACGACGCAGGCCGTCCCGGCCAGCCGACCGGTGGCGATGCCGATGCCCTCGACAAGGCCGACACCGTCGAGGCCGCGAACCTCGTCCTCGGCCGAACTGCTGTCGGAACCCTCCTGACTCCCGGCGGCCGAGATCATGCCGGCATGGGTCAACACCCAGTCGGCCCGCATCATCCGCCCGTACCAGCCGAGGACGTCATCGACGTTGTCGCGAATGGCGTGGCCGAGGCCGATCCCGTTGGTGACGGCCACCACTAGCACGCCGGTGGTCAGGGCCGTCCGCACCGGCTGCCGCAGGATCTGCTCGACCGCCAGGAGAGTCTCAATTCGGAACCGGCTGGGGATCAGCCGTGCCAGCAGCCGGGCGATCGGCGGCAACAGGACCGGCGTCGTCGCGACGAATGCCAGCAGGAGCGTCATGCCGCCGGGCACGGCCGCCCGGGGCGGAAAGATTTCGCTGAGCACCAGCGCCTGATTGACCACCGCCACCAGGGCCAGCAGGCCGACGGCGGCGATGAACTTCCAGGGGGTCGACCGGGCCGGCGGCTGCGGGGCCGCCGCGAGGCCCTCCAGCAGGTCGATGTCGGTCGCTTCGTGGGCCGGCCACCAGGCGGCGGCGATGGCGACGAGCACACCGAGGCCAATCGACACCGGGAGGACCAGTGGCTGCACCAGCAGTTTGTCGCCCGGCGGGGCCTGAAGCGCCTGTGAAATGCCGGCCGAGATCGGCCCGGCGGCCAGCAGGCCCAGCCCCGCCCCTGCAACCGCCCCGACCAGCCCGAGGAGGGCCGCCTCAAGCACCACCAGCCGGCGGACCTGGCGGCCGGTTGCCCCGAGCAGCCGCAGCAGCGAGAAGCCCCGCCGCCGCTCGGTAACATTCATCAGCATGGCATTGCCGACGATGAACCAGGCCATCGCCACGGTCAGGCCGGTGACGAAGTCGAGGCCGAGGTCGGCCGAGTGCAGCACGTCCTCCGCCATGCTCGCCCGGCCTGCCGGGATTTCCGCGAGGAGTTCCGCGGGCAGTCGCTTGCCGACCGCCTTGAGCAGTTGCTTGCGATTGGCGTCGGATGTGAGGACGACCCGGGCCCGATCGAGTGCTCCGAGCGACCGCGACATTTCGCCGAGCACCCGGATGTCGACGATCACGCCCGACGTTTCGGCGAACCAGGAGATCGAATCCCGCTCGGCGAGACCGACGACGGTCATCCGGTCGATCCGCCGGCGGGCAAAAAAGAGGATTTCGTCGCCGAGTCCGAGGCCGAGGCTCTCGGCGAGTGATTCCTCCAGCACGACCTCCTCGAAGCTGACGCAGGGTCGACCGGCCGACAGCTTCATCAGGCCAAGCTCGGTCAGGCTCTCGGCGGCGACGCCGACGGCGACCTCGCGAAGTCGTCGCTCACCCACCCGCAGCAGCGTCGGCCGATAAAACAGCGGCACCACAGCCCGCACGCCGGGCAGATCGGCGAGGCTTGGGAGTTCCCGAGCATCGAATCGGCCGCCGCCCCGGGCCGCCACGTCGATCGTCGGCAGGCCTTCGACTGCCTCGGTGAGCCGCCGGTAGCCGGTCCGCGAGGCATCGGCCGACACCCAGGTGGCCACCACCGCCCCGACGGCGACTGCGACGCTGGCGATCGTCGCAGCGACCCGGCCAGGCCGCCGCGTCCACTGCCGCAGCAGCATCGTCGACCGCCTCATGATGCCTCCGCCACCGCGGCGGTGTCGGCGGCGATCAGGCCGTCCCGCATGCTGACGGTGCGATCGGCAATCGCAGCGCTGTCAGGGTCGTGGGTCACCATCACCACCGTTTGCCGCCGCTGCCGGACCACGGCCTGCAGCAGTTCCAGCACGCGGGCGGAATTGGCCGAATCGAGCGCGCCGGTCGGCTCGTCGGCCAGCACGATCGCCGGTTCGGTGACCAGCGCGCGGGCGATCGCGCCCCGCTGCTGCTCGCCCCCGGAGAGTTCGTCGGGCCGGTGACGGGCTCGCATCTCCATCCCGACTGCCTCCAGCGCTGCCCGGGCCGCCGTCTCGCAGGCCTGCTCCCCCTTGCCATCAAGCACAAGCGGGAGGGCGACGTTCTCGATCAACGAGAGTTCGGGGAGGAGGTTGTACCGCTGGAAGATGAAACCGATCCGCCGCCGCCGGATCAGCGCGAGGGCATCGTCATCGAGACTCGCCAGGTCGACGCCTTCGAGGACAACGCGGCCACTCGTCGGCCTGGTGATGCCGCCAAGCATGTGCAACAGCGTGCTCTTGCCAGATCCGGAGGCACCGGTGATCGCCACCAGCGTGCCCGGTTCGACCTCAAGGTCGACTCCGCCGACGGCCGCCACCCGGGTGGCGTCACCGCCGGTCTCAAAGGTCTTCCGGAGCGCTACGGCCTGGAGAATCATCGCGGTCCTGAGCCTGATCGGGGAAGCGGGGAAATCGGTGCCGGGCACGAGTGGCAGGGGCTGCCCAACCCCGCCGGTCGCCATGCCGGGGAAACCCCGGTAAGCCAGTGAGTCTTGGCAGTTTTGTTCAACCCTCAGGCCGGATGGTGCCGATTGTTCGGATTGGAGCAATTCTTCTGGCACTGAGTGTATGAGAAACGACGCGCCTTCGCGAAGCTGGAAGCCCGGCGGCGTCTTGCTGGCGGCGGTGCTGGCCTGTCTCTTCGGGCCGGCGGCGGATGCGGAGCCGACTCGTCCGCAGCGAAGCAGTTTGCTGGCGGCCGACCCCGGGCCGACGCTCGCCCCGGCGGTGCAGCAGGAGCCGCCGATGCGGCCCGAGCAGCCTGCCGGTTCGACCGCAAAGCGAGAATCTGACCGCTCCAACCGCCCCTCCCCCCGCACCCTCGAGGCGTTTTCTCGCCTGGCGATCGAGAACCATCCGCGGATGCGGTCGGCCCGGGCGGCCGTCGAACAGGCTCGCGGCAAAGCGGTGCAGGCCCGGCTCTATCCCAATCCGATGCTCGCCGGATCGAGTCCGCAGATGGCCGGCACCGACAGCCAGTGGAACGGATTTGTTTCGCAAGAGTTCGTCACTGCCGGCAAGCTGAAGCTGTCGCAGCAGGCGGCGCTGCGGGAGGTGCAGCGGGCCGAATATGAGTTGATTCGGGCAAGGTTCGATGTGCTTACCGGGGCGCGGCTGGCTTTTTACAATCTGCTGGTGTCGCAGCGGCGGCTTGAGATTTTCAAGCTGCTTTACGATATCGCCAACCGGTCGTATCAGATCGGCCAGCAGCTGGCGGCGGCCGGTGAAGAGACCCGGGCCGACACGCTTTTTTGGAGCATTGAGCGGGACCGGGCCGAGGTCCGGCTGGTCAACTCGACGGTAAACATCGAGACCGAACGCCGCGAACTTGCTGCGGCGATCGGGCTGCCGATGGCCGACGTCGGCGAGATTGAGGGCAATCTTTTCCAACTGCTGCCCAACTTCGATCTGAAAGCGCTGCAGCGGGCAGTGATCGCCCGCAACGCCAACCCCCGGGCTGCCGAGGCCGACATCGCCCGGGCCCAGTGGACGCTCGAGCGGTCGGTTGTCGAGCCGATTCCGAACGTCACGCTGATGGGCGGCTACCAGCGGCAGGTCGGCCCGCCGCAGGACCAGGGGCTGGTTGAGGTGATGCTTTCGGTGCCGCTGTTCGACCGGAGCCAGGGCACGATCCGGGCCGCCCGCGCCGGCATCGCCACCGCCCGGGCCGAACTACGATCGGTCGAGATCGAACTTGCCGACCAGACGGCCAAGGCTCTCAACGAATACCGCCAGGCTCGCCGCCTCGCCGAGTGGTACCAGGAGCTGATCCTGCCGAAGGCCAGGGAAACGGTCCGGGTCACGCAGCTGCTTTACTCGCAGGGCGAGCTCACCTTTCTGCGGCTGCTCGAGGCCCAGCGGATTCTTACGGAGACCGAACTCGCCTATGTCGATGCCCAGCTGGCCCGCTGGCGGGGGGCGGTTGAGATTGCCGACTTGTTGCAGCTGGAGGTCTTTCCACCGACGCAGGATTCACCCGCGACGACCGACCTCGAGTTTCTCGACGAGGGGCGGGGACCGCCGGGCGGGCCGCTGCCAGAGCCGATGCCCCCGCCGGTCCGCTGAGCGGCCCCGGGTGAGCCGGCCGCGGCCGACAGCCTGCGGTCGCAGACTGCCGATCAAATCCCCACTTGAAATCCGGGAGGGGGGCCGTGCCCTGAGAGCTCGCGAAGCTCGCCAGCAGCTGGCGTGGCTGGCCAGCGGAGCCATGGCTGCCGGACCGCAGGCAGCTGCGAACGAGCGAAGGCCGGGAGGGCCGCAGCGAGTGTCAGGTGACAGGGCACTGGCACCCCGACCCACGCCGGACGGCGGCGTTCCCTTTCAAAGACCGCTCTCGAGTCCCGGACAGCTCAGGCAGCACGTTTCGTACCGCACAGCAGTGCCATCGCCGGCCGTTAGAAACGACGGCTAGCGGGCCGTCACAGGCAGCGGGATCGTCGCTTCGGCGGTGTTCCCCGCCTGAAGATCGGTGACGGTGAGCACGAGCTGGTGGTTGCCCGGTGGCAGTTCGTTCGGCAGGTCGAGGAGATAGCGGGCGAAGTAGTCGCGGCGCCGGGACCCGCACGTTTCTGTCAGCGGTGGAAACGACCACGCATGAAGCCGGTTGCCGAGCGGATCCTCCAGCCGGAGCCGCGTGTCGATGCTGGTGCGGACGCCATTTCCGGCCGGCTCTGAGTGAATGCCAGTCAACTCAAAGTAGGCGATCACCTCGGCACCGGGGTGAAGTTCGGCCGGGTCGAAGCGGTCGACGAGCCCCCAGCCCCGCACCTGTCGGGCCAGACAGGGATTCTTGATTGCCAGGAAGTCAGCCGCAGCAGCGGCTGTCGGCGAGTCGGCCGCCGCAGCAGGTGAGTTCTCCGGCAGCGACTGCGCAGCAAGCGACGCCTCCACCGATGTCGCGGTGGTCGACGGCGGCGGCCCGGCTGCTTCGGACCGCTGCTGCGGTGGCGGCTGGACAGACGCGTCGCGGACTGCCGGTGGTGCCCGCTCCGTCGCTGCGGCGACTTCCTCGATTCTTGGCGGTGATTCACTTGCAGCGGCGACCGAGACTGCGTCGGGATTCTCTGCGGCGGCTGGAAGCGTCGCGTCGTCCTGCGCGACAGACGCGGCGACGGCGGTCTCGGTCGTTGCCGGATCGGTGGCAGCGTCGGTGTCGCGAGAATCGGGGACGATGGCGGCAGCCGGGGCGGCAGAAATGGCAGCAGCAGTTTCACCCGGTTTGGCCACCGGTTCGGCGGCAGCTTCGCGCAACGCCGTGAGCGTCGAGGTGAACTCGTCGATCACCACCGGCCAGTCGGTCTGCGGGGTGAGTTGCAGGGTTTCGATGAGGGCGGCCTTCGACGCGGTGTCGAGGGCGTCGGTTTCGGTCAGGTCGGCGATCGCCGCCTCGATCGCGGCGGCGATTGCGGCCGGGTCATCAGCGAGCGAATCGGCCAGTTCGGCAGAGGTCGCAGCGGTCTCGCTGCCGGTGCCGTCGTAATCGGCTCGGTCGGCCGGCCCGGTCTCGGGAGCGGGGGGATCGAGGTCACCGAGTGTCGACATCTGCGTCATCGCCGCGGCCTGCTCGACGCTCTCGCGGAGCGCGTCTCGCATTGTGATCACCGAGCTGCAGCCGGCGGCCGATACCGCGAGGCAAAGCAGCCCGGCGGCGATCGGGCGACGGAAAGGCGTTGCTGGGGCGTGTCGCATGGGCGTGGTCGGGGGCGAAATCTGTCGTGCCTCGGGGCTTGGCAGCCCCGAAAAATCCCCGTCGTCAGAGACGGACGACATATTTCGGCGGACCGTAGGGATTTTCACCCGCCGGGGGCAAGTCCAGCATTGCAACTCGCCTGCGGCGGTCCGACCAGGCCGCCCGGCGACCGCGGAAGCCCTGAAAACAGCACAATTCAATGATCACTCCGGTGGCATCAGACGGGAGTTTCGGTCCCGGGTTCCAGCTCGGCGGCTGGCGGCAGCCCTCGGGCGAAGGTCTGCTAAACTC
>Ga0180432_10010824_pt1 | contig 10848 bp, 8 predicted proteins | sample SS_ome_10_FD_132414 | JGI IMG/M metagenome (GOLD analysis project Ga0180432, IMG submission 132414) | Hypersaline lake sediment archaeal communities from the Salton Sea, California, USA - SS_1_MS_2 metaG | ecosystem: Environmental > Aquatic > Non-marine Saline and Alkaline > Hypersaline >...
AAACTCGCGGGCGATATCCTTCAAGGCAACCAGGTCGATACCGTGAATCTCGATACGGTGTCTTCCGACGACGAGGACGGTTGAATCTAGACCTTTGAAGGGCTCAATGGGGCCGGCGCGACGGCCAAACACAGGCGTGGCGGTTTCGACTAGCCAAACTGCCGCATGCGCATGGGCAAAGAAAAGGGCCGCAGTTCCGGCCCTTTTCCACGGTCTTGTCAATTCCGTTCTGCAGCGATCTTTTTCACACCTTCCATAGCCGCGTCAATATGCTCCTCGGTGTTGAATGGTCCCACAGAGAAACGCACTGTGCCGCGCGGTGCCGTACCGTGATGCTCGTGAACGAGTGGCGCACAGTGGAGTCCTGTACGTGTGAAGACGTTGTGGTCCACATCCAACAAGATGCCCACGTCGCTGGCGTCGTAGTTGTCGACAGTCATCGATAGGGTGGCCACGCGGCTCTCGAGTTTCGTCGTGCCCCAAATCGTCACACCTGGGATATTCTTGAAACCATCCTGGAGTTTCTCGAGCAGGCCAATCTCGTGCTTGTAGATGTTGTCAACGCCCTTGTTCCTGATCCAGTTCAAACCCGCGGACAAACCAGCAATACCTGCCATGTTCAGGGTGCCCGCCTCGAGTCGGAATGGATACTCTTCTAGGTGATACGGATAGGCGCTCTTGACTCCGGTGCCTCCCCAAATCGTGCCTTCGATCTCGGCATCGTCGGCAACGCAGATCCCGCCGGTGCCCGGAGGCGCGAAGAGTCCCTTGTGCCCCGTGAAAGAAAGGAAGCTGATGTTGCACGTTGGCATGTCGATCGGCAGCACACCTGCCGTCTGCGCCGTATCAACAGCGTATGCAACGCCTTCGTCCTTGCATACAGCGCCGATGGCTGCGATATCCTGTACCACCCCGGTTACGTTCGACCCGTGATTGACGAGTACCAACTTTGTGTTGGATTTGATGGCTTTGCGGATATCCTCGGGATCCACGTATCCCTCACCATCTGGTACCACAAAAGTTGCTTCCGCACCCTGCTTCACCTTGTGGTTCACAGGCCTAATCACGGAGTTGTGTTCCATCTTGGTTGTAACGATATGTTCGCCCGGATTGATCATGCCATTGATAATGAGATTCAGGCTCATGGTGGCGTTGAGCGTGAACACGAGACGGTTGGGGTCCTTTTCCTTGCCGGCGTCTACCAGGCTCTTGTTGAACAATTCTGTGAGGCCTTGGCGGGTACCGTGGATCATCTCCTCCGCGAGCAATGCCAGATCACACCCGGTTCTGCCCGGATTGACGCCATTCGCTGCATAGAAATCTCTCGCCGTGTCGTGAACTACATCCGGCTTAGGAAAACTAGTGGCTGCATTATCTAGGTATATCAGGTCGTCCATTGTTAATCCTTGAATCAAGTCATAGATCGGTGAGGAATTATAACGCGTTGCACTGATACAAGAACCGGCTTGCAGCTGACATTCCATGCCATACTGGGAACAGGGAATCCGGCCTGTGGGCGCCTGAATTGACGTGGGGCGGTATTCTCAAAGAGAATCACTCTTGCACTGGCGCACACTGGTCCCACTGGTTAATGTCTGCGCCCGGCCGGTGCGAAACGATCATCCAGAAGAGGGCTCAAGAGATGGCGATTGCCAAGAAGATCGAAGGATTCATGGAGAAGGCGTCTTGGATACGGAAGATGTTCGAGGAAGGGATGGCGCTGAAACGGCAACACGGTGCCGACAACGTCTTCGATTTCAGCCTCGGCAACCCGAACTTGGATCCTCCTGCAGAGTTTTTCGATGCCTTGCAAAAGGTGGTCGATGAAAAGGCGCCCGGCGCCCACGCATACATGTCCAACGCGGGATACCCTGAAACGCGGGCGGCTGTGGCGGAGTTCGTATCCGGGGAGCAGGGAGTTGATCTGACCGCCGAGAACGTGATCATGACGTGCGGTGCAGGAGGCGGTCTTAACGTCGTGTTCAAGACGCTGCTTGATCCAGACGACGAAGTGCTAGTACCGTCTCCGTTTTTTGTCGAGTATCGGTTCTACGTCGACAACCACGGTGGCGTTTGCAAGCTGGTGGATACGCGAGAGGACTTCTCTCTCGATTTGGCGGCGATAGAGCAGGCGATTTCTGAGAAGACGAAAATAGTACTCATCAACTCACCCAATAACCCGACGGGTGCGGTGTACGGTGCCCAGGAGATAGCCCAATTGGGCGAGTTGTTGAAACAGAAGTCCAGCGAGTTAGGAAAGACGATCTACCTCATGTCGGATGAACCATATCGGAAGATCGTCTACGACGGACTTACGCTCCCAAGCATCCTCGCGGTGTATGACCACAGCCTTGTTGTGACATCGTATTCCAAAGACCTATCGTTGCCAGGTGAGCGTTTGGGATTCATTGTGGTGAATCCCGCTATAGAGTCGCTCGACACCACTATGAACGGGTTGGTTTTCTCCAACAGGACCTTGGGCTTCGTGAATGCTCCTGCTTTGATGCAAAGAGTAACAACACGGCTGCAGGGTGCTTCGATCAATGCAACTATCTACCAACACAAACGAGATCTTCTGTGTGGGATGCTAGGCGACCTGGGCTATGAGTTCGTCAAACCGGCAGGCGCATTCTACCTGTTTCCGAAATCCCCGGTGGATGATGTGGAATTCGTGAGGGAGCTTCAGGGTGAACGGATACTCGTAGTACCGGGAAGCGGCTTTGGAAGGGCAAACCATTTCAGGATCGCATATTGTGTTGCGGATGAAACGATAGAGAGGTCACGCGACGGGTTCGCGAGGGTAGCGGAACGACATTTCCAGCGACCTTGAGCCGCGGAAGAACGCGGAAGTGAGCTGACACTTTTTTGGGCTTGGGTAGGGAGACCGTTGTTTTGCATCTGTCCGTGTCCGTCAGCCGCTATTTCAACTGCCAAACCCAGCTGCGTCCACGAGCGTTCGGAATGCCCTGATGTGTTCCGGCGTCGTACCGCAGCAGCCGCCGACGATCGACACGCCGACATCTAGCATTTGCTTCACGTGCTCGGCCATGAAGTCGGGAGATTCCCGGTAGACGACCTTACCGCGCTCAGTTTCCGGCAAACCCGCGTTCGATTGGATGATGAGAGAGTGGTGGGTCGTGTCGCGAAATGCGCGTGCTATTTCGACCATCTTCACCACACCGTTGCCGCAGTTCGAACCGATCACGTCTGCGCCGGCGTCAATCAGACCCGAAACCGCTGCGGGGATATCCACTCCCATGATCGTATAGAAACCCCTAGGCGTCGCGTCGAATGTCATTGTTGCCGTGACCGGCAGCACCTCCGAAACATCTTTGGCTGCTTTGATCGCAAGCTTGGCCTCGTTGATGTCGAGCATGGTCTCGACCAGAACTAGGTCGACCCCAGCTTCCACCAAAGCCTCCGCTTGTCGGCGGTAGCTGTCATAAACCTGCGACTCGCTTACGTCGCCGTACGGTTCCAGGATCTTCCCGGACGGTCCGAGACAAGCACCGACGTAGGCTTTGTGGCCGACAACCTCTCGCACCGCCTGCACCGCTTTCTGGTTGATCTCTTCTGTTTTAGCATCCAGATCATATTGGGAAAGTTTTAGCGGGGACCCACCGAACGTGTTGGTCTCGACTATGTCCGCGCCGGCTTCGAAATATTGTCTCGCTATGTCCGACAACACCTCTGGCCGGGTGAGAGCGACCGCTTCGGGGCAGCTTCCCGGCTCGAGGCCCAACTCGAACAGCATCGTGCCGATACCGCCGTCACACAGTAATGTCTCACCCGCCTCGATCCGCTTGAGGAGCGATCTTTTTTCCTCAGACACCAGCCAAGTCCTTCACACGATCTACCGCGTTGGCCGCATCAAAACCGTATGCGTCAGCGCCGATGTCATTCGCGAAGTCCGCCGTGACAGGTGCCCCGCCTACAATTGTCCTAATCTGCCCTGTGAGCCCCTGCTCCCCCACCATATCGACCACCTTGCCCATCACCGACATTGTGGTGGTGAGCAGTGCAGACATGCCAATGACTGATGCCTGATGCTCCTTCGCAGCAGCGACAAGGGCCTCCGGTGCGACATCGTTGCCCAGGTCGATTACATCGAACCCGGCGCCCTTGAGCATGATGCCCACGAGGTTCTTGCCGATGTCGTGTAGATCCCCCTGCACGGAACCGATCACGACCTTTCCGACCATCGGGATGCCATCCTTAATCAGGAGGGGTTTGAGCAGATCCATGCCGGCGCACATTGCTCTCGCGGCCAACAGCACGTCGGGCAGGAAAATTTCGTGGGACTTGAATCGTTCCCCCACAACGTTCATTCCCGCAATCAAACCCTTGTCCAGAATGTCCTTAGGAGATTCTTGTCGTGCAATGACTTGCGCCGTCAGTTCCGTGGTCTGCTTGTCCTGCCCGCGAATGACGCTATCAGCAATCTGTTGAAGCAAATCCATTTGGTGTCTCCGTAGACTTCCTCTGTCACCTAATCGGCGAACAGGGCATGTATCCTATCGCGGCAGCTGTACGATTCGCACGTAGCACACGACGGGTAAGAAGGATCGAATTCGTGCATCTCTCTCGGGCCGGCAAGCACCACGCCTGACACCGACTTCAGTGGCTCCATCAAATAACTGGCTCTCAACGTGAGGCCAATTCGTTCGGGCGCCAGGAACTCAAACAGTTTCTTCTGGCCGCTGATATTCCAGCCGCAATAGCCGGGGCTGTAACGCAACGCCGCTCCTGACTGGAGGTCCCAGCCTCCCTCCGCCAGGCTCAAAGCGAACTGTTGCTCCACGAACGCAGCGGCCTTGTCTGCGGCAACCGATGCCGCGGCGTCCAGCATACACCCAAGCGCGAAATCGTTTGTCTGGAACAGTAAATCAATACGGCTGCTCGTTTCTACACCGAGAGTCACCGCAAAGAGCAGCAAGTGCTCGGCCTGTTCGTAAATGTCACCGACAGGAGTGTCAGCTTCGTTCTGCCCCTCACCTTCGAACACGTATCCAAACTGCTGCACTGAAATCCCGGTAGTCACCCCTATTGGCGCAGCCGTTTTGTCCAGGAGTTCCAGAGCGTTGGCGCAGATAGCATTGATGTCAGGCCGCACTTGTGTGCCGGGTGGAACACCCTGCTGCGCAAGCACCTCCTCCCCAGTGGGAGTGATGTCCGTGATCCGAATCTGTACGACGTCGCTCATTGAGTGGTGTGGGGCAGAGTATCCAATCCGTAGCGGGACGCCTCTGTCTGCATGAGCTTGGTCAAATCCAATTTGATGTCGTCCGACAAAGGGGACGGTTCGTACTCGGCCAGCAGCTTTTCAACCTCGGCGTGTGCCCGGCCCCTTAGAGTTCGGCTTCCCTCTTCGTGCCACCTGGAACGGTTGGCTCTGTCGATAGCGATACCTGGGAAATAGTGTTCGTCCCGAAGATGCTTGCGCGTATGATCTGAGATCAACAAGTGCTTCTCGGCCATCAGTTCTTCAAACCTGGACAGTGCTGGAAAGTCTTCTTTCGGTTCGATTCCTTGGATCAGCCTGAGGGTCATTCCACAGATTTCGTTGTCCACCACGAGCTTCTCAAAACTGTGGCAGCTTTCAAAGTCGAGCATGCCTGGCCCCGATATGTTGTTTATGCCCGCCAACGCAGCCAGAGTCGCACCCATGCAGGATTCCAGACCGGCCTGAGCGTCGAGCATCTTGGCGTCACTCAGTGCCATGTATGCTTGTGTCGGCAGGCCGAGATGTTTGCCAATCTCGTTGTAAGCACAGTCGATCATCATCGTCTCAACCGCGCCCATCGGCGTCGTCTCGTACCGCACATCGAAAATGGCGGGCGACCCACCATAGAGTGCTGGTGCACCTGGCTCTGTCAGTTGGGAGATTACCACACCACTCAGTGTCTCCGCCGTATGTTGGACCAGCGTTCCCACGAGAGTCACAGGTGCGACGAATCCAGCCAGCGGCATCGAGACGTACTCGACTGGTATGGAGTGCTTCGCGCAGTCAACGACGTTTTGTGACGTAACATCGCTCCATTTGAGAGGTGCTGTCGGACAACACGAAAAGATCGTTAACGGCTTTGCTGCCAGCTCTTTCTGCGAACCCCGCACTGCCAATTGCAGGTCCTTCATAATGTCGAAGGCTTCGATTGTGAATGCGCCGGTCACCACGGGCTTGATGCCATACAGCAATCCCAAGAAGAGCCTGTAACTGTCAGATATGCGCTCAGGCACATCACTGGGCACGATCGCGGTGCTCTGGGATGCGATGTTAGGCAACTGATCGATGATCTTGGCGTATTTGACATAGTCGACCGTAGTTGCCGCGCGACTGGTTTGCGCATCGTGGTCGAGAACGGTTATGGCTGCGGATCCCGGTGTGAAGTGAACGTTTCTGCCGGCAAAGTCGTGAGTCTGATCTCCAAGCACGTCATAGAGCTTGAATCCTGACGGAGCAGTGTCTAGGGCCTTGTCAACAATGTCGTCCGTGAACCATACGTGGTGTTTCCCCAACTCAACCTTCGCACCAAAATCGCCAAGCATCGATAGCACACTGGTATTGTGGATTTCCATCCCGAGGTTGCGCAATAGACCTCTCGCCTCATCGATGATCGACTCGACTAGCTGTTTTCCCAGAAACTGGATACCTGGTCTCATCAGCTTCCTCCTTGGACTGTCATTGTCGGTGCGCACTTGTCAGCAGCGACCGGGTGTAAAAGGTACGGTCGGGTAAGCATAGACGCCACGGGGTTTGTACGCATCTGGGGCTCGCGCATATGCGTCTAGTGTGTTTTCTTACATGACTCTTGATATATAAGGACGATGTGAAACGGTAGAGGCCCATGGGATATCCGAAGAAACACAGAGGTAGAAGGAAGATTGGAAGCAAACGCCGCCGCATGCGACGCAAGCGGCGCAAGGGCCTCCGTCTGCGAAAGAAATAGGGGTCACCTAACCCCTCTCAATTTCCCCGGGCGGTAACGCACCCAACTCCACACCGCCCGGGCGGTACCACCCCCGACACATCACCACACGGCGGTACCCAGCCTCGCACCGTACAACCCGGCGGTATGGCGGTAGGGAACGCTTTGTTTAGGCATGGTCCGCCTTACCGCCTTACCGCCTTACCGCCTTCAGTACCTCCAGCTCGTAAGATCTGCCCCCTGCGGGGCTGCCGCTTCTATACGAGCAAGAATCTTGGGCACGTACATCGTATTGTATCTGAGCCGGGAGATGTGATTAGGGTTGTTTTGGTCTCCGTTCCAGCAGTGTTCGGCTCTGTCTCCGTAGTCCACTTCGCCCCCGTAGTACGGATTCGTTGTGCTCTCCAGGAACTCCTCGGTTAGGTACACGGCGTTGTTCAGATAGTAGTTATCCATGTCCCCGCAGTAGATGTGCACTTTGCCTTCGAGTCTGGGACCGAGAGTCCTCCAGTCGCGTTCCATGATGTAGCGTAGGTCGTAGTTTTCGCGCCAATACTCGGCGACGTCGTGGTCGATTTCGCCAGTGCGCTTGTCCCAAATTGGTTTCGGGTATCCGTCGTCACCCATGGGCGAGTACGTTGCCTGCCAAATGTCCCACTGCTGGCCCGATCGGCCGTGACTGCCCAAGACCATCTCCAGATGATTGTCGTCTTTTACTGTAGTGCTAACGTGGCCCAGCCAGTTACGGCGCGCCGGTCTCTCCAAGAGCTTGAATGCGCTCTCGTAGTAGTAGGCATTCTGATCCTCATAGATGTTGATCAATGTGTAGGCGCGGAAGTCGATTGGATCTGGACATGCTGCGAAAGTGCCATTGAAATCGTCCGGATACATGACTTGAACCGCGAGGGCCTCCCAACCACCGGTTGAGCCGCCGTAGGTGAATCGTGCCCATCCCTCGCCGATGCCGCGGAACTGTTCTTCGATGTACGGCACGAGCTCGTGCATGATTGCGTCGCCCCACGGTCCCTGACTCGCCGAGTTCACGGCGTATGAGTCGTCGTAGTAAGGGGTCGCATGTTGTACCTCGATGATCAGCATGCGTGGAAAATCTGGCCCCGTCCACGTCTGGTAGAAATCATATGCTTCCTGTTGCTGTATCCGATTGTATCCGTGGACATCGAACCGTGAGGTGTAATCGGGCTCGAGATTCGGGTCGGGGGGCTCAGTCCTGAACCCACCGAAGTCGTAAGGGAAGTGACCGTGGAAGATCACAAGCGGATACCGGGCTTCGGGATGTTCGTCGAACCCCTCCGGCAGCAGTACATGGGCGCCGAGGTGCATCGGGCGCCCCCAAAACTCCGTGAGCAGATCGCTTTGAATTCTGACGTGCTTGATGTAGTCGGTGTCTTCAGGCGGTTCGATGGGAGGTATAGTCTGATCGAGAGTGATCGTAATTCGTTCCGTCGAGTTAGGGTCTACGTGAATGAGCCGTGGGGCGGAGTAGATGTTGCCGGGTGCCCGGTTCCAGTGCTGCCCCTCACCACGGTCCATCGGCAGTTTCACTGTCTTGCCGTTGGCCAGGTTGAAAGTCTCATACTTGTGGAGCAGCGCTTGAACGTAGTAGTCGCCCGGTGGTATCAGCGCCACACTCTCGAAGGGGAAACCGAATACGCCGGCGTCGATAACCGCTTCTGATCCCGGTGCCAGGCCGTCAACGTCTATGCCGAAGACTAAAGGTGCACTAAGACCGGGCGAGACTTGGAAACGCGGTTCTGGTTCTTCAATGTTCGATAGAATCAAAATGATTCGTCCATCCAACGGTTCGGGGCTGGATGACTGGTCAAAGGAAATCCCGAACTCGAGTGGTGCGGAGTGATCGATTTCAGCAGGAAGGCGATAAGCGAGCTGTTCACCGCCTCCGCAAGATACTAGAGCGCTTGTCGAGATGAACAATGCCAGAGACAAGCCAAGGAGTCTCTTGGTTAACATGGTGCGGTCCTTTTCTGAGGTTAGACGTGCCGAAAGTAGCTCTGTGGATGCCGTTCGGCTAGTTACAAATCAACTACCTGTCAGAAGTGCCGCAAGGCAACGACGGGATCGACCTTTGCAGCGCGGCGCGCGGGATAGTAGCCTGCGGCCAGGCTAACCAGGATGGCGAATGCCATAGCTCCGAAAATCAGCAGTGGCGCAAAAGCGACCAGGTTTACGGCGACCTCACCCACGCGCTCGAACTGAATGTTTGCAATGACGTTCGTAATGCGCGCGACAAAATATCCGAGAATCAGACCGCCGATTCCTCCGAGAACACCGATTACGCCGGCCTCAGTGAGGAACAAACGCATTACGTCGCCGTCTGTTGCGCCCATCGACTTCAACAGCCCTATCTCTCTGGTACGTTCGAGAACTGCCATTACCAGCGTGTTGACGATCATCATTGCAGCGACGATGAGGCTGACCCCGCCTATGGTCCCAAGCAGGCTGTTCATGAATAAAAAACCTCGGCGCACTTGACCGATCTCGTCCAGAATCGACCGGGCCGTGAAGCCCAACGCTTCTATGGAGTCCTGAACCGCACGCACCACCATCACGTCGGTAGCCAACACCTGCACCATCGAGTAGCTGCCGGTTCCGACATTACCTGTCAGCACCGATTCGAGATTCTGGTAAGTCAGTGAGTACAGAGGTTCGACGAGCTCGATAGGAACCCACAGGGAAAGCCCGACCAAGTCGCTTAGGTCTCCTCCGCCTTTCACGATCCCGACCACTTTGAGATCGAGTTGTATAGGCTGGAATACTCCAAGGGACATATTGCCGAGCATATCACCCAAGCCCGGGATTCGCGCTGCCATGAAAGTCAACGTCGTATCCACCAGCTCGTTCAACTCAGAGCTGTCCGGCACTAGTCTTCGAGCAGCCCGTTCGGATAATACGATCACGTTGCGTTCGTCGGCAGCATATATACGGCCCGCCACGAGCTCAACCGTGCCCTGCCGAATTTGCTCTTCGAGGATACGGGCCGGCATACCCTCGAGGTTGCGAAACATCTGTTCGTCTCCCGCGCGCAACAACCCGGCTATCAAGATCCGAGGGTACGCGTCTCGCACGCCTGGGAGCGTCTTGAATAACTCCGTTTTCGAAGCGTCCAGCGCAGGCAAGGAATCGGGCGGCATGGTATCTGACGGCTCTTCCTGGCTCACCAGAACCGAGGTGAGAATGTTTCCCTCGTTGAATGCTTGGATCACGACCCGCTGTGTGCCAAGCCCCACCGATACCATGCTGGTCATGGCACCTATCCCGATCGCGACTCCGGCAGCCGTCAGAAACGTGCGCAGCAGCGTCTTGCGGAGGTTGCCGAAGGCATAGCGGAATTGATCTCGGAAGATCAAATCTCATCCTCCGTGACGATCCGACCGTCTTCGAGGCGCAACATACGATTGCAGTGTAAGCGTACTGCGGCTTCGTCGTGGCTGACGAGCACGACCGTCAGATCGTAGTCGCTGTTGAGCCGGCGCATTAGCTCGAGGATCTCTCGGCTGGTGCGGCTGTCGAGGTTGCCAGTGGGCTCGTCGGCCAGCAACAGCTTCGGCTGTTTCGCCAACGCGCGCGCTATTGCAACTCGCTGCTGTTCTCCTCCAGACAGCTCCGACGGGAGATGGTCCAGCCTCCGGTCGAGTCCGACCCGATCGAGTGCTTCCTCGACAAGTTGCCTTCGGTCTGCGGGCGGTATGTTCTGGAGCAACAGCGGTAGCTCTACATTCTCAAATGCGCTCTGCGCCGGGAGGAGATGGAAGGCCTGGAATACGATACCGACGGTGTTCCGCCTGTATAGAGCCAGGCGGCGACCGTCCAATGAATCGAGGCGTTGACCCATCACCTCGAGGTGGCCGGACGACGGCGTGTCGAGGCCGCCGATCAGGTTGAG
>Ga0180432_10010826_pt1 | contig 10847 bp, 7 predicted proteins | sample SS_ome_10_FD_132414 | JGI IMG/M metagenome (GOLD analysis project Ga0180432, IMG submission 132414) | Hypersaline lake sediment archaeal communities from the Salton Sea, California, USA - SS_1_MS_2 metaG | ecosystem: Environmental > Aquatic > Non-marine Saline and Alkaline > Hypersaline >...
CCCCCCCCCCCCCCCAATCACAGCCTAGTGGCTCCCACCAACACGAATCGCGTAGAGCTCGCACAGACCGAGGAAGTCGTTGACGTTGTGCTCGACGAGATGTTTGAGGACGATGTCAACGACGAGCTGTGCTAAGAAGACGAGTATTGACAAAAGGCACAAAAATACGAATAACTCGATTGATCAGTCCCTCTTTTTCTTGCGGTACCTTCCCCTGATCAAAACCGCACCCCTTCCCGTCTGGGGCCTCCACACAACGCACCACAGCACAACCAGCGCCACAATTGCCACAATCACGAGCGCCACAATCGGCCAGATCACGATGCCCGGCACGAAGATCCCGTACTCCAAGCACGACTGCGAGAGCTCGTGCGAGAGGTCGTGAGGTCCTGCCGTCACGTTCAGCGTCGGGTACATCGTGGCTCCTGGCGACACGCGCTGCAGAACCATGTGCTCGCAGGGGAACCCGTCCATATCGAGCGAAAACTGGTCCACGAGGCTCCACCCAGCGCAGAGCCCGGTGACGGCCACTCCCCCGGTCCTGACACAGTAGCGGATCGTCCTAGTCGACTTGCAGCACTGCAGGAGGTAGATCTGGCAGAACGCGCCGGTCCAAAACTCGTCGCAGGTGCAGACGCCCTCCTCGCACTCGCCGTGCCCGTAGCACACCTCTGGGTCGTCGAACTCGACTCCGTGGCACTCGTCGACCGGATTCTCGATCTCGCACATCTCCCCCTCCCAGCCGCGCTCGCAGTAGCACAGGTCCCAGTCGTGGCACCATCCGTGTCCGCTGCACGACCTCGGGTCCTTCGGCCAGTAGCCGAAGCACATATGAGGCTGGATGTTGTGGCAGCACTGCTCCTTCGAGCAGTTCAGGTGCGGGTGGTGGTTCCCATGGTCAGGACCGTGCCCGTGATGGCCTTGGTGGCAGGACTCGGACCCGTCAGCGCAGTCCTGCAGGCAGGAGGCCAGACCTTCTCGGCACTCGTGGTCGCACTCTCCTTCGGCAAGGTCGCACGCACCGTGGCACTCCTCCTCCTCCATGTCGCACGCACCGTGGCACTCGTCTTCGGCAGCACCTTCCAGCCCTTCGCACGCATCGTGGCACTCATCCTCGCTCGCGTCGCACGTGTCGTGGCACAGCTCTTCTCCGCTGTCGCAGGTGTGGTGGCAGGCGTCGTCCCACGCCTCCTCGCAGCCTTCCTGGCACTCCCCCACGTCCTCGACACAGGGGACACCGTGATGACCGTGTCCGTGCATCGGGTGCCTCCTCTTCTCTCCCCAGCCCGGGTTGCAGTCGCAGACGTCGTAGGCAGTGCAGATCCCGTGCCCACAGCACACGTCGGGGTCGTTCGGCATCTTTCCGAAGCACTCGTACGGCTCAGGCTCTCCCTCTTCGCACTCGGGGCCGCTGTACCCGTAGAAGCACCAGCAGTCGTCCTGGTGCTTGCACACGCCGTTCCCGGAGCAGACATCGTGGGCGTCCGGGTGCTTACCGCAGCACGTGTACTGCGGGTCGCAGCACTGCTCGCCGAACCAGCCGTGGAGGCAGTCGCAGTGGTCATCGCTCAGGCACTTGCCGTGTCCGCAGCAGACCTCGGGGTCGTTCGACGGGAAGTCGAAGCACGTGATGTTCGTAATGGCCATGTCGCACCACTGGCCTCCCCAGCCCTCTGAGCAGTTGCACTGGTCGTAGCCGACGCACTCTCCGTGCCCAGAGCAGGGCTCGCAAGGAGGGTGCCCGCAAGGCGGCTTCTCTGGGCACGGTCTGGGATGGTGGGGACGATGCGGGTGGCACCCGCCGTGCCCGTGGCAGGGGTGAACCGGAGGATGGACGGGATCGTCGCACCCGCCGTGTCCGTGGCAGGGAGGGTGGTCAGGAGGCAGCTCTCTTCTCAGAATACAAGGCGGACAGCCTGGAACCGGCGGATGAGGGCACTGAGGGCACTCAGGAGGCCTCGGGGGGCAAGGGTCGCACCCCTCGATGGGTTCTCTCGGGCAGGGAGGACAGACGAAGGGAGGGGGCTCGTACTCGGGGTCCCAGCAGGGGTGGGGAACAGCAGGAATGTTCCTGCACGTCGTGGGGTGGTCGCACTCCACGCCCTCCCACTGCGGGTGGCAGATGCAGTGGTCCGGTCCCACACACACTCCGTGGCTCGAGCAGACTTCGGGCTCCCAGTAGACAATCCCGAAGCAGTCGGGCGGCTGGTCGCACCACATCCCGAACCAGTCGTTCTGGCAGACGCACGTGTCCATCGCTGTGCACACGCCGTGCCCGTTGCACACGTACTCCTCCGAAGCGAGCACGTCGTTGCAGGACAGCGGGTCCTGGCACCAGTCGCCGTAGTAGTGAGGGTCGCAGACGCACTCGTTCTCTTCGGAGCAGGTTCCGTGGCCGTTGCAGACCATCGGGTCGTCGTGGGCGTAGTCGTCGCAGCTCTTCTCGTCCTGGCACCAGAGCCCCTCCCAGTGAGGGGCGCAGTTGCAGACATCCTCGTCGACGCACCGACCGTGCCCGGAGCAGACTCTCGGGTCCTGGAAGTAGAAGTCGTCGCACGAGAGGATCTCCTGGCACCACATGCCAAAGTACCCGAGGTCGCAGTCGCACTGGTCGTGCCCAACGCACCGCCCGTGGCCAGAGCAGACTCTGGGATCGTCGGGGAGGATCTCGTTGCACGACAGGCGGTCGCAGCACTCGGGACCGACCCAGTCCGGAGAGCAAGAGCAGAAGTCTTGCCCCCTGCATGCTCCGTGCCCGCAGCACACGTCTGAGTCCCCAGGGTCCTTCCCCCAGCACGTATGTGGAGGGATCTCGTCGCAGCACTCCGGGCCCTCCCAGCCGAGGTCGCACATGCACATGTTGTCTCCTGCGCATTCACCGTGGCCGCAGCACACGTCGGGGTGGTCGTCTGGGTAGCCGTAGCAGGAAATCGGGTTCACGCAGTCGCAGCAGTGCTCTCCGTGCCACCCTTCGTGGCACTCGCAGAAGTCCTGGCCGGTGCAGTCTCCGTGGCCGCAGCAGGCCCTCTGTTCCCAAGGGTACTTGTCGTAGCACATGAACTCGGGCTCGGGGTACCCACAGCAAGGGCCCCAGAAACCAGGCTGGCAGATGCAGTGGTCCGGTCCGACGCAGTGGCCCCTCGTGTGGCAGACGTAGGGAGACTGGGGATCGACGTCGCAGCACTTGAACGGGGGGCACGGATGCGGAGGAGGACAGGGGAGGCAGTGCCCGGGTCTCACAGGCGGGTGGTCCGGGTAGGGCCCGCTGCAGGGGTCGAAGCAGTCGCAGTCGTGGTCGTGGTATGGCGGGCCGCAAGAGGGGCAGCCGGGGACGTCTGGGTGAGGACAGTCCGGGCACTCGCAGTCGCCAACACACTCGCAAGTGCAAGGAGGTTCGCACGCCGACGGGTTCAGAGGGTCGGGAGGGCACGGACAGCCCACAAGCGGTTCGTGAGGGCAGGGAGGGCAGCAGGGTCCCTCCTGCCCATGGCACGGAGCCCCCGTCGGCTCCCGGCAGCTGCAGTTGCAGACCTTCTCCTCGTGGGGAGGGTCGGGCTCGTGGCAAGGGTGGCAGCCGGGGATGGGAGGATGGGGACAGGCCGGGCAGTGACCTGGAGTGTGGCCACATGGTCGACACATGTGAGGTCTTCTCCCTCCGTGGCCTCTCCCGCAGGGAGGGCAGTGAGGAAGGTAGTCCCACGAGCAGTCCGGACCGTACCAGCCGTCGTCGCAGTCGCAGCAGTCCCAGCCAACACACGTTCCGTGGCCTGAGCACACGTCCACCTCGCCCTCGCAGTCGCCGAAGCACACGTGCTCGCACTCGGTGGGTCTTCCGCACCTCTGGCCCTCCCAGAGGTTCTCGCACTCGCAGTAGTCGTCGCCCAGGCACCGTCCGTGGCCGGAGCAGGAGAGCTCGTAGGTGTACTCGTCCCCGAAGCAGACGCAGGGACCGTTCCCGACGTCGCCGAACATGCCCAAGGTCGCAGACGGGGGCGCAGGGAGCGAGTAGCCGATGTCGAACGGCTCGTGGGCGATGAAGTTGCCCGTTTCGCCGGTGAGGTAGCAGAACTGGCTGTAGTGCACCTTGATCTGCGAGTTTCCAGGCACGGCGTTCCACCCGATTGGGGAGAAGTGCACGAGCACGCCAGCAGCCGCTTCCCTCACGGTCACGCGGTTGAAGAGGATGTCGCTGAAGATGCACCACGAGTTGGTCTCGAAGGGGTTCTCGAACACGAAGCCGTAGAGGGTCACACGCTCGACGTTCGTCTGGGTCACGTCGAAGTCAATCCGTCCGCAGTCGCTGTCGTCCGTCCAGTGCTCCCAGTGCAGGAAGCTGTCGCCTGTCGCCGGCCCTCCGTGGGCGTCGTTCTCCACGAGACGGAAAACGCCCGACACCTTGTCGCTTGGGCAGCCAGCGAGGGGCTTCACGCTCACGCCGTGCTGTCCCCAGTCGTAGAAGTTGTTGTACCCCACAAACAGCGAGTTCGCGCTGTGAGAAACCTCGATGGCGTGCCGCTCGAGGTTGTAGAAGTTGTTGCTTTCGATGCGAACTGGACCACGGGATCGCACGAGGATTCCGTTCCAGTTGTCGCGGATCGTGCAGTTCGTCACCGTCAGACCGACGTAGGTCGTCACGCACGCCACTGGCGATGCGATGGCGTAGTAGCTCATCGGAGCGCAGCCGGACGGGTCCAGCCCCTTGCGGATGTCTAGCCCAGCGACTGTGACCCGGTGCGCCCGAACGTCGATGTTCACGCAGGGCTCGTCGAACTTCAGAACAGGGAGCGCGTCGCCTGGACAGCCGTACTCGCCGCGGAGAACCATGTCGTCCCTGAGTAGGGTGATGTCCGCGTCGATAAAGTGCAGGCCGCAGCAGACGACGAGCGTGTCTCCAGAGGAAGCGGCGTCGATCGCCGCCTGCACGTCGTCGTAGGTTGGGTTTGCGCACGAGGCTCCGCCGTCTGCCGTGTTGTACACGAACGGGGGAACGCACCGTATCGTACCCACCAACAGAAAGAAAAAGCAGAACAGAGACAGAAGCATCGGACTCGTTTGGTGCCTATGTCTGTTTGCGTGGTGGCTGTGTGCTGGTGTCGACGAAATATACCCCTCCCGACCTCTTTTCTGGTACGGAAATGTTGTCCTATGTCAATTCGGATTCTCCACCACAACAACAGCACCATCCCGAATCACACCGTGTCTGATCACAGCCACTTCGGCATCAGGGAACTTGCGCCGCATCACGTCAGCAGCACGTTCGGCAAACTCAGCATCCATCCGAAAGGAGTACACGTTGCGGACAATCTTCTTTATCCTTGGCAGAACGATGGCCCCATTGCCCACCCAGTCCGGCCGCAGTTTGTCGAACCAGGCATCGATAGCCCGCAGGTTCTTCAGAAGATCGGAGATGGGCGCGGCTAACGTCATGAGGAGGAGCGACTTGATGGGGTCGAAGCTGCACCGCAGCGAGTGGAGCCTCTGCGGAAACAGGAGGCGCATCATGTTCATCTTCTCGACGTGCGGAGGGACCATGTGTGCCGTGTCGTTGCGGATGTAGGTCAGCTTCAGGTGCACACACTTCCACAGGTACACTGGTGTTCTGAGCATGTCTCCGCCGAAGTAGCCCCAGAACGTCTTCACGGGGGGTGGTTCCTGGGACGGAGTACCCTTTTCGCCGCAGATCCTTGCTCGGAGAGAAGTCGTTTCGGCGATGGCAGCCACGGTCTCGTAGTTGGACTTTGCAGGCCTGCGGAACCCTTGCCCCTCCTGAACAATCTCGACCTCGTCGGACCGAACCTCTTCCACGTCGACATAGCGCCGGACGAGCAATTCGATGAACGGGAGGATGTGGTGTATGATCACGTCGGGACACAATGGGGCCCTTTGCAGAAGATCCTCCAGCCGAAGCTGATCCAGCGCCGAGTCCAAGTAGTCATCGACCTTCCTGCGCTTCGGGCTTGGCTGGTCGGACATGGAATGTGTTTGGACAAATTGGGATGGGCAATAACAACAGTTTAATTTATTAAGCACACGTCTCTCCCTCACGACCTCATGTACGGGGAGTTCATCAGCTGCGGGATCGTCGCCCTCCTCCTTGGGTTCATGTGAAACATGGCGCGCAGGAACTCGTACGCGTCCCAGGAGACCTCGTACCCATCAAGCAAAAGGGTCTTCATGTCCGAGGCCGCCTCAGACGCGGCTTGTTTGTTCCCTCTCGTCTTTTCGGCAATGGAAGCTCGGACCCTCACGGGGTCCGTGGACTCTCCGAGCCTGATGAACCACATCTCCTCCACGGTGAACAATGATCCTTCGTCGGAGAACGGTCTGTCCTCGCCGGTGATGATCCAATAGAAAATGCTTCCCAGAGACCAGATGTCGACCGAGCGCCACTCGCTTTTTCGCCCAGCCGAGTTTGGGGACCCGTACACCATTTCTGGTGCATGCTGGGAGTACGGGTCACTCAGTTCGAACCCCAGCGACGGCTTCTCCCAGCCAACCTTCCTTCTGACCCAAGAGAGGATCCTCTGGAACGTGCTGGGCACGATGTTGCGGTACGGACCGATGTCGCGCGAGACCCCAAAGTCCGCGACAGCAACGCGAAACGGACCCGTGTTTACTGGCCCGTATGGCACTCCGTCGAACACAAAGGGTGGGGCGACCGCGTTTTGGTGATCGAACATCACGAGGATGTTTGCAGCCTTCAAGTCGTAGTGGTTCAGCCCGACCTCGTGGATTGCGTGCGTCGCCGAGAGCAGCTCGCGAATGGTCCTCCTCTTCTGCTGCGGCGTGATGTGGTTCTTCATGTGCTTTCTGTCAACGCCTGAGGATAAGTCTGCACCACCGTCGGCCATCTCCTTGTATTTCAGCATACGCCTCTCCATGAGGACGTTGAATAGGTCCGAGTGGAAATACTCCATCACGAACCAGGCCACAGCGTCGTTCCTGTCGAATCCGTACAGCGACACGATGTTCGGGTTGCTTCCGCCGAGCTTCTGCAGCGCTGCCAGCTCTCGGAGCATCGAGATGGCCATGCTCAGCTTCCAGATATTGATCAGTTTCACTGCTGCGAACGTGCCCGGGGGCCTGTTCGCAGCCCGGACCTTGAAGACGACGCCGTGCAACCCACCCCCGAGCTCCTCGGTGTTTGTTCTCATGTCCCAAACAGTTCCGTAGTCGTCTGTAATGGTCTCAGGCGTGCTCATAAGGATATTGGCAGTTTCCATCGCCTTGAGGATCTTTCTCTTCTTCACGCGCCGGATTGCTTTGCGCATGTTACTGTCGTGGTTTTCCAGGAGATAGAGGGCGTAGTACTCGTTCAGGTTCTCGATGCGCCGGTACACGCCAGGAACAACGCTCGGTTTGAGAATGGCCAGGCTCGCCTTACGCGCCGAGACGATGTCTCGGATCCTTCGCAGGGCCTTCTGGTCCATAACACGCGTCGTCAGCAGTTCGAGGAAGCTGTCGAGGTTTTCTGCGCTCACTGGACCCTCTTGGTCAAACACCCTCCGCATCATCTGGTAGTGGTCCCGCAACCTCGCTGGGAACCGCACGCCGATCATCTCGGACGCCACCCGGTCCGCAGCCTCGGCATTCGGCGGGTGCATGCCGAGGCTGCGCTCGTAGGTCACCAAGAGCTCGTCCCTGGACACGACATCGAAGAACGACACCATGTGCAGGTACCTGGCGATTATGTCGTCCTTTCTGGAGATCATCCGCACGAGGTCCACTCCGTGGTTGGTCTGCAGTTCGTGGAGGCACTCCTCGACGAACGCCTTCACGAACACCGGAGACCGCTCCTTCTCCTTGGGGATGAGCCTTCCGGTGAGGAGGGCCGCACCGGGCGTTGGCAGGAGGAGGAAGACGAACTTGACTCCGTCCTTCTCGAACGCGATCGGGGCTTCCACTCTTGCAGCCGCATCCATGATTTGTTCCTAAGAACGGCATTTCACATAACGGCGGAATTAGTTTGACACTTGCAAAATTTCTGTGAAAAAAGATAATGAGCAGCTCGCTGCGCGTGGTTGGCATTTCTGGGAAGATCGGGAGCGGCAAGACAGAGGTTGCCAAGCACCTCATCGAGGAGCGTGCGTTCATCGCGGACAGTATTGCGATGGACATCAAGCTTGCCGTTGCCAAAATGACGGGGACGTCACTCGATGACAACAAGAAGAGGAAGGACATGGTCTCGAGAGGGCAGTACGAGGACGGAGAGGTGTGTGTGATGACTCTGGGCGAGCACCAGGTTCTGTACGGGAAGAAGCAGAGGGCTCTCCATGGCGATGACATCTTCGTGCGGAGACTCTGGGACAGAATCGTGGCAGCGTACTCCGAATGCTGTGACGCGGCGGTCGACGTGCGGATGCAGTACGTGATCGACGACGTGCGCCTCAAGTGCGAGGCTGAGTTTCTCAGCGAGAAGGGAGCGACGCTCATCCGGCTGGAGAGGAGCCCGAAACTCCGCGCTCCGTTCATGGTGGGAAGGGACCCGACGGACATCACGGAGGTGGGCCTCGACGACTACCCATTCGAGCACGTGCTGCAGAACGACGGAACGAAGGACGAGCTGTTCGCGGCGGTCGACGTGTTGCTGGAACATGTGTGATAATGGACTACTGCTCACTTCTCAATTTGTGTCACCACACATATGTGTGTCACCAGCGGTCGGACAAATCAATGGCCATGGCACGCGTTCGGAAAAGGAGACGCCGCAAGCGCATTCCCATTCGCGATCCTCCTCCTGTGGCTAGCGACGATGATGACGAACCACCTCTCAGTCTCGACCCGGTGGTTGCAATGTGCCTCCGGGGAGACGACCTCATCGCGATTCGATATGTCGTCGACACTGCTGGGCAGGACGTGAACGCAAAGGACCCGAAGACTGGCCAAACGCCTCTGATGGCTGCGTGCGCCAAAGGAGACGTGCCCCTCGTGAGGTTCTTGCTCTGTCGGGGTGCCCTCGTGCACCAGAGGGACAAGCAGGGTTACACTGCACTGCACCACGCAGCAAACGCGCCAACTGGCCTCCTTCTCCTGCGGGCAGGGGCGTGCTCCTCGTTTGCCACGAACGACGGCGGTGCCGTGGACCTAACGCAGCTTCTTACGAGCCCACTGCCTCCTCGCACGATCCAGGACATGGTGCTCTCCGGTGATCTGGATGCGGTGAAGGCGCGCCTCGACTCCTGCGGCGACCTGCCGAACGCGAGGGACAACGCAGGCAGAACTCTGTTGCGCATGCTGCTCGACGACAGCAACCCGAAGCTGGGGTGGATGGAGGCGATGGTGTCCTTGCTCACGAGCTACGGGGCCAAGAGCGAGGGATTGGTGTACCATGAAGTGTGATGTAATATAAGTGGTCTTTTTCCTGCATGTTTCTCCTCCACCACCGCCACACCCAATGGAAGAAGGGCGAAGGCACAGCTGGCCGAAGAAGAAGCACAAAGAATCGCACACCCCCGCGTGGCTCCTGGAGTACCTCGCGGTGCGGCACGAGGACAGGGAAGACGACAGCGAAGGTGATGCCGGTGACGAGGTGCCTGTACCCAACGAGTAGGGTAAATCAACAATTCATACGTAATTATTCGTTCTCCTCGACCCCCTTTTATTCCACCGCGCCGATGGACGAGTACGGCGCTACTCTGGCGATCGTGCTCGCCTGCGTCACGCTCGCAGTGTGCTTCCTCTGTGCTTGCTCCTGCGTGTTCCTGCTGTGCTGCGTGTTCAAGTTCCTGGACCTGTACTTTTACGAGGGGGAGTTCAGCGAGAAGGAGATGACCGACGACGAGGAAGAAGAGTATGTGTTTGAAATTGTGATGCAGAACTTCAATAAAAGGTCCAAAGAGAAGAGTCTAAACATGGACATTCTGGGGATGTTTCACCCGAGTGACGAAAGAGCAAGTAGTTCAGCAATCAATTGACATGACGGCCGCGTCGCACTTCGCGCAGCGCACGTGCCTCCTCGTTCCTGCCAACGCTTTCTTCTTCTTTCCGTAACACACAAAGCACATCGCTCTGTGGTGGCACGGGTTCGCAACGACCCCGGAGCCACCGCAGAGCAAGCACGCGGAGTCAGCGCCCCCGGCAGTCGCCTTCGTGGCCGTGCGCCTGCTCTTTGAGGCAGACGAGGAGGAAGTGGCCTTCCGCTTCGTGCCAGTCACCTTCTTCTTCAGCGCAGCTCTCGTGGCAACAGCTGCCTTGATGAGGTTCCTCTGCGTGGTCTGGATCTGGCCAAGTTCGCTGACGATCTCTCTGCGGGTCTTGATCTGCGCGTCGAGGGCAGCTATCTTCCTTCTGACCATATCAGCCATGGTTTCTGTGCGTGTCTCTGATTCATGGAAAAAAACGGTAGGTGTTGTATTTTTACAGGATTCTTTTTTAAGCGTTACACCATCACCTTCTCACTCACGCCTCGTCCTACTCCTCTCGCCGTCGATTTTCACTGGCGGAGTACTCGTGGACATTGTTCTTGGTCTTACACCAATATCGGGAAACTGTTCGATCACGCGGTTCAACACTTTCGGGTCGACGGACTTCGCGGGGGTCTCGAGGACCTTCGTGGACGTTCCACACCCCATCTCCTCGCCGCGTTGTCCCCCTTAAATACAAGGTCTGCTGATTATAGTCGTTAACACACGTTTTGTGTCACCAGGAAAAAAATTCTGGCTCTGTTTGTTGCACATGAGCTTCCCGTCGGACCCTCCCAGCATGAATCTGCGCCCAGACAGTGCCACGTCTAAAATGACGATGAAACGGCACATATCGACCGATGATGCCATTCGAGGGATCTCTAACCCCGCCCTTCGTCGGTTGGCGCGCCGTGGTGGCGTCAAGCGCATCAGTGGGCTGATCTA
>Ga0180432_10010828_pt1 | contig 10846 bp, 3 predicted proteins | sample SS_ome_10_FD_132414 | JGI IMG/M metagenome (GOLD analysis project Ga0180432, IMG submission 132414) | Hypersaline lake sediment archaeal communities from the Salton Sea, California, USA - SS_1_MS_2 metaG | ecosystem: Environmental > Aquatic > Non-marine Saline and Alkaline > Hypersaline >...
CTCCTTGCTGATCGGCAGCCACACATCCACAAAGTTTACCAGTTCCTCGTCATCGACATTGGTGAACAAAAACTGCTTGTAGATTCCCCAGCTGGCCTTGAGCGCCAGGTTATGCGTAAGCAGGTATTTGAAACCGAGGCGCGGTTCGGCATACAGCCGGTCATGCAGTTCATATTTCGAAACCCGCAGACCGGTCTGAAGCGAGAACAGCGCTGACGGCTGCCACTTATCCTGAACAAAGACACTGAAAATATAGGGTGACTGTTTGCGGTGAAAGAGGGTCAGATCGCCCAGCTGAAAATGGTAGCGCATATCCAGAATTTTATACTCGAACCCGGTCGAAAGCGTGTGTCGATCGCTGACGTACCAGTCCAGTTTTTCCTTGATCGTCATGTCCTCGATGCCCACATCCTCCCGGATACGGTTGCTAAATTCCCCGACCGTCGAATCGATCTGCGTAAACTCCAGATCCATATCCCAGTCATACTGGGTGTAGGCCACCGAGAAGTAGGACGCAAAGCGGGAGTTGGGCACCCAGCGCCATTCGGCACTGCGCGTGGCATTCCCCCAATCCATGTCAATGTCGGCATGCTCATCATCACTGATGTCGAGATCCACCTTGAAAACATCGCGTCCCTTGTAGGCCGACAGCGTCAGTCGATGGGTTTTGCTGAAGTCGTAGATCACTTTGCCCTGCATGTCCCAAAGATAGTAGGCCCAGTCGTTGTCCTCCCCTTTCAACAAAAAGTAGAGCCGCGCCAGCTGGTCGTAATAACTGCGTCGGGTACTGAACATCCAGGAGCCGTTCTTGATTGGTCCCTCGGCCAGTACCTTGGTGCTCAGCATACTGATTTCCCCGCGCAATTCACTCAGATCCCAGTATTCGCCCCATTTTGTATCCTTCCCGAGCCGGTGGTTTTTGGAATTGCCCTCCTTGCTGGTAATCTGCAGTACCGAAGAGGTCCGGTTTCCGAACGAGGCCGGAGACCCACCGGCCACGAATTCGGCATCCGCCAGAGCATCGGTATTGAAGGTGCTGAAGAAACCGCCCAGGTGATACGGATTGTAGACCTCGATGCCATCCAGCAAAATCAGATTCTCGTCGGGACTGCCGCCCCGCACGACCAGGGCCGAGGAAAAATCGTTAGAGGCCTGCACGCTCGGCATCATCTGCAGGGTCCGGAAAACATCCGATTCCACGAAGACGGGCCCGCTGTGAATTTCCCGAAAGGAGAGATTGGTACGGCTGATTTCCACCTTCTTCTCGAAACGTGTACGCTCGGCGGTAACGGTTACCTCCTCGCCCTCAAGCACTTTGATCGGCATCTCGAAATCGACCCGCAAATCCGTGGCTGATTGGATGGTGACCTGTTCCTGTTGCGTCTCATACCCCATCATCATGGCCTTGAGGGTATACTCACCGGCCGGGATGCGGGCAATCACAAAATAGCCATGCACGTCCGAAGCTGCCCCGATCGAGGTGCCTTCCAGGATCAGATTGGCGTACATCACGGGCTCGCCGCTGCGGGCATCCCGCACAAAACCGGAAATGCGCCCCGGAACCTGAGCATGCAAGTTTACAAAAAAGAGTATCCAGAAGAGGAATAGCAGCCAGGGATAATTTTGCTTTTTCATTGCCCTCCTTAGTTTTCTCACAACAGATAATGGGTGATGGTCACAATCATGGTTCAGCTCATTTTAACCCGATAGTACAAAGGCATAATGTGATTGCCATATAAAGTTTCACACCAGAAATCAGTTCCCGGTACGGCCCTAGTTTCGAGAGCATTCCGCTACAATGGTTACCAGATTCTGACGCCAGCCAGATGTTTTTAGCGATGATACTCTGCTATGGTTTTCTCCATTTGATCCAGATAGGCCTGATCCACCGATCGGCTGAAGAGCTGCGCTGTTCGCACAAAGTAGAGCCCCTGCCGGGATACCGGCAACCCGGACCACTTTTGCAGCAGGAGCGCATAGACCCCCAGCTGCAGGTTGTACTTTTGCAGCAATGTTTCGTCCGGGATTTCACCGATCCGGTCGGTCTTGAAATCGATGATCACATAACTCCGCTCATCATGCAGTAACAGATCGATTTTGCCTTCGACGATCCTTTGATTCAGTCGGCCGGAGACTTCGATTTCGCGATTCCAATGGGGATATTGCCCCAGGAGCTGCCGGAGAGGATTGTGCGCCTCCAGAATCTTAGCACTCCAATGTTTGCAATCAGCCCAGATTCGTTGCTTTTCCCGATCCTCCAGGGGATAGGGCTTCAACAAATCCAGAAAGATTTGTTGCAGAGACTCAATCGTATCAAAGTTCCACCAGCTCAGGGCCTGATGCACCAGCGAGCCCAGTTCCATTGGTGTTAGCAAGCGGTTGGATTCAGCGCCGATCGCAGTCGGGGCCGGACTTGCAGTCTCCGGCATCGCCCATTCCGCCAGGCCGGTGGCGGTGATTTTGGGAGAAGTTTGCCGGTACGACAGCGGCTGCAGGCGTTGCCGGATACCTGCGATCTGACGCGTATCAATCCGCAGGTGCGGAGCGGGTGCCGGTTGCAGCTCTTCATGTTTTTGCAAGGCTTCGGTAAAAGAGACATCGCAGTGCCGGAACAGGTCCGACTCGCGGTCGAAATACTCCCGCATCTGTGCCCACAGCGAATGTGGTTCCCTCTTTTCTTTCTCGGATGCCGCCAGTATCAAGTGAGTGGCAGCGCGCGTCGCGGCCACGTAGAAGAGACGCTGCTCCTCGGCCTGCGCGCGCTTCTTCTGCTGCTGATCCAAATGGCGATACAGAAATGCCTGCTGCGTGCGGAACGGAGCCGAAAGGCGCAAGGCAATCCCCTGCGGTGATTGAACGAGCAGATCCTCCGTCCGCTGATTGGGCTTGGCATTGAGCAGCGGTACATATACAATTGGAAAGTCCAGACCCTTGGCAGCATGAATGGTCATGATCCGGACGCTGTCCTCTTCTTCGGACAACAGATTCGCCTCGCCCTCGCGAATCTCCAGGCTGCGATAAACCTGCATACGGCGCAAAAAATCAATCGGCGATATCCGCTCTGTCAGCGACCATTCGATGGCCAGATCCATCAACTTCTGTACATTGGCGATTCGCTGAAAGCCATCCTCCAGCGCTGCCAAAATTGCCAGGTAATCCGTTTTCGTGACAATCTCCGTGACCAGTTCGTAGATCGTCAAACGGTCCAGGCGCTCCGCCATTTCCCGGTAGAATTCATCGAAGCGATCGAGCAGCTTCTGATCCTCTTTCGGCACGGATACCTGGGCGGTCTTCTCACCGGCGAGATACCGCTCCAGTCCGTCCATCAGTCGGCTCTGCCGTGCCAGCCGGAACAGCGCCAGATCGCTGACTCCGAACATCGGTGAGCGTAGCACTGCCACCAGGGCGATTTCATCATAGAAATTCAGCAGGACCCGGATCATATTGAGGATATCCAGAATCTCACGGCGCTCATAAAAACCGACACCCGACAGGACATAATAAGGAATTCCGGCCTTCTGGAAAGTGTTTTCGAAGGCGTGCATGTGAGTGCGCGAACGCAGCAGGACCACCATGTCTTTCCAGGCCACCTTGCGCGGAGGCTGATCCTGCAGCATCAGAGTGTCCCCCTCATGCAGCTGCCGCATATGTTCGGCAATCAGGGTTGCCTCGGCCACCGGAGTCGAGATCATCTGACCGTTCTCTTCATCGGGTTTCTCAATGACGATCAGATCCACCCATGAGTCGGCTTCCGGATTGGGGAAGTGACTGCGGACATCCTCCGCATAGCCGGCTTCATAGTCCTCCTGCTGCCCCTCACCCGGCAGAAACCAGCGGAAAAAATCATTGAAAAAGCGGTTTAACGCGCGGGTGCTGCGGAAATTGGAGCTCAGCTGCAGCGGATCAGACTGCTTTCTGCGCTGATTGAAAATCTCGACTTCCGCACCGCGAAAGCGATAGATCGATTGCTTCTCATCACCGACAAAAAAGGTGACCAGGTTGGAATTGAGCTGCTGGATGCGCTGCAGAATCGCCTCCTGCACGGGATTGATATCCTGGTACTCATCGACCAGCAGGTGTTTCCAGCGGGCGACATAATTCCCAATGGCGGATCCCGGCGATTCCAGCAGGCGCAGAGCTTCCGATTCCAGGCTGCTGAAGTCAAGCCGGTTTTTCCCCTGCAATACGCTACGGTAGCGCTCCCAAAAATCACGCGCGATATGGAGAAAGGCCCGCACGCTGCGGATCTGTTCAGCCTCGCAGTCCCGGTCAAAAGGAATATCATGCCCGGTAAATTCTTTCCATTTCGCACTCATCGTCCTTTGGAAATCCTTTACCCGGGCGATCTCCTCCTGCCAGTTTTTCTGCGAGCCTATGTTACCCCTGAAGGCCGCCTTCAGGGTTCCAGTCGCGTAGCTTGGCGGGATCCGCCCCTGACGGATATCCGCATCCGCCTGCAGCAGTACCTGAAAAGCGCCGTAGAGCTTGTCAGCGGTATTGGTACAGTGCAATGACCGTACAGCCTGCAGGGTCGCGGCAAAATCGGCATCGGAAAACAGCTGCTGCAGTTTTGCGAGCAAATCCTCATGATGCCATTGCTCTACGTGATTGAGCAAATCTCCGGGGCTGTTTTGCAGGAAAAAATCGGCCGTCTGATCCAGGGGAAAGCGGCGGTCCCAGGCCGATGAAATGGCTGCCCGGATGCGGTCCGGGTTCATGACTTTCAGCAGCGTATGCAGGTGCGTATTTTCGGCCTGGATGAGATCTTGCAGATATTGATCCAGGAAATCTTCCCGCAGCAGCTGCTCGGCTGTATCATCCAGAATCTGGAACAGGGGATCGATGCCGATTCGGTCAAAATTTTCGCCGATCATGCGTTTACAGAAGCTGTGTACCGTTGAGATCGGCGCCACCGACAACTGCTCTTCCATTGCCCGGTAGCGTTGACCCAACAGCATGGAATCTTTGCGCAGAGCGCCGCGGATGCGGCTTTTCATTTCATCGGCCGCTTTCTCAGTGAAGGTAATGGCTACAATCTCCGGAATCGCGGCCTGACCGCTGCGCAGAATTTCCAGGTAGCGATTGACGAGCACGGTAGTCTTGCCGGTACCGGCTGAGGCACAGACCAGTTGCGAATCGGTAATACTTTCGACCGCCCGGCTGCGGTCTTTTTCCAATGTCTCTGTCATTACAATTTCAGACCTCTGTAAACATCTTGAAAAAACTGACGAAAATGCATAAAATTACCCCCGTAAATCAGGAGCAGTCGTGCCAATCTATCAACCCTTCCTTTCCGAGTGGATTACCTTTGTCCTTTTCCTTATGTTGATTCTGAGTTTCGTGGCACTCAGTGAAGTTCTGCGTAAAAACTTGCGTATTTCCGGTGAGCATACGCGCCAGATGGTGCATATCGGGGTCGGTCTGCTGGTTTTTCTGAGCCCGCTGATTTTTTCCGCGTGGGTACCTCCGGCGGTGCTGGCAGGTATTTTCATCATACTCAATGCGGTGGCCATCCGGCAGGACCAGATGAAAGGCATGCATACCACCGAACGGGAATCGCTCGGCACGGTGTTCTTCCCGCTGACCTTTCTGATTCTGATTTTTTCCTACTGGAACAGCGATCCGAAAATCTTGATGATCGGTATGCTGATCATGACGATTTCCGATCCGCTGGCTTCCTTGATCGGAAACCGGGCCCAACGGCCGGTACGTTTCACGCTCTGGCGGGATACGAAGACCGTCAACGGCTCGCTGTCCGTCTTTTTCAGTGCACTGTTCATCAGCACCGTGATATTTGCACTGCTCTGTCTCTGGGAGGGCATCGCCCGTCCGCCTCTCGTGAGCCTGTTCATCACCGGAGTGACGGTCGCGATCGTCGCCACCCTGAGTGAGGCCATCTCCTACGCGGGTTCCGATAATCTCACGCTGCCGCTGTTCAGCGCCCTGATGCTGGACATCATGTACAAACTCCCGCTGGAACAGCAAATCGCCGTTCTGGGCTGGGTATTGCTCTCCTTCGCGCTGGCCTTTACGGCCTACCGTCTGAAAGCCCTGACCCTGGGGGGTGCTGCCGGCGCCATGCTGCTGGGATCGGTCGTCTTTTCGATCGGCGGTATCTTCTGGGTTGTCCCGATGGCGACCTTCTTCGTGCTCTCGTCGATTCTCTCCAAAATCGGCAAACTGCGCAAGACGGTCTTCAAAGCAGTGGTCGAAAAGGGCAGTCAGCGCGATATCCTGCAGGTCTATGCCAACGGCGGCGTATCGCTGATCATGGCAGTCGCCTATTTCTATACCGGCAATCCAATTTTCTTCTATATGTTCCTGGGCTCGCTGGCCGCCGCGACCGCGGACACCTGGGGCACCGAGATCGGCATTTTCGCCAAATATCAGCCGCGCCATATACTGACCTTTTCTAAAGTACCGATGGGCACTTCCGGAGGTGTGACACTTCTGGGCACTTCGGGCTTTTTCATGGGTGCCGGGATTCTTACGCTGAGCGGAATCATCCCCATTGAGACTGAAACGACGCTTATCAAGCTTTTCATCCTGATCGCTTTCGGCGGCATTCTCGGGGCCCTGACCGATTCGATCCTGGGAGCCACTGTGCAGGCCCAGTACCGCTGTCCGCATTGCGGTAAAATCACCGAAAAACTGCGGCACTGCGGGGACCACGTAACCGCATTGGTCAGCGGTTACCGCTGGATCGACAACGACGTGGTCAATTTCATCTGCACTCTGAGTGGCGCTCTGTATGTTCTGCTTTTCTATCATCTTCTTCTCTAGTCCGTAAACCCGGAGTCATCCTCGCTTTCAAATCTCCGCGGATCGATCCGGCAGAGATCGAAAAAATCACATTTGCCGGGCTGGCAGCGATCTTTTTTGACCGGGTTCAGAAAGAAATCCCCGGCCGCCAGAGCGGCCAGCTTGCGGCGAATCACATCCATCGTATTTTCCAAAAGGGACTGCAACTCTTGCTGATCAATGGAGGGCATACTGCGTGTTTTTTCCAATACGGAACGGCCCCTGGTACGCCTGCCATCCTGAAAGGCATGCGATACGTAACCGTCCGCGATTGCGCCGGGATCTTGCTGCAGATAGCCCATCAGATAGAGCGGAATCTGGAAATAGGTCTCTTCTTCCAAATCTTTTAGTGGATTCCGCGCCGATTTCCCGGAGCGCTTGTATTCGATCACACGTACTGATTTGCTCTGTGGATCGCGGTCGATGCGGTCGATCTTGGCGGTGAATTTCACCTCTTTCTCCGTATCTGCCACCGGCACTGAAACGCCATCGATGCGCAGTCCATAATACTGCTCCAGTTCATACGGCACAAAGGCCGACCGTGAGGCCATATCCAGTTCCACATCCCGAAAGGCTTCCAACCCGCTGTACAGATCGCTGAGTTCCCGCTGCCAGACCACCTGCGCCAAATAGCCGAATTTCTCACGCAGCTGCCCTTCGATCCTTTCCAATAATTGGTCCAGTTTGGCTGCGGAATCGTTGGCCAGATACTCCTTCCAGCTCTCCCGGTCCTGTTCCAAAAATCCTCTGACAAACCATTCGAGCGCCTGATGAATCAGGCGGCCCTCCTCGAGCGGTCCCAGATCGATGCGGGCTTCGGCGGGCACAGCCACCCGCCAGATTCGTTTGCAGAGATACAAGAAAGGACACCAGGTATAATCCTGCAGGCGGGAAGCCGAAAACGTAGCCGCCAGCAGATCGGGATACGGACCCGTTGCGCAAAGGTCGCCGTTCCACGGCCCTCGCAATTGCTCAGAACGCTCGATTTCGATCCGCCGACGCTCCCGCAAAGAACGATAATCCTCTATCCCGATCAATGATCCCAGCACTTCCGCAGACCGGTCCTGCGGATCGAGCTGCAAAACTATCTTTTTGAGATCCAGTTGACTATCGAGGCTCTCAACGTCCGGCAAGCTCCGCTGCAGCGATACCGATCGGAAGGCAATCTGCTCCTGCAGCTCAGGCCGGAAACTCTGCACCGCGGCCCAGATCTCCTCAATAAAGGGCGAAACGGGCAGCTGCTGGCCACTGCCGTTCATCTGCGGAAAGCTGATCAGCAGCTTTTGCTCCGCCGTCTTGATCGCATAATTCAGTAAAAATCGCTCTTCGGTCAAATCGGTCCCGGTCAGTGAAAAGGCAGACCGCCCGAGCTGCGCGTTCCAGCGGCTGCGCATTGCATTGGTAAAAATCGGATTCTCGGCGCGATATACCGGAAACTCACCCTCCACCAGTCCCAGCAGAATCACCCCCCGAAAGCGCAATCCGCGGGCGCTCATGATATCTGTAACGCAAATCCCTTTCTGTGCCGGAGAGTCGGAAGCCGTCCTGATCGCCGCAATCATCTGCTGCAGCATCATTGCGTAGCATTCCCGGCGGACTCTCTTTTGGGAATCAATGATCCCGCCGATTCTGCGCAGGATGCGTTCGATCGATCCGATCGCCTCACGCTGACTTTGGTCACCAACAGAAGCAAAAAGGAGACGCAGGATTTCCCGGCAACGCCGGGCAAACTGCTGACAGCTGGCCTGTTCCGGCAACGTAATATCCGCAAATAGTTCTGCCAGAAGCGGCTGCATCTCGCGCAAAGTGGTAATCCTCTCATCCAGTTCGCGGGGCCGGATATCGGGATCGGGCTCATCGGATTCGCGAACTTTTTCCAGGTAAGACAATTGCTGATCCAGCAGTTGCAGCCAGCTGGCGCTACTGTAGGGTCGGCCCCACTCTTTGGATAAATATTCGAACTGCAGCAGAAGGCGCGCATCGTAATGCTTCCGAATGCTGGCATGGCGCAATAAATCTTCGAGATCGTTGCGTGCGAAGCGATGATTATTCAGGGTAAAAATGCGCAACAGCAGCTGCGCCGGTTCCAGATCGGCAAGCACCCTTTCAGCCGGATTTACAGGGATATCGAAGTCCTGAAAAACGGAGGCCAGCAGGGTTTCATAGCGATAGCTGCCGCGATAGAGAATAGCGATTTCCTCCAGCCCGATTCCGGAACGAATCCACTCCCGCACGGTGCGGGCTGCCGTCTCCAGCTCCAGGCGGCGATTGGGACAGCGCACGATCTGAATGGGCCGCTGCGCAGCGGATATATCCCAGCTTTCGCGAAACAGATCGTCGGGCATCGCGGCTCTTTTCTCAGCCGGCTGAAAAAGAGTGTCTTGCAGCAATTGCACCGGATTGTCCGGCTCCCGGACGGGATTGGAAATTACGGTGGATGAGCCACCGAAATCTGCGGCCTCTAAAAGGCCAAAATCATCCCGGCGGCTGGGCAGCTCCTCATCGATGCAGCCGATCAAAACTTTCGGAAATCGCCGGATCAGCTCTTTCAGAATCGCCTGTTGGATCGGGATCATTTCATAGAATCCGTCAACCACCAAAAGACCGGAAAAGTCTGCAACGTTGGATCCGCGCAGGGTCTCCAGGGCGAGTGTCAGCAAATGGGTGGCAGTCCCGATCGCCCCGGAACGGTACTGATTCTGCAGCTGTTGACAGAGCATTAGCCATTCTTTGGCAAAATCCGGTGCTGCGGAAACCGATTCCGGATAGGCATCTATCCCGCCATTACGCAGATCATCCAGGATTTGACTCAGAAGATGAATCGCACCGAAAGAATCCGGGGGCGCTGTATTCGTCTTTTCGCGAAGAGCCAGAATGCGCAGGATCTCCTCCTGCCTGGAAATCAGCTGAAACGGAATCCGGGCCTGTTCGAGAATCTGCTGCGACCAGGCCACAAAGGTTCCCCAGAACAGCTGCCCCGGCCGTGTCCCGCTAATCCGCCCCATCAGATGGCGCTTGTAGCGCTCGATGTAATGTACCGAAGGTAGCAAAAAGTGTAGCTCTTTTCCCTCCTGAACCGCAGCAACTGCATACCCGGCGATTCTCTCGATCCGATCGGACCGCAGCGCACCGCAAATCGTAATCATGTTTGCCATCGGATCAAATCTACACGAATTTGCCAACACAGCCAAGCGCAAACCTGCAAATTGTATTGGCTTTTCAAGCCGGAATCCTCTATTTTTCTGACGATTATCGCCGACTGTCTTTCTATACCGCAGAGGAGCAAGAAATGTCAATTACAATAAAACCGGTCAGTACCCAAAAACAGAAACGCGAATTTGTTAAATGCCCGGCCAAACTCCATCGCAATCATAGCGGCTGGGTACCCGGCATTATCAAGGACGATCTGAATTACCTCGATCCCGTGCAGAACCGCTATCTCAGCCACAGCGATATCGTGCTCTATCTGGCCTATCAGGATGGCGATATCGTCGGACGCATAATGGGCATTATCAACCATCGCGCTAATCAAGTGCGCGGCGAGCAGCTGGCCCGTTTTGCCCTGCTGGAAAGCACTGATAACCGGGAGGTGGTCGCGCAATTGCTGGGCGCCGTGGAGACCTGGGGCCGCCAGAAAGGCATGACCGTGCTCGTGGGCCCCAAGGGTTTTTCAAATCTCGATCCGCAGGGTCTTTTGATTGAGGGCTTCGATCACGAGCCGACTACATCCTCGTATTTTAATTTTCCTTTCCTGCCGCCATTGATCGAAAAATGCGGTTATTCCAAAGATGTCGATTATGTAAATTATTATATTCCGGCTCCACGCGAAATTCCTGAAATTTATCAGAAAATCCGCCAACGTTTCGCCAAACGGCGGCAATTTCGGCTAATCGAATTTGACAACAAAAAAGAACTCTTCCCTTACATCCGCCCGCTCTTCCAGATGATGAATGACGCCTACCGCAATATTCACGGCTATGTGCCGATCGACGATGAGGAGATCGGTCATATCATCAAAAAATTCATGCCAGTCATCCAACCGCAA
>Ga0180432_10010829_pt1 | contig 10843 bp, 5 predicted proteins | sample SS_ome_10_FD_132414 | JGI IMG/M metagenome (GOLD analysis project Ga0180432, IMG submission 132414) | Hypersaline lake sediment archaeal communities from the Salton Sea, California, USA - SS_1_MS_2 metaG | ecosystem: Environmental > Aquatic > Non-marine Saline and Alkaline > Hypersaline >...
CGCGGACCGGGGCTGGCGTGGCGGTCTGGGGCGGCCCGCCGGCGCCGGCGCCGGCGTTGCCGGAAGGCCCGGTCACCAGGCTTGTCTCGGCGGGCCGCGAGTGCTCTCACCCGGCGCCGGCCCTCTCGACCTGCACGAGGTGGTGGCCCCGCGCGGCGGGCGCGGCGAAAGGCCCGGGGGCACCCGCCGGGTGCCCCACGTCCGGGTCCGCCCGGCGTTTCGCCTCCACCGACCGGACCGGCCCCGGCGGCGTTTCCTCATCCGTCCCGACGGGACTTGACCGCCCTGCCGGCGAGGTGGGTCCCAGCGCCGGGACCGGGCTGCCTTCGGCCTGCCCGCCAGGGGCGGAACGGCGGAGCGCCGCACGGACCTCTGCAGCTCGCCAGGCTCACGTCCCGGAGCAAGAAAATACAGTCCCGCTGAATATACCGGAGTTTGAGGGCGGGACGCGGGCCAGGATTGCAGTCAAGCTGGCCCCCGCGGTGTTCAGGCCCGGCGTCCTGGTTCGAGATGCGATGGTCGCCCCGTGGACCGGTCCGCCGCTGGCCCCCCCGTGCCGGGGCGGCCCTCAGCAGGATCGCATTCGGCGCGGCAGTCCGCGGCCGGATGAGAGTGCGGGTCGAGCCAACTAGGCGCCACCGCGTGCCTTTGATATAGTGACTTCTTCCAGGAGTGGATGATTTCCGGTCGGGGTTCTGAAGACGACTGTGACGTGGGCGCACCCGGAGTCTGTGTCGGGGACGCGAAGCGTTTCCCGTGGAGGGGGTACGAGCACGTCATGTCACACGCCTACTCCGACCACCTGGCGACCCGGCAACGTCAACGCCGGCGTACGGCGCTTTGGCCCCTGGTCCTGCCGGCGTTTCTCTGCACGGCAGCACCCCGGGCGACGTTCTCCGACGAGGGTCCGCCCCGGAAACCCACCCCCGAGCTGCACAACAGGGCCGCCCTGGCCGGCAGATCGGCCCGGATGCGTCGCCTGCCGGACCACGACATCCGCCGGGCCGACGGCATCATCCGGCGGCTGGTGGCGGCTCGTCTCCATGAACAGGACGGGGCGGCCCGCCAGGCGGCACTCCAGCGGCTGAACGCTTCGGTGTCCGAGGTACGGGTCGACTGGCACGAAGTGTTCGGGACTCCCCGTTACGTCGGCTCGCCGCGCCGGCTGCTGTCCTCCCGCCTGCCAGGTCGGGCTCCCGACGCAGTGGCCGTCGTCGCTCGTTTCGTGCACCGCCGCCGGGATCTCTTCGGCTTCGATGCGGCCGAGCTGGCGACAGCCCGGCGGCCGCGCGACTTCGTCAACCGGCACACCGGGACCCGGCACCTGACTTTCCAACAGCGCCGGGCAGGACTGGACGTGTTCGGTGCCCTGCTTCGGGCCAGCGTCACGCGGCACGGCGAGCTGGTCAGCGTGGGTAGCACGTTTCTGCCCTGTCCTCCCCCGCAGTTGGATGCCGGTGCGTTTGCGATCCCCGCCGACGAGGCCGTCCGCATCGCCGCGGCCCGGGTGGCCGGGCCGAGGCCCGACGGCGAGCCACCGCCGCAGGGTCTGATGACGGGCCGTCCGGCCGAGACCCGCCGGGTGTGGTTCCCCCTCACCCGCGTGGATCTGCGGCCCGCGTGGCATGTGGTCCTCGCACCGCCCGCGGGGGGCGCGGAGTACGAGCTCATCCTGGATGCCGGCACCGGCACCCTGCTGTGGCGCTACGACCGGCTGTGGCGAGACACGAGTGAGGATGCCACCTACCGCGTCTATCCCGGCGACAGCCCCGCGCCCGGCTCACCGGGCACAAGCAGCCCCGACGAATACCAGTTCCCGTTCGTGCCCAGCGAGCTGCTCACCGTGGCCGCCGGGGAAATCGCCGCCTGGAGCCCGCAGGGCTGGATCGATGACGGGCAGAACGAGACCCAGGGCAACAACGTGGACGCCCACACCGATCTCGACGGCGACGACCAGCCGGATCTGCCCCGCCCGCAGGGCTCGCCGTATCGGGTGTTCAACTACCCATCGAACCCCGAGCAGGACTGCCCCGCCAGCTACAGCTGCGCCTCGGTGGTACAGCTTTTCTACCTCTGCAACCTCTACCACGACCGGCTGTACGAACTGGGCTTCGATGAGGCCGCCCACAACTTCCAGCTCGACAACTTCGGGGCCGGTGGTGTCGGCGGCGACCGCATCCTCGCTCAGGCACAGGACAGCCGGCAGGTCGACTCCGCCAGCTTCGTGACCGGCCCCGAGGACGGCAGCAGCGCCCGGCTGGAGATGTACCTCTTCACCGGGCCGAACCCGGCCCGGGACAGCGCCCTTGACGCAGAGCTGGTGTTCCACGAGCTGTCTCACGGCCTGGTCACGCGGCTGCTGGGCAACCTCTCCGGGGCCCAGCCGCAGGCCCTCGCCGAGGGATGGTGCGACTTCGTGGCCTTGGCCCTGAACGCCGAGGAAACGGACGATCCGCAGGGTACCTACCCCTTCGGGGCGTTCGTGGCGTATCGGCTCTGGGAAACCTACACCGACAACTACTACTTCGGCCTGCGCCGCTTCCCGTACAGCATCGACCCGGCCAAGCACCCCCAGACCTACGCCGACATCGACCCGGTGCAGCAGGACTACCCGGCGGACGTGCCCCGAAACCCCCACGTGGCGGACATCGCTGACGACGCCCACAACGCGGGCCAGGTGTGGTGCGGGGCGTTGCTCCAGTGTCGGGCCAACCTGGTGGAGCGGTACGGCTTCGCGGGGAACCAGACCGCGCTCCAGCTCGTGGTCGACAGCCTGGAGCTGGCGGTGGAGAACCCGGACTTTCTGGCCGCCCGCGACGCGATGCTCCAGGCGGACCTCGTGCGTCTGGGGGGCCTCAATCAGGCCGAGCTCTGGGCGGGTTTTGCCGCCCGGGGGATGGGCTGGTCGGCCGTCTCGCCGTCCACGGGCAGCGCCGGTATCGGGGAATCGTTCGACGTGCCCTTCGCGGTGCAGTTCGCGTACCCGGAGGGCCTGCCGGAACTCGTGCCGGTGGGCCAGGGGGCCGTCATTCCCGTCGTGGTGTACGGCCTGGGCGGCGCGGTGCCGCTGCCGGACACCATGGCGTTGACCTACCGCCTGGACGCGGGCGACCCGGTAACCGTGCCCCTGGAAGCGGTGGGCGAGGACCTTTACGAGGCCGTGCTGCCGCCCGCGGCCTGCGCCAGCCGCTACGATTACCATTTCCGTGTGCAGGAGGCGCTCACCGGCCTAGTCACCGACCCGCCGGGCGCTCCGGAGGTGTGCTACCGGGCGGTGTCGGCCACCGCCACCCAGACCACGGTGTACGACACGCTGGAAGAGGATTCGGGCTGGGTGGTGGGCGCCGCCGGTGATGACGCCCCGCCGAAGAGCTGGTGGAACCGCATGGATCCGCAGGGCACCGTCGCCCAGCCGGAGGACGATCATACCCCCAGTCCCGGTCAGCTCTGCTGGGTCACCAACGGCCACGCCGGCTCGAGCGCGGGATACGGTGACGTGGACGACGGCCAGACCTCGCTGACCACGCCACCCTTCGCCATCGCCGGACCCGAAGCCCTGCTGGGCTACTGGCGGTGGTTCTCAAACGACGAGGGCGACAACCCCGGCGAGGACGCCCTGCTGGTGGAGATCTCGAACGACGGCGGAGCGAGCTGGCAGACGGTCGAGCAGGTCGGCCCGGAAGGCCCGGAGGCCAGCGGCGGCTGGTTCAGCCACGAGTTCTTCGTCAGCGAGCTGGTCACTCCGCCGGGGGAGATGCTGCTGCGCTTCGTCGCCGCGGACGAAGGCGGGCCGTCCCTGGTCGAGGCGGCCGTCGATGACTTCTCCGTAACCGAGTTCGTCTGCGACCCCTGGCTGCCCGGCGACTTCGACGGCGACGGCGACGTGGACCTGGCGGACTTCGCCGCTCTGGCGGACTGCCTCGGCGGGCCGGACACCTCACCGACGCCCCCACCGCCCACGACAACCGAGGCGTGCCTGCTCTTCTTCGACAGCGACACCGACGGTGACGTCGATCTGGCGGACTTCGCCCGCTTCGCCGGTATGCTCACGCCCCGCTGAGCAGGCTCCGGGCACACCGGAGCTTCAAGTCCCCTCTGCGGCAGCGCCGGGGGCGCGCTCCGCGGGTCGCGTGCCGCCGGGCCGGGCGGGTCGATCAGTCGCTCAGGCGCAGATGGATCGGGGCGTGGGAGAAGACGGGGCCCTCGTCCGACCGGACGACCAGCAGGTGCGCCGGTGTCCCGCTCTCGTTGGGCGGAGCATCGGTGCGGTAGTGCACGCCCAGGGAATGCCGGCGGCGCTGGGCTCCCATGGCGATGAGCCGGGCGACGCAGAGCAGGTTCTGCACCTCCCAACCGTCGACGCCGTCGAAGGTCTTGTCCATAACGAAGCGGCCCCAGAACTCGCTGATCTCCACGGTCTCGCGAAGGCGGTCACCGGTGCGGGCGATGCCCACGTTGCGCCACATGACGCTGCGAAGCGAATGCCGGACGTCGGCCAGGTCGAGCGCGGTCCGCGGGGAGACGGGGTTCATGCTGCCGGTGCGGGCGGACGGCCCCAACTGGCTGACGTCGCCGAGTGACTCCCCGGCGGTCCGGCCGGCCACGGCGCCGAAGACCAGCCCCTCGAGCAGCGAGTTGCTGGCCAGCCGGTTGGCCCCGTGCACGCCGGTACAGGCCACCTCCCCGCAGGCCAGCAGCCCGTCGACGCTGGTTCGACCGGCCAGATCGGTCACCACCCCGCCGATCATGTAGTGGGCCCCCGGGCACACCGGGATCAGGTCGCGGGCCACGTCGATGCCGAACTCGGCGCAGCGGCGGGTGATGCGGGGGAAGCGCTCCAGAAGCTGCGGGGCGGGCAGGTGGCGGCAGTCCAGGTAGACGCAGGTCTCCCCGGTCTGCCTCAGGTGCTCGCGGATGGAGCGACTGACCACGTCGCGGGGGGCCAGCTCCGCATCCGGGTGATAGCCGTGCATGAAGCGCTCGCCGTCGTGATCCACCAGGTGGGCCCCCTCCCCGCGGAGGGCCTCGGAGATCAGCGCCCGGCTGGACCCGGCAATGTAGAGGGTGGTGGGGTGGAACTGCACCAGCTCGAGATCGCCCAGGGTGGCGCCGGCCCGGTAGGCGGCGGCCAGTCCGTCGCCCGTCGCGACGGCCGGGTTGGTCGTCTCCCGATAGACCTGCCCGCAGCCGCCCGGCGCCAGGATGGTCTGCCGGGCCCAGATCAACTGGTGCCCGTACTTGGGGTGGTAGGTGACCGCCCCGGCACAGCGACCGTCAACGGTGATCAGGTCGATCAGGAAGCACTGCTCGAAGAGTCGAATCCGCCCGGTGCAGCGCAGCCGGGCGAGGAGCACCCGGGCCAGCTCCTCCCCCGTCGAGTCGCCCTCGGCGTGGAGGACCCGGAAGACGGAGTGTCCGCCCTCGCGGGTGCGGGCGGGCGAACCGTTGTGCTGGTCGAAGGCCGTGCCCCAGCGGATGAGCTCCTCGATGCGTTCGGGCCCGGAGCGAACCATCAGCTCGACGGCCTCGGGCGAGCCCAGCCCGCAGCCGACGCGGAGCGTGTCCTCGGCGTGGCGGCGGAAGGAGTCGTCGGGGCCGGCCGCCACGGCGATGCCGCCCTGGGCCCATTGGGTGCAGGACTCCTCCGCCGCCCGTTTGGTGACGACGATCACCTCTCCGTACTCGGCGGCCGCGATTGCCGCCCGGGCGCCGGCGATCCCGGTGCCCACCACCAGCACGTCGGTCAACAGGTGTCCGATTCGCGAGGCTTCGAAATCAGTGAGATAACGCCGCGTGTCGTACAGGCTGGCCATGCGCTCCTTGATACCAAAAAGGTCCTGAGCAGGCCACAAGCCAGGCTGGGCTTGACTGGGCCCGGCGATCCGCCGATGAGACGGTGGATGGTTCGAGACGGGTTATCAGCGAGCGCCAGCGGTGTGCGCCCCCGCGTGGGCGGGTTATCGGCGGGTGCGGCGGCCGTGGCCATGTTCGCCTGCTGCCAGATGGCCGGCCGGCCGGTCGTGGCGGATTCGGGCGCCGGCGGCCCGCCCCACCTCCGCCGCGTCGTTCATCGCTTCGACTTCGACGAGCGGGCCCTGGGCAACTACGAGTCCATGCCCATGCACTGGGAGCAGCTCGAGGAACCGGAATTCCCCGGCTTCGCCACCAGCGGCTTCGACGACGAGATCGGGCGGACCGCCCCCCCGTCGTTCCGGCTGAGCTCCGACGGCCGAAACGTGGCCTGCTGGTACCGCGGGCCAAACACCCCGGCCCGGCCCAGCAGCGAGTACCTCGTCGTCGGCTGGATCCGGCCGCAGCGACTCGCCCACGCCCGGGCGGCCCTCAGTGCCTACTACCTGGACCGCCGGGGGCTTCCGATCGCCGGCACGCAGGTCTTCAGCCCACTGGTCGGCGGGCCCGGCGGAGACGACGGCTGGCAGCGGGTGGCAATCCACCTGCCGGCCGGGCCACCCCAGGTTTGCTCGATCGGCCTGACGGCCTGGGTTGTGCAGGCCGACATCTGGGACGATCGCGCCCGGCCGCACCGCCACATCGAGCTCCATGATCTCCGTGCCGCCGCCTGGTTTGACGACCTCACCATCTACCGCATGCCCAGCGCCGTGCTGACTACCCCCGCTCCGGGGGGCATCTTCGTCGCGCCGGACGCACCGGTACTTCACGCCACGGTGGCCGACATCGACGCCGCCGGCCTCAGCGCCCGGCTGATCGTCCAGCACCTCGACGGGAACGTCGTCCAGGAGGCGGAGATCCCCGTTCAGACCGAGCGAAGACCCCGGCCGACCGTGATCCGGCTGGCCGGCCTGGATCCCGGGGTGTATGAAGGCACCCTCGAAATCCGCACGGGCGATGAGACCGTGCTGGCCCGCAGGCTGCGCTTCGCCCAGCTCGCCCAGTCGCAGTACCGCGCCGCCGGTGTCGCCGAGCCATTCGGTGTCTCCCTGGACCCGTTCCACCGGGCGCCGACCCGCGACGAGTTCGCCTATCTGTCGGCCCTGGCGGTCGGGGCGGTCAAGGTACCGGTCTGGCCCGCCGACCCATCGACGACGCCGGAGAACACTTCGGGCCAGGTCCACGGCGACCTGCTGTACGAACTGGTCAAGGCCCGGGTAGCCCTCACCGCAGTACTGGGAGCGCCTCCGGCCGGCCTGGTGCAGAGCGCCGGACCGTACGCCCGTTCACTCCTCGAGATCCTGGCCGACGATCCGGCCGGGTGGCGCCCGCACCTTGCCGCCGCGGCCGCCGCCCACGCCAGCGTCTTCCACTCCTGGCAGGTGGGCGCCGACCGTGACCCCAACATCCCTGACGACCCCCTCCTGCCGGACGCCCTGCGGCAGGTCCGCCGCGAGATGACCCCCCTGATTACCACCGTGTCGCTCACCGTGCCCGGGGATGCCGCCCTGGCCGCCGGCGACACCATCCTGCCGGCCGAGGAAACCACCCTCCGTGTCGCCGGCGACGTCCATGACGACTGGATCGCCGCCTACCTGGCCGATTACCGCTCGCTGGCCTACGAGCGGGTGTCCGCCCATGTCGAGATGCCCCCCGCGGCCGGCTATGCCCGTTTGCCCTGGCTGGCCGCCGTGGCCCAGCGGATCATCCGCACCCGGCACGCGGGCGTGGACACCGTCTATGCCTCCCAGTTGTGGCGCACCCGACCGACCATCAGCGGTCCGGTGGCCGAGCCCCTGGAGAGCTTCGTCGTTTACCGGACGATCGTGGACCTGCTTCGGGACCGGGCCCCCGGGCCCGAGATGCACCTGGATTCCGGCGTGATCGCCCTGGCCTTCCAGGACGTGGACACGGCGGTGCTCGCCCTGTGGGAGCCTTCGGCGCCGCCCGAGGGGCGTCTCCACGAGGTTCACGTCGGTTCCGCCCGGCGGCAGGTGGATCTGTGGGGTCGCTCTGTGCCCCTCGAGCCGGGTGCCGAGGGCAGGAGCAGGGTCCGTCTCTTCCCCCAGCCCGTCTTCGTCGATCAGGTGGATCGTTGGCTGGTGGACTTCGTCGCCGCCGCCCGTCTGTCGCCGGACCGTGCCGAACTCACCCTGTTGCCCCGGACCCACCTGCTGGAACTCAGCAACGCGGGCAAGCACCAGCTCGCCGGGCAGGTGACCCTCGAGGTGCCCGAGGAGTGGGAGGTGCGCCCGCAGCGTTTCGGCTTCCGCATCAGCCCGCACGCCGGCTTCGAGCAGCCCATCGAGTTTCGCTTCGGCCACAACGAGCCGGCCGGGCCCAAACGCATCACCGCCCGCGTGGACTTCGAAACGGACCCGGCCTACCACCTGACCATCCCCCTGACCCTGGAACTGGGCATCGCCAACGTCGACGTCTGGGGGTTCGCGTTTCTGGAGGGTGACCGGCTGGTGCTCCGGCACGGGGTGACCAACCGGCTTTCGGAGGCGCTGAGCTTCCGAACCTCCGCCACGGTGCCGGGGCGCAGCCGGCAATTCCGGGTGGTCCCGGCGCTGGGCCCGGGGGAGACGACCATCGCCGAATACCGCTTCGACCGGGCCGCCCCACTGGCGGGGCGCACCGTGCGGCTGGGCCTCCGGGAGGTGGACGGCCCGCGAAAGCACACCATCGAGCTGACCGCCCCCTGACCACACCTGCGTCACCGGTCGAGCCCCCGGGCGGTCCCCGCCAGGGGGTGAGGGCGGGCCCCGACCTTCACCAGGGGCCCCGATAGGCCGATGACTGCCGGTAGCGGGACGCAAGCGTCGGGGAGGTGACCCAACGGGAGATGACCATGAACGCCCAGGTGTTGGACGCGATCAAGCGTTCCGCCGCGGTGCCCTCGGTTCCGCAGGTGGTGACCCGGTTCCTCGAGGTGATCCAGGATCCGAACTTCGATTACGAGGACCTGGCCAACCTGCTGTCGGCGGACCCGGGCATGGCCGGCGACCTGCTGCGGCTGACCAATTCGGCCCTGTTCGGCGTGAGCCGGAAGATCACCTCGCTACGCCGGGCGTTGACCCTGCTGGGCCCGAAGCGGACCCGCTCGCTGGTTCTGGGACGGTACCTGGTGGAGTCGGTGGGCCGGACGGACATCGCGGGGTTGAACGCCGCCTACTTCTGGCGACGATCGCTGGTCACGGCCGTGCTGGCGGCCCGCCTGGCCCGGGCCCAGGCCTCCCGCCGCCAGGAGGACGTGTTCATCTGCGGTCTGCTCTCCGACATCGGCCTGCCGGTCCTGGCCCAGGCCCTGCCCGCCGAGTACAAACCGATCGCGGCGCGCTACGCCCCGAACACGGCCCCCTTCACCGATGACGACGAACGCGCCGCCGTGGGGGTGACCCACGGGGAGGTGTCCGCCATGGTGCTGAGCTACTGGGGCCTGCCCGAGCCGGTGTGCACCGCGGTGAACTGCCACCATGCCCGGGTGAGCGGCGACGATGCACCGAGCTTCGCCGCCCGGCTGGTGGGCGCGGGCGACGCGGTCGCCCGCCTGCTCTGCGAGACCCCGGACCCCGACGAGGTGGGCCGGGTGTGCGCGGACGTGGCCGCCATCACCGGCCTCAGCCTGGCAGACCTCGGCCAGGCGGTGACCGAGATCCAGGACGACGTCGACGAGCTGGCCTCCGTGCTGCACCTCGACGTGCTGCCCGACGAGGCCTACACCCTCGTCACCCAGGCGATACAGGAACAAGACTCGGCCACCGTGGGATCGCAATAACCGACCGGCCCCCGGGCCACTCGCTCACTGCGTCGTGAACCCCCAGCACTGCCAGCCGCCGCATGAGCGAGCCGCCGTCCCGGCGCGCCGGGACCGGCGCTCTCTCACCCGCCGGAAACCCCCCACCCAGGGACGAGCGCGGGGGCAAGCCCCGCGGCTCGCTAGGGGAGGAACACCCGCATCTCGTCGATTCCGGCGAGCATTCCCTGCTGCCGGGCCACGTACTCCGCGGCGTCCAGGATCGCTTCCTCACCACGCAGATAGCGGTTGCTGCCGCCCCTGGTCCACCAGCGGCGGCTTCCGCCCTCCTGACGACTCAACACCGCCTGGCTGGGTCCTTTGAGCGCCCGCCGCACACCGGGCCCGTCGTCCGGGCAGTCGAGGATCACGGCGTGAACGTGGTTGGCCATCAGCGCACCCCGGTGGACGCGCCGGCCGCGGGCCCTGGAGGCCTCGATCAGCGACTCCGCAACACATCGTGCCTGCGATCGGGTCAGCAGCACAGAGGCGTGCCTCTGCCGGCCCCGAGCGCGATCGCGGGTGTAGGCCTCGTCGGCCCGGTACGGGCTGCCCGGCCCATTCTGTCTGGCGTCCCGCCCGGCATGCCGAAGGAGCGTGTCCGATACGTAGCCGCGGGCGTCACCCGGCAGCCAGGTGCCGTAGCACGTCCAGGTGATCAACAGCCCGAAGGGCTTCTCGACAAGCAGGTGGGTATCATACCAGGGACGAGCCACCGCATGAGCGCGCCGCCGGGTTGATCCCGGCGCTCTCCGACCCGGACGGGCCCCTCACCCCCGAACGAGCGCGGGGGCAAGCCCCGCGGCTCGCGCCCCCAGCGAGCCGCCGGGTCTATCCCGGCGCTCTTCTTGCCGCGACGGGCGCTGCCGCGCCGCGGTCACGACCGTCCCGGCACCCACTCCGCGACCGGCGATTGACCTGTGCACAAGGGCGAGTCGGTCCCGCTCGGCACGTCTAAGCCGACGTGCTTCGGCACGCGCGAGCGGCGTCCAGTCGCTGCCGGAGGTTCGGAGGAAAACACCCCCGCCCAAGGGAGCACGAGAACGGATTCGCCTGCGAGCGGCACCATCTCGGGTAGGAGGGGGCCTTGCGGCCCCCGTCCTCCCACACCACCGTGCGTACGGTTCCGTACAC
>Ga0180432_10010831_pt1 | contig 10842 bp, 6 predicted proteins | sample SS_ome_10_FD_132414 | JGI IMG/M metagenome (GOLD analysis project Ga0180432, IMG submission 132414) | Hypersaline lake sediment archaeal communities from the Salton Sea, California, USA - SS_1_MS_2 metaG | ecosystem: Environmental > Aquatic > Non-marine Saline and Alkaline > Hypersaline >...
GAAAGATGTTGTTCTTGTGCTCGATCCGCTTGAGCCACGCCTCGTCGATCCCATGATTGCGCAGGTCGTGATAGAGCTTGGTGAAGTTCGCGATATGCTCCTCGGTGCGGGCGACGGCGTAGGGCACCATCGTGCCGGTCTTCATGATGAAGGCCCAATCGCTGCTCTGCGCCAGCAGAAGCTCTCGCCCCGCCTGCCGGAGCGCGCGCCAGGCGGTTCCGTCGTCTCCGAAGCGCCCGTCCCGGGCCATGCCGGCCAGTTCCACCATCCGCTCCCCCGCCCGGTGCAGGTGGCGGTAGATCCAGTCGTTCGAACCTTCGAGCCAAAACTCCGCGTACCCTTTGTAGCCCCAGCTGGAAAGCGACGGCGTCGCCACCTGATTGACCGGTGAGTGATCGAAGTAGTCGGCCAGCGTGATCGTCTGGATCGACTTCTGATCGAAGGCGATCTTGCGAAGCAGCATCTCCAGGAAGATCGGTCCCTCGTACCACCAGTGGCCGAAGAGCTCGGCGTCGTACGGGGAAACGATGACCGGAGCCCGCCCCATGAGGCCCGCCAAGTACTCAATCTGTTTCTCGCGGTTGAACATGAAGTTGCCCGCGTGGCTGGCCGCCTTCTCCCGGGCGCGATCGAGATCGTAGGGCTCCTTGTGCTTCCCCGGACCGGTGATGCGGTAATACTTGATACCGAGATTCGTCCGCTTGCCGTCTCCGTGCAGGTAGGGGCGCACGTAGTCGTAGTCGAGGTCCCAACCGACGTCGCGGTAAAACTCGCGGTACTCGAAATCCCCCGGATAGCCTTCCCGGGCGCTCCAGACCTGTTTCGAGGACTCCAAGTCTCGGCCGAAGGCGGCCACACCCGACCGGCAGATGATCGGCGCGTAGGTGCCGAACTTGGGCCGCGGGGTGGCATGCAGAACCCCATGGGCATCGACGACGAAGTGGTGGATCCCCTCCTCGGCCAGGATCTCGTCGACCCCCGGCTCGTAACCGCACTCGGCGAGCCAAATCCCGCGGGGGCGGCGCCCGAAGTGGCGCTCGTAGTCCCGGGCGGCGGTCTGGATCTGCCCGCGCCAGACGTTCCGATTCCCCAACATGAGGGGCAGGAAACCGTGGGTCGCGCCGCAGGTGAGAATCTCGAGCACGCCGTCGTCTTGGAAGCGGCGGAAGGCACGCAGGAGGTTGCTGCCGTAGTGCTCGACGAAGATCTCTCGGGCGCGATAGAAGAGCGAGTTGTAGTGGAGCGCGAGGTGATGGAACTCGGGGCTCCACTGCGTGCGCTGAATCTCCTTTCCCGACAGCTCGATCAGGCTCTCCAGATGCCGCACGTAGCGTTTCTGCAGCAGCGGGTCGGCCAGCATGCCGGCAAGCGGAGGCGTGATCGACATGGTGAGCCCGAAGGGCACGCGATCACGCTGGAGAGACTCCATCATGCCGATCAACGGGATGTAGGTCTCCGTGATCGCTTCGAAGAGCCAGTCCTCCTCCAGGAACCGTTCGTGCTCCGGATGGCGCACGTAGGGCAGGTGCGCATGGAGGACCAGCGCCAGGTATCCGGCGGGCTGTGCCATCACGGGTTACTTCGCCTCCCGGGCGTGGGGCCTCGATTCGATCATCTCGGTGGCGCGCGTCTCGCGGCGCACGGTGGGAGTGATCGTCTTGCGGAATGCGCCGTCGGAAGAGACGGCCGTGGCGTCGATCACCTGCGTTCCGTCGGGTAGCTGAAATCGCAGACTGAAGGTGCCGTCGGGGCGCAGTTCCACCGGGCGCCCCTGCACCGTCACCTTCGCGTCCGCTTCGGTCGCCCCGTAGACGATGAGTTCGGCGTCGAGGATGAACCAGAATCCCCGACCTTCCGGCTTCCGGGCGAGCTCCTCGCTCCCCATGCTGGCGAGCATCCCGGAGGCCCAGTCGGACCGGAGCCGCTCCCGGAGGAGCATCCCGATTTCGGCCGATGCCCTCCCCTCCCGGGCGTCGGGCGGGGAGGCCATTTCGTATAAACGCCGAAAGGTCTCCGGCGTGCTGGTCCACTCCTCATCAGTGATCGGGGAGACGCTGTCGCGCGGCGTGGTCACCGGGTTCGAGCGCGCGTAGGCGACGAACTTGCCCGAACGACTCACGACCCCGACCGCCACCTGATAGATCCGATCGGGGCGCCCCACATTGACGTACCAGTTGGCGCATCCCTCGGGTAGGTCGACATCATAGCGATCTTCGCCGTTGTCGGCCCGGATCGCTTCAGCGGGTGTGTCCGGGGGGAAGGCGTAGATGCGCAGGACCGATCGGTGGCCGTCCCAGTCGTTCGCCAGCTGGCGGCGCACGCGATCGACCGTCTTTTCGGTGACCTCCCAGTAGGCGTGGAGCCAGTAGGGGTCGCGCACCATGAGCCCGACGAAGTCGGTGCCATAGCGATCGGGCATCCGGAGTGGGCTTCCGCTGGGCGGGGCCGCTTCGGCCGCGGTAGGGGGGGACGGTGGAGACGCCTGCTGCGGAGTCGGCGAGGCCGGCACCTTTTTCGGCTTCTTCCTCGCCCGTGGCGCCGGCGTTGCTTTCGGAGCCCGCGCGGCGGGCGCCTTCTTCCGCGCCGCCGTCTTGGGAGCCGAGGCGCTCGCCTTCTTCCGCGCCGTCGCCTTCTCGACCGAGACCGCGGTCTTTTTGCGCACCGTCTTCTTGCGCACCGCGGTGGTGATCGTCTTCTTCTTCGTCACCTTCTTCTTGCTCCCCAACGCCGTCTGCTTCGTGGTGCGTGCCGCCGAGGCAACCTTCTTGCGTGCGGAGGCGTTCTTCTTGGCGGCGCGGGCGAATGCTTGCCTCCTCTTCTTGACCTGCGCCTTCATGACCGCGGTGATCAGGCCATCCTTCGAGAGCGAGCTGCGTCCCGCGATCTCGAGCTTCTTGGCCAACTCAAGGATGTCGACCTTGGTCAGCTCCTCCAGTTCTCTGCGTCTCATCGTCCTTGACCCCCTCGCCCGCGGCGTATGGCGTGGCTATGTGGAGCAAACAGCGGATCAGCGCTCCGGTTCCCGGTTTCGCCCGGCAGAACGGGGGCTTCTCGCCTGCCCGGGGTGTAACGCCGGTCCGGATCCGTTGGTCTGTTCGAGAATCCAACCTATGTTCAGGTTGAGGGCGCCGGCAAGGGCTTCGAACGCTCGCCAGCTCCGTTCATCCTCGGCATCGTCCCCATCACGATGGCTCGCGAGAGTTTCCCGGTGCTTTCCGAGGACCAAGAAAGCTAAGTCCTCCAGGGGCCGTCGGTCCAGCGGAAAGTGGAGCTGGTAGCTGCTCTGAATCACCTCCACGAACTGCTCGGCCCAGTGCGGCTCCGGGCGGCGGATGAGCTTCTTCAAGAGGAGTGTCAGCGCCCGGCCGTACGCCTGAACTAGCGCATGGGTGGTCACTTCCAGGTTATGCCCGCGTGAGAAATCGAGCAAATCCGTGATGTCGGCGAGAAGCGCGCCCATCTCCCCCAACGATCCCTCCTCCTCCCGATCGGGCTCGAGGCGCGCGAGGAGATGTGCTTCCAGCTCTCCCGCCTTCTCGCTCAGCAGGCGGGAGATGACGTGACCGGCCGTGGCCAGCAACACCGGTGGGGGGGCGATCCGGGCCTCGCGGCAGGTCGTCATGAGGTCGCGACCCTCCTCGAAGAGCTTGGTCAGGAGGTGATCCTGCTTCTCGAGGATCGATTCGTAGGCCGCCCGGATCACCGCCTCGCGGTCTTCGGCCACGAGATCCCGCAGCGCATAGAGCTCGACAGCGGAGGCCGCCTTCACCTCCGCCTCCGCCGGGGTGCCGGGGAAGCGATCGCCGGCCCCCTCCCCGACCGGCAGAACGTACGCCCGGATCTCGCCCGGACCGTCACCGTAGACGTGGACCTCATACCCGAAGCGCTCGGTCGTGTCGCGGTGGGTCAGCTCGATTCGGCCGTGGCAGGTCGCGTGCTCGTTCGACACGCACTCGAACCGAACCCCCCTTGCCTCGTAGCGGAATTGCCGCGGCGCGGGTCCCTCGCCCAATACCGCCGCCTCCAGGGCCAGGCCGCCCGCCACCCGCGCCGGGCCGATGCATTGCGGATTGACGAAGCGCTGATAGACGTCCGCACCGGTCCCCATCGCCGGCACGTTGCTCTCCGCCTCTCCCAGGTACTCGAGGAGCATGCGCTCGACGTCGAGATGCAGCCAGGGCTTCGCGAGCTCGATGGCTCGGCGGGCGTAGGCCATGTTCTGCACGGTTTCGATCCCGGAGATGTCGGCAAAGAACCAGCCGCAGCTCGTGTACATGTACATCGCGTAGCGCTGGGATTCGAGCAGACACAGGAGTTTGCGCCGGTCTGCATTGCTCAGACCGTTCCTCGCGTGCTGATCGAAGAACGCTTCACGCGTCGAGGGTCGCGGATCGAGCATGACCAGAATGTAGTCATCGCGCGTCGCCCAAGGATCCTGGACCAGCGGACTCGCTTCCTGCAGAAAAGCCTCAACGAGCCGGTCGCGAACGATGTCGAATCCCCGGCGCAGCGGAGTGCGCCACCTCTGATTCCATCCCTCTCTCCCCCCTGTCGAGCAGCCGCAGTCGCGTTCCCAGCGGCCCACGCCGTGCGCGCAGCTCCAGGCGGTCCCCTCGTCGTGCTCGCCGAAGTTGAGATCGACTTCGGCTTCGGGGGGATAGAGGTCGAGGTACCGGCCGTAGTTGGTGAACTCGAACCCGCGGCGGACGGCTTCGCGGCGGATCGTATAGGAGAGGCACATGTCGGCGAACGGCTCGTGGTGGCCATAGACCTCGCCGTCGGTGGCGACATTCACCATGCCGGCACCCCCCAACTGCTGCAGGCGGTCGGCGAAACCGCTCGCCGACCGCAACAGATGGTTAAAGCTCACGTCGGCCGCCAGCGGGCCGTCGTAGAAGAAGATATCGATGGACCGGTTCCGGATGCGCCGACGGCGCGGATCCTTGAGGAAGTACCGGTAGGCCCGCCGCGGATCGATCTTCCCGCGCGCGGCATCCGTCCAGCCGCGGCTCCGGTCGAGCGGTCGCGTGCGGAGCGCCTGGAACGGGGAGAGGATGAGATAACGGATCCCGTGCTCGATCAGGAGCTTGATCGTCTCCAGATTGACCGCCGTCTCCCCCAGCCAGATCGACTCGCTCTTGCGCCCGAACCGCCACTCGAAATCGCGCAGCCCCCAGATGATCTGCGTGCCCTTGTCGCGGTAGTTGGCGAGCGGCATGATGACGTGATTGTAGACGTGAGCGATCGCATTCCCGTGGCCGTCCTGCAGTCTCTGGCTCAGCCGATCCCCTTCGATGATCTGCTGGTAGACGTTTGGCGCCATCGCCTCCAGCCAGCTGAGGAGCGTGGGGCCGAAGTCGAAACTCAGATGGGCGTAGTTGTTGACGATCTCCTCGATCCGGTTGTTCTCGCCCAACACTCGGCTGCGAGCGTTGGGCCGATAGCACTCGTCGGTGATCCGTTCGTTCCAATCGTGCGCCGGATGCGCGCTCTCCTGGCGCGGGACATGGCCCGACCAGGGATTCTCCCGGGGCGGCTGGTAGAAATGCCCGTGAATGATGACGTGCATGGCCTACACTCACCTCTCCGATACGGCATCCGCGAGCAACGGCAACACCTCCCCCGCGGCGTGGGGGAGAAGCTCATCGGCAAAATCATCGTACGGTGTCGGCGTCTTGTTGATGATGACCAGCCCCGCGCCCCCGAGCTTGGCCTGTTGGGGCATGCCGGCCGCGGGGTAAATCTGCAGCGAGCTGCCGATCGCAAGCAACAGGTCGCATTCGGCCAAGACCCGCGCGGCCTCGCTCAGGGCCGCCTGGGGCAGTTGCTCTCCGAAGAAAACCACGTCGGGCTTCAGCTTCCCGCCACAGATGCGGCACGGTGGAGGAAGCTCGGTCTCGAGCTGCTCACGAACCTCTTCCATGGAATAGGTCCTGGAGCAGGCGAGGCAGGAGATGCGCCGCGTGTTGCCATGAAGCTCGATCACCCGCCTCGAGCCGGCGGCCCGGTGGAGACCGTCGATGTTCTGGGTAATCACCGCCGAGAGCTTGCCGGCGCGCTCCATCTCGGCGAGCGCCTCGTGTCCCGGGTTGGGTCGGGCGGACGAGATGACCTGGTAGCGAACGTCCTTGAAGAAGTTCCAGTAGTAGGTGGAGTCGCGCATGAAAACGTCGATGTTGGCGAAGAGATCCGGGTCGTACCGGCGCCAAAGGCTGTCGTCGCAATCGCGATAGGTGGGGATGCCGCTCTCGGCGGAGATGCCGGCCCCGGTGAAGGCAACGATCTTCGATGCTCCAGCGACCCGTGCTCGGGTGCGGGCGAGGGCATCATCCTCGGATTCGGGTGACATCCAGATTCCGTCCAAAGGTGCCGACCGTCCCTGGCCAACTGCCGAGGAGACTATAGCAGTTGGCCGGAGGCGCACCAGGACGGAATGGAGCCGGTTGTCATCGGATCAACACGACGCGTCTCGTCACCCGATCCTGCCCGGCCGACGCCTGGGCGAAGCAGATCCCGGCCCTCACGCGCCGGCCCTGATTGTCGGTCCCGTCCCAGGTCAAGCCATGCGTCCCCCTCCCCGGGGCGGAATCTACCAGCGTACGCACCAGACGTCCGGTGGCGTCATGAAGGCTGATCTTGACCGCCCCTTCATGCGGAACCGAGTAGGTGATCGTGGCGCCGGGCGTGGTCGTCATCGGCCGACGGGTACCACCCGACCGGCCATGCGCCGATCAGGACGAACTCCTCGTTGGGCGGGCAATGCGGGGCACAGGGGGAGTCCTCCGATCCAGTTGCCCTGAATGTCGGTGCCCGTCACGTCGAGGTCGTGGTGGAACAGGAGCCGGGGGCCTTCGAGGAGGCGATCCGCACGGAGATACGGGCACTCCGCCTGGCGGAGCCGACCGGCGAGATCCGCGCGCCACTTCGGGACATCACCGCCGGCCGCCCGATCCGAACGCACTTCTCCTCGGGTGGCGACTAGGCGCTAATCGATCAGAACGAACGGCCTCGTCTCCTGCCGGCCGTCCTGCTTCAGGCGGATGTAGTAGGTGCCCGACGGGGCGGGGCGACCATCCGGCAATCGCCCGTCCCAGATCAGAGCTCCATCACGCGCCGCATTGCACCCGACCCGGCGGCCGGTGGGATCGAAGATCGCCACCGAGGCCTCGTTCGACATCAGGTCGGGAGCGATTAGATGCAACATGCCTCGCATCGGGTTCGGCGCGACCCGCCAGGTCAGCCGGCTCGACACCGCGTCTTCGACACCGGCGGAGGGGTGATCGAAGATGAACCTCACGTGCGATCGGTTGTAGGCAACCACCACGGTCCCGTCCCCGTCCGATGCTACGCGGCCCGGTCTCCAGAGGTAGCCGGAACCGATCAAAGCCGCTTCTTCATCCAGAAGCTCTCCGCGCTCGGACATGCGTGCGGCCCACACGCACCCCGACCAGGCCCAAGTGATGATGTAGCGATAGCCGTCCCAGACCGCTCGCGGGCTGTACAACGGGCCGCCGTGGGACGCGACGAGTATCGGCAGCTCGTCGATCGGTGTGCCGTCCAGTGCCAGGCGCATCGCATAGACATCGTCTCCCATCCCCGAGCCGGGAACCTCCATGGTGAAGACGCACAGGATCTGGCCCGGCCCCGGGGCCAGGTAGGGAGACTCTTGAGATCCCGGGGCAAAGCCCAGCGGTTCGCCCGATATCGAGCTCGGCTCGCCCGACACCAGGGCCGAGTGAAGACGCCACGAGTCGTCCTGCCCCTCAGTCCAGACGAGCAGGCTTCCGTCGGGTACGGCCGCAACCGAGGGATATGCTGCGCTCCGCCCCGGTGGAACCACCAGCGAGTTGAATCCGTAGCCCACGATCGAGGAATCGATCTCGACGGAGCATCCGTAGACGAAGTTTCGGCACTCGGTCTCCCCCGGAAGAGGCGCGGCGTCCACCCGTTTGGCATGGTGATCCGGTCCCAATTCCTTGGCGGTTCGTGGTCCCTCGTGGCCCAAGGGGTCGAGTAGGGTGACTTCCACGACGTTCCCCCACTGGTACTCCCCATGATGCCAGCCGTAGCTGCAGACCACAGCCGATCCGTCGCTACCCCAAGGTCGCATGTGGAAGTTGTCTCGGAGGGATAATTCGTCGTAGGAGATCACCCCGAAGTCGATGCGCGACGGGTCCCCCACAGTGCCGCCTTGGTTGTCGAGTCGCACGACATGCAGCTTGCGGCGATCACCCTGATCGAGAGCCACCGCGGTTGCCACCCCACCGGTATAGCCGACGGCGACCTCCTCCGGGCTGAGCCGCGCGCTCATGTCCAGGGCCTCCGGGAAGAGCAACTCACCCTCGGGGGTCACCCATTGCGCGAGGGCACCGCCCTCGCCCCACCCCATTCAGTAGTCCTCGTAGAAGAAGCTCCATCCGGCAACGAAGTGCTCCCCCGTCCATGCGCAATCCAGATTGTGCCGGTACTCCCCCAGATCGAGTTCCAGAAGATCGAATCCCGTCGCGCCGGGGAGCTCGACTGGATCGGGGGTCCCCATGCCTCCCTCTAGATCGATGACTTGGGTCTTCAAGCCGCTGCAGATCCAGAACACCCGGGCGCCGGCGGGGCTAGGGGCGACGGTCAGATCCGAGCCAAGGGAGTACTCGGAGGCCAGCACTACGATCCCCGGATCCAGAACCTCTCCCTCGGGACTGATGCGCGCATAGGCAAGGTTACCCTGTTGATCCCAGCACAGGAGCCAGTTCTCCGCCAACGAGCAGAGCTCCATCTGCGGCTTGATGGCGCCGCAGTCGGCATGGATCTCGGCCTCCGATCCGGGGACCGGGAGTCCATCGGCGCTCAGCACCTGCGCCATCACCTGGTCGGAGTCGTTGATCCAGGCGACCAGGCCTCCGTCGCTCCGCAGGTCGACGGCGATATGGCCCGAGCTGCAGCCCGAGGCGATAGGGATCCCGTCAGGATCGATCACCGTCAAATCGGCAGTAAACCGCGCCAGTTTTAGATAGCCGATGCCGGCGATCTCCTCGCGCCAGAGCACGCAGTGGACCGCCTCATTCGATGCGATCCGCACGTCGGAGATCGATTGCGTCGTGATCGGCACCAGGCGGAACGGCCCGATGTCGATCTCGAGAGTGCCGGGAACAACATTGCAGAGGAACAGACCTTCTGGATGCCCTTGTCCCATGATACGCACATAGGCGAGCTTCCAGCCTCGGTCATCGAGAGATGAGAACTCATAGGCTCGAATGTCACCCACGATCGACAGGATCTCCGAAGGTCTGCAGTCGATCTCTCCCCCGTGGAGATCGACCTGCCGGCCGTAGATCGTGGCGTCTCCGGGCCAGCAATACGTGAAGAGCACGCGCTCCGAGTCGTGTGCCAGCTGGCAGCCGTAGCTGAAATCATCGTGATGGTAGCGAAACCCATGGTCGACGAAGAACTCCTCGGACATGGGTGGGAACGCGTAGCCCCCGGAGGGGAACAGGAGGAGCAGCGTAGCGAAGCCGAGCCATCGAGACATCATGGGACCCTCCTTCCGATAGCGGCGGATCGGTCGAGCGGCATTGTCTCGCGGGGAGCCTCTTGGCTTCCCAGCCCCACAATAGCACCCTCCAACGAGCGAGCAAACCGTAGACAACCAGTTCGAATACACAGTTCTGCACCAAAACAGCTCATGTGGTTCTAATGGGGAGCCGGCCGCCGCTCTCGGACCTCACCCGGAATCCACCCCCCTGCATCGGCCTGGACCGGGCGCGAATCCTCCACCCCACGGAACCACCCCCAACGCCGCAAGCTGCCCCGACAGGCTCGGTTCGGCCAACCGCGCCGTCCTTGAGACCCTCCGCGCCCGGGTGGTATCATCTAAGGTGCTGTGGTTCTGGGTCCACGGCGTTCCCCGGCAAATGGGTCCGCAACAGGATGGAGGTCACCCATGCACTCCTGGCAGACGTTCGCGATGCCGCACCGCATCTGGGCTTTGGGATTCGCACTCTTGGCTGCTCTGGCCATGGCCGCTCCGGCGGGGGCCGAATGGTTCGACCTGGGTGGTGGCGGCGCCGATGTCACGCTGATCGAAAGCGACGGCGATCGGAGCGTGCTCGAGATCACCATCGGTGGCTTCGAGGCCACACCGGTCGTGATTGACGGCGAGACGTACTATCAGATCACCGTCGACGAGGGGACGGTCCAGCAGATCGCGGGTATGCCCGCGCTTCCCGACGTGCGCCGCAGTCTGATCATCCCCGATGACCGCGAGATGACCGTCCGCCTCCTCGCCGAGAGCCACGTCGATTTCGCGGAGCTGCCGGTGGCACCCTCGAAGGGACATCTGCTGCGCAATGTCGATCCCGCCTCGGTGCCCTATGCATTCGATGCGTTCTACCAGGGTGGTGAAGCCTATCCCACCGACGTCGTCACCCATGACGACCCCTACATCCTCCGCGACTTCCGCGGCATGGTTGTCGATGTGAACGCCTTCCAATATCTGGCGGGCACCCGGACGCTCCGCGTCTACACGAGCGTGCTGGTCGAGGTTGCGCCGGCCGGGCCGGCCCGGGTGAATGCCTTCGAGCGGACGCAGCCGCTCGACCGCATGGACACGCAGTTCGCCGGGATCTACCGCAACCACTTCATCAACTTCGAGACCGACCGCTACGTCCCGGTGACCGAGGACGGCGATCTGCTCGTAATCTGCTACGACGGCTTCGTGCCCAACATGGCCTCCTTCGTCGAGTGGAAGCAGCAGAAGGGGATGGCGACGAGCCTGGTGGCGGTCTCCGAGATCGGCTCCACGGCGACCGCGATCAAGGCCTACATCCAGAACATCTACGACAGCAGCAA